>Ga0193707_1000330_pt1 | contig 15643 bp, 14 predicted proteins | sample U3c2metaG_FD_143043 | JGI IMG/M metagenome (GOLD analysis project Ga0193707, IMG submission 143043) | Soil microbial communities from a riparian zone of the East river system, Colorado, United States - U3c2 | ecosystem: Environmental > Terrestrial > Soil > Riparian zone | place: USA: East River... | reverse complement strand
GGGTACCGCGCGGCGAGCTCGTCGGTCAGGTCGTGGTGCGTGGTGTACCGGCGGCCGTCCAGCAATCCGGCCGCGCCGAGCGCATCGGCGCCGGAACACACACTCGCCACCGATCCCCCACCCGCGTGGTGAGTGCGCAATCGCTGCTTGGTCCCCGGCCCGATCGGCGGCACCGGCGACAGCCGCGGCGACCGCCACCCCGGTACGACGATCAGGTCGTCCGGACCGAGATCCGGCCACTCCAACTGCGCCTTCACCGGCACACCCTGCGCGGTGACGATCTCGTCGACCTCGGCCACATAACTCAGCCCGTACCCGTATCCGAGGTCGTTCGCGGTGGACAAGACCTGCGCCGGCCCGGCCAGATCCAGCAGGTGCAGTTTCGGCACCAGCAGGAAGACGACCTGGGTAGTCATGATCCAGTCAGGATGGCACAGGTACGCCGGTGAGCTCGTCGAGTGTCCGGATGGTGGCGAACCGGCCGGCCAGGGCGTACTCGGTCCGTTCGGTGATCACCTCCGGGCCCAGCGTCCGCGGATCGGCCAGGATCTCGTCGAGGGTCGCGTCCGCCGGCAGCGTCCAGTGCGGCAGCGGCTGCGTCGCGGTCGCCTCCGTGACGAACACGACGTCGTACCCGAAGTCCGACGCGACCCGGGCCGTGGTCTCACAGCACTGCTCGGTGCGGATGCCGCTGATCACCACCTCGGTGACGCCGTGCTGGGTCAGCAGCTGCTGCAGATTCGTTGTGGTGAAGGCGTTGTGGGCCGTCTTGGTGATCAGGGGCTCACCGTCGACCGGCGCGAGACCCTCGATCAACCGGACGTGCCCGTTGGCCGGGTCGAACGCGCCGCCGGTGCCCGGCTCGGTGTGCAGGACCCAGACGACCAGGTCGCCCTGGACCCGGGCGGCACGCACCAGCCGGTTGACCCGGTCGGCGATATCGGGGTGGTTCACGGCTGCCCAGTTCGGTCGGACCCGGAACGATTCCTGGACGTCGATCACGATCAGCGCGGTTCGGCTCATACTACTCATCCTGACGGCTGACCGGCGTACCGCAGAAGACCCGATCGGGGCCGACAGCGGACCGATCTGGTCAGCCGGACCAGACCCTTTCGATGCTGCTGCAGTCATCGGACGAATTCACACCGTTCCGAACTGTTCCAAACACTGGACCGGTCTGCTTGTCGTGCCCGGGGTCGGCGGTGTAGCTGGGAGTTTTCTTCTGGGCTCCCGCCGGCACCATCGAACCGTTCGAGAGTCAGTGAGGGGATTGCGATGCCCGATCACCTGCCACGTCGCCAGGTCCTACGGACGGCCGGCGCCCTGGGTTTGGGTGCCGCCGCCGCGGGCGCCCTGAGCAGCACCGCGGAGGCCGCCACCCAGGCCGGTTCGGCCGCCGACATGCCGGATAAGTTGGCCGCCATGGGCGAACACCACGGCAAGCTCGACATCCGCAAGGACCCGTTCGGCACCGCTCCGGACGGTCAGCAGGTGGACGTCTACACGTTCACCAACGGCCGGGTGACAGTCTCGATGCTGACCTGGGGCGCCACCATCCAGCGGATCGTGACGCCGGACCGGCGCGGCCGGTCCGCGAACATCAGCCTGGGCTTCGACAACCTGCCCGACTACGCGGCGCTCAGCCCGTACTTCGGCGCCACCATCGGCCGCTACGGCAACCGGATCGCCAAGGGCCGGTTCACCATCGACGGGACGACGTACCAGATCCCGGTCAACGACGGCGAGAACGCGCTGCACGGCGGCACGCTCGACTTCGACAAGAAGGGCTGGAAGGCCAAGACCGTCGAGACCTCCTCGGCGGTCGGCGTCGCGTTCACCTACGTCAGCCCGGCTCGCCGCCCACTTCACCGAACCCGAGGACGGCCGCACCATCACCGTCCACACCGACCAGCCGGGTACCCAGTTCTACAGCGGCAACTTCCTCGACGGCACGTTCCTGGGGATCGGCAACAAGGCCTACCGCCAGGGCGACGCCTTCGCCTTCGAGACCCAGCACTTCCCGGACTTGCCCAACCACGCCAACTTCCCGTCGACGGTGCTGCGGCCGGGCGAGACCTACAAGTCGACCACCGTCTACAGCTTCGGCACCAAGTAGCACGAACCGAAGAACGGGTAGTAGTCGCCCCGGCGACTTCCCGTTGAGCGTGATTGCGGGTAGTGGTCCCGTCGAGACGGGACCACTACCCGTTCTTCTGCACCTCACTCCCCACCACCGACCGGTCGCGACGCGCTCAGCACATGAGCGAAAGGGTTACCTAAGAACCTAGGGTCGAGATATGTCGGACGATCCGGTGTTGCAGATTCCGTTCGAGGACGCGTTTCAGTTCGATCCTTCGCCGACGTTCGGTGAGCTGCGGGAGAGGCGGCCGGTGGCTCGGGTACGGACGTTGGCGGGGGCCGAGGTCTGGTTGGTGACGCGGTACGACGACGTGCGGATGGTGCTCGCGGATCCGCGGTTCTCGCGGGCCGCCGTGGTCAAGCAGGGAGCGCCGCGGGTCGCGTTGGCCAAGCCGATGCCGAACAGCCTGACCACGACCGACCCGCCGGAGCACACCCGGTTGCGCAAGCTGGTGTCGACGACGTTCGCGCACCGGCGGATCGAGCGGACCCGTCCGTGGGTCGCCGAGTTGTCGGCGCAGCTCGCGGAGGACGTCGCGGCCGCTGGGGACGGTGCGGACATCCGGCAGCTGGTCGCGCTGCCGCTGCCGATCCAGGTGATCTGCCAGCTGCTCGGCGTCCCGTACTCCGACCGCGCGCAGTTCCGCGAGTGGACCGAGCTCGGATACAGCATGAAGATGGCCGAGAAGGACCTGGTCGAGGACGCGATGACCAGTCTGACGGCGTACATCGAGGACCTGGTCACCAAGAAGCTGGCGAACACCGACCAGCCGGCCGAGGACCTGCTGGACGAGCTCGTCCGCGCCCGCGAGGAGCGCGACCGGCTCAGTCAGGACGAGCTGATCGCATTCGGGGTCAACCTGCTGGTCGCCGGCCACGAGACGTCGGCGAACCAGATCTCCAGCTGCGTCGCGACGCTGCTCCGCCGGCCGGAGAACTGGGCCGAGCTCGTCGACAACCCTGAGCTGATCCCGTCGGCGATCGAGGAGTTGCTGCGCTTCAACCGCTTCAGCGAGGTCGGTCAGCTCCGGGTCGCACTCGAGGACATCGAGCTGCACGGCGTACACATCAAGGCCGGTGAAGGAGTGATGGCCGCGCTCAACTCGGCCAACCGGGACCCGCGCGCGTACGACGCACCCGATGAGCTACGGCTGGATCGCCGGGACAACAAGCACCTGTCGTTCGGCTTCGGACCGCACTTCTGCCTGGGCGCCCAACTGGCCCGGATCGAGTTGCAGGAGTCGTTGCTGGCCCTGGTACGGCGCTTCCCGCGCATGAGCCTCGCGAAGCCGGCCGAGGACCTCGAGTGGCGCCGCGTCCTGGTCAGCGGCCTCGCCGAACTCCCCGTCAACCTCGGCGACTGAAGACCCGTCTCGTCCGAAGAAGTGGGGCTATGACCCTCACTTCTTCGGACGTAAGCGTCAGTTCTGCGAGGTGAAGGCGAGGCCGTGCTCGGCTTCGTACTGTTCGATGAAGCGTGCGGCCATCGGCTCGCTGGAAGCGATCGCGTCGGCCAGCTTCTTCGCGGTCCGCTCGTGTCCTTCCGGCCAGTCGGACAGTAGCGCCCAGGCCCGCATCCGCTTCTTCTCCAGCACGGTCGGCTCCGGCTGGTCTTCGGCCGGCTTGACCGGCTCGGCCGGCTTGACCGTCGGCTTGGGCCGCACCGGCTCGGGCCGCACCGGCTCGGCCGGCGGCGTGATGAGCGCCGGCGGCTGCGTGTCCGTCGAGTCCGCGAACGGCGACGGCGGCTGCGGCTTCTGCACCACCGGCTCGGCCTTCGGCTGCGGCGCGAACGGCCTGAGCTTGGACGACGACACCTTGGCGCCATTGGCCGAACCGCCGTTGGCCGAACCGCCGTTGGTCTGGACGACGTGCTGCGGCTCGCTCTCGTCCTCGACCACGACCGCCTCGGCGACCGACTCGTCGGTGCCGCGGTCGAGCGGCTGGTAGTCGACCGCCATCAGCTCACCGGTCCAGGCGTCCTCATCGCGCAGAGACACGCCACCGTCCGCCCGGATCTGTTGTGGCTTCCCACCCTCGAGCACCCAGACCGCCGCCCGCAGGTCACCGCGGTCCTCTTCCGCCGCCGGCTCCGGCGGCGGAGAGATCGCCTTGGTCAGCTTGTTGGTGATGACCTCGTAGTTGATCCGCTCCTCGAGCATCCCGGCCAGCCGGTCCGGATCGTACGTCGTCTCGGCGATCTTGGCCAGCCGCTCGTCCTGGTGCTCGGACCGGATGTACTCGGCAACGGTCCCGGCGATCGCTTCGCGGCGGCTCTTGTTCCGGATCTGGTGCTGGGCCGCGCGGAGGCTCTCGTACAGGCCGTAGCCGTGCTCGATCGCCAGCGACCGGGCCAGCCACGTGACCCGTGGCTCACGGGCCCACTGCACGACGCCGTAGACCGGGCCGGTCTCGCGCATCTGCCCCACCCGGCGCAGCGCGTCGCGGCGGCGGGCCGAGCTGTGGATCAGCCAGAGCACGTAGGCGAACGCGGACAGACCGCCGAAGCCGAAGGCGAGGAACCGCTCCTCCGGCCGCCAGTGACCGACCACGTTGAAGACGACCGCGACCAGGGCCGCGAAGAACGACATCGCCCGGTAGGCGTAGGCCTGCTCACCCTTGCGCCGGCGCAGGTCGGCGAGCGCGGCGGTGGCGACACCACCGAGCTCGAGCACGGCCACCGCGGGGGTGACGAGGGCGATCTTGAGGACCGGCGAGAAGCCGCTGTCGGGCCAAGGGATGTGGGTCACGCCGGCCCAGACCTGGCCGACAAGTGCGGCCGCGGCCGCAGTGGCGTAGAAGGCGTAGGCGACCTTGTCCGCACCGGTAAGGGGTACGTTCGCCAGTTCGCCAGTACTGGTAGTGCTGGTGTTCTCCTGCAAGACGTGGTCTCCTGACCGGTTTGGGCTCTCCGGCAGTTTCGTCGGGTGATGGTACGGCGGCCCCCATAGTCGCGCTGCACGAGGCTACCGGTTTCCAGCCCCGATAGGGGAGGCGAATCCGGAAACGTCTCGAACCTCCCCACTCTCTTCTCACTTCACACCTGCCAATTCACACGAACCCTGGAGTCGGGGTCATGATCCCGACGGCGCGATCACTGCCCGACCCGCGCGCGCCGAGCGCTCACCTCGCCGACCGTTACGACCTCGGTTTCACCAGATGCACACTGCTCCGATCGCTGGTGAACGACGTCCATGAACTCACCACCGCCGACGCCCGCTACGTCCTCAAGCTGTACCGCCACGACGGACGCGACTCCGGCGAAATCCGTTGGGAGAAAAGGCTTTCGGCCCATCCGCGCGCCGCCGGACTGCGGGTCCCGCCGGTCCTGTCGCTGCCCGACGGAGACTCGGTCGGGCTGCTCGTGACACCCGAGGGACCCGGCCCGTTCGTCCTCTCCGGCTTCGTCGAGGGCACCAAGCCACAGCCCCCTTTCACCGACGAGATGTCTGTCGCTTCCGGCGGGCAACTCGCCGCGTTCCACGAAGCTGCGACAACTATCTTTCGCCGTACGCGCGGCGCCCGGCAGGTCTCGAATATCGGCTCGACGGACCGCTCGAACAGATCTTGTCCGTCGATCGCGCGGAGGAAAACCTGCTCCGCGACCTCGCGACCGCAGTACGGAACAACCTCGCGCAGTACTCGGATGCAGGTATCTGCAATGGTGACGTGACCTTGGACAATGCCTTGTTGACAGAGCAGGGACTTCTTTTGCTCGACTTCGACCTGCTCTGACTCACAGGAAGGTCACAGGAAAACCGGAGGGAGTCCCAGGGCTGGGTGCACATCCTGGGACCATGAAGTCCAGGCGGGGGTTCGCGGTGTGCTCGCTGAGCGTGCGAGTCGCGGCCGCGATGGTAGGGCTGGTCGCGGTGGTGAGCGTTGTGATCAGTGTGCTGACGACGGCGGCGATCAGTTCGTACCTGACCAAGCAGCTGGACACCAAGGTGGCGGCGTCGCAGGGGCGGGCGATCGGAGCGCTGACCAAAGGGGACGGCGGCCAGCCGCCGCCGGATACGCCGCACGGGCAGGACGCCGGAACGGTGACCGTCTATCGCACATCGTCAGGTGCCACCGGCAACGTCATCACTTCCGACGGCGTCCTCGCGACGCTCTCGGACCAGGCGATCGCCGCACTCGACGACGTACCCGCGGGCGATGCGAACAGCACCCTCGATCTGCCTGCGCTAGGGCAGTACCGGGTGCGCACGTCGCAGGTCGGCCCGATCACGGTGGTCACCGCGCTGCCGACGAAGGACATCGACGACACGATCAACAGCCTGATCGGCTGGGAGGTGCTCTTCGGCGGGGTTGGTGTGCTGACCGCGGGTGGTGTGGCGGTGTTCGTCGTACGGCGTCAGTTGCGGCCACTGCGCCGCGTCGCGCAGACCGCACGCGAGGTGGCCGGTCTGCCGCTGGACGCCGGTGAGATCGGGATGACCGCGCGTGTGCCGGACCAGCTCACCGACGAGCGGACCGAGGTCGGCCAGGTCGCGGTCGCACTCAACACCCTGCTGGGCCACATGGAGAACGCACTGGACGCCCGGCATCGCAGTGAGCAGCAGGTCCGCCAGTTCGTCGCCGACGCGTCCCATGAACTGCGGACCCCGCTCACCACGATCCATGGCTACGCACAGCTGAGCCTGCGTCAGCAGGACCCCGAGCTGTACACCCATGCCATGGGCAAGGTCATGGTCGAGACGACGCGGATGGCGTCCCTGGTCGAAGACCTCCTGCTCCTGGCCCGCCTGGACTCCGGCCGGCCACTCGACCGTCGCCCGGTCGACCTCTCCCGCCTGGCCCGCGACTCGGTCTCCGACGCCCAGGTCGTTGCCCCCAGCCACCAATGGCGGCTCAGCCTGCCGCCCGATCCCATCGTCGTCATCGGCGACGAGCAGCGCCTCCACCAGGTCGTCACCAACCTGCTCGGTAACGCCCGTCGGCACACGCCGCCCGGCACCACCGTCACCGTCGCCCTGACATCGGCGACTCACTCCGCCGTACTGACCATCCATGACAACGGCCCCGGCATCCCCGCCGACCTGCAACCCAACGTCTTCCAGCGCTTCGCCCGAGCCGACGCCTCACGCACTCGAGCATCCGGGGGCGCCGGATTGGGCCTGTCGCTGGCCCAGTCCATCACCGAAGCCCACGGCGGCACGATCACCGTCACGTCCGACCCAAGCAGTACATCGTTCGTGCTCGCGCGGTGACCGGACCGCCAGGCCATCACAACGTGCCGTCAACCGCGCCGGCACGCGGCGGCGGTCGGCATCGGCAGCGATTGTGATGGCCTGGCGGTCCTCGACTCAGCCCGCAGCCAACGCCTTGTGCGCCTGCGCGGCCAGCACCCTGGCCCGGCCGTCGTCGGACAGGCCGTCGGCTACCAGTACGGCGTACTTCAGGCGAAGGGTCTCGCCCGCGGTGAAGGGGAGCTCTTCGGCGAAGAACGGCGCCGGGCAGACGGCGGCGAAGTCCTCGGAGCGGACGAACCACTCCGGTGGGTGGCGGACGTTGTCGGTCGCGTCGGCGACGATTTGCGTGGAGGCGGTGTTGGTGTTGTCGTGCTTTCCGGTGAAGCCCGTCCACGGGGCCCGCTGGCCACGGAGTTCGTCGCCGCCCTTGCCCTGCGGCGCCAGGATGGTGCCGTTGGTGAACGAGCGAGGTCCGCGCCAGAACAGACCGCCGTACCCGGCGTTCGGACGGCCCGCCGTGGTCGGGCTGCCGATCTGGACGGTGTCTCCGGAGACGTTCGTCATCGCGGTCTCGAACACCAGCACCCAACCGTCGTCGGCGAACCGCGTGGTCAGCGACCGCGTCTCGTCGACGACCTCGCCGCGGACACGGTTCGAGGCCGGCCCTGACTTGACGAGCCCGCGGCATCCACGACCAATTCTGTGAGATCTTCGATCGTTTTGGTCGCAAGGCGAGCATGGGGCTCGGGACTCGCGAGGTCATGACGGACGGTCGAAAGGCGTTGGCCAGCAGTCGCCAATGCGGCGTCGGCGTCGGCGTCGGTCCGCTTGATCACGGCCAGGGCGTCCGCCCGGTTGCCGACGCTCGAATCATTCTCCAGCAACGGTTCGAGGATCTTCTGTGCACCCTCGATCTGCCGTCCGATCCCGCCGACAACCGTGGCCGCTCCATTGAGGGCCTCGGTGAAAGCTTTCAAGCGGGTCAACTGGTCGTTCAGCGTCTTAAGCCTTTGTTTCCCAAGGATCGCAAACCGGTGTCCCGGCAGCTTCGCAAGCTCGGTGAGCGCTTTCTGGGCCTTCGTGATCGCGGTAGTAGCCGTACCCAGGCGAGCTTGCAGCTCGCGGACAGCATCCGCGGCTGTCTGCAGATTCGAGTTGATCCCGAGCCCGAGCTTTTTCGCTTCCTCCAGAGACGGGCGTGGCGCGAGCTCGACGACCGTCACCTGCTCCTGCAGCTTGGCGAGCCCTTTCATGCTTTCCCCCAGCGGGGTCTTGACCTGGTCGACGAAAGGTAGCGCCTTGATCAGCGAGGCCTTTACCTCGGCCAACTCAGTGGAAACCGTCGTCGCCAGCTCTTCGGGCGACACCGGCCGTCCGCTGTTCGGCGCGATCACCTCGTCCCTCCGTCCATCTCGGTAACTGGGATCAGCAGCTCAGCGGCCGTGACCGGCTCTCCCCCACCCAGCCGATGATCAGCAGCCAGCACGTCACGGATCGCTGTGCCGACAGTGCGAACCTTCTCCCGAGCAGTCCGCACATTCGCGGCCTGGCCATAGGGAGCCTTGGCGACATCACCCGATCCCAGATCCAACACGACGCCACTTCCTCTCCGAGAACGATCTCCGCGAGTTTAACTCCGGCCCGGGGCCACCGCACCCGAGCCTCCAGAAACCGGAAACCGCCCCACCATCGCCTGAGCGATCATCTCGGCCAGCTGCTGGCGTGGGCCCACCGCATTCATCGCCAGCCCTTCGTCGCCTGCCGCGCACCTGCGGCGAGCAGGTCGTCCTGCCAGCCTCGCGTCGCCCTTCCGTTGCTCGCGGCCCCGATAGGCGGCGGAGTTCAGCGGTGGTCGAGGAGGCGGACGGCGTCGGGGGCCCAGTAGGTGAGGATGGTGTCGGCGCCGGCCCGGCGGATGGAGGTGAGGGTCTCCAGGATCGCGCGGTCGCGGTCGATCCAGCCGTTGGCGGCGGCGGCCTCGACCATCGCGTACTCGCCGGAGATGTTGTACGCCGCGACCGGCACGTTCACGTGGTCGCGGACCTGGCGGATGATGTCGAGGTACGCCAGGGCCGGTTTCACCATCACGATGTCGGCGCCCTCGGCCAGGTCGAGATCGACCTCGCGGAGCGCCTCGCGGGCGTTCGCGCCGTCCTGCTGGTAGGTCTTCCGGTCACCCTGCAGCGACGAGTCCACCGCCTCGCGGAACGGCCCGTAGAAGGCCGACGCGTACTTCACGGCGTACGCCAGGATCACTGTGTCCAGGTGCCCGGCCGCGTCGAGCGCCGTACGCACGGCTCCGACCTGGCCGTCCATCATCCCGGACGGACCGACGACATGCGCACCCGCGGAGGCCTGCGCGACCCCCATCTCGGCATAGATCGTCAGCGTCGCGTCATTGTCGACCCGACCCTCGGAATCCAGTACGCCGCAGTGCCCGTGCGAGGTGAACTCGTCCAGGCACAGGTCCGACATCACCAGAAGCTGATCACCGGCTTCCGAGACCGCGTCCCGGATCGCGACGTTCAGGATCCCGTCCGGATCGATACCGCCCGAGCCGGTCTCGTCCTTCCGCGAAGGTACGCCGAACAGCATCACGCCGCCGAGGCCCAGCTGAGCAGCCTCGGCGATCGCCTTCCGCGCGGTGTCGCGGGTGTGCTGCACGACGCCCGGCATGGACTTGATCGCGATCGGCTCGCGAGCGCCTTCCCGGACGAACATCGGCAGGATCAGCTGCCGCGGCTCCAGGGTGGTCTCCGCGACCAGCCTGCGCATCGCCGCCGACGACCGAAGCCGCCGCGGCCTGACCTCCGGGAATCCAGACAACTGCCTCAGCTCTTCCGGCGTGAGCCCGAGCGACGCTCGGACGGGCGGGTGACCGGTTCACCGGCCTCCACCATGGTGTCACGCCGGTCCGCACCGAACCGCGCCAGTGCGTCGGCCAGCTCCTCGGCGGACGGCGACTCGGCCATCGCGTCGACCCGCAGCCCGTGCTCCTCGGCCGTCTTCAGCGTGGCCGGGCCGATCACCGCGATCACCGTCGACGCGTGCGGCTTGCCGGCGATGCCGACCAGGTTGCGCACGGTCGAGGACGAGGTGAACACGACCGCGTCGAACTTGCCGGACTTGATCGCCTCACGGGTCGGCGCCGGCGGCGGAGCGGCCCGCACGGTCCGGTACGCCGTGACGTCGTCGACCTCCCAGCCGAGATCGGTCAGTCCCGCGACCAGCGTCTCGGTGGCGATGTCGGCGCGCGGCAGGAAGACCCGGTTGATCGGGTCCAGCACCTCGTCGAACGGCGGCCAGTCCTCGACCAGCCCGGCGGCCGACTGCTCACCGGACGGGACCAGGTCCGGACGGATGCCCCAGGCACCGATCGCCTCGGCGGTCTTGTCGCCGACCGCCGCGATCTTCAGCCCGGAGAACGCCCGCGCGTCCAGTCCGTACTCGTCGAACTTCTCCCGGACCGCCTTGACCGCGTTGACCGAGGTGAACGCGACCCACTCATACCGGCCCTCGACCAGGCCACGGATCGCCTTGTCCATCTGCTGCGGGTTGCGCGGCGGCTCGACCGAGATGGTCGGGACCTCTTCCGGCATCGCGCCGTACCGGCGCAGGCGGTCCATCAGCGGGCCGGCCTGGTCCTTGGTCCGCGGGACCAGGATCCGCCAGCCGAACAGCGGCTTGGTCTCGAACCAGGACAGCGCCTCGCGCTGCTCGACCACCGCGCCAATCACGATCACGGCCTCGCCGGTCAGCTTGGCCGCGCGCAGGTCGGCGACGATCGTCGCCAGCGTGCCGACCACGCTGGTCTGCGCGGTCGTCGTCCCACCGACCGTCGCGGCGACCGGGGTGGACGCGTCGAAGCCGGCCTCGACCAGCGCGGCGACGGTGTCCTTGAGGACGTCGGTCGCGTTCAGCAGGACGAGCGTCTGCTTCGGGTGCAGCCGGGTCAGGTCGAGCTTGGCCTCGGCCAGGTCGACCACGGTGACCTCACGGTCGCTCTTCATCGTCAGCGGGATCCCGGCGTACGTCGGGACCGCGCTGACCTCACTGACGCCCGGGACGACGTTGAAGCCGATGCCCGCCTTCTTGCACGCGGCCGCCTCCTCGGCGCCGCTGGAGAAGGTGAACGGGTCGCCGGTCAGCAGGCGGACGACGTTCGCCGCGGACTTGGCCGTCTTCACCACCAGCCGGGCCCGGGCGGCGACCTTCAGTGCCCGGCTGCCTTCGGCGCCGGAGCCGTCGATCACCTCGACGCCTGGCTTGCAGTACTCCAGGAAGGCGTTGTGCTCGGGGCCTTCGACCACGACGGCGTCGGCACTCGCGAGCACGTCGCGGCCGGCCAGCGTCAGCAGCGACGGGTCACCGGGCCCGACGCCGACGAACGTGACGTGGCCGAGTGGCCTGGTCTGCTTGACCGCACTGGTGGCCGCGGCCTTCGCCGGCACTTTTTGAGGTGTCCTGGATACCGCGGTGGCCGCGGTCTTCGCGCTGCTCACGTCTGCCTTCGCCCTCGTCCTCGTCCTGCTGCTCGTCTTGTGACCGGTCTCGTGCACCGCGTCGTGCCCCGAGTCGTGCCCAGAATCGTGCGCCGTCTCGTGGGCGGCGGTCGTTCCCCGTGCCGGTGTCATGTCCGCTCCAGCAACTCGTTCGCCAGCGCTTTGCCGAGGGCGACCGGATCGTCCACCGGCCCGTTCGCGGAGAGCCGCCGTACGCCGCCGTCCTGGCCGAGCGCGCCCCGCAGCCACAGCTCGGGGCCGTCGTCGGCGTCGACCACCTCGGCGAGCGCGCCGACCGGAGCCGTGCACCCTGCCTCGAGCGTGGCCAGCAGTTGCCGTTCCGCTGTCACCGCCGCGCGCGTGGCCGGATCCTCCAGCGGCGCAAGGGCGGCCAGTACCTCGGTGTCGTCCGCTCGGCACTCGATGCCCAGGGCACCTTGTCCCGGCGAGGGCAGAACCTGGATCGGATCCAGGGTCTCGGTCACCTCGGCGAGCCGTCCCAACCGGGACAACCCTGCCCTTGCCAGCACCACCGCGTCCAATGTGCCATCGGTCACCATCGCGATCCTGGTGTCCACGTTGCCTCGGATCCCGGTGAGTTCCAGGCCCAGGCCGAGCGCCTCGAGCTGCGCGACCCGGCGCGCCGCGCCGGTGCCGACCAGGGCGCCGGCCGGGAGCTCTCCGAGCGTCAGACCGTCGCGAGCGACCAGTACGTCGCGGGGGTCTTCCCGGACCGGGATGGCGCCGATGGCCAGTCCGTCGACCGGTGTGGTCGGCAAGTCCTTGAGCGAGTGCACCGCGATGTCGATCTCGTCTGCCAGCAGGGCGTCGCGCAGCGCGCTGACGAAGATGCCGGTGCCGCCGATCTGCTCGACCGGGGCCCTGTTCACGTCGCCGGTGGTGACGATCGGGATCAGCTCGACCTCGTGGCCGAGGTTGCGGAGCGCGTCGGCGATCAGGTTCGCCTGCACTGTCGCCAGCGCGGACCGCCGGGTACCCAACCGGATCATGCCTGCTCACCTCCGGCCGTCGAGTCTGCGCGGGTGTTGCTCGTCTCGGCCGGCGTCTTCGCCGCCGTAACCGCGTCCACCGTCGCCGGGTCGAGTGCGAACAGTTCTCGCAGGGCATCGGCGTACGTCGGACCACCCGGATCGGCCGCGAGTTCTTTCACCCGGACCGTCGGGTTGTGCAGCACCTTGTCGACCACGCGGCGGATGGTGCGCCCGACCTCGTGCCGCTGGGTCTCGTCCAGCCCTGGCAGCCGACGCTCCAGCCGGGCCAGCTCGGAGTCGACCAGCTCGCTCGCCATCGTCCGCAGCGCGACCACGGTCGGCGCGACAGACGCGGCCCGCCGGGTCGCCTCGAACGAACCCGTCTCCTCGTCGACGATCCGGCGTACCTCGTCGATGTCGCGCTCGCTACCGCCCGCCGTCCCCACCAGGTCGGCGAGGGTGATCAGCGTGACCCCGGGGATCCGGGCGGCCTCGGGCGCGACGTCTCGCGGCAGAGCGATGTCCAGGACCCCGAACGGGCGCCCGTCCGTCGCGTTCCGGATCATCTCTTCGGTCAGTACGACGCCCCGCGCGCCGGTGCACGACACGACCAGATCGGCCTCGGCCAGCGCGTCGGGCACGCCCGCGAGCTGGATCGCCGTACCGCCGACCCGCTCGGCCAGGACGACCGCGCGCTGGTAGTTGCGGTTGGCAATGGTCACGCTCTTCGCGCCGCCGGTGAGCAGCGTCTGAGCAGCCAGTGAGGCCATCGAGCCGGCGCCGACGACGAGCGCGCGACTGCCCTCGAAGCCGCCGAGCGCGTCGAGTCCGGCGGACACCACCGAGCGGCCGGCGGAATCGATGCCGGTCTCGGTGTGGGCTCGCTTGCCGACCCGCAACGCGTGCTGGAACAGGGCATTCAGGTCGGAGCCGATCGTCTCCAGGTCCTGGCCGACGCGCAGCGTCTCCTTCACCTGGCCGAGGATCTGGCTCTCGCCGACGACCATCGCGTCCAGCCCGACCGCGACCTGGAACAGGTGCGCGACGGCGCCTTCCTCGAAGTGCACGTAGAGGTGCTCGGCCAGATCCAGCAGCGGTACGCCGGTGACGTCAGACAGGATCGTGGTGACCTCGTCCATGCCGGCGTGGAAGCGGTCGACGGTCGCGTAGACCTCGGTCCGGTTGCAGGTCGCGAGGACCGCGGACTCACCCACGGCCGGGGTGTGCTTGACAGCCAGGGCCAGCTTGGTCGCCGCGTCCGGGTCGAGCGCCACCCGCTCGAGGACGTTGATGTCCGCTGAACGGTGGGAGATGCCGACGACCAGGTAACTCATACGCCGACACCCCCGCCAACGCTCGGCAGATCGGTTAGACCGTTCATCGCTGGTAGCTCGGGCACCTGGGGGAGCGCCGCCTCTCCGGACTTTCGTTGTTCGTGGTACGCCAGGATCTGCAACTCGATCGAGAGGTCCACCTTGCGGATGTCGACGCCGTCGGGCACGGACAGCACCACCGGCGCGAAGTTCAGGATGCTGGTCACCCCGGCGGCGACCAGCCGGTCGCACACCTCCTGGGCCGGACCGGCGGGGGTGGTGATGACCCCGATCGAGACCCGGTCGGTCTCGACGATGTCCTCGAGCTGGGCGAAGTCGCGGACCTCCATGTCGCCGATCCGCTCGCCGATCAGGTTCGGGTCGGCGTCCAGCAGGGCGACGATCCGGAAGCCGCGGGTGCCGAAGCCGGAGTAGTTCGCCAGCGCGTGGCCAAGGTTTCCGATCCCGACGATGACCACGGCCCAGTCCTGGGTGACGCCGATCTCGCGGGCGATCTGGTAGCGCAGGTACTCGACGTCGTACCCGACGCCGCGGGTGCCGTAGGAGCCCAGGTAGGACAGGTCCTTGCGGAGCTTGGCCGAGTTGACCCCGGCAGCGGTCGCCAGGTCCTCGCTCGACGCGGTGGCGATGCCACTGTCCGACAGCGCGGTCAGCGCCCGCAGGTACACCGGCAAGCGCGCGACAGTCGCCTCGGGAATGCCGCGTTCGGTTCTCGTCGGCGGGCCGGGGCGACGGCTGCTGGCACGCGTCACAATTCTCCTGGGGAACGGTAGTTCAGGCCGCGGTCTGACGGCCGGCGGCCGTTCTTACTCTAGGAGCTTGTGAACGTGAGAACAAAATCGGCGGACCGAGGGGTGACCGAGAGCACTAGCCGGCGAGCGCCTTCCGGAGCCTGGCCGGGTCCACTCGCCAGAAATCGTGCTGCTTCCCGTCCACGAAGGTGACCGGGATCTGCTCGCCGTATTCCGTGAGCAGGCCGTCATCCTGCGTGATGTCGACCTCGGTCCACTCCACCCCGAGCTCGGCGCAGACCGCCGCGACGACCGCCCGGGCGTCGTCGCAGAGGTGACAACCGGGCTTGCCGTAGAGCGTGACCCTGCTCATCGGTCCGCCCGAAGCCGGCCCTTGGCGACCTTGCCGGTGACCGAGTGCGGCAGGTGGTCGACCACCTCGATCTCCACCGGGCACTTGAACCGCGCCAGCCGGGTCCCGGCGTACTCGCGGACCGCCTCGGGGTCCACGGTCGCATCGGCTTGCGGTACGACGAACGCCTTCACGGCTTCGCCGGTCTCTTCGGACGGTACGCCGATGACCGCGGCCTCGTGGACGCCCGGAACACCGACGAGCACGTCCTCCACCTCGCTCGGGAAGACGTTGAAGCCGGACACGATGATCAGCTCGCGCAACCGGTCGACCAGGAACAGGTCGCCGTCGGCGTCGAGGAAACCGACGTCGCCGGTCCGGTACCAGCCGTCCAGGTC
>Ga0193707_1000329_pt1 | contig 15663 bp, 17 predicted proteins | sample U3c2metaG_FD_143043 | JGI IMG/M metagenome (GOLD analysis project Ga0193707, IMG submission 143043) | Soil microbial communities from a riparian zone of the East river system, Colorado, United States - U3c2 | ecosystem: Environmental > Terrestrial > Soil > Riparian zone | place: USA: East River... | reverse complement strand
CATGCACCCTTCCCGTTCACCGACGGGTTCAGAGTGCGGACGGCGATCTTGGTCCGGTGACCGGCCTCACGGGCGATCGCGGTGATCTCGACCGTGCCGTCGGCGATCTCCGGGACCTCGAGCGCGAACAGCTTCTTGACCAGGTTGGGGTGGGTCCGGCTGACCGTGATCTGCGGGCCCTTGAAGCCCTTCCGGACGCCCACGACGTACACCCGCAGCCGGGATCCGTGCGCGTACTTCTCCCCCGGCACCTGCTCCGGCGCCGGCAGTACGGCCTCGATCTTGCCGAGGTCGACCATCACCGAGCGTGGGTCGCGGCCCTGCTGGACCACCCCGGAGACGATGTCGCCCTCCTTGCCGGAGAACTCGCCATACCGGACCTCGTCCTCGGCGTCGCGGAGCCGCTGAAGGATGATCTGCTTGGCCGTGGTGGCCGCGATCCGGCCGAAGTCGGCCGGGGTGTCGTCGTACTCCCGGGCCACCGCGCCGTCCTCGGCGAGCTCGGCGGCGTACACGGTGACGTGCCCCGTCTTGCGGTCCAGCTCGACCCGAGCGTGCTGCTGCGCGCCCTCGGTGCGGTGGTAGGCCACCAGCAGTGCCTGCTCGATCGCCTCGGCCACGACGTCCAGGGCGATGTCCTTCTCGCGCTCCAGCGACCGCAGCACGGCCATGTCGATATCCATGTCAGTTCTCCTCCACCGTGCCGTCGGCAGGTGTTTCTGTTTCGTCGTTGCCGGCAGCCCGGTTGAATTCGATCTGGATCTTGGCCTTCTCGACGTCGGCGTACGCGATGGTCTGTCGCTTGCCGTCAACGTCCAGCTCGGCCGCCTCCTCGGCGGCGGACTTGATCCGGCCGGTCAGCTTCCCGCCCGTGGTCAGCGTGACCGCGACCAGCCTGCTGACGTTGCGCCGCCAGTGCCGGGGCAAGGTGAGCGGCCGGTCGACGCCGGGGCTGGAGACCTCCAGCGTGTACGCGCCGCCCCCCATGATGTCGTCGGCATCGAGTGCCTTGGAGATCGCCCGGGTGACGTCGGCGACGTCGTCCAGGTTGATTCCGCCGTCGCCGTCGCGGTCGACGAGCACGCGCAGCAGTCGACGGCGGCCGGCCGGAGCGATGTCCGCGGCCTCCAGGTCGCAGCCGAACTGCGCGACGATCGGCCGCAGGAAGTTCTCGAGGCTCGTGGTGTCCGTGTGGTCAGTCCTTCGGCTCACAGGTTGACCTGCCTCTCTCTCCAGTTGTGCACCCGTTCCACCCCCGGCAGTCCGGCCGAGGGCAGTAGCCCACCATATCCGGCCGGTCGCAGTGCCGGTGTCACCGGCTCGTCCCAGGCCGGTCACCGGACCATCACCAGGTATCGTTCCGCCGTGCCGAACAAACCCCGCCTCACCCCCCGCGTGCCACGACTGGTGCCCCGCCGCAGCCTCCTCGCGACCGCGGTCGTGGTGCCTGGCGTGATCACGCTGGCCGGTTGCAAGGACGACGCACCCGCCGCCGGTACGCCGGACGCTGTGAATCCCACGTCGTCGGACCGGCCGACCGAGAAGACGCTGACCGTCGACCCCGCAGTCGTCGCGGCCCTCAGCGCGGCGGCGACCCAGGTGACTCAATTGTCCCTCGGGTACGCCGGGGTGAGCCGGAAGTTCCCGGCGCTGCGCACCCAGCTCGCGGCCGGCGCGAAGTACCACGCGAGCCACCTGGCCAAGCTGAAGGAAACCGCCGGGGTCGCGGCCGCGGCCGGCAAGGCACCGACCGTCCCTGGTACGTCGTCGGCCGCGCTCACTGCCCTGGCCAACCAGGAGAAGGCCGCGGCGACCGTCCACGCGACCGCAGCAGCCAAGCTGTCGGGAGCCTCCGCCCGGCTGCTGGCGATGATCGCCGCGGCCGAGACGCAGCTGGCAACCGCGCTGACCCCGAAGAAGGCGAACGCCTCGTGACGCAGCTGGAAGCCCTGCAGGCCGCACTCGCCGGCGAACACGCCGCCCTGTATGGCGTGGGCGTGGCCGGCGGGAAGCTCAGTGGCGCCCGCTTCAAGGCCGCCACGGATGCCTACGAGCGGCACCGCGACACCCGCGACCACCTAAGTGCCCTGGTCGTCGCCGCCGGTGAGACCCCGGTCGCGGCGGAACCGGCGTACGACCTGCCGCAGGTGGTCACGAACGCCGCCACCGCCGCGGCCCTCATCCTGCTGATCGAGCGACGGCTGGCGGCCGTGTACGGCGACCTGGTCGAGGCAGCCGAGCAGCCCGCCGTCCGGGCCCTCGCCATCAAGAGCCTGCTGGCAGCCGCGAGCGCCCAGCTCGCCTGGGGCGGCGCCCCCGTTGCCTTCCCGGGCGCCGTCTGATGGCCAAACGCCGCCCCGCGGTGTCCCCGTCATCACCCTGCCCGTGCGGTCTCGACGCCACCTACGGCGACTGCTGCGGCAGCCTGCACCAGGCCCGTACGACGGCGACCACCGCCGAGCAACTGATGCGCTCCCGCTACACCGCCTTCGTCGTACGCGACGCGCCGTACCTGCTCCGCAGTTGGCACTCCTCGATGCGACCGGCCGATCTCCAGCTGGATCAGGACCTCCGCTGGACCGGCCTCGAGATCCTGAACACCACCAACGGAAGCCCCTTCCACATCGAGGGAACCGTCGAGTTCCGTGCCGGCTACGAGCTCGACGGCCGTCCGGGGCACCAGCAGGAGAACAGCCGCTTCGCGCGCGAAGACGGCGCCTGGGTCTACGTCGACGCGCAGGGCCGTTCAGCAACAAGCTGAGAGAGCGCGAGCCGCACCGAACCGACCTTGACGAGCGGACCCTGACCGAGCCTGCTCGACAGCACAAGATGCCGAGCCCGCGGGGGCAAAGTGGGGACCTGGGACAGGAACTGGTGGGCTGGGAGGGTGTATTTCCTGTCCCAGGTCCCCCGAGGGTGTCCCTTCCCTCGAGATTCGGCCATTCGAGCACCAGCACCCAATCCGGCCCGGCCCGGATCGTCCCGCACCGCGGGTCAGAACGTCACAGCGCGCGGACCCAGTTGGCCAGCAGGGTGGCGCCGGCGTCGCCGGACTTCTCCGGGTGGAACTGGGTGGCGGTGAGGGGGCCGTTCTCGACCGCGGCCACGAAGCGGTCGCCGCCGTACGTCGTCCAGGTGACGAGTGGTGTCACCGGCTCGCGCGTGTCCGTCAGTTGCCAGCTGCGGACGCCGTACGAATGGACGAAGTAGAAGCGTTCCTTGTCGATGCCGTCGAAGAGGGTGGTGCCGGTCGGGACGTCGACGGTGTTCCAGCCCATGTGCGGGACCGGCTCGGCGTCCTCGGGCTGAAGTCGCTCGACGGTCCCGGGCCACTGGTCGCAGCCATCGGTCTCGACGCCGTGCTCGATGCCGCGGGCGAACAGGATCTGCATGCCGACGCAGATCCCGAGCACCGGGCGGCCACCGCTCAGCCGCCGGTCGACGATCACGTCACCGCGGACCGCCTTCAGGCCGGTCATGCAGGCGTCGAAGGCGCCGACGCCGGGGACCAGCAGACCGTCGGCGTCCAGTGCCTCGTCGAAGTCGGACGTGACCGTGACGTCCGCACCGACGCGTTGCAGCGCCCGCTCGCCCGACCGGATGTTGCCCGAGCCGTAGTCGAACAGGACGACCTTCTTCGTCACAGAGCGCCCTTGGTCGACGGGATCCCCGGCTGCCGCGGGTCCAGTTCGGCGGCCGCCCGCAGCGCCCGGGCGAACGCCTTGAACTGCGCCTCGACGATGTGGTGCGGGTCGCGACCGGACAGCACCCGGATGTGGATGCAGATCGCGGCGTTGAACGCCAGCGTCTCGAACACGTGCTGAGTCAGCGAACCGGCGTAGTCGCCGCCGATGATCGCGTACACCTGACTGTCCGGCTCACCGGTGTGCACGCAGTACGGGCGCCCGGACAGGTCGACCGTGCAGTGCACGAGCGCCTCGTCCAGCGGCACGGTCGCGTCACCGAACCGGCGGATCCCACGCTTGTCGCCGAGCGCCTCCTTCAGCGCTTGGCCGATGCCGATCGCGGTGTCCTCGACGGTGTGGTGCGCGTCGATCTCGAGGTCCCCGACCGTGTTCACGTGCAGGTCGAGCAGCGCGTGCTTGGCCAGCGCGTTGAGCATGTGGTCGTAGAACCCAACGCCGGTTGAGATATCGGCGCGGCCCTCGCCGTCGATGGTCAGCTCGACCAGGACCTTGGACTCGCTGGTCTCCCGATCGATCCGCGCTGTGCGGTGACTCATCCGCGTCCTCGCTTCGCGCCGGGCGCGGATGAAGCACTGCCCGCGCTGTGCTTTCTGATGAGCTCGCTCCACTCGCTCATGTCTGCCTTCCCACATCAGTCTTGAGGACGCGCTCGAGCGCAGCGCGGAATGCGGCCATCTCCTCGCTGGTGCCGATTGAGACCCGCAGCCAGCCGTCCGGTCCGGTCTCACGAATCAGTACGCCGTCGTCCAGCAGCGACTGCCAGACCGCGTGCCGGTCGGCGAACGTGCCGAACAGCACGAAGTTCGCGTCCGAGTCGACCGCACGCAGACCCAGCGACCGCAGCCAGTCGACCGTTTCGTCACGCTCGACCCGCAACTGCTCGACCCGGCCGAGCAGCTCGTCGGAGTGCCGCAGCGCCGCCCGCGCGACCGCCTGGGTCACCGCGGACAGGTGGTACGGCAGCCGGACGATCCGCAGCGCGTCCACCAACTGCTTGCTCGCGGCAAGGTATCCGACCCGGCCGCCGGCCAGCGCGAACGCCTTCGACATCGTCCGCGCCACCGCGAGATTCGGGTACGACGGCAACAGCGTCACGGCACTTGGAGTCCCGGTACGACGGAACTCCGCGTACGCCTCGTCGACCACCAGGACGGATCCGATCGCGGCGGTCCGCGCGGCGAGTGCCTCGACCACGTCGATCGGCAGCGCGGTGCCGGTCGGGTTGTTCGGCGAGGCGAGCAGCACGACCGACGGGTGGTGCCGGGAGATCGCGGCCAGCGCCTTGCTCTGGTCGAGGGTGAAGTCCTCGGCCCGTCGTCCGGTGACCCAGGCCGTGTTCGTGTCCCGGGCGTACTCCGGGTACATCGAGTAGGTCGGCGCGAAGGAGAGCGCCGTACGCCCGGGGCCGCCGAAGGCCTGCAGGATGTGCAGCATGACCTCGTTGGACCCGTTGGCCGCCCACACCTGCTCGGCGGTCAACTGCGCGCCGGACTCACGACCCAGGTAGGCCGCGAGATCCGCGCGGAGATCGAGGAACTCGCGGTCCGGGTAGCGGTTCATGCCACCCGCGGCCACGGTGACCGCCGCTGCGATGTCGGCGACGGTCTCCTCGCTCGGCGGGTACGGGTTCTCGTTGACGTTGAGCAGGATCGGGACGTCGATCTGCGGGGCGCCGTACGGCTCGAAGCTCTTCAGCTCGTCGCGGATCGGCAACCCGTCGAAGCGGCCACTACTTTTTTCCCCTCCCATACTTTTTCCCCTTCCCATCAGTTCCTCCCTGGGAAGCGCACCGACACCGCGGCGCCGTGAGCCGGCAGGTCCTCGGCGTGCGCCAGCGTGACCACGTGATCCGCGACCTCCTGGAGCGCGGCGCGGGAGTAGTTGATGACGTGCACCGCCTTCAAGAAGCTGCGGACCGACAGGCCCGACGAGTGGCAGGCACAACCTGCCGTCGGGAGGACGTGGTTGGAGCCCGCGCAGTAGTCGCCGAGGGAGACCGGCGACCAGCCGCCGACGAAGATCGCGCCGGCGTTCGTGATCAGCCCGGCCCGCTTCTCGGCGTCCGCGGTCTGGATCTCCAGGTGCTCGGCGGCGTACGCGTCCACAACGGCTGTGCCCTGATCGAGGTCGTCCACGAGGACGACGGCCGACTGCTGACCGCCGAGCGCTTCGGTGACGCGCTCCTGGTGCCAGGTGGTGGCAATCTGGAGCTCCAGCTCTGTCTCGACCGCCGCTGCGAGGGCCTCGCTCGGCGTCACCAGCACGCTGGCGGCCATCGGGTCGTGCTCGGCCTGGCTGATCAGGTCGGCGGCGACGTGGATCGGGTCGGCTGTGTCGTCGGCGAGGACCGCGATCTCGGTCGGACCGGCCTCGGAGTCGATCCCGACCTCACCGATCAGGAACCGCTTGGCCGCGACCACGTAGATGTTGCCGGGGCCGGTGATCAGATTGACCTTGCGGCAGCCGTCGAAGCCGTACGCGAACCCGGCGATCGCCTGCGCGCCGCCCATCGCGTACACCTCCTCGATCCCCAGCAACGCACACACCGCGAGCACGGTCGGGTGCGGCAGCCCGCCGAATTCCTTCTGGGGCGGGGATGCCACGGCCAGCGAAGGCACGCCGGCCACCTGCGCCGGTACGACGTTCATCACCACGCTGGACGCGAGGGGTGCGCGACCGCCCGGGACGTACAGCCCGACGCGCTGGACCGGGACGAGCCGCTGGGTCACCCGGCCGCCCGGCGCCGGCTCGGAGACGATGTCGGCGGTGAGCTCGTCCTGGCTGACCTCGCGGACCCGGCGGATCGATTCCTCGAAGGCGGACCGCACCTCGGAGTCGAGCTCCTCCAGGGCCGTCTTCAGCGCCTCGGCCGGGACCCGGATGGTCTCGACGCGGACATGGTCGAACTTCTCGCTGTACTCCCTGATCGCCTCGAGTCCGCGATGGCGGACGTCCAGGCAGATCGGTCGGACGACGTCGAGAGCCTTCTCGACGTCGAACACAGCTCGGGGGACGAGGGCGTTCACTTCGGCTTGGAGGTCGGACACCTCTCCAGCCGCCACTCGGCCCCGCAGGTCGACGCGGCGAATCATGGTCTCAGTCTAGTGGTGACACCGTCCCGGCCTGCCGCCGTATCCACAAGGTGGCAGTCACGAGGCGTGATCAGGGGGTGCTGTCCACTACCCTCGGACCATGGACTCCCGCCTGCCGTTGCTCACTGTCGAGACGGTGATCTTTCCCGGGCTGGTGCTCCCCATTCCAGTGACCGATGTCCAGGGCCGCGCGGTGGTCCGCGACCTGGTGGAGAACGGCGGCGAACTGGTCTGCGGCGCCCTCGCCGTCCGGGACGGGTACGAGCTGGGCGAGCGGGTGTTCCGGTCGCTGTACGGGACCGGCTGCGCGGCGACGATCTCGGAGATCACGCTGGACCCGGACGACGACGGGCCGGTCGAGATCACGCTGACCGGCAACCGGCGGTTCAAGGTGGCCGAGCTGGACGGCGGCGGTGACTACCTGGTCGCCGACGTCGAGTGGCTGGAGGAGGACCTCGGCGACGATCCCCTGGGTACGTCGACGATCGCGATGGCGCGATTCCGCCGGTACGCCGAGGCCGTCACCGAGATCAGCCGGCCCGGCCTGCACATCGGCGATCTGCCCGCCGACCCGAGCACGCTGTCGTTCCTGATGTCGGCCGCGATGACCCTCCTCACCCCCGACCGGCAAAAACTCCTCGAAGCCACCGACACGACCTCCCGCCTGGCCCAACTGGTCGGCCTACTCGACAACGAGCTCGCCGCCATCGCGGCCCTCCCGTCCCTCCCCGCCACCGACATCATCAACTGGTCAGCGATGTCCCCGAACTGACGCTCGACAGCATCGCCCTCGCGATGGCCGCGCCGTCGGGGGCCTGGCTGGCGTCGATGACGTATTGCGCCATGATCTGGCTCGCGTCGGGCGCGGACGCGCAGTCCGGTGGCTACTACTCGGACAAGCAACTGACCGAGCCGTCCGCCGCCGCGCAGGACCGGGCCGCGGCCCGGCAGCTCTGGACCGCCCTGGAGCAGCAGACGACGCTACCGATGTGAATCCCAGAGCGGTATGGTGATGGTATGAGTAAGCAGATCACAGTGCGGTTGCCGGACGAGCTGGTCGACTTCATGGACCAGCTCGTGGCCACCGACAAGGCGACGAGCCGGGCGTCCGTGGTCGCCCGGGCGATGGAGCGCGAGCGGCGGCGTGAGCTGGCCGCCCGCGATCTCGCCATTCTGGCCGAGCACGGCGACTACCCGGATCTCGAGGGCCTCGCCCCCGCGGCCGCCGGCACCGTGCTCACCGACCTCGACTGATCCCGTGCGTCCACTGCACATCGCGCGGCTGGACAAACCCCGCCCGGTCGTGGTCCTGACCCGGGAGCTGATCCGCCCGCGCCTCACCAACGTGACGGTCGCCCCGATCACCAGCACCATCCGCGGCCTGTCCACCGAAGTCCTGGTCGGTCCGGACAACGGCCTCGATCACGCGAGCGCCATCTCCTGCGACAACATCCAGACGATCCCGAAGGCCCAGCTCGGCCGCCTGATCGGCTACCTCCACCCCGACCAGGAGCCCGCCCTGGCCGAGGCCATCAGCCTCGCCTTCGACCTGGAGTTCTAGCCCAGCTTCGAGACGTCGCGGACCGCGCCCTTGTCGGCGCTGGTTGCCATCGCGGCGTACGCGCGGAGTGCTTGGGAGACCTTGCGGTCACGGGCGCGAGGCGCGTACACACCACCGAGCGCTTCCCGGCGCGCGGTCAGCTCGGCCTCGTCCACCAGCAGTTCGATGAAGCGTCCCGGGATGTCGATGCGGATCTGGTCGCCGTCCTGGACCAAGGCGATCGTGCCGCCGGACGCGGCCTCCGGGGAGGCGTGACCGATCGAGAGTCCCGACGTACCGCCGGAGAAGCGGCCGTCGGTGACCAGGGCGCACACCTTGCCCAGTCCGCGGCCCTTCAGGAACGACGTCGGGTACAGCATCTCCTGCATCCCCGGTCCGCCCTTCGGGCCCTCGTAGCGGATCACCACGACGTCACCCGGCTTGACCTGCTTGGCCAGGATCTTCTCGACCGCTTCGTCCTGCGACTCGCACACCACCGCGGGACCCTGGAAGGTCCAGATCGACTCGTCCACTCCGGCCGTCTTCACCACGCAGCCGTCGACGGCCAGGTTGCCCTTCAGCACCGCGAGTCCGCCGTCCTTGGAGTACGCGTGCTCGAGGTCGCGGATGCAGCCTCCTGCCGCGTCGGCGTCGAGGGTCTCCCAGCGCTCCGACTGCGAGAACGCGGTCGCCGACCGCCGGCAGCCCGGCGCCGCGTGCCACAGCTCGACGGCCTCCGGCGACGGCGATCCACCACGCAGGTCCCACATCTTCAGCCACTCGTCGATCGAGTCGCTGTGCACGGTGTGAATGTTCTCGTTCAGCAGTCCGGCCCGGTGCAGCTCACCGAGGATCGCCGGGATGCCGCCGGCCCGGTGCACGTCCTCCATGTAGTAGGTGCCGCCCGGCGCGACGTTCGGCGCGACCTTCGCCAGGCACGGCACCCGGCGCGACACCGCGTTGATGTCGTCCAGGTCGAAGCCGACCTCGGCCTCCTGCGCGGCCGCGAGCAGGTGCAGGATCGTGTTCGTCGACCCGCCCATCGCGATGTCCAGCGCCATCGCGTTCCCGAACGCCTCCTGGGACGCGACGTTGCGCGGCAGCACGGTCGCGTCGTCGTTGTCGTAGTACCGCTTGGTAATCTGTACGACGGTCTCGCCGGCCTTCTCGTACAGCGCCTTGCGCGCGGTGTGGGTGGCCAGCACCGAGCCGTTGCCCGGCAGCGAGAGGCCGATCGCCTCGGTCAGGCAGTTCATCGAGTTCGCGGTGAACATGCCGGAACACGAACCGCAGGTCGGGCAGGCGTTCTCCTCGATCCGCAGCATGTCGGCGTCGGAGACGTTCTCGTTGACGGCTTCGGACATCGCGTCGATCAGGTCGAGCTTGCGAACCGTGCCGTCGACCAGCGTGGCCCGGCCGGCCTCCATCGGGCCGCCGCTGACGAACACGGTCGGGATGTTCAGCCGGAGTGCGGCGTTCAGCATGCCCGGGGTGATCTTGTCGCAGTTCGAGATACACACCAGCGCGTCGGCGCAGTGCGCCTCGACCATGTACTCGACCGAGTCGGCGATCAGGTCCCGGGACGGCAGGCTGTAGAGCATGCCGCCGTGACCCATCGCGATCCCGTCGTCGACGGCGATCGTGTTGAACTCGCGCGCGATCCCGCCGGCCGCGTGGATCGCCTCGGACACAATCCGGCCGACCGGGGCGAGGTGGGTGTGACCGGGGACGAACTCGGTGAAGCTGTTCGCCACCGCGATGATCGGCTTGCCGAAGTCCTCCCGGGCGACCCCGGAGGCCTGCATGAGCGCGCGGGCTCCCGCCATGTTGCGGCCGTGGGTGACAGTGCGGGACCTCAGAGCGGGCACGACGACATCTCCTTGCTACGTAGGACGACTCCCCCGCCTGACCGGGGCGGTGGGGTGGGGGCCGAATTCACATCGTGCCACGATCGTCCGGATGGCGGTACGGCGGTCCCGCATGCCGGAGAGTTCGGCGTACGCCGGTATTCCCCGGCGTACTGCTTCTGTCGGACGGTGGTTCTCGCCTGAGGACATGGCAGGGCTGGAGCACCACACGCGATCGGCGCACCTGAAGTTCCTCACCGAGGGCTCGGCTTCACCCTGGTCGCGTCGTACCCCGGTGCGGCCGAGGGATCGATCGCGCACTCCGAGTTGGCCTGGCCGCCGGGTGGTGGTGTGATGATGAGCTCGGCCGACGCCAAGTCCGAGCCGGACGAGTTCACCGCGCCGGCCGACCAGACGCAGTCGATCTATCTCGTCCACAACGACCCGGACACCCTGATCGGCCACGCGATCGGCGCCGGCGCGATCGTCCGCGGCCTGCAGGACGCCGACTACGGTTCCCGCGGCGTCACGGTGCGCGACCACGAGGGCAACCTGTGGAGCGTCGGGACGTACAGCGGCGAAATCTCCCAGTAATCCACAGGTTTCGCTTCGGCGGCCAGCATCGCGGGGGCGATCTCACTAGAATCGCCGGGTGACCGAGACATCCGCAGTCCAGCACCTGTCCGCCGGCGATGATCTGCCGAGCGAGGCGTTGCAGATCCTGCGCCGAGTCTTCGGGTACGACGCCTTTCGCGGGCAGCAGGCGGAGATCATCGACACGGTCGTGGCCGGCGGCGACGCACTGGTGCTGATGCCGACCGGTGGCGGGAAGTCGTTGTGCTACCAGATTCCGGCGCTGGTCCGATCCGGTGTCGGTGTAGTGATCTCGCCACTGATCGCGTTGATGCAGGACCAGGTCGACGCTCTGACGGCGCTCGGCGTACGGGCCGGGTTCCTGAATTCGACGCAGGACTTCGAGCAGCGGCGTGAGGTCGAGCAGGCGTTCCTGGCCGGCGAGCTGGATCTGCTCTATCTCGCGCCGGAGCGGCTGCGGGTCGAGGCGACCGTGCGGCTGCTCGACCAGGGGAAGATCGCGCTGTTCGCGATCGACGAGGCGCACTGTGTGTCCCAGTGGGGCCACGACTTCCGGCCGGACTACCTGATGCTGTCCGAGCTGCACGAGCGGTGGCCCGACGTCCCGCGGATCGCGCTGACCGCGACGGCGACCGACGCGACCCACCAGGAGATCGCGACCCGGCTGCAGCTGGGCGACGCGAAGCACTTCGTCGCGAGCTTCGACCGGCCCAACATCCAGTACCGGATCGTCCCGAAGGACAACCCGCAACGGCAACTGCTCGACCTGCTCCGCACCGAGCACGCCGGGGACGCGGGCATCGTCTACTGCCTGTCCCGCAACAGCGTCGAGAAGACGGCAGCCTTCCTGACGCAGAACGGGATCGAGGCCGTGCCGTACCACGCCGGTCTGGACAACCGGACGCGCGCGACCAACCAGTCCAGATTCCTGCGCGAGGACGGCCTGGTGGTGGTTGCGACGATCGCGTTCGGGATGGGCATCGACAAGCCGGACGTGCGGTTCGTCGCGCATCTCGATCTGCCGAAGTCGGTCGAGGGCTACTACCAGGAGACCGGCCGCGCCGGGCGGGATGGACTGCCGTCGACGGCGTGGCTCGCCTATGGACTGCAGGACGTCGTGCAGCAGCGGAAGATGATCGACACGTCCGAGGGTGATCTCGCGCATCGGCGCCGGCTCAGCGCGCACCTCGACGCAATGCTCGGGCTGTGCGAGACCGTGCAGTGCCGGCGGTCGCAGCTGCTCGCGTACTTCGGGCAGCACGGCGACACGTGTGCCAACTGCGACACCTGCCTGACGCCACCGGAGTCGTGGGACGGGACGATCGCGGCGCAGAAGCTGCTGTCGACGGTGTATCGGCTGCAGCACGAGCGCGGACAGAAGTTCGGTGCCGGTCAGCTGATCGACATCCTGCTCGGCAAGGAGACGGAGAAGGTCAAACAGTTCCGGCACGAGCAGCTGAGCGTGTTCGGGATCGGGACCGAGCTCAAGGACACCGAGTGGCGCGGCGTGATCCGGCAACTGCTGGCCCTGCGGCTGCTCACGGTCGAAGGCGACTACGGCACGCTCGTGCTCACCGAGGAGAGCACCGAGGTGCTCAGCCGGCGCCGCGAGGTGATGATGCGGCGCGAACCGGAGCGGGTGCGCTCGAAGTCGAGGTCTTCCGGAGCGAAGAAGGCCGCGGCCGATCTGGCTCCCGAGGCCGCGCCGATCTTCGAGCGGTTGCGGACGTGGCGTGCAGGTGTCGCCAAGGAGCAGGGCGTCCCGGCGTACGTGATCTTCCACGACGCGACGCTGCGCCAGATCGCGACCGATCTCCCGAGCACACCGGCCGAGCTCGGCACCATCAGCGGCATCGGCGAGAACAAACTCGCCAAGTACGGCGAGGGTGTCCTGGAGGCCCTGTCGAGTCAAGACTGATCCGAGGAGGTGTCGAATCCGGGCCGCCTCCTTCGCCGTCCTGGAAGGCAGCGTGCCGCAACCCTGCCGGCGTCGCGAGGTCGCGGCGGAGGACAGTGGCGAGCGGCCGGCCGGTCACCTTCTCGATCAGCAGGCCGAGCAGGACGTAGCTGGGATTGCTGTAGCTGTACGGGCTGTTCGGTTCCCCGACCGGCCCGGTGCCATAGGCCAATGCCTGCGCAGGCGTCCAGTGCTTGGCCGGCGCCGCCTCGATCACCTTGTCCATCCGCGCGTAGTCGCCCGGCTGGTAGTCCTGTACGCCCGACGTCATCGACAGGTGCTGGCGGACGGTCGCCTTGTTGGCGGTCAGCTTGTTCTGCACGTACGTCGAGATCGGCGCATCGAGGTCGACCTTCTTCGCCTTCGCGAGGAGCATCACCTCGGCCGCGACGAACGTCTTCGTGATGCTCGCGACCCCCATGCTCGTCGCCGGAACCAACGCCGTACCGCGTGGATCCTTCCCTGCCGCACCGGACCAGGTCCACTGATCCGTGACGACAGCTGCCGTCACACCTCGCGAACCCGGAGCACCCCACCAACGCGACCACCAGGAAGGCAGCGGCTCTACTCCGCTTCATGCCCAGATGGTCCCACCGGCAAGACTCAGTCGCCGTGCCCGATCAGGCAGCCTCACGGGTACGGCGTCCAGTCGACGGTGATGGCGAGATCCGCGGGGTGGAGGTTCCGGGTCAGTCCTGACCGACGTACAAGGCGTTGCCGTCCTGGTCGTGGAAGGTGAACATCGGCGGGACGCCAGGCCAGCTGAGCAGGTCACTCGTCTCGACGCCCGCGGCGTCGAGGTGTTCGTAGGCCGCCGCCGCGTCCGCCGTGGCCAGGCGGATGCCGGTGTCGGTGCCGGCCGGGTTCTCCCCGGTCGCCGGGATCAGGGCGATGGTGGCGGTGGCGCCGGGTGGCGCAACCACGATCCACCGTCCACCGATCTGCGGCAGCGGCGCATCCATCAGCACCTCGAACCCGAGGGTCTTGGTGTAGAACGCGACCGCCTGGTCCCGGTCGCTGACGGGTACGCCGACTGTCCGGATGCCGGTGAAGTGGTTCATCTCTGGATCTCCTTCTCAGTGGTTGTGCTTTCACTCAGGAGGTAGCGACCGATCCCCGGTTTTCGACATGACTCGGCAACGAATTCTTGAGCATCCTGCCTGCGAGCTGCGCCACGGAAGAAGCCCCGGACGCCTGCGTGCCGACGTCGTCCGGGGCTTCTTCGGGAAGGTGACTACTTCGCGACGACCCGCATCGTGAACTCTGCCTGGCCGTCGCCCGTGGAGCGGACCACGAAACCGCCGGAGCGGAGGGCGGCCAGGTCCTTGTCGGAGCCGAACCGCTGGCTGAGCGAGTTCGCCGCCTCGAAGTCGACGTACCCGATCGTCACCGCGCCCTTGGTGTCGGGCAGGGCCTGCTTGAAGTTGTCCGACTGGCCGAGGTTGCCGCCCTTCAGCACCTGCTCGGCGTAGTCCTTGTCGGTGGCGACGACGAGCGTGTCGTCGTCCTTCGCCTTCTCGATCGGGACGTCGGCCGACGTCTTGCTGCGCAGCAGGGAGGTCAGCTTCTCCACCACCGGCTCGGCCTTGGCCGGGTCGGTCTCCATCCGCGCCGCGACCTTCGGGCCCTTCGAGGCGTCCTTGTCGATCGCGACCGCGAGGTTCTTGCCCAGCAGGCTCTTCAGGTCGTCCGGAAGAGTCAGGCCGGTCTCGTTGGTGATGCTCTCGGTCAGCTGCTTGATGTTGCCGTTGGAGGCCTTCTCCAGCTGCTGCCACAGCGTGTCGACCAGGTTCTCGCCACCGGAGACCGCGACCGCGCCGGCCGTGCTGTCCGGCAGCTTGGTGATCAGGTCACCGGCGTCGGCCGCGTTGACCTTGATGCTCTTGTCGCCCTGGACGACGCCCTTCAGCTCGACGGACGACGAGTCGAACCGCAGCGCCGCGGCCATGCTCGCGTCGCCGACCCCGCCCAGCGCCTCGGAGTCGACCTTGCCGGAGATCGAGGCGATGCCCTTCATGTCGGCCCAGACCGACGTGAAGCCCTGCTCCCCGAGCTTGTCCATGTCCGCGCTGAACTTGGCGTTCTTGTCCAGCGGGTTGTCCTTGGCGGTGGCGACGGCCGCGTCGACGGTGGCCTGGTCGTCGGCGAGCAGCACGTACCCGTTGCTGAACGCGCGGCCCGGCTTCTTGTCCTCCTTGGCCATCAGCTTGTCCAGGCCCTTGGTGGCCTCGCCCTCGTTCTTCACCTGGACCGCGACCACGACGGTCGGCTCCTTCTTGCCGTCGGCGGGCGGGAGGGCGGCGACGCCGGCGCGTTCGCCGAGCCACGGCTTGATGTCCTTGTCGTAGTCGACATCGGCCAGGTCGTCGCCGGCGTACTTCTTGATCTGCTCGAACAGCGTCTGCCGCAGGTCGTCCTTCTCACCGGTCAGGCCGAGCTTGTCCTTGACCGACGGGAACTTCAGCAGGAACCGGATCGCGGCGACCTTCTGGCCGGCCGACGGGTTCAGGTCGACCCGCGCGTAGGCGACGGCCGTGCCCGGCAGCACCGCGGCCGGCTGGTCGCCGCTCTTGAGCTTGCCGTAGGCAAAAATGCCGCCGCCGGCGACGACGAGCACCATGGCCAGCGCCGCGATCAGTGGGACGACCTTGCCGCGCCGCTTCTTCGGCTCCGGCTGCCGCTGCCCCTGCCCGAACCCGGGCCCCTGCGGCGGCTGCCCACCGATGTGCAACTGCTCGTACGACGCCTGCTCACCGGCCTGCCCGTACGGCGCCTGACCCGGCTGACCGTACGCCGGCCCGGACTGGCCGTACCGCGCTCCACCGTGCTGCTGCTGCGGTCCGCCGTACTGCGCTCCACCCTGCTGCGGCCCGCCGTACTGCTGACCCTGCTGCGGCGCGCTCTGCTGCGGCGGTCGTTGCTGCGG
>Ga0193707_1000322_pt1 | contig 15730 bp, 14 predicted proteins | sample U3c2metaG_FD_143043 | JGI IMG/M metagenome (GOLD analysis project Ga0193707, IMG submission 143043) | Soil microbial communities from a riparian zone of the East river system, Colorado, United States - U3c2 | ecosystem: Environmental > Terrestrial > Soil > Riparian zone | place: USA: East River... | reverse complement strand
GTCGTCGAGGACCTGAACGCCGCTGCGGTCGAGCAGGTTGAAGCGGTTCCGCACGGCCGCGATCGGCGTCATCTTCCGCGCGCGGGCCACCCTCGCCCTCGATGCCGCCCTCACCGCCGCGGACGGGACCACCCTCCCGCTCCGCTCGGCCGGAACCGCCCGCCTCCGCGACTGGCTCCACCAGCTCGCCCGCTGACCCGAGCGGTCGCGCGGCCTGTCCGGCGCCACCGATTCGGCCCCGGACCTCGACACACGCGCTAGGCGGACTCGCGGAGGACGAGGGAGGGGGAGAGGGTGACCTGCCGGTGGTCGTGGGTGGCGGCGGCGCCCGTCTCGGCGATGGCGAGCTCGGCCGCGGTCCAGCCGAGCTCGTGGCGTGGCTGGCGTACGGTCGTCAGCGGCACTACGGAGGTGGCGGCCAGCTCGATGTCGTCGTAGCCGACCACACTGATCTCCTCGGGCACCTTGACGCCGACCCGCAGCAGCTCGTTGACCAGGCCGATCGCCAGCAGGTCGTTGGTGCAGAACACCCCGCTCGGCAGCCGGTCGAGCTCCAGCAGCCGCCGTGCGGCGTCCTTGCCCGCCGTGGGGGTCATGTCCGGGTGTTCGAGGGTGGTCACGTCGACGTCGTCCAGGCCGGCCAGGCGGGCGGCGTTCACGGCGCCGGCGTAGCGGTCCTTGATCGGCTCCTGGAGCAGCGGGCCGGTGACGATCGCGAGCCGCCGGTGCCGGCGGCCGAGCAGGTGGGTGATGGCGATCTCGCCGCCCGAGACGTGGTCCACCCAGGTCGCGCACGTCCCGGGGTACACGCGGCGGTCGAGCACCACCACGGACAGGCCGCGCTCGCGCAGCTCGATGATGCGTTCGGCGTTCAGGCCGACCGGGGTGATGATCAGGCCGCTGACGCTCTGCTCTTCGAGGAAGTCCAGACACCGGCGCTCTTTGGACGTGGAGCCGTCGCTGGTGCACCAGAGGGCGTCGAACCCGTCGGTGTTCATGGCCGCCTCGGCGCCGCGTGCGAGGTCGGTGAAGTACGGGTTGGCGAAGTTCTCCAAAACTACACCGAGTGTGCGGCTACGTCCTTGACGTAGCTGCCGGGCGCTCTCGTTGCGGACGAAACCGAGCTCGTCGATGACCGCCTGGACACGCACACGGGTAGCTTCGGCCACCAGCTTTGGCCGGTTTAGGACATTCGAAACTGTCCCGACAGAGACACCTGCACGGATCGCCACATCTCGGATGCTGACGGGCGGCACGCTGTTTTCCTCTCACGTAACGCGGTTTCCGCAGGTTAATAGGCACGAACAACTGTTCCCGAGGTGTTATGTAGCGGCAGGTTCTCAGCTGGCTACGCGACGTAACATTCGAAAGCTTGACGGTCCGGATCCGGCCGCCTAGCGTTCCGGATCGAAGCGTAGCTTGAAACGATTCACGATCTTTGCCGGGATCGCTGTTCGAAGGGATGGGGGCGTGAGACGCATCAATGACCCCTCCCGAATCAGTGGATTCCGGTCCCGGTCGTACGGCCGGGACGTTTCCTCGCGCACCCGGGGTGACGTCCCTTCTCGAATCCTCAACGTATGAATCGTTACCGGAGTTCCCGTGTCGTGCAGCCGAATCGGCGTCAACGGCCACCTCCGGTCAAGCGCGTGAGGCCTACCCGTGCCCGTGCGGCTCCCCGCCGCATCCCCGTAGTCATCACCAGGGACGAGGGAGGACGGAGTGGAACAGGCCACACTGACACGCCGTGGCACCGACGATCCGCGCCTGAGCGAGGACGAACTCCGGTTGCTCGCGCAGATCGCCACGGGTGTCACCGCAGATGTGGCAGCGCGGAAGCTCGAACTCAGCGCGCGGACGCTACGGAGGCGACTGCGATCGATATGTGACCGGCTCAATGTGAACACCCCCATAGAGGCCGTTGTGTGGGCGGCACGACGGCAGCTGATCTGACTTGCTTGGGCTGACCGCGGTGGGTCGACCGCGGTGGCCTGGGCGGGGGGAACAGGGTGGCCCGCCGGCCCCCGCGTATTCGGCCGGCGGCTAGGGTCACCTTTTTGTGGAGACAGCTATCCGCCGTGCCCGGGCAACGGACGTCAGGGCGATCCGGCGGCTGGTCGATCTGTACGCCGGCCCCGGCCGGCTGCTGGCCAAGCCGACGGTGACGCTCTTCGAGGACGTCCAGGAGTTCTGGGTCGCGGAGGACCGCTCGACCGGCGCTGTCGTGGGGTGCGGCGCGCTGCACGTGATGTGGGAAGACCTCGCCGAGGTCCGTACGGTCGCGGTGGATCCCGCCCACCGCGGCCATGGCGTGGGCCACGGCATCGTCGCGGCTCTTCTGGAGACCGCGCGAGAACTCGGCGTCGAACGCGTCTTCTGCCTTACCTTCGAGGTGACTTTCTTCTCCCGGCACGGGTTCCGCCGGCTGCAGGGCAGCCCGGTGGCCCCCGAGGTGTACGAAGAGCTCCTGCGCTCCTACGACGACGGCGTGGCGGAGTTCCTCGACCTCGACCGGGTCAAGCCGAACACCTTGGGGAACACCCGGATGCTGCTGCACCTGGAAGGCGGACGATGAGTCACCACGGGGAGCCGGCCGACCGCTATGGGGAGCCGGTCGACCGCTACGGGGCACTGCCCGACCGCTACGGGGAGCCGGCCGAAGAACCGGTCGAAGAACTCGCGCTCGCGCCGGTCATGCGCCGGGCCGGAGCCCGGGTGATCGACGCCGGGCTGCTCGGCATCGTCGGCTTCGCCCTCATCCTGCCGTTCATGATCGCCGCCGTCGGCCTGGACGAGCCCGGCAGCCACGGCAAGGGCGACGCGGTCTGGTCCGGCCCCGCCGTGGTCGGCTGGATCCTGGTCGTGGCCATCCTGCCCTTCGCGTACGAGGCGTTGCAGCTCGCCCTGTGGGGCCAGACGCTGGGCAAACGCATCCTGGGCCTGCGGGTCGTCTCCGAGAGCGGCGAGACGATGGTGCCCGCACAGGCCGTCGGGCGGGCCGCCGTCAACAACGTCCTCTACCTCTTCGGCTGCGGCGTCGGCACCGTGATGGCGTACCTGTGGGCGATCTGGGACGAGCCGCTCCACCAGGCCCTGCACGACCGGCTGACCGGCACCGTCGTCGTCGACGACCGGGAGTACGAATGACCGATGACACCGGCACGGCGGACACGGCCGGCGACACCGTGGCCGTGCTCGCGGAGCCGTCGCAACGTCTCGTCGCCCGCCTGGTGGACACCCTGATCATCGGCGTGCCGCTGGCCACCGTCGCCACCGAGCTGTTCTCACGCGAGACGGCGCAGACGGTCGTCGCGCCGATCGCGTTCGCCGCCGTGTTCCTGGTGTACGAGGTGGTGCAGCTCGCCCTGTGGGGCCGTACGGTCGGCAAGCGCCTGACCGGCGTACGTGTCGTGTCGGCCGACGGACGACGGCTGCGGCTGAGCCAGATCCTGGTCCGGTCGGCGATCTCCGCGCTGCCGCCCGCCGCGCGCCCGGTGCCCGTCCTGAACGTCCTGGCGGGCATCTTCTGGCTCGCCGAGATCGGCTTCATGTTCGAAGGCGTCCACCGCCAGGCCCTGCACGACCGCGCGGCCGGCACCTTGGTGATCGACACCCGTCCCGTACCCGAGGATCCGCCGGTCACCGACGGCTAAGAGTCACCGCGTACGATCCTCGGACCTGCGACGCGAAGGCCGGGTGACCGCACGTGGAGGTGGCGTACTTCGAGGGCCGCGACGGCGTACGGCTCGCCTACCGCGAGCTGGGGCACGGGCGGCCGGTCGTCCTCATCCACGGCTACTTCTCGACCGCGGCGGCGACCTGGCTGCGGCCCGGCCACGCCGCCGAGCTCGCGGCGCGCGGGTGTCGCGTCATCCTGCCTGACCTGCGCGGACACGGCGAGAGCGACCGGCCGCAAGACGCGGCGTCCTATCCGTGGGACGTGCTGACCGACGACGGCCTCGCGCTGGTCGAGCACCTCGGCCTCACCGACTACGACCTCGGCGGCTACTCCATCGGCGGCCGTACGACGGTGCGCATGCTGGCGCGCGGCGCGACGCCGGGCCGTGCGGTCGTGGCCGGACAGGGCCTCCGGTCGGTCACGAAGGTCTCCCGGAGCGGCGCCGGCCATTTCCACGGCGTCCTCACCGGCCTCGGAACGTTCGCGCCCGGCTCGCCGGAGTGGCGGACGGAGCAGACGCTGCGGCGGCTCGACGGTGACCCGGTGGCGTTGCTGCACTGCCTCGGCGCGTTCGCCGAGACGCCGCGCGAGGAGCTCGCGTGCCTCACGACGCCGGCCCTCGTGGTGAGGGGTGAGGACGACGACGCCGCGGACGGTGAGGCGCTCGCCGCCGCCCTGCCGTACGGCCGCTTCGTCGCGGTGCCCGGTGACCATGACACCGCCGTCACCAGCCCTCTTCTCGGCGCCGCGATCGCCGGGTTTCTCGCCTGACGAGGTCAGAGGAGGCGCAGCTGCTGGTCGCGCGGCTTGCGGCGGGCGGCCTGTTCGCGGGTGACGTACTCGCCGGGGATCGCGCGCAGGAACGGCGACGGCTCGCGGCGGCGGGTGCCCGACAGGTAGAGGGACGACTGCGCCCGGGTCATGCCGACGAAGAACAGGCGCCGCTCCTCGTCCTCGTCGCTGCCCGGCAGCCGCATCGGCAGCAGGCCGTCCTCGCAGCCGACGACGAACACCACCGGGAACTCCAGGCCCTTGGAGGCGTGCATCGTCAGCAGCGCGATGCGGTCGGCGCGCGGGTCGAAGGCGTCGACCTCGGCGCCCAGCGCCAGCTCGCCCAGGAACGCCTCCAGGTCATCGCCGCAGCGTACGGCCAGCGGGGTGAGCAGCTCGGCGGCCGTACGCAGGACCGTCTCGTCGTGGATCTCGGCGAGCGCGCCGGTCGCGGCCTTGATCCGTACGGTCAGCTCCCCGCCGTGGTGCCGTAGCTCGTGGGCGATCTCGCGGACGCCGGGGCGCTTCACGAGCCGGTCGTGCGAGCGCTTCTGGTACGGCATGCCGGCGCGGGTCAGGGACTCCATCACCGGCTCGGCCTGCGCGGAGGAGCGGTAGAGCACGGCGATGTCGGAGAAGTCGAGATGCTCGTCGTGGTTGCCGTCGGAGCGCCCGGAGTCCAGAGAGTGGAACGACGCGCCGCCCAGCAGGCGATCGACCGTGGAGGTCACGAACTCCGCCTCCGCTTGCGCGTCGGCGCTCTCGTGCACGCGGATGAGGTTCTCTCCGGACCGCTGGGGGTCGAGCACCCGGTCGGGGACGAGGCTGGTGGCCCGGATCGCGCCGACGGCGCCGTGCACGATCGCCGGCGCGGACCGGTAGTTGCGGGTGAGGAGGACGGTCGCCGCCGCCGCGAAGTCGGCCGCGAACCGCAGGAAGAACCCGACGTCGGCGCCGCGGAAGGCGTAGATGGCCTGGTCGGGGTCGCCGATCGCGGTGAGGTTGCCGTCGCTGCCCGCCAGGAGGCTCAGCAGGGCGTACTGCGTCTCGTCGACGTCCTGGTATTCGTCCACGCTGATCCACGGCCAGCGTTCGCGGTAGTGCGCGGTCAGGGCCGGATCGGCGGTCAGCATGCGCACGGGCTCGCGGAGGAGGTCGGTGAAGTCGGCCAGGCCGCGGTCGCGCAGGCGCTTTTCGAACGACTCGCGCGTCTCGGCGTCATCCGGGGCGTTCGGCGGACGGTCGAAGCCGGCGAGAAGCCGCTTCGCCTCCTTGTCCGACGCGGTCATCTCCCGCGCGATCTCCAGCCGCTCCGCCTCGTCCGCGATGCGGAAGTCGGCCGGGAGGCCGGCGCGATCGTGCTGCTCGCGCAGGATCAGCGCGCCCAGGCTGTGGAAGGTCGCGACGGTGAGGCGGCCCGCCCGCCCCGGCAGCAGCGCCTGGAGGCGCTCGCGCATCTCGTCCGCCGCGCGGCGGGTGAACGTGATCGCCAGGCAGCGCTCCGGGTCGACGCCGCGTTCGGCGACGAGGTGGGCGATCCGATGGGTCAGGGTGCGGGTCTTCCCGGTGCCGGGGCCGGCGACGATCAGCAGCGGCCCGCCGGGGTGCGCGGCGGCCACGCGCTGGTCCGGATCGAGCCCGTCGAGCACGGATCGGGCCGCCGCCTCCGCACGTGCCTCCTCTTGGGCCTGTTCCGCGGCTTCGAGGATGTCCTGCTGGCCCTCGATCGGCGGCTCGGCGTCGTCGGCCGTCTGGACGCCGTACGGGAGGTCTTCCCCACCCTCGGCCCGTACGGCCCCGCTGGGGGCCTCTACGGGCCGCAGAGCCCCGTTTCCGGCGCGTGCCGGGGCCGCGGGGAGGTCGAACAGGCCGCTGTCGTCGGGTGCCCCCGTCAGGCCGACGGCGCGCTTGCCCTCGCGGCGCAGCTCGCCGGGCTCGAAGAGCCGGATCTCGCCGTACTCTCCGTCGAAGCCCGCGTCGCGGATCACGGTGCCGCGCCGCAGCCGGGCGATGGCCTCGGCCAGGAGCTCGCCGCCCGCGTCGCGTACGTCGTCCAGCGGCACGTCGTCCAGGATCGACAGCTCCGGGCCGAGCGAGGAGACCAGCTCGGCGATGTGACCGAGGACCGACTTGGAGCGCGGCCCGACGCCGAGGATCTCGCTGACGATCTCGGGCAGCGGGATGAGATTGCGGAAGTCGGCGGCGCCGTCGGGCCGCCGGCCCTCCGCGTGGGCCGCGAGCTCGTCGACCCGGCTGAGCACGCCGACCGTGAGCGGGCGGGAGCATGAGGGGCAGCGGCCGCCGTATTCCCGTGTCTCGTCAGGTTCGAGGCGTACGCCGCATTTGCGATGTCCGTCGAGGTGGTATTTCCCTTCCTCGGGAAAGAACTCGACACTGCCCGCGTAGCCCTGGCCCGTTTCCAAGGCCGAGCGCAGCGCGTAGTAGTCCATCTCGGTGGCGAACATCGAAGCTTCGCGTGCAAGTGCGGGTGGCGAGTGTGCGTCGGAGTTGCTGACGAGTGTGTAGCCGTCCAGGGAAGGGACCCGCCAGTTCATCAGGGGGTCCGAGGACAGACCGGTCTCGACGGCGAAGATATGGGCCGCGAGATCGTCGTAGCAGTCGGCGACCGCGTCGAAACCGGACTTGGAGCCGAGTACGGAGAACCACGGCGTCCACACATGCGCCGGAATCAGGTACGAGCCGGGGTCGCTCTGCAGCGTGATCTCGAGGAGATGGCGCGAGTCGAGCCCGAGTATCGGCCGGCCGTCGGAGGCGAGATTGCCGATCTTCGCAAGAGCGGCCGTGATGCGTTCCGCTGCGCGAAACGAGGGCGCATAAAGGAGGTGGTGCACCTTCCGCGTGCGTTCACCCTTTTTGTAGATGGTCGAGATCTCTACCGACAGCAGAAAACGCACGGGTTCCCGGCAGGCCGGCGGCAGTGTTCGGCTCACACGGCGTTCGAGGTCGGGCCGCAGGCGGAAGAGCCCGGGTTCTGCCGGCACCAGGTTCTCGCGGAGCTCGTCCATCCACGCGGGGTGGGTGAAATCGCCGGTCCCCACGACCGACACGCCTTTGCGCCCGGCCCACCACGCCAGGTGCTCAAGGTCACAGTCCTTGCTGCAGGCGCGGGAGTACTTCGAATGGATATGAAGGTCCGCGTAGAACGTCACGTCGTCGCCCGTCGTCTCTTGGATCGCCCAGCCTGCCAGTTTGGATCCTGCCATGCTCCCGGATCTAAAGATCTCCGAATCTCTACGCCCGATGTATTAGTTGGCGCATGTTCGCTGCTCATGATCGCGAGACTCGGCGGCGGGTCGTCGCGTTCTGTATTCGCTGGTCGTAGCTGGCTGTTAAGTGGTGGTACGTGAGGGTTATTCGTCGTGATACGTGGGGGTTGGTGGCGAGGTGACCTCTCTCGACTTTTCGGACACGACGCTCGAGGTCACGTCGGTTCCCCGATCTTCGATGTGAGCGGGCTGCGACAACTCGCCGCAGCGTATCGGTGCTCTCGGCCGGGTGAGCGCCGCGGTGGACGGGCCGGCCGTACGGACCGGATGTCGTGAGGTGGGCGGCCCGAAAGCCGGGTCGGCGCAGGTCCGCGATGAGTCTGGGAGACAATTCAAGGGCAGGGACCCGTGGACGCCCAGACGACTTGGGGTTGCGAGGTCCGATAACGCGAGAACGGAAGGCATGGGCCGATGTGGAACGACGTTGCTGCGCTCCTACCCCCGCTCACGGTGGCCGCCGTGTTCTTCGCGGGCGTGTTCTGGGTGGTGCGGAGAGAGATGGGCGGTAAGCGCCGACGGGAAGACGTACCGGAGAAGCGCCCCTCCGGGCAGTAAGCTCAGCGCCGCCAGATCGATTGCCGGTGATTACGCACCGTAACAGGCGTGCTAAACTTCCTGTGTTGGAATTGTCATCGGGAGCCATGGAGGTATATCTTTGGCAACCGAATGCAGTTTGCTCCGGTGAAAGGTCAGTCTCCATGGCAGAGCAGATCATTAAGCGCCTCATCGACGACATCGATGGGGGGGAGGCGGAGGAGACCGTTCAGTTCTCTCTCGATGGCGTCCCCTATGAGATCGATCTGAGCAGCACCAACGCTAAGAAGGTGCGGGACTCTCTGGCGCCGTTCGTGGAGCACGCGCGGAAGGCCGGCGGAGCGGCCGGGGGCGGCCGCCGGCGTCGTAGTCGTGCGGCGTCGAGTCGCGAGCGCAGTGCGGATATCCGTGCGTGGGCGAAGGCGCGTGGCATCAAGGTCAACGAGCGCGGACGCATCCCGGCGACTGTCGTCGAGGAGTACGAGCGCGCGCACTGATCGAATAGAGCTACGGTGAACGGCCCGTCGCCCGGCTTTGGGGGTGCCGGGCCGTTCGCTTGCGGCGTACGGGGAACATCAGCGCCCCGCGCGGTAGTTGGATGAAGGATGAACGGCCACGGCTGGGGGAACGTCTTCCGGTGGGACTACCGAGTGGCGGCGTCCGCCGGCCGGGCTAGCATGCGGAAGGACAGAGCCGGACATCCCGGCTCCTGCCCAACCGCTCTGTGAGGAGCGACGAGATGTTCGAGAGGTTTACGGACCGCGCGCGGCGGGTTGTTGTCCTGGCTCAGGAAGAGGCCAGGATGCTCAACCACAACTACATCGGCACCGAGCACATCCTCTTGGGCCTCATCCACGAGGGCGAGGGGGTGGCCGCCAAGGCTCTGGAGAGCCTGGGCATCAGCCTCGAAGCCGTGCGCCAGCAGGTCGAGGAGATCATCGGCCAGGGCCAGCAGGCACCTTCGGGACACATCCCGTTCACTCCGCGGGCGAAGAAGGTCCTTGAGCTTTCGCTGCGCGAGGCGCTGCAGCTCGGCCACAACTACATCGGGACCGAGCACATCCTGCTCGGCCTCATCCGCGAGGGTGAAGGTGTGGCCGCCCAGGTTCTGGTGAAGCTGGGTGCCGATTTGAACCGCGTGCGCCAGCAGGTGATCCAGTTGCTGCACGGCTACCAGGGCAAGGAGCCCGCCGCCTCGGGCGGACCGTCGGAGGCCGCGCCGTCGACGTCCCTTGTGCTGGACCAGTTCGGCCGCAACCTGACCCAGGCCGCGCGCGAAGGCAAGCTCGACCCGGTCATCGGGCGCGAGAAAGAGATCGAGCGGGTCATGCAGGTGCTGTCCCGCCGTACCAAGAACAACCCGGTCCTGATCGGTGAGCCCGGCGTCGGCAAGACCGCCGTGGTCGAGGGGCTGTCCCAGAAGATCGTCAAGGGTGAGGTGCCCGAGACGCTCAAGGACAAGCAGCTCTACACGCTCGACCTGGGCGCCCTGGTGGCCGGATCCCGCTACCGCGGTGACTTCGAAGAGCGTCTGAAGAAGGTGCTCAAGGAGATCCGCACCCGCGGCGACATCATCTTGTTCATCGACGAGCTGCACACCCTGGTCGGCGCGGGTGCCGCCGAGGGTGCCATCGACGCCGCCAGCATCCTCAAGCCGATGCTGGCCCGCGGTGAGCTGCAGACCATCGGTGCCACGACGCTGGACGAATACCGCAAATACCTGGAGAAGGACGCCGCCCTCGAGCGTCGCTTCCAGCCCATCCAGGTCGCTGAGCCCTCCCTCAGCCACACGATCGAGATCCTCAAGGGCCTGCGCGACCGCTACGAGGCCCACCACCGCGTGTCGATCACCGACAGCGCGCTGGTCGCCGCGGCGCAGCTGGCCGACCGCTACATCAGCGACCGGTTCCTGCCCGACAAGGCGATCGACCTCATCGACGAGGCCGGCTCGCGCATGCGCATCCGCCGCATGACCGCTCCGCCGGACCTGCGTGAGTACGACGAGAAGATCGCCGACGTACGCCGCGACAAAGAGTCCGCGATAGACGCGCAGGACTTCGAGAAGGCCGCCGCGCTGCGCGACCGGGAGAAGCAGCTTCTCCAGGCCAAGGCCCAGCGCGAAAAGGAATGGAAGGCCGGCGACATGGACGTCGTCGCCGAGGTCACCGAGGAGCTGATCGCGGAGGTTCTCGCGACGGCGACCGGCATTCCGGTCTTCAAGCTCACCGAGGAGGAGAGCGCTCGCCTGCTCCGCATGGAGGACGAGCTCCACAAGCGGGTCATCGGCCAGAACGACGCGATCAAGGCGCTGTCCCAGTCGATCCGGCGCACCCGCGCCGGTCTGAAGGACCCCAAGCGCCCCGGTGGTTCGTTCATCTTCGCGGGCCCGTCGGGTGTCGGTAAGACCGAGCTGTCCAAGACGCTGGCCGAGTTCCTGTTCGGCGACGACGACGCGCTGATCCAGCTCGACATGTCCGAGTTCATGGAAAAGCACACGGTCTCGCGGCTGTTCGGGTCCCCGCCCGGATACGTCGGCTACGAAGAGGGCGGCCAGCTGACCGAGAAGGTCCGCCGCAAGCCGTTCTCGGTGGTCCTGTTCGACGAGATCGAGAAGGCCCACCCCGACATCTTCAACTCGCTGCTGCAGATCCTCGAGGACGGGCGCCTGACCGACGCCCAGGGCCGCGTGGTCGACTTCAAGAACACGGTCGTGATCATGACGACCAACCTCGGCACGCGCGACATCTCCAAGGGCCTGTCGGTCGGCTTCGCACGGGAGAACGACCTGCAGGGGTCGTACGACCGGATGAAGGCGAAGGTCAACGAAGAGCTCAAGCAGCACTTCCGGCCGGAGTTCCTCAACCGTGTCGACGACACCGTGGTCTTCCACCAGCTCACGCCGACGGAGATCATCCGGATCGTCGACCTGATGATCGCCAAGGTCGACGATCGCCTGAAGGACCGCGACATGGGCATCGAGCTGCGCCAGGATGCCAAGGACCTGCTGGCCGAGCGCGGCTACGACCCGGTGCTGGGCGCCCGGCCACTGCGCCGCACGATCCAGCGCGAGATCGAGGACAGCCTGTCCGAGAAGATCCTCTACGGCGAGCTGCACGCCGGCGAGATCATCATGGTCGGCGTCGAGGGCACGGGCGAGACGGCGAAGTTCACCTTCGAAGGCGAACCCAAGCCCGTCGACGACGTCCCCGCCTCGGTGAGCGCCGCCGAAGCGGTCGACCACCCGTAACCGAGCACGTCCGAAGGCCCCGCACACCCGGAGTGGTGTGTGCGGGGCCTTCGCATTTCGTCACGCGTGCGGGTAGACCTCGACCTCGGCGTGATGTCCCGCTGCCTTGGCGAGCCTGGCGTCGCTGGTCACCAGAGGGCAGTCCAGTGCCTCGGCGAGTGCCACGTAGCAGGCGTCGTAGGCGGTGACGTTGTCACGGAGCTCCCAGACGCGGTCGGCGAGCCTCGACATCGCGTACCGGGTGACGACCAGGTCGGCGAAGTCGTTCCGCACGTCATTGGCCCGGTCGGGACTGAGCTTCTTCCCGCGTACGAGCCCGCGCAGCCCACTGAGGAACTCGACGTCGAGCAGATGAGGCGCGTGGAGACGGGCCGCCGCCAGCCGCGGTAGGAGCGCGGGGTTCGGGTCGCGAGCCTCGAAGGCGTGCAGGAGTGCCGATGAGTCGGCGACGACTATGGTCATTCGCCCCGTCGTCCCTCATCGAGAGCGGTGAGGATGTCGTCCATCGTCGGGCTCTCCTGTCGCGTCCGCCTGGCCGCGCGAGCGAAGACCTCAGCCTGGGTGGGGTGCTTCGCGATATCGGTGATCTGGTTCAGCAGGTATTCCGAAACGGACAGACCGGCTGCCGCGGCGCGTGCCCGGACCGTCGCGTGCACGTCATCGGGGACGTTGCGGATCTGCAGGTTCTTGGCCATAGACCGAGAATACATGGAGGATATGCCGCATGCATGGCGTACATGCGCGTTGCATGCACGGTCAGCTGGGGAGGGCGTAGCGGCCGTCGTCCAGGGGGTCGACCAGGCCGTCCTCGATCAGGGCGGCCAGCGCGCGTTCGCGTTGGAGGGGTTCGGACCACACGTCGTCCAGGGCCGCCTTCTCCACCGGGCCCGGAGCGTGGCGGAGGACGGCGAGCAGGCGGCCGCGGCACTGGCGGTCGGTGCCCGCGTACGTCTGGCCCTTGCGCGGCGGGCCGTCGTAGGGCGGCTTGCCGGCCAGGCGCCAGGTGCACTCGCGCGCGATCGGGCAGTCGGCGCAGCGGGGCGTACGGGCCGTGCAGACCAGCGCGCCCAGCTCCATGACCGCCACCGACCACCGTGCGGCCACCGGGGGGTCGAGGGGCAGGAGCGACTCGGCCACGCGCACCTCGGCGACCGTCTGGGACTTCGGCGGGTACTCCACGCCGCTCACCGCGCGGGCCAGGACGCGGCGGACGTTGGTGTCGAGTACGGCGTGGCGCCTGCGGTACGCGAAGCTGGCGACGGCCGCGGCCGTGTAGGCGCCGATGCCGGGCAGGGCCCGCAGCTCGTCGTACTCCGCCGGCACCACGCCCTCGTGACGGTCCACGATCGCCCGAGCGCTCGCGTGGAGGTTCAGGGCGCGTCTGGGGTAGCCGAGACGGCCCCAGGCGCGTACGGCCTCGCCCGGAGGGTCGGCGGACAGCGCGGCGGGGTCCGGCCAGCGGGACAGCCAGCTCTCGTAGGCGGGCAGCACGCGGACGACCGGGGTCTGCTGCAACATGATCTCGCTGACCAGGACGGCCCACGGGGAGGCGTCGGCGCGCCGCCACGGGAGGTCCCGGGCATTCGCGGCGTACCAGGTCAGGACGGGTTCGGTGTATCTGGGTTCATGCATGACGCGATCGATCCTGGCACGGCGGGTCGCGACAACCCGCCATGATCGAAAAAGCATACTGAGCGTATGGACGCAGACACCGACCGTACCGATCTTCTGGATTCCGAGGAGCTCGAATCCGATCAAGGGGACGTCGAGGCGTACTGGCGCCGGCGCGTGTACGTTCTGGCCGGCGGCATCACCCTCATCGGCCTGGTCGCGTGGGCCTGTTCCGGCGCGGACCACAAGAAGTCGACGGCCCAGGTGCGCAACACCGCGGCCACGGTGAGCCCCGCGGCGGCCGTCCCGGCTGCCGGGGCGACCCCGACGCCGGCCGCCACCGTGACGGTCACGGCCACGCCGACCGCACCCGTGGAGAAGAAGCGCACCGGTGACCAGTGCGACCCGGGAGACGTCGTCGTGGGCATGACGCCGACCGGCACGGTGTTCAAGGGCAAGCAGCACCCGCGGTTCGCGCTGACCGTGGTGAACACCGGCCGCCGCGCGTGCACGTTCGACGTGGGCCCGAAGGCCCTGCTGATCCGCATCTCCTCCGGTCCGGACCGCGTGTGGTCGTCCGCCCAGTGCGTCGCCTCCGCCGGTCCGAACCTCCAGATGCTCCAGCGGGGCGTCCCGTACCTCGCGACGCTCGACTGGGATCGCCGCCGTTGCGACAGCGACACGCACGCCGCCGCGGGCACGTACGTCATCGCGGTGGGCGCGCCCGGAGTCAAGACCCACCGTGAGGTCTTCCGCCTCCGCTGAGGCCGTCCGAGTACGCGCCGCACGTCGTGGCCGGGACTCCCTGGACGCCGGCCTGGCGGGATGGCTCGCGTAGAGCCCGTGGAGACCGCCGGGCGCGCGGATGATGCCTGACTTGCCAGCAGGGCCCGAGGCTCGGCAGAGGGCCTCTCAGCGCCCCTTAGACGTAACGTTCGAGGATCGAGGACTCCGCGAGCCGCGACAGCCCCTCGCGGACGCTGCGGGCGCGGGCCTCGTCGACCCCGCCGACGGTCTGCAGGTCATCGATGCCGGCGGCCAGGAGCTTTTGCAGGCCGCCGAAGTGCTCGACGAGCCGTTCGACCACCAGGCTCGGCATGCGGGGGACCTTGGCCAGCAGGCGGTAGCCCTTGGGGCTCACTGGGATGTCGAGCGGGTCGTTGCCCGAGAACGCCAGGACGTCGGCGACCGTGGTCAGGTCGAGCAGCTCCGTGGCGGACAGGCGGTTGAGGGACGCCAGGACGCCCGAGACCGGCCGGGGACCGCGGTCCTGGGGCTCGTAGTCGCGGACGATCAGCTCGCGGTCGGAGTCGACGCCCGAGACCAGCTCGTCGAGCTGGAGGGACAGCAGGCGGCCGTCGGTGCCGAGCTCGACGACGTAGCCGTTGATCTCGTCCGCGATGCGGCGGACCATCTCCAGGCGCTGGACGACCGCGCTGACGTCACGCACGGTGACGAGGTCTTCGATCTCCAGCGCGGACAGGGTGCCGGCGACCTCGTCCAGGCGCAGCTTGTAGCGTTCGAGCGTGGCAAGCGCTTGGTTGGCACGCGACAGGATCGCCGCGGAGTCCTCCATGACGTAGCGCTGCCCGTCGAGGTAGAGCGCGATGATGCGCATCGACTGGCTCACCGACAGCACCGGGTAGCCGGTCTGCCGTGCGACACGCTCGGCCGTGCGGTGGCGCGTGCCCGACTCCTCCGTCGGGATCGTCGGGTCGGGCATGAGGTGGACGCCGGCCCGGACGATGCGCGTGCACGTGCTGTCGATGACGATCGCGCCGTCCATCTTCGCCAGCTCGCGCAGGCGCGTCGAAGAGAACTCGACGTCGAGCTGGAACCCACCCGTGCACAGGCCCGCGACGATCTTGTCGTATCCCAGGACGATCAGGCCACCGGTGTGGCCGCGCAGGATGCGTTCGAGCCCGTCACGGAGCTGCGTGCCGGGCGCGACGGCGGCAAGGGTTGCGCGCCGACGCTCGTCTCTACCCTTGTCATGTGCTGGCACGTGACCCCCGGAGGTCGCTGGACGGCGGTCAGTTTATCGGTGAACCCTCCCGGCCAGCCTCCTCCCCTCGACCCAAAGTGGACAGCTACTAGTCATGCTCCAGGACCACGCGCGGCAAACGCGATGTCTAGCGCGGACCAAACGGCGTCCGTTTCCGTCACCTGCATACCCTCATCGGTCACGATCGTGCCCGTCGTCCGGGTCGACGGGTCGAGCGAGCCCGCGGGCACGATGGCGCGGCGGTAGCCGAGCCGCGTCGCCTCCGACATGCGGCGCCGGGCGGCCTGCACCCCGCGCACCTCGCCCGCCAGGCCGACTTCTCCGAAGGCGACCAGGTCAGAGGGGAGGGCCAGGTCGTTCGCGGCGCCCGTGACGGCCAGCGCGACGGCGAGGTCGACCGACGGCTCGCCGAGGCGCACGCCGCCGACGGTCGCGGTGTAGACGTCACGGTCGTGCAGCTTGATGCCACAGCGTCTTTGGAGCACCGCGAGCATCATCGCCACGCGTGAGGAGTCGAGGCCGGAGGTCATGCGGCGCGGGTTGGCCAGCGGGGAGGGCGCGACCAGCGACTGGACCTCGGCGACGAGCGGGCGGCG
>Ga0193707_1000321_pt1 | contig 15746 bp, 16 predicted proteins | sample U3c2metaG_FD_143043 | JGI IMG/M metagenome (GOLD analysis project Ga0193707, IMG submission 143043) | Soil microbial communities from a riparian zone of the East river system, Colorado, United States - U3c2 | ecosystem: Environmental > Terrestrial > Soil > Riparian zone | place: USA: East River... | reverse complement strand
TCGTAATGGTCGACGGGAAAGCCGATCCGTATATCGATCACAGTGCCGCTTTTGGACTGCGCGAACCAGTCCACCGTGTGCAGCCGCTGTGACGACGCTCCGAGCCGGCCTTCGCTCTCCTTGCGGACCTGGTACGCGGTGTGCCCGCCCATGTCGAGGCGTTCTTGGCCGATCAGCTCGAAGTTCTGCTCCGATCGGCTGACCTGCATGAAGTTCGACACCACGTCGTCGAGGAGCTGGTCACGGCCCCAGTAGGTCAAGATGTCGAACGACCCGGCCGGCCGGGTCGCACCCTGGCCCGGGCCGACCACCTCGAACAACGACCCGGGAACGGCTCGCTCCCCCGAGGCCGACCGTGCCCATTCCTTCGGATAACCGACCGTGAAACCGTCTCCGCGGTACCGCTCCAGCGACCCGTCGAGCTTCGGGTCGCCCTTCAGCGGGAAACACCCTGCTGTCGCGAGGATGGCCGGCACGAGCGCGATGGCCGCGCGTGTCCGAAGGTGCTTGCCACGCCCCCTTGTTCGCCTGCGCATAGAACAAAAGGTTGCTTCAAAGGCGGGGTTCCTGCCAGGGCCCGGGGGCCCTTTGTTCGTGGGCCCCCGGCCGGGACCACGGACCCGGTGACGGCCGGTCAGAGGAGCAGGAGCAGGGCGAAGAGGAGGGGTACGGGCGCCACCGGGAGGAGTCCCTGCACGACCGCGGATCGCGCGCGGTAGCCGGGCCGCCGGCGCAGCAGGGCCAGCGCCACCATGGCCGCCGCCGCCCAGATGACCATGACGGGGAGCACGAACAGCAGCAGGAGCTTCGCCGTGTCGGCGGGTGAGAGCGTGCAGCCCCAGCCCAGGCCCTCGCACTGGCCCGCGGGCACCTTGTCGTCACCGAAGACGCCGAACAACGCCAGCACGAGCGGAGGCAGCGCCGTGCAGATCAGCATCACGACGTACGGGAGCACCTCACGGCGGACGCCACGCTGGTTCGTATCGGTCATTTTCCTCACCCGGTCTCGGATTACCCGAAGAGGAACGCCACAACCGGCGACCTGGTCACGAGTAGGCCGGAGTTTCGCGTGGCCGGTCGAACAGGCTCAGGACGAACAGTCCCGCGGCCACGCCCAGAATTCCCTCCGCGGCGTACAGCAGCGCCGTCAGCGCCGAGGTGGCGCCCGCCGCCCCGATCACGGCGAAGACGACGATGCCCAGGGCGGGAAGCGGCAGCGTGGCCAGGAGCCTTCGCGGCATCGAGGACGTCTGCCAGTCCAGGACGGCGGCGACCAGCACCATGACCACGATCATGACGAGCCACGGCAGATGGATGCGGAAGGCCTGGTCGGACAGCGAGATCGACTGGCCGGGCACGGTACGCGGGGTCAGGCCGACCACGACGGCCAGGCCGATGACGAACACGAGGATCGCGCCGCTCCAGGCGCGCAGCAGGCCGAGCACGCTCAGCTCGCCTTGATCGAGCCGACGATGCCGTCGACCGTCTTCTTGGAGAGCTTTCCGCGCTGCCAGATGACCCGTACGGCGTGGATCTGCTCGTTCTTCCCGAGGATTCCGACGTCGACGGCCTGGCAGGGGCCCTTCTTCGCGTCGTTGAAGGTGTAGTCGACGCGGACCGCCGCCTTCGCTCCGTCGACGTCGATCGACTTGGTGCCGGTACGGTGATAACCGGTGCTGTTCATCTGCGGGCCCGTCTCGACGGTGTCGACCAGCATGTCCTTGCTGCCCTTGCTGTCACCGGCGAGGAAGTTCTCCATGAGGTCGACCTCGGCGTCCGCCGCGGGTGAGGCCGCCGTCGCCGTCATGATCTTGGCCGTGGGGCTGCCGGCCTGCCAGCCCGAGGGGCGGGCCGCCGAGAGCTTGACGCCCTTGACGCGCACGAACCCCGACGGCGTGCCGCCCGACGAGCACGCGGCTGCGAGGAGCAGCCCCGCGACCGTCATTCCGCACAACCCGATCCCGCGCATGGTTTCCCCTCTTGGCCGGCCTTCTGGTCAGCCGGCCTTCTGGCATTCCGGCCACTGCACGAAGTTACGCTGACCGTTCTGGGGCGCGTCAAGGTACTGGGAGTCGACCAGATGTGACTGGTCGTGTTCGTAGCTGAGGTCGATCCCGAAGGTGAGCCCCTCACCGGCCTCGGCGCCGATCCCGAACTCATCGACGTCGCCCGCGTAGGTGTTCTTGCTGACGATGCCTTGGTTGTACACGAGCTGGTCGAAGGCACTGGCACCGGGGCCGGGATCACTGGTCGAGTAGCTCGCACTCGGGTCGAAGGCGTTGCGCACCGTCTGCAGCGGCATGACGAACGCGTTGTCCCGGATCCACTGATCGCCGAGGGCGCGGTTCGAGTCGTCGAAGTTGACCGTCGTGGTGGTCGTGGTGACCTTCTTGTCCGAGCCCTTGTCCGAGACGTTGTTCTTGCCGGGCAGCTTGTAGCCGTCGCTGCTCGTCTCCTCGTGCGTGGTGATCCAGGTCATGCTCACCAGCTTGCCGCTGCTGTCGCGCGTCACCTTGGTCTGCCCGACGTAGCCGGTGGAGCCCGAAGGCCCGAGGCCGAGGACCTTCCCGCCGCCCTTGATGCTGCCCTGGACGCCGAAGACGACCGAGGTACGGGGGTAGCTGGGGTCGTTCGGGTTCGTCGGGTTGTGGTCGTCCCTGATGATCGAGACGCTGTCGCCGGCCTTGCCCTCGACCTCGATGCCGGTGCCGATGTCGGTGACGGACTTCTTGCCGCCCGTCTCCGTGGGGTTGCCGAACTGGGCCCCGAAGTTGGCCAGGCCCTCGACGCTGACGTCCCACTGGCGGGTGTCGGGGTCACGGGTGTCCGGCTTCCAGCCGGTGACCTTGTCGAAGATCCACAGGGCCGGGCTGACGTGCTCGGCCTCGCGGCGACCCCAGTCCCACTTCATGTCGTCGACGAACTTGTCCGCGTCCTTGCCGCTCGGGAACGACCACGTGTCGCCGTACTTGAACCCCACCGCGCCTTCGACTTTTCCGCCGGCGTGAAGTCCGTAGTCCTTTCCGCCGACATTGAACTGCAAGCCCTCTTTGCCGACCGCGCCGAGCTTGAAGTCCACCGGGACGACGACGACCTTTTCCCGGCCGTCCGCGGTCTTGATGCGGAGCAGCTGGAAACTGTCCCCGATTTTGACGCTGAAGGCGGTCACCGAGGCGCCGACCTTGTTGGAGTCCTGACCGGTCACACAGGCCGACGTGGCCGGCTTGTAGTCGAAGGTCTTTCGCCCGCAGTCCGCATTGCCGCCCGTAGCGGCATTGAAGAGCTTGCAGATCGCCGCCTTCGCGCCGTCGCCCACCGGGTTGGGGATGACCAGCGTGACCGCCGACACCACCATGGCAATGATCAGTAGCAGTGCCACGTACTGGACCGTCGAGGCACCCCGGTCCGTCCTTGACCGCTCGCGCATGACACGCGACGTTACGAAATTCCGAACCAGGCTCCCAGGGCCCCCGGACCCATTGTCGGGCCCATTCGCGGGGCCCACACCTTGCCATCCTGGGCCGCTGGTCGCGAGTATGTGGACCCGACGCGACCATGACCCGGGAAGGCGGCAAGGGGTGACGAGATCCATACTGTTCGCATTGCTCTTCGGCGGGCTCGGCGTACTCGCCGTGTTCGGCGGAACACGCACCCTGCGGCAGGCTCGCGGTTTCCGCTCACGTGCCCAGCGCGTCACCGGAATTCTCACCGGAATTCATACCGTGCGGCACAACGACCAGCCGACGACCTATCCGATTCTGCGATTCCGCACCCTGGAGGGGGTCGAGCTGGAGACCACCTCGAATGTCAATGAGGGGTCCTTCTACCTGACGCGGATGCGCGGCCGGCAGGTGCCGGTGCTCTACGATCCGCAGGATCCGCGAAAAGCGTGCATCGACAGCCCTTCCGGACGCGGCCAGGTGAAGAGCGGCTACGGCATCATCGTGCTCGGCACGGTCTTCATCATCGCCGCGATCGGGTACGCGCTACTGAAGTTCCAATGACGCGCCCCCGGGAGGCGTTCACCCGACCGGCACGCTTCCGACGTCGACCTTCTCGGCGAACCAGCTGATCCGCACGTCCACCTTGCTGATCGTCGCCGGTGGCTTGTAGACCTCGGAATGGGTCACGGAGGCGTTCGGGCGGAGCGTCTGGACGGCGTGAACGGCCTCGCTGGTCGAGGTGCACACGCACACGCCCTTGCCGTCGCGCGACGGCCAGTAGCGCATCTGCCCCGCCTCGTCGACCAGGCTGGCGCCCGACGTCGTGGTGGCTCCGGGGTACTCCAGCGAGAGCCACTTGTCGAACGACCCGGCGACCATCTGGTCCTGGGAGCCCACGTTCGTCGCCGTCCAGACGAGCGTCACGAGGCCGCTCGGCTCGCGGTGCACGCTGTTGACGTCGAACCGGAGGTTGTTCGCACCCTCGATGGTGGTGTTGCCGGACGCGTGGAAGTTCGGGCGGGCGCTGGCCAGGACGGGGAGCTTGCCACCGGCGGTCCACCGGAAGGGCCGGCCCGAGGACGGCGCGGCGGTCTGTGCCTCGGGGGGTTTGGCGAACGCCACGGTGACCCGGCGGTTGCGCCGGCGGCCCGACGCGTCGTCGTTCTTGGCCACCGGGTTCTGTGAGCCGTGACCGGCCGACTGGTACGTGATGCCCTGCCGGGTGACCAGACCCTTCAGGGCGCCCTGTACGGCCTGGGCCCGGTGCTCGGACAGGGGCTGGTTCACCGCGTCGTCGCCGGTGCTGTCGGTGTACCCGTCGATCTTGACGGTGTTGCCCCTGGACGCGTCGATCTGCCCGGCCGCGTTCTTCAGCACGGACTTGGCCTTCGCCGTCAGCACCGCCTTGTTGTAGGCGAACAGCACGTCGGCGGAGAGGCGGAGCGTCCGGTTGGCGTCGTCGTCGTCGCGTTCCTCCACGGCCGACTCGCTGCTGTTGACCAGCGGACGGACGTTCGGCTGCCCGAGCGCGACCTTCGCCGGGTCGGCCTGGCCGGGTACGGGAGGCGCCTGCCCCTCACCGATCGCCACGTCGGCGAACTGGACGGTGACCGGGACCGACACCGACACGCGGTTCGCCGAAGGGGCGGCGTAGACGCCGTACAGCTCCTGGTGCGCGCCCGGGGCGACCTCGATGTTGGTGACGTCGCTGCACAGGCAGGCGCCGGTGCTCGTGGTCAGCGGGTAGTAGACCTTGTCGGCGGCGCCGTCGACGAGGGTGATGCCGTTCGCGAGCTCCGTGCCCGGCGCGTCGGGCGCCATGTCCTTCAGCGCCGTGAGGAGCGGGAGCTTCTGCTGCCCGTCGTTGACGATGCGCAGCCGGAGCGTGACGGTGTTCTGGGCGGTCTTGTTCAGGGCGAGCAGGTCGACGTGCGCCGCGCCGGCCTCGTGCTCCATCGGCTCCGACGCGATCGGCTTCTCGGCCACCGAGGCGCCCGCGGACGGTTTCGCGCCGCCACCGCCGTCGTCGCCGCCCTGCTTCATGTCGCCGTCGCACCCGGAGGCCGCCAGCACCAGCGCCGACGCGACCGCCGTGAAACGCAACGATGCCGCCCTGCCGGGGAGCTGGGCCGCATCGGAGGCGCGCATTTTCATCGAAGCCCGCATTGTTACCCTTCCGGCCGCCGGCGAACGGCTCCGTACGTGAACAGCAATGCGGCGGAGGAGATCACCTGAGGTGATCTCCTCCGCCGCATAAGGGAAGATTCTAGGCTCATCCGCCAGCCGAGCTGAAGACCTTGTTGACGGCCTCGACGGCCTTGGACTTGATCGTCTGGTCGATGCCGGAGCCGTGAACGGCCGCGACGATCAGCGCGACGATGAACAGGAGGGCGATGTACTCGACGATGCTCGCGCCACGGTCATCGCCGACGTAACGCTTCTGGATGCGCTTCGCCTTGTCCCCGACGAATGTCGAAAGAGTGACGAAGAGCGGAATCATGGGATTCATTTAAGCCCTCCTGGGTGCCGTCTCGATTTCCATACCGCTTTGTTGATAAAGACGGTACGGATCGGTGCTCGGCATTCCCAGGGTCCGCCGACCCAGTTTCCGATAGGGCGGGGGCCCAGCCTCGCCTGGGTCCGGGGTCCCACGAGCCGCCGGCCGGTCACTACCAGTCCTCCTGAACCGTTCCCGAGCCGAGCCACAACGCGATCGCGGCCGCCCGGGTGGTCACCCCGAGCTTGGCATATATGTGATTGACGTGATTCTTGATCGTCTTGTCCGCGACGAACAGCCGGGCCGCGATGGCGCCATTGGGATAGCCCTGCGAGACGAGCTCCATGACCTCCATCTCGCGGGTTGAGAGGCCGAAGCGGCTGCCCGGGGACTCCGGCGGCGCCTTCGCGTGGCTCTGCACCGCGCCGACCAGCACCGCGACGGCCGCGGGTGACAGCGGGTTGGCGCCGCTGACCGTACCCCGCACCGCGTCGAGGAGCTCCTCCGGTGTGAAGGTGCCGTGCACGAGATAGCCGGCCGCGCCGTTGCCGATGGCGGCGCGAATGACCTCGGGGGTGTCGGTGTAGGTCAGCATGAGCACCCGTGTCGTCTTCGCGAGCTCCCGCGCCGCCGTCACACCGTCGACCAGAGGCATGCGTACGTCGAGCAGCACCAGGTCGGCGAGAGCGATGGCCTTCTCCCCGTCGGGAGCCTCGGCGAGCACCTCCACGCCGCCCGCCTGCAGCAGGGAGACCAGGCCGGAACGGACGACGGCGTTGTCGTCGGCGACGATGACTCTGGGCGCCTCCATTCAGGCCACCTCGGCGACACGGAGCGTCTTCGAGGATGCTCCGGTGGCCGGGAACGTCACCGTGACCGTCGTGCCCTTGTCCGGCGCCGACGTCAGCACGACGGTGCCACCGGCGTGTTCGGTCCGCTCGCGCAGGCCGATGAGCCCGTAGTGCCCTTCTCTCGCCAGGTCCTCCACGCTCGTCATCTCAAAGCCCCTGCCGTCGTCCCGGATCATCAGCACGACGGTGCCGCGCTCCGCTGCGAGCCGTACGTCCACGGAGGTCGCGGACGCGTGACGCGCCACGTTCGTGAGCGCCTCCGAGCAGATGGCCACCGCCTCGTAGCGGGCGCGCAACGGCAGGTCGATCCGGGGATCGATGTCGTACCGGACGCTGATCTCGTGGGCCTCGCGCCAGCTCTCGGCGACCGCGCGGAGGGCGACCGGCAACGGCAGCGTGATCTTGTCGTCCCGCAGGCCGCTGATGAGGTTGCGCGCCTCACGGGAGGCGACCTCGACGTCCGCCGCGATGCGTACCGACTCCTCGACCGCGCGTTCGGGGTCCCGGCGCGTCCACATCGGCAGCGCCGCCGTGGCCAGCGCGATGCCGCGCAGCGTCTTGGCCAGCGAGTCGTGCATGTCGCGCGCGAGCCTCGCCCGTTCTTCGGCGGCGGCCGCCGTCGCCTCGGCCTCGGCCTGGTCGTCGATGAGCGTACGGAGCGCCACTCCGGCGAATCCGATCAGCGGGTACCACAGGGGCTGCCCGATGAGGACCTGGAACGTCTGGCCGGGCGCCGGTACGTGCGCGGCGGCCAGGGTCAGGTAGTACCAGAACACCTGGATCGCGGAGATGGCCAGCATGCCCGGCCAGCGGAAGAGCAGCCCGGCGACCGCGGCGGTGACCACGGTGGAGAGGAAGAAGGGTCCCGTCGTTCCGCCGATCTTCAGCGCGGCGAACGACGCGGCCACGTCCGCCGCCACCAGCATCGGATGCCCGAGCAGCCGCGGCACGATCAGCTGCCAGTGCCGGCCGGCGATCCAGGAGAGCGCGGCGAAGGAGACGAGGAGGACGACGGACGTCGGCCGCGGTCCCGGCAGGATCAGGACGAGCGTGATCGTCGCCGTGAGGGTTCGCAGCTGCATGAGCAGCCGGAACGCCGCCCCGACCCGGACGGGCACCATCGGACCGAGCCGACGGTGGCGGTCAGCGTAGGAGGCCACCGAGATCAGCTCCAGACGAGTAGAACATCCCGCCCACGACGATCGCCATGATGGCCGGCAGCGTGAGAGCGGCTGAGACCGCGGTGATCCGTGGCGTAATGCGCTGCGCCTTCCGTTTCGCCCACTGCGCCGACTCGCGACGCATGTCCGTGCTGAGCTCGATGAGCGCGGTGGCCAGCGGGGCACCGAGCTCCTCGGCCTGGAGGATGGCCGTGACGAACTGGCTGAGCATCTCCGCGTTGTTGCGCTGGCGCAGGTCCTCGAACGCCTCGCGGCGTGGGGTGCCCAGCTCCATCTGCTGCAGCGAGATGGTGAACTCCTCCGCCAGCGCGCCCGGCATGCTGTCGACCACCCGGCTCAGCGCGTGCCGGAAGCCGAGTCCCGCCGAGACGGTGACCGCGAGCACGTCCAAGAAGTCCGGAAGCATGCGCTGGATCTCGTCCTGGCGCTGCCGCATCCGCACGGCGAGCAGCAGCTCGTTCTGCCCGACTCCGAACATGATGAGGAGGCCGAGGAACGTCTGGCCCTGGAGCAGGAAGAGGATGCCGGGGATCACGAACAGGATGATCAGCCCGGCGGTCTGGCGGGCGTAGGACTCGACGGTCATGTTGCCGGGCCGGCCCGCCGCGTCGATGCGCCGCCGGATGCGGCGGCGCCTCGGTCCCAGCAGCTCCAGCATCGGCTTGGTGAACGGCCGTCCCAGAACGTCGGCGATCCGGTTCAGGATCGTCACGTCGTTCAGCGACTTGGCCTTCTCCGGTGGCAGGAGGATGTCTTGTGAGACACGCTCCCCCGATCGCATGAGGGCGAATCCCCAGACGCCCAGCAGGAAACAGAGCGCTCCCCCCGCACCCATCAACAGGATTTCCATCGCAGCCTCACACGTCGATTCGGGTGATGCGCCGAATGATGACCAAACTGATGATGAACACGATGGAGCTGACCCCGAGAATCACCTGGCCGGGCAGGTGTTCGCTCATCGTGCGCAGGACCCCGGGCGAGACCAGGTTGACGACGAACAGGATGCCGACGCCCATCATCGCGATCGCCCAGTTGGTGACGACCGCCTCGCCCATGATCGTCTTGACCTCGCGCCGGATCTCCTTGCGGTCCTCGAGCGTGGTCGCGATGCTGCGCAGCGCGGTGACGAGCGAACCACCGGAGCGTGACGAGACGATCAGCGTGCTGACCAGGACGGCGAGCTCACGTGAGGGCAGCCGTTCGCCGAGCTCCTGGAGCGCCTGTTCGGTGGACTGGCCCAGGCGCAGGGCGTCGGAGGTACGGCGCAGCTCCGTGCTGGCCGGGTCGTCGAGCTCCTCGGCGGCCATCTCGATCGCGGTGCGCATCACGAGGCCGGCGGCCGAGGCGTTCGACAGCACGCGCGCCAGCTCGGGCAGCTGGCCGATGAACTCCTCGCGCCGCCGTGCCTCCTGGCGGCGCAGGAAGGCGAAGAACAGGAAGATCACCGCGACGCCGGCCGCGACGCCGAACACCGGCGCGAGGTAGCTGCCGATGAGGTAGAGCGCGGCGACGAACCCGACCACCATCAGGAAGAGGAAGGTCAGGACGCTCATCCGCATGTTGGCCGCGACGAGCCGCTTGGCGATCTGGCGGCCCAGCTCCGTACGGCGCACCCGGGAGTCGAGCCGGCCGCGGACGCTGTCGGCGCGCCGTTCGGCGTCGTCCAGCATGGTCCGGCCCTGCAGCTTCCGCCGCTGCTCGTAGCCGGCGGCGAGGTCGGAGATCGACCAGGTCGCCGCCGCGAGCGTGACGCCCAGAGTCGCGAGGATCGCCGGGTACGGCAGGTTCATGAGACCTCCCTCCGCAGCGAGTCGTCATCGCCCACGCCGAACACGGGCGGGACGTTCTCGCCCGCCGTGAACAGGCGGTGTGCGAGGTGCTTGGGCACCGGGTAGTGGTTGAACTCGCCCCGGACGATCCGGTCGGTGGTGACCGGCTCGGCCACGAACCGCATGACGGTCTGCAGCCGGAACCTCTCCCGGCGGTTCGAGGCGACGGCCGCGACCTCCACGATCCGCCGGGAGCCGTCGACCCCGCGGCCGAGGTGGATCATGACGTCGACCGCGCTGTTGATCTGGTCCCGTACGGTCTCGAAGGGCAGCTTGACGTCGCTCATGCTGGCCATGGTCTGCAGCCGGTAGATCGCGTCGTCGGCGGAGTTGGCGTGCACGGTCACCATCGAGCCTTCGTGACCGGTGTTCATGGCCTGCAGCATGTCGAGGGTCTCGGCGCCACGGACCTCACCGACGATGATGCGGTCGGGCCGCATGCGCAGCGAGTTCCGTACGAGGTCGCGGATGGCGATCTGGCCCTCGCCCTCGATGTTGGGCGGGCGGCTCTCCAGCCGGATGATGTGCTCCTGGTCGAGCTGGAGCTCGGCGGAGTCCTCGATCGTGACGATGCGCTCCTCGTTCGGGACGAACGCGGACAGCGCGTTGAGCATCGTGGTCTTGCCGGTGCCGGTACCCCCGGAGATGACCACGTTGAGCCGGCCGCGGATGAAGGAGGCCAGCAGCACGGCGCTGTGCTCGTCGAGGCTGTTCGCGCGGACCAGCTCGTCGACGGAGTACGCGCGGGGGAACCGCCGGATGGTCAGCACCGGCCCGACCAGCGACAGCGGCGGGATGATGACGTTGACGCGCTCGCCGGTCGGCAGGCGCGCGTCCACCATCGGGCTGGACTCGTCGACGCGGCGGTTCACCTGGGCGACGATGCGGTCGATGGTCTGGTAGAGCTGGTCCTCGCTGGCGAAGGTGGTCTCGATGCGCTGGATCCGCCCCGCACGCTCGACGTACACGTCGTCCGGGCCGTTGACCATGATCTCGGTGATGCTCGGGTCGGCGAGCAGGGGTTCCAGCACGCCGAGCCCGAGGGCCTCGTCCACGATCCGGCGGATCAGCGCGCCGCGTTCGCCGGGCGAGAGGACGGGTCCCTCGCGGCTGATGATGTGGCCGGCGACCTTCTCCAGCCGCGCCCGGCGCTGCGGGAGGTCCAGCTTGGTCAGCTCGTCGAGGTTGATCTCCTCGAGGAGCCTCCTCCGCCACATCGACACACCGGCGGCACTCGTCTTGCCCGCCACGATGTGGCGGCTGTCCTCAATGCGATCTTTCAGTGCCATCGCTCACCCAACCGGCATTCGAACCGTACGGTCGATCGTGAAGTCGAGGTGGGCGCCCGGGAACAGCACCGGCACCTCCGCGCGCACGTGGCAGTAGACGCCCCTTCCGTCCCAGCCGCCGTCGACGTGGTGGTTGTCGAGCCAGCTGGGCATGGCGTCCAGCGCCGATCCCGCGCAGGTGCCGGCGTCCTGCCGCTGGCTCGCCAGGCGGGCCCCGGTACGCGCGGCGTTCTCCACCCGCTCGACCGTCGTCCCGGCCATCAGCGCCTCGAAGGCGACCAGGATGATGACGAGCACGATCGGCAGGATCGCGATGAACTCGGTGATGGCCGCACCGTCGTCGCCGTGTCCGCGGCGCCGGGGGCCATGCTCGCTCCGCGCGCTCATGGCATGTCGCCTCCGTCCTCGTACACGATCTTGGCTTTGGTGCTGATCCCCCAGGGCCCGTGCATGCCGGGCAGTACGGCCGGGGCGTCGATGGTGACCTTCACGTAGTCGCCGTTCACCGACAGGTGGAAGTGGTTCTTGTCGCCCCACTGGTCCGAGACCCGCGCGACGGCCCGGCGCTCCACCTCGGCCCGCGCGCCCGGATCGTCGTAGCCGAGTACGGCGACGGCGCGGGCGCCCTCCGCGGAGGCGTGGCTGGAGTACATCGAGGTGAGGCCCACGAGGATGGCCTGCCAGATCAGCAGCAGGAGGAGGCCGATGAACGGGATGAGCAACGTGAACTCGGTGATCGCCACGCCCGCGTCGCCCTTGCCGCGTCCCTTGCCGCCGGACTCGCCGCTGGAGACGAGCTCGATCTCGCGGGCGACGGCGGTGACCGCCTTGCGGTAGTCGCCGTTGTCGACGGTCTTCGGCGCCCCGGTGTTGGTCGCCTCCTCCAGCGAGCGGAAGGCGGCCGGGACGGTCGTCTTGAGCATCGGCAGGCCGAGGATCTTGCGGGCGAAGTCCGGCTGCACCTCGTTCTTGCGGTCGGCGCGTACCAGCACGACGGACATGTCGTCCCGCTTGCGGATCTGCAGGCGCTCCCACATCTTGCCGAGGCGCTGTGCCGCCCGCAGGCAGGGCAGGTCGGGCGTCACGGTGACGAGGACGTTGTCGGCCAGCTCGATCGCCACGGCGTTGGCCTCGGTCAGGTACGTCCCGCAGTCGACGAGCACGACGTCGTACCGTGCCCGCAGCCCGCTGAGGATCTGGCGGGCGGCACGCGCGGAGACGTCCTCGGCCTGCTCGCCATCCGGTGGGGCCAGCAGGACGTGCGGCCCGTCGCGGTGGACGTAGAGCGCCTCGCCGAGGATCACGCCGTCGAGCTCGGCAGCCGTGGCCATCAGGTCGGCGATGCTCCGTCGGTGGGTGATGTCCAGGTAACTGGGGACATCGCCCTTCTGCAGGTCCAGGTCGACGATGCAGACCTGCTGGTTGTCCGCGACCGCCCGCAGCGCCAGCTGGATCGTGAGCGTGGTGGCGCCGGTGCCGCCCTTGGCCCCGCAGATCGCCATCATCTTGCCCATCCGGGTGGGCATCACGCCGCTGCTGGACGGATCGAAGTGGCGCCGCATCGTGTTCGACCACTCGGCCGCCGACCCGATGCGGCTCTGCAGTTCGGCCTGGCTGGACTCCGTCGAGACGACGCCCCGCGCCCCGGCCTCCATGGCCGAGCCGTAGATCGCCGCCGAGGCGTCGTCCGCGATGACCACCACGGCCAGGTGCGGATGCCGCATCGCGAGCTCGCGGATGAGGTCCATCGCCGACATGCCGTCGATGTTCTGGTGCACCAGAACCACGTCGAGAGACGGGTCCTGGCCGGCGGCGCTCACCACGTCGGCGGACGAGGACTCGACCCCGACGATCTCGATGTCGGTCAGCTCGGCGACCTGCGTGCGCAGGGCCGCGGCCAGCTCGATGTCGGAGGCACCGAGGAGAACGCGAACGCTCATCTCAACCTCACCTCGCTGTCGGTGTGGCACATACCGGAGACATCCGCTTGGTGAGCTGTTCGCCCTGGCCGCCGATGAGAGCCAGCCGTACCTTCGCGGCGAAGCTCTCCGCGTAGGTGAGCTTGAGGCTGTCCGCGACGCTCAGCGCGAAGGTGACCGGCACCACCTGGGTGACGTCATTGGGGTTCTGGCCGCTCTCCTTGCGCAACTGGCCCACGTTGATCACGCGTGCGTTGCTGATGACGCGCACCGCGCACGACTTCTGGGTCGTCCCGTTCTGCTGCTGGAAGGACGCGTAGATGTCGACGAGCATGCCCGGCTGTACCTTGCCGGCCACGCCGGTCTCGGCGTCGATCATGATCGCGATCTCCCGCTGTCCGGGCTGCAGGGTCGGGGCGTTGACGAACATGCCCTTCTCCAGCAGGGCGCCCTCGGGCACGTCGGTGGCCGCGACCTTTCCGGTGAGGTCCTGCAGGTCGGCGAGAAGCGCGTCCCTCGGCATCCCGTTCGCCGTCACCTGGACGCGTTTCACCGCGCTTTCGTCGACCGTGGCGTACGCCGCGACGGGTTTCGTGAGTTGGAGGACGGAGATCTTGTCGCGGACCTCGGCGCGCACCGACCCCACGTATCCGACGACACTCACGAACACGACGATCGCGCCGATGACCGCCAAGATGAGCAATACGGCTCCACGCCGCTGGCGGGGGTTCATCCGGCTTCCTTTCGGGGTCTAAGGCACCGGGTGCCTGGACATCACTGGTTCTGCTGGTTCTGCCGCGCGGGCCACGCCGTACCGTCCGGCCGGGTCCCCGTGTCCGGCGGATCGGTCGACGGTGGTTTCTCGGGTACGGTCCGCGTGGTCGATGGCTGTTCGGGCGGCCGGCCCCCGCCGCCCGCCGGGTCCTTACCGAGTCCCCCCTTGCCGAACGGAACGGCGCGGTCGTCCGGCGCCGCGCCGGGCCGGGCGCCGTTGTGAACCGCGCCTCGCCCCGCGCTCGGAACGGACGCGGTGGGCACGGGCTCGGGCGGGCCGCCGAACGGGACGGCGGGCGGTCCGGCTTGCGGGACCCTGACCGCCGGTCCGGGCGGCGCGGGCGCGGCCGGTACGGGCGGCGCGGCTGGTACCGGCGGCGTGGTTTGCGCGGGCGGCGCTGCCGGGGGCCCGGGCTGCGCTGTCAAGAAGGCCGACGGCACCGGCGTGGGCGGGCCCGGCACGTGTGGAGCGCTCCGATGCCCGTTCCCGTGTACGTCCGTGGACGAGCCGGGCCCCGCCGGTACGGTCTGCGGCACCGGCGCGTCCACGCGCGCGTCGTCCTGGTACATCGCGCAGATGGAGCAGATCTCCAGCGACGTGGGCTGCCGGCACCACCGGCACATCCAGAACCGGGTGGATCGCGCGATAGCGGCGAGGGCTTGGGGATGTCCGCTGAACGCGACGAACTCGACGTGCTTGCGCGTCCCCCAGAAATCCGCGCCGAGCGGCTGGGCGGCCACCGTCGTGACCGATTGCGGCCGCAGGCTCGCGCACAACTCCTTTTCGAACTCCGGGAAATCCGGACCGTACGGGGCGACGAGAAGGTGGACCGGCTCGGTGGGGCGGAACGCGAGAGGGTCGAGCTTCTTGCGCCGGGAGATGCGGTCGATCCGGCCCTCCGGCGCGGCCCACGCCAGGAATCCCGAGCCCGGGCTGTAGGAGGCCATGTGCTGGGTGAGCTTGGTGTCGATGTGCTCGAGCTTGGCGACGGTCGCGAGACGCGCGCCCGACAGCAGCTCGTCCTGCAGGCGCCTGGCCAGCCCGGCGAGATAGCCGATCTGGAGATGCGGCGCCGCGAAGGACAGCAGGTCGGCGACGACCGAGCACGCCAGCGGGGGCAGCTGCAGCCCGATGCTGGCGACCTGGTCGGTGTCGAGCATCCCCCGGGTCAGGCGGATCACCCGCTTCGCCGCCTCCGCCTGCCATTCGGGATAGACGACGAGGATGCCCTCCGACATGACGGGGAGGCTGCGGGCGACGAGGTCGAGGAAGACCGGCGCGGCGTCGTCCGGCGAGGTCAGGGCCGGTCCGCGCAGCGCCTCCGACGTCGCGAAGTGGCCGGTCGCGGGGATGTCCCCGAGGACAACGATGACCCTCGCTGATCCTTCAGCCACAGTGCCCCTTCCTTCGCGGCTATTCGCCTTGAGCACCCCGAGTTTCCCCGGGGATGACGGACGTTGAGCTCCAGGATTCGAAAAGCGCTACAAAGGGTGTATCGCTCGTCACGACCATGCAGATCCCAACCAAGCGCCACCGATAGTTACATAGGGCACTTACTGACACAAGAGTTTTCTATGACCGCAATATGATCGTTCAACCCACGGAGCTGATTCGACCCGTATGACCGAATTTCGGTCAATCCGGACACACGGGTCAGCTTGATGAACTCATGGGGACCGTCCGGTTACGGGGGCCCAGGGCCCTCCAATGGGCCCCCTTGGCCCGGCCGTCACGGTCACGGGATGCCCGGCCCGGCCCGCGCGCCATAGGGTTAGGCCATGGTGGATGCCGGATCAGTCGTTGACCTGCTCAAAGAGGCTCGCGATCGGCGCAGTGCCGCGCTGATCCTCGAACTCGACCTCTCCGACGGGATCGTGGAAGGCCAGCCGGCCGACCCGGTCTCCGCCCTGCTCAGCATGCGTCGCACCCATCTGCGGGACGTTCTCGGCGGCCTGCGCCGGG
>Ga0193707_1000320_pt1 | contig 15750 bp, 35 predicted proteins | sample U3c2metaG_FD_143043 | JGI IMG/M metagenome (GOLD analysis project Ga0193707, IMG submission 143043) | Soil microbial communities from a riparian zone of the East river system, Colorado, United States - U3c2 | ecosystem: Environmental > Terrestrial > Soil > Riparian zone | place: USA: East River... | reverse complement strand
CCGCCGTGCTGACGGAAGTCCGGAACGTACTGAACCGAGCACGGACCGCGCAGAGGCTGGTCGGCGGCCCCGGCAACGACCGACCTGGCTACGCCGGGGCACATGGCGGACCCGACCTCGGCGAGATCCGCATAGCCCTCGCCTTCGTCGTTCAGCTCTTAGAACCCTGGGAAAAACGCGCGTCGTGACCAGCACCACCGACGACGAAGACACCCACTACCAACCACTCCCACCGCCCACCGTGTTCGAAGGGGTGTGGGCCAACTTCCTCGCCCTCTTCGCCTCGCTAGTCGCCGCCGGGTTGTTCCTGTGGCTAACCTGGTACGTCAACTCCCACTGAAGGCAGCTCGACCATGGCCAAGAACCACCCGCAGCCGCCGCCCCCGCGCAACTGTCGACACGACCAGGGCGAAACCCCTAAGCCGTACACCCAGGACGGGAAGACCGGCTACCACTACCGGTGCAACGGCTGCCAGATCATCCTCCGAACACAGGAGCCGCCACGATGAGCATGCCCACAGAGATCCCCCACTATCTCGACGAGCTACCTGGCCGGAAACGGTCCATGGACCAGGACGTGAAGTGCGAGCGGATCAGCACCTTCCTGACCGTGGTCCTCACCATTCCGCTGTGGGCCGTGGCCCTCGCCATGCTCGACACCGGCGACGCCCTACACCTCGCCTACGCCGGCCTGCTCATCCTCTCGGCCACCGGGTACATCGTCCTGTCCATCATCCGGGAACGCACCGTGCTACCCGCACCGAGCGCGACCCGGCGGAAGAAGAAGTCGGAAGTGCGGATGTGACGGCTGGTTTTGTCATCCCCCGCTAGTACGTTACCGTCACCCGCGCGCCTTCCTGAGGACGCAGCTCCGCGAGCACCGAGGGGCCTCAGCGCTGCCAAGCTGAGGCCCCCTTCGCATATCTGGAGACTCCCCATGACCGACCTAGAAACGATCTACGCGAAGCTGCCGACCATCCAGTGCCGGGGCCTGTGCCGTGACCAGTGCACCCTCATCCCGGCGTCGGAGCTTGAGTACCGGGCGATGGCCGAGCGGGGGTTCGACCTCCGCGACGCTGGCCGGTCGTACCTGGCCGGTGGGCCGGCCAGGTGCGCCGCTCTGTCCCCGCTGGGAACCTGCCGGGCCTACGACGTGCGGCCGTTGATCTGTCGCCTCTACGGCGTTGCGGAGGGGTTGGAATGCGAACACGGGTGCCGGCCGGACTGGCTCCTGGCGCGGGCGCAGGTGCGGGCACTGCTGCGCGAAGCAACGCAGCTGTCGATCCGGGAGACCGGGAAAGCCGACCGCCTCGGCGGACTGGACGAACTGTGACCGGCGCCCCGGAGCCCCCCGGGGCACTGCTCGAACAGGTGCTTCGCCTGCTCGGCATGAGCCAAGCCGCGTTCTCCCGCGCCACCGGACTCACGGCGAAGCACGTAAACCAGGTGTGCCAAGGACACGCGGGCGTCAGCGCGCGCTCGGCCGTCCTGTTCGAAGAGGTCACCGGGGTTGACGCCGAGGTGTGGATGCGAGCGCAGATCCGGTACGACATCGCAGCCGCCAGGGCAGCCCGGCTCGACGAGACAGCGGCCGAACGAGCGCGACGCGACGCGACAAACGCCGCCGTTGCCGAGCTAGTACGGAAGGCCGGACAGTGACCGAGGTCCGCGACACTCGGGGGCACTTCGAGGGGTTCGAGCCGCGCGAGTGTAGGGATCACCGGACCGTCGGCACCTACCGGGCGTGGTGTCACGACTGCGCCGAGTGGTGCTACCCGTCGAGCCCGTGCGCCCGGTGCGAACTCCCCATGCTGCGGAGGATCGTCGCAACCACCCGCGCGATGGTCTACTCGGGCTGCACCGACGCCACGTTCGGCGACGTGATGGCAGCCGTCGACCGGTACGAACAGGTGATCGGCGAGACCCCCAGGGAGCCAGCCGTGACCGACCCAGACACTCGCCGGACGGCCAGGCCGTGAGCAAGGTCGAGACGTGCGCGCGGTGCGGGCACCAGTCCGGCGGCTGTCCCCGCTGCGGGCAGGATGACCCGTTCCTCGGCGCCATGATCGGCGACGAGCACCTCTGCCACACCTTCGTGAAGGTCCGCCCGACCTGCTACACGCTCGCGTGCTGGGACGGCGCGTCCGGCGAGTACCAGTCGACGATCGAGTTCCTCGAACCGGACGAGCTGTGAGAACGCGTGGCATCCCCGATTAGCCGTGGCCAAGATCAACGGCCACGTGGCCACCGGTGGCCAACGATCTTGGCCACGGCCATCCGATCTTGGCCACGACACCCCGGACAGGATGGCCACGCAACTGCGTGGCCACGCTGCACAGCCGTGCAACCTGGCCGCGCACCCGAGTGGCCACGGTGGGACGATGGCCGTGGCCACTCCCCAACCTCCCGAAAGGGCCGATCATGACCGCACGAACCTACTGGTGGGAGACCCGCCGCGAAGGCGAACGCTCCAACGACTACCTCGGCCGCGTCCTCGACGCCCTGCACGCCGAACCGCTCGCGGCGAACGCCCGCGCCTACCACTACGACGACTACTTCTGCCCGGATGACATCGACGACGGCATGCCGCAGCACCGCCTGCTCTCCCACCTTCACGAGTGGGTGCGCACCGCCCCCAACGTCAACGAAGGCCGCCTCCGCGAGGTCTGCCAAGCCGTGGTCGACGGCGAATTCGACGGCACCAAAGAGGAGTCCGAGGAGTGGGCCGCCAGCCCCTCCGGGCAGGCCGTGTTCAAAGAGCTGGTGGATCCCGATGGCTGATGGCAAGACGTGGTGGCACGAGATCGAGCCCAAGGACGCCGGTGACATCGACCTGTCCAAGCGCCTCGACATCGAGGCACCCCTCACCAGCGAAGGCGAACGCTGCCCCTGGCCCTGGGAACCACAGCAGCTCGTCGGCGCACCGCTGGGCCAGTACCACTGCGGCTACTGCGGCGAAATGGTCCTCGCCGGGGTCCCGCACATCGACTACCGAGAGACAGACGATCATGAGTGACTGCCCCGTCACCGGCGGCACCCACGTGTTCCTCCCGGACACGACGGTCACCGACAACACCGGCCGGGTGACCGAGTACTCCAGCTGCGCGTGCGGCGCCAAGCAGACCATCACCACCGGACCGACTCGGAAGGCCAGCAATGGGAGCTGACGAGATCCGCAACAAGATCGACGAGGCGCTGTACTCCTACCTCTGCAACGGCCTGCCTCGGGGCATCGAGTACGGCGGCCCCGACGACGGCGAAGACATCATCGTCACCGACGACGACGGCGAGACCGAATACCTCGTCGAGGTCGAGGTGATGCTCACGCGCACCAAGCCGCCGATCGAGCTGCGCCCACCGAAGCGAATCGGCCAGGTGACCACCACGACAGAGGCGACCGGCAACGTCCTGTAGCGTCTGCGATTGAGGCCCCCACCCGGTGCTCCAAGCTTCCGGGGTGGGGGCCTCACTTTGTGGTCAGAGCGTGGTCAACCCGCGTCGCCAGGGTCCTGCGACACCCGCTCTCGCCACTTACGGTGGGAGTCCTCGGGGACAGGGGAAGGGCCCCTCGTCTTGGACTGCGAGGGGCCCTGACCTGCGGAGACGACTACTCCTCATGGGTACTGTATTGGGGGTGTCGACTTGCCGACACCCCCAATGCAGTATCCTTGGCGGCATGACCAACTCCCACGCCCCTGACCAGGGCAAAGACACCCCCACCATGACCCCAGGCGGGGCCGCCTACGGGCACGTCCTTGCCGGCGAACGCTTCCTCAACCGCGCCGAGGAGATAACCCCCGGCCCCGATGCACAGTTCTTCCTGAACGCCGCCCAGACCCACTTTCTCGCCGCGCAGGCGATCGCCGCCGCCGAAAGCCTGGCCCGATGACTGACCAGGGCAAACCAGCATCACCACACCTTCCCGATCTGTTCTCCAGCTGGAGGTACATCAAGGCCACCCTGCACGGCACCACCGGGAGGGAGTGTGTCGTGTGCGGCCGGCAGGTGAAGCCCGGCCCGGCCGTGAACCACGTACGCGCCGCGATCGACGGCACGGCCATCCGGATGGACGACCCCCGCACCGACGCCGACTCCCTGGGTTGCTTCCCGGTCGGCCCGGAGTGCGCACGGCTGTTCCCGGCCGGCTACCTAGCCGTGATGGAGGTCCTGGCGTGACCAGGTGGCGCTGTGAGTTCGAGCGGGTCGGGCGGCTCACTGCCGACATGGCGGCGAGGGTCGCGCGGGCCCACGCCGAATCCAAGAACAGGGATCCCGATGCCTAGGTTGACCAAGCGGCAGCGGCAGCGGCTGGCGAAGGCCGAGCTGTTGATGGCGCTGGCTTCCACTGCCGAGCGATGGAAGCGGGAGCTGTCCGGCGACGGCGGCGGCCTACCGCCGGCTGAGTGGCCCGCCGCTGACCCGTTCGTGACGCTGTGCCGCTTGTACCGGCTCGCCCCGGCCGATCTTGCCCGGTTGTGTCACCAGATCGGTGGCGAGTTGGAGTCCCGGTCGCTGCGTGCCGGCTATGACGAACGTCTGGAGACGCTGTCGGACATGGCCACGGACATGACCACGAAGAACGGGGACCAGTCGTGACCATGGCGACGCGGAAGCGGCGGGTTTCGCCGACGGTCGAGATCGACCCGAACGATCCGGATGGGCTGCTCGGGTTGGAGGCGCTGGGTCCTGTCGAGCACGTCTTCGATGACAGGGGCCGGTTGCTGTACTCGGTTGTGGTCCCGACCGGGCAGCCGGCCGCGCGGGGCGAGGACGTCCCGGAGTGTCCGGTGGCCCTGGCCCGGATCTCCGACGCGCGGGGAGGGGACACGGAGAAGGTGGACCGGCAGTGCCGCCGGATGCTGGCGCATAACCAGAAGAAGGGGTGGGGGCCGCTGGTTGTTGTTGTCGAGAACGATACTTCAGCGTTCAAGCGTCGGAAGGTGACATTGCCCAATGGCGAGGTTTCGTGGCGGACGTGGCGGCCCGGGTTCCGCCGCATCGTGGGATGGCTGACCGACGCCACCCATGACGGGTTCCTGGCGATCCACCTCGACCGGGTAGTCCGCGATCACCGCGACTACGCCGACCTGCGGGACGCGGTGATCATGCGCAGCCCCCGCCCGAAGGTGGACTCGCTGACCGGGTCGCTGAAGATGGAGAACAACGCGGACATCCAGGCCGGCTGGTTCTGGGTGACCATCGCCGCCACGGCGAGCGAGGACACCGCCCGTCGTGTCGCCGACCGGCGCCTCGTGCAGGCCGAGGCTGGTGTGTACGGCGGCGGTTGTCGCCCGTTCGGTTTCGGTCTGATCGTCGGCGTCGACATGGCCGGTGACGAGGTCCGCGACGTCACCAAGCAGATCCCCTCGGAGGCCGCCGAGATCGTGTGGGCCGCCGAGCAGCTGCTCGCGGATGCGTCGCTGCGGGAGCTGGCCGCCGACCTGCGGGGGCGGAAGATACCGACGTCGACGGGCAAGGAATGGACGGCGGGCACGCTGCGGGACGTCATGCTGCGCCCGCGCAACGCTGGCCTGTCGGTGTACTGCGGCGAGATCATCGAGGGTGTCATGATCAAGGGTGTCGACGAGGACCACCCGCCGATCCTGGAGCGCGGCACGTGGGAGGCCGTGGTGGCGCTGCTGACCAACCCGAAGCGCCAGACCACGACGGGCCCGGCGCCGCGCTGGTTGGGCTCTGGGCTGTACCTGTGCGGCCACCCGGACTGTGTGAACGGCAACCCCCGCAACGTCATGACGGTCCAGCAGGGTGGGGGCAAGTCGCACGCGAAGTGGAAGAACAAGGCGTACGTGTGCAAGAGCGCGGCGCACCTGTCTCGCACGGCGCCGTTCGTGGACGAGTACGTGGAAGGGGTGATGATCGCGCAGTTGATGCAGCCGCACGCGGTGAAACTGTGCACCCCACAGCAGCAGGTGGACACCGCCTGGCTGGCCACCGAGGCGAACGCGATCCAGGAGGTCATCAAGGATCTCGGAGATCTGCACCAGCGGCGCAAGATCACCAAGGCTGAGCGTGAGCGCCGGACGGATGAGTTGGAGGCTGAGCTGGAGGTGGTCATGAGCAAGCTGCGGGGTGGCGCGGGGGTGGATCCGCTGAAGAAGCTGGCGGGGAATCCGAAGGCGGCGCAGGTGTGGGCGGCGATGTCGATGCCGGCGAAGCGTGCCGTGATTCGCCGGGCTCTGCGGGTCACGATCTTGCCGACGAGGCCGGGGCCGCCGGTGGGCTACAAGCGGGGGTCCGGCAAGCCGTATTTCAAGCCGGAGTCCATCAGTATCGAGTGGCTCACCCCGGACACACGATAGTGTGACCTGGCGTCCGGCGTCACATCGGGGGAAACTCGAACCCGGTACGAGTAGGACCGAAAACGACCCGACTAAAACACGAACAACACACGAGAGCCGCCCGTCTGACGCTGTCAGGCGGGCGGCTTTCGGTCGTTTGGCAGGGGAGGGATCCGCGCCCTTGAATACCGCCTCATGCATCCGCTGCTCTACTCACCGGCCAGGCTCCGCGCCATCCGGGTCGAGACAGGTCTCACCAGACCTGCCCTAGCCCAGCGCTGCGGATTGTCCCCCGGAACGATCAAGGACTACGAGAGCGGCCGGCACGTCCCCGGGGCGAACGCGTTGGGTCGGCTGGCCACCGCGATGGGCTGTTCGGTCGGCGACTTCTACACCCGTTTCCGCTTCGAGGCGGTGAGCCTCGATGTCGCTGCCTGACATGACCGCCACCGAGTTCGAGGCCCGGGTCGCCGAGATCAAGGCTCAGCTCGTCGGCGTGCTGGCCCCACACCTCGACCTGGACTGGATCGCCCGGCAGGTCGCCGTGGCCCCGCCGTTCACTGAGGAGCAGTGCGCGGCGCTGATCCCGCTGCTGCGGGTGCCGGCCTGATGACGCACCACAACGCACAAATGGCCGAGTTCGCAACAGATGAAAACTGTCGCAACAAGTGGCACAGATGGCCATTTAAGGCACTTACTCAAACTTGTGTGACAGAAAGCCAGCCCCTCTATCACACGAGTGGGTTCGGATTTGTGTTTTACCCATGATCCATGCAACGTTTTGCGCCGAACGGCATAGCCGTACTGCGCTGAATCGAGCACAGCCGCACATTCCCCTAGTGCATTCAGCAGCAACCAACTCCCAGATGGAGGAAGAGTGACGAACACGAAGGCAACCGCGAAGCCCGTCGACCTGGCTGGCGAACTGGGCGAGGAGCTGTATAGCAATCTGCTCACGCTCGACCAGGCTCAGACCGCATTACGCGTTTCCAAGTACACACTCGGCAAGATGATCAAGGCCGGCGAAATTACAACCGTGAAACTCGGCTCCCGCAAGTACATCGGCAAGGGAACCCTCACCGCCTTCATCGCCAAAGCCGTCCAAGGCAGCCAGAACGGCACCTCACCCAGCTAAACCCGAAGGGATCCCCACCCCAATGACCAAGGCCGTGCTGCTGATGCTGGGTTTCTTCCTCATCGTCGTGTTGATGGCATGGGCACTCGGAATGACCGGAGGCAAATGATGAGCATCGACGCCGCCTACGTGCGGAAAGTCGTCGCCGCGGAAGCCCAGAAGACTCCCCTCCAGATCCAGTGCGTACCCCGCAAAGTCGAGCCCGCCGAGGCGTTCTTCGTCGCGGTGGCCAACATGCTGCTCGCCGGCCTGCTCCTCATGTGGGGACTACGCGCCGCGCACCTCGCCTACCCCCAGATCCCCGCCGCCGGCTACGTCGACAGCTGCTTTGTGATCCTCGGCTGCAACGCGCTCGGCGCGGCCCTCGGCTGGGCCCGGGTCGGGGTGATCCGATGACCCCGATCTGCTTCGTCGACACCGAAACCGATGGTGTGCACCCCGGGCGCCAGCCGTGGGAGATCGCCCTGATCCGCCGCGACCAGTACGGCGAGCACGAGGTGTCGTTCTTCGTCGAGATCGACCTGTCCACCGCCGACACGTTCGGCCTGAAGATCGGCGGGTTCTACGACCGCCACCCGCTCGGCCGGCAAATCGCCGGGAGTGGGCCCCTCCTGGACTGGGGACCGAGCCAGCCCCGAGAGGGCGGGTCCGAGTACGTGACCCGGTACCGCGCCGCTCAGATCGTCGCCAGGGCCACGCACGGTGCGCACTGGGTGGGCGCGGTCCCGAACTTCGATACCGAGGTGCTCGCCGAGCTGCTCCGCGGGCAGGAGCTGGTGCCGTCGTGGCACTACCACTTGGTCGACGTCGAGGCGCTGGCCGTCGGGTACGCCGCCGGCAAGGGCATCGGCATCGAGCTGCCGTGGAAGTCCGACGAGCTGATGGCCTCCATCGGTGTCGAGCCCCCGACCGAGGCGGAGCGGCACACCGCCCTGGGTGACGCCCGGTGGGCCCGCCGCGCCTACGACGCCGTCATAGCCAAGCCGATCGTGCTCACGGACGCGCTGATCAGTCCGGTCGAGGAAGTCCAGTGACCGGGCACCCGGCGGGTTCCCGGCGCGAGGTACTCGCGGACCGGCTGAAGGACGCCTGGTTCGAGGGGCACAAGGGCAGGCCGATCGCCGACGGGTGGCTGTACGTCGCGGACGCCGCGCTGGCCGAACCGGTCGACCTCCCGCCCCATGAGACCGAAGCGCACGACGAGCCGATCCCGGAGTGGGACATGGACGTAGTAGCAGTCGAGTCCGACACGGAGCCGTTGGTGGCCCGGGACCACGTCTACAGCATCAACGTGATCTACCCGGACGGTTCCGAGGCGTTCGAGCGGGGGCACGCCACGGCGGGCCAGCTGTCTCAACGACTGCGGTTCGAGGCGAACCTGTGTTCCCCGGAACGGGGCGAGTCCGGGCACGGGCTGCCGTCGCCGGATCACTTCGTTGATGGTGCCCCGTCGTGGCGGCTTCCCGACCTGGACGACGGGCTGCTGCCGGCCACGTTGACCGCATGGAACAACGGGGTCCAAACGGCGTCCGGGGCGCTCATCGAAGATCTCGACTCACTGGAGATGGCGGCCCGCCAGATCTTGGCCGCCGTCACGCAGGTCCGTGGGTGGCGGATCGGGTGACCGCCACGTTCACCGCCCCACCGGATGTGGCGGACAAGATCCAGCGGATGCGCCGAGCCGGGCACGCCGCGACGATCGAACTCGCCCCCGACCTGGACTCGTTGTCGTTCCGGGTCATGGCGTGCCGGGCGTGTGACACCAACGTGCGGCACTACGCCGACGTGATCGTGAACGTGGTCCTGGCGAACATCTGGACGTTCCCCGCCGAAGCCCTCGAAGGCTGGTCCACGCCGTGTTGCTGGCTGGGTTTGCCGGCGTATCTCGAAGAGGTTGAGCACTCCGAACGGTTCGAAGCAGTGATCGTTGAAGTCCCCACTCCCCAGACCTGAGGTGATCTTGATGACGCACACGCTGATCCCCGTACGCACCGTCCGCCGGCCCCGGTTCGTGCCGCAGACCGCACCCGCCGGGTACCTACCGGTGCCCCGCCGCACCTACGAGCGGATCGCCGTCGAGGTCCGCGCCGAGATCGACGTCATGGTGTCCCAACTGCCACCGTTCCCGCCGATCGAGGTCCCCGAGTCGGGGCTGTGCCACGGGCCGATCCTCGAAACGTTCCAGGGCCACGAGATCAGCTACTTCTGCGTGCAGGACAAGGGCCACGACGGCGAGTGCTGCCCGTCGGGTGGCGCCCCGATCGAGGCGCTCGCCGAGGTCCTCGAAGTGCTGCCCCTGGACGTCGTGCTGGACCTGGACCACGCCGGTGCGTGGGGGTGCCTCGACGCGCCTGTGACGACGTGAGCGAGCTGTGGCCGCGCTGTGGGTGCGGTCACGCGGGGTGGCGCTACCTGACCGCTGACGGCCGCTCCGGGTGGCGGTGTTGGTGCGGTGCGCACCGACCCGACAAACCAGAGTTCGAGCTTGAACTGGAACAAGTCCAGATCCCCCTGTTTGAGATGGGAGAGGCGTCGTGAGTGCCCGCGTGCTGGAGGTCCGGACATCCTGCCGGGGCTGCCACAAGCGGCTCGTGCCCGACGGGGAGCCCTACCCGCGTGGGGTGAAAGCCGTGCGCCACGCCGGCCGGGGGCTGTGCTCGGTGTGCCACAAGATGACGGACGACGAGATCGACCGGATCGAGCTGGCCCGGCTGTTCAACCGGGACCCGGCCGAGTGGATGCGCCGCGCCCGGTGCCGCCAATCCGACGTCGACCCCAACTGGTTCCACCCCCACGATTTCGACGGGCCAACCGCCGCGCTCGCCCGTGCTGTGTGTGCCCGTTGCCCGGTCACCGCTGAGTGTTTCAACGACGCGATCGCCACCCGAGACCCCGACGGGATCCGCGCCGGGCTGACCGCCGCCGAGCGGTCCCGGCTACTGAAGATGGAGGCCGCGCAGCGGTGAAAGAGAGGACGTTCCACCACTACACCTGTCGGCACGGCGCCGTCGGGATTCGAGGTACCGGATGGGTGAGACCCAACGCGCACCCGTTGCTGCGTCACGAACTGATCTGGTTGACGGACATGGCTCAGCCGCAGCGGGCCGCGCTCGGGTTGACGTCACACACCTTGGACTGTGACCGCACCTCCTACCGGGTCACCGTCCAGACGAACGACGCCGTGTGGTGGCCGATCTGGGCGCGCCGGCTCGACCTGGAGGTCCGCCTCAAGTTCGACAGGTCGTTCGGGGCGCTCCCGGCGCGCTGGTGGGTCTACCAAGGCCAGCTGCGTGCGGTGAAGGTCGAGAAGCTGTCCGAGTTGGTGTGCCAGTGAGGTACGCGGAGAAGATCGGCACGTTCACCCCGGAGAGCCCCGAGTGGTACGCCGCCCGCCGCGCCGGTCTGGGCGGGTCGGACATCGCCGCTGTGCTCGGGCTGTCGCCGTGGACGAGCAAGTTCGCGCTGTGGCACCGCAAGGCCGGGAACGTCGGCGAGGAACGCGACAACGCCGGCATGTCCTGGGGTCGCCGCCTGGAGAGTGTGATCGCCGAGAAGTGGGCTGAGGACCACCCCGACTGGATGATGCGGCGCACCGGGACGTGGCGGTCACGGATGCGCCCGTGGCAGATCGCGAACCCCGACCGGCTCCTGAACAACGGGCTGTCCACCGCCCGGATCCTCGAAGTGAAAACCGCGCACGGCATGGACGGGTGGGAGTGGGGCGAGACCGGCAGCGACCAGATCCCCGTCTACTACCGCTGCCAGGGCATGCACTACATGGACGTGTTCGGGATGGAGTTCTGCGAGTTCGCCGTGCTGATCGGCGGGTCGGACTACCGCGAGTTCACGATCAAGTACGACGCCGACGAGGCCGAGCAGATGCGCCAGGCCGGGCAGGAGTTCCTCGCCTCGCTGGCCGCCGGCCGCCAACCCGACATCGACGACTCCGCATCCACCTACCAGGCGATCCGGCAGCTGCACCCCGACATCGACGGCCTCGACATCGAAATCCCCGCCGAGACCGCTGTGGAGTACCTGGCCGCGTGCAAAGCCGAAACGTCGGTGAAGAAGTGGAAACAGCGCACCGTGTCCCAAGTCCTCGACGCCATGGGAACCGCGAAATACGCCACCCACGGCGACGAACGGATCGCCATGCGCACCGCCGTCCGCGACGGCACCCCGTTCCTGCGCCCCATCAACCGGAAGGAAGCAGCCGCATGACCGTCAAGATCTCCTCGTCCCTGCCCGTCGGGGACACCAACGGGCTGTCCGCGATCTCAGCGGAGCTGTGCGACGACCCGGAGAAGGTCCACGTCGCCGTGGTGCTCCTCGACTGCTCCCAGATCACCACGGCCACCGACACCGGTGATGTGGTGCCCACCGCGAGGATCCGGGCGATCGAACCCATCCGGCCCTCCAAGGACGCCAACGAGATGCAGCGCCTGATCCGCCGCGCCTACGAACGCCGCACCGGGAAAGTCGAGCTGCCCCTGGAGATGGAGCAGGAATTCGACGAGCTGAACCCGGACAGCGACTCATGACCCGCGCCGAGCACCGCGCGTGCGCTTTGGTCCTCCTGGATGGCATGACGAAGCTGTCCAAGGAGTACCAGGACCACGGCATTCACGATGAAATGACGCCGATCCTGACCTGGATGGCAACCGTCGCGCAGGTGCACGCCACGCTCTCGTTGGAAGGCGCCGAGTCGTGAAACGCGACAGCGTGTTCAGCGACATCCCGGTCTGGCTGTGGGTCGGCTGGGTGGTTTGCGCCCTCACCAGCTTCGCCCTCACCGCCGCCGTCATCTGGCTGATCTTCGCCGTCATCGACTGGCTCGGTAGGACATGAAGCCCCGGTCGCCAGTAGAAGGCTCTGGACTGCTGCACCGCGTTGAGGACTGCCCTTGCTGCCTCGAAGAGCAGGAGGCCCGGCGGCGGCAGGACGCGGAGATCGAGGCCGAGAGAGCCGAGCAAGATCGGTTTCACGGCCCGACCGGGCGGCTCCGCACCACCTGCGACTGTCTGAGGTGCTCGGGATGGCGCGCAAACGAGGCAAGCCGGCCCGCCGCTGTCAGGCATGGCGAGCAGTGGAGTGTCGAGGATTTCCCGATCCTGTTCGACCCAAAGCTCGATCTGCCCGAACGGGCCAGGAGGCTCGGTCGCACGGTTCGCGCGACGTCTGGGGCCCACTCCAAGTTCAGAGAGTTCGACCCCGCAACCCCGAAGGAAGGCCCCCATGGCAGAGACGATCAGTAGCGCTGTCGCCAAGCGCGACACCGGACCCACCGCGATTGTGAAGCAGTACCGGCAAGACTTCGTCGAGGTGCTGCCGTCGCACATGACCAGCCAGGTCGACTCGTGGGTGCGGAAAGCCCAGATGGCCCTGAAGAAGGGCAAGCGGAACGCGAACGGCCGCACCGACCTGGAAGTCGCGGCGACGAACAGTCCACAGTCGTTGATCCTCGCGTTGCGTGACGCGGCCCGCCTCGGCCTGGAACCGGGCACCGAGGAGTTCCACCTGACCCCACGCAAGAACAAGGGTCAGATGGAGATCCTCGGCATCGTCGGCTGGCAGGGTTTCGTCGAGCTGATGTACCGGGCCGGCGCGATCAGCTCGGTGATCGCCGAGGTGGTCTACACCGGCGACAGCTTCGAGTACACCCCGGGTGTGGATGAACGCCCCATCCACAAGATCGACTGGGACGCCGAAGTCCGTGGAGACCTCCGGCTGGCCTACGCCTACGCGATCATGAAAGACGGCGCCACCAGCAAAGTCGTCATCTGCAACAAGCACGACATCGCCCGCATCAAAGCCTCCGCCCAAGGCACCGACTCGCCCTACAGCCCCTGGAACACCTCCGAAGCCGCGATGTGGCGCAAGTCCGCCGTCCGGCAGCTCGCCAAGTGGGTGCCCACCTCAGCGGAGAAAGCCGAGGTGCACCAGGCCCGCGTCGAGGTCGCCGAATCGTTGATGACCGCACCATTCCCGGAAGCCGAACACCCCACCTACGACGTGTCACACCTGGAGGAAATCCGCGACGACGACCCGGACCTCACCGTCGACGCAGAGGTGGTCGACGAATGATCACCACCAACGCAACCCTGTTCCTGGTCGTGTCCGCGATGGGCTGCACCCTCCTGGCGATCGTGCTCCTCGCCGCCTACGTCGGCCGGCTACACCACCGCGTCAACCGGCTCACCGACGAGCAAGCCCAAGTTCGCCAACGGCAGTGGCAGGAAGCCCAGATGCAGACGCGGGGCATCCAGATCCGGTGAGCGCCTACAACGAAGAAGTCGACACCGCGACGGACATGCTCCGCATCGCCCACCGGCTCAGCGACACCCGCGAGCAGGAAACAGCGTTCTACCTGACCTCCGCGATCGTCCACTCCAACCTGGCCGTCTCCGAAGCCATCCGCGAAGGCCTGACCTCGTCCGCGTTCACGGCTTTGATGCCGGCCACCTCATCGCGCGCGGCACAGGAGACAGAGACCCCACAACAAGCTCAGGCCGCACTAGCCAAGCTCCGCCGCGATGCGGAGAACTACCGCACGAAACTCCGCGAGCAGGAACAAGCGAAAGCCCAGCAGTAACCCAACTCCCAACAAAGGAAACGATCATGGCAACGACTCCCGACACCAAAACCACCACCGAGAGCAAGCCGGCCGACCGCATCGAAATCGGCCGCATCGCCTCCGAACGCATCCTCATCCCCATCATCGGCACCATGCCACTGATCATGTGCAAATTTCCAGAAAAGGCCAGGCGGGCGATGTTGGACTCGATGCAAGGCAGGAAGGCACCCAAGCAGGTTCGGGACCCCCAGGCCGATTTTGAAGCCGCCATGTGGCGACTCAAGGACGGATACGGATTCCCGTCGGTCGCTTTCAAATCCGCCACAATTGGTGCCGCTAGGTATTACGGCAAGGCCGTGTCGATGACCGAGTTGCGGCAGCTGATCTTCTTCCGTGGTGAACTGTCCGCCGACACCCCGCCCCAGGCCCTCGTCCGGCTCGACTGCGACGAGCCGTCAATGCGAGAAGACTACGTCCGCATCGGACAAACCACCGACCTCCGGTACCGGCCCGAATTCAACAACTGGTCAGCAGTTTTGGATGTGACGTTTGTGACCTCGTCGCTGTCCCGCGAATCCCTCCTATCCCTCGTCGACGCCGGCGGCATGGGCGGAGTCGGGGAATGGCGGCCCGCCGGCAAGAAATCAACCGGCGATTTCGGAACGTACGCAATCGACCAAACCAAGGAGATTGAGGTGCTCTCGTGAGTGACCTACGCACACAGCTCCAACAGGTCTACGACCAGTACGGCACGCTCACACCCGCCCTGGTCGTCCAGACCGCCCGAGACCCCGACCACCCGCTGCACGCCCGGTTCGAATGGGACGACACCGTCGCCGCAGAGAAGTACCGGCTCACCCAAGGCGGCGAACTCATCCGCTCCATCAAGTGGGGCTACCGCGACGACCGAGGCGAATACAAAGACGTCCGGTACTACCACTCGTTCCGCTCAACCGACGGCGGACACCGATACGAACCAGTCGAAAAAGTCGCCAACGACCCCATGCTCGACCGGATCCTCCGGAACGACATGGAACGCGAATGGCGCACCCTCCGCAAACGGTGGGAAGGCTACGTCGAATTCAGCACAATGATCAAACGAGACCTCGCCGCATAAAAGCTCGCTCCCCAGCGAATGCAGGGGATCGGCAAGGAGCGTCATGGCACGGAAAAGTGCGGCAGGCTCGGCTAGGCCGGGTTTGGATCGGCCCGGACCGGTAGGGCATGGCCTGGTGTGGCGCGGCAGGCTCGGTCGGGAAAGGCGCGCAATGGCACGGAATGGCCGGCATGGCTCGGTTAGTTTAGGCGCGCAGTGGCTAGGCACGGCAGGCGTGGCGCGGAAGGGCGGAGCCCGGAATGGCAAGGCCAGGCAACGCAGGCGTGGAACGGCCCGCAGAGGAATGTCTTGGCACGCCCTGGCTCGGCAGGAATGGAGCGGATTGCCAGAGTTTGGATCGCCGTGGTGCGGCGGGCGCGGCAAGGTCCGGCTGGGAGAGGCACGGAGCGGTCCGGATTGGTCAGGCACGGCAGGCAAGGCAAGCAGTGGATTGGTCAGGTGCGGTTTGGCTCGCTTCGGCAAGGCGGGCTCGGTCTGGAGCCGAACGGAATGCAACGGCTCGGTTGGGCGCGGCAGGTTCGGCACGGACGGGTGCGGCAGGGCGCGGTTTGGCAAGGCGGGGCACGTCTCGGCAGGCAGGGCGCGGATGGGCCTGGTGGGGCAAGGCGAGGTGGGGCCAGGCGGG
>Ga0193707_1000319_pt1 | contig 15790 bp, 14 predicted proteins | sample U3c2metaG_FD_143043 | JGI IMG/M metagenome (GOLD analysis project Ga0193707, IMG submission 143043) | Soil microbial communities from a riparian zone of the East river system, Colorado, United States - U3c2 | ecosystem: Environmental > Terrestrial > Soil > Riparian zone | place: USA: East River... | reverse complement strand
TCGAAAGTTTTCGCCACTTGTGAGTTGGGTCCGTCCGCGCCCACGAGGAAGCGCGTTGTCCCCAGGTCGCCGAGATCGAAACCGCCCTGTGCGGGTTTCGCTTCACCGAATGATTTTTGATAGACGATACTCGCACCCGCTCGTTCAGCCTTTGCGGCGAGCCAGCGCATGACCTCCGGGGTATCGGTGGCGAGAAAATAGTAGCCGGGCGCGGCGAGATCGACATATCGGAGATTCGGCGCATAGAGCCGCACGCCGTCGATGCGATGAACTAATTCCGCGGGCAAGCCGTCCAAGAGTGTAATCTGATCGATGGCGTCTTTAACGATGATTCCCGTGGTGTGAAGTTTCTCGCCGGGATCGGCTTTCCTTTCCAACACCGTCACGCGCAGCCCAGCGCGCGCGAGCACTGTCGCGCAGGCCAATCCGGCGAAGCTCGCGCCTACGACGACGCAATCTGCCTGCTGGCGCAATGGGTTAGATTGAACCAAGCTGCCTCAATAAGTGGATCAAGCTGATAGCCAGGAGAATTCTCTTTGTTATATCGTCGGCTGTCAAGGTTGATTTACAGCCGGTGAACCCCGAGCATCATTGCTGGCTTGAGAGCCGACTGGCGTACTTGACGTTGGGGAGGCCGTGACAGCGACCCATAATTTGCGTAGAGTCGCCGGTAAATCTTGTAATCGGGTTAATCAAAAAGAACACTACCCAAGTCATTGACCATGAGTCTCACCACGAAAAATTTACCCTTTTGGTTTTTCTTCGTCTTCTTACTGATCGCCGTCAGCTCATTGCTCGTTAAGGCTCAAGCGCCGGTTCCAAGCTCTGTCGAAGAAAACCGTGAGCCGCACCTACAAAACCTAATGCAGTTAACTTTTGGCGGGCAGAACGCTGAAGCATACTTTTCGTACGACGGCGCGAAAATCATCTTCCAATCCACCCGTCCGCCTTATCAATGCGACCAGATCTTCAGCATGAACGTGGACGGCAGCGACGTTAAACTTCTAAACAGCGGCAAAGGCCGCACGACTTGCGGTTTCTTTTTCCCTGACGGGAAGCGAATCATTTATGCCTCGACCCATTTGGCAAGCGAATCCTGCCCCCCGGCGCCGGATCGAAGCCAGGGTTACGTCTGGCCGGTTTATCCCTCGTATGAAATCTTCAGCGCCAATGTTGACGGCTCCGGATTGAAGCGCTTGACCAAGAACCCCGGGTACGACGCCGAGGGAACTATTGCTCCGGATGGGAAGAGAATTGTTTTCACCTCGATGCGCTCCGGCGATCTCGACATCTACGCGATGAACGCCGACGGCAGCGACGCAAAGAGACTGACCACCGAGAAAGGCTATGACGGTGGACCGTTCTTTTCGTGGGACGGCAAGACGATCGCCTATCGCGCCTACCATCCAAAAACCAAGGATGAAATGAAGGAATACGAAACGCTGCTCAAGCAAAACCTGATCAAGCCAACGCGAGCGGAAATTTTTACCATGAAGGCCGACGGCTCGAACAAGCGGCGGATCACGGACAACGGTGCGGCGAACTGGGCGCCGTTTCTGCATCCCAACAATCGCCAAATTATCTTCTCCTCGAACCTGCACGATCCTGAGCGACGCAGCTTTTCGCTTTACGTGATTAGCGTCGATGGCACCGGCATGGAACGCGTCACTTACGGCGCGCGCTTCGATAGCTTCCCGATGTTTTCACGCGACGGAAAGAAATTAGTTTTCGCTTCAACGAGAAATGGCAAAGAGCCGCGAGAGTTCAATATCTTTATCGCCGACTGGGTGCCGTAGAAGCGCATCCCTATTGCTGAATTCCGTTCAAGAACCGGCGCAACGTCAGGTGGTGACATCCACCGCCTTTTTGAGTAGAGTCCTAGAGTCAGCCGGCGCCCCTCATACTAATCGACGGCGCGTCGGTAATCGGGGGTAACTCTTTTGGAAACCGCAGCGCGTGAATTTCAGATCATGGTAAAAACCATCGGGGCGATATGTAACCTCGATTGTCACTACTGCTACTATCTGGAGAAGGAAAAACTTTATCCCAACGGGACGAATTTTCGCCTCGACGATGAAACGCTGGAGCGCTATATCCAGCAGCATATCCAGGCGACGCCCGGGGAGATCGTGAGTTTTTCCTGGCACGGCGGCGAACCGACGCTGCTCGGCGTCGATTTTTTTCGCAAGGCGGTGGCGCTGCAGAAGAAGTATCTGCCGGACGACAAAAAGATCATCAACGGCATTCAGACCAACGGCACGACCATCGATGATGAATGGTGCGATTTTCTCGCCAAGGAAAATTTCTACATCGGCCTCAGCCTCGACGGACCGCGCGAATTGCACGATCACTACCGCGTCACCAAGGGACAGAAAACCACCCATAAACAAGTCGTGCAGGCTTTCCAGATGCTCCGGCGCGCCAAAGTGCACGTCGATCTGCTCTGCGTCGTCCATGACGTCAACGTCAAGTATCCCACGCAGGTCTATCGTTATTTCAAAGAGATCGGCGGGCAATATTTGCAATTCTTACCTCTGGTGGAAAAAACCGGCGATCCGAACCACCCAGCGCACCAGCGCTCGGTGCCCGCGGCGGCTTACGGAAAGTTTCTCAACACGATCTTCGACGAATGGGTGCACAACGACATCGGCAGAATCTTCATCCAACTTTTTGACGAGTCAGTGCGGCCTTTTCTCGGCATGGAGCATGCGCTGTGCATCTACCGCGAAACCTGCGGCGACGTGCCAGTGGTCGAACACAACGGCGACTTCTACTCCTGCGATCACTATGTGTTGCCGGAATACAAAATCGGCAATATTCACGACCGGCCGCTGGCGGAAATGGTCGAAGACCCGAAGCAACGCGAGTTCGGCCAGAAGAAGTGGACGAGCCTGCCCAGGTACTGCCGCGAGTGCGAAGTGCTCAGCATGTGCAACGGCGGCTGCCCCAAAGACCGCATCATCAAAACCCCGGACGGCGAAGAAGGCCTAAATTATCTTTGCGCCGGATTGAAGGGTTTCTTCACCCACAGCAAGCCTTATTTTCAAAAGTTTGCCGAATTGGTCGGCGCCGGCGAGCCAGCCGAAAAGCTGATGGAAATCGTCCGCGCGGCCGACGCTAAGACCTCGGTTCGCCAAGCCGGCCGCAACGATCCTTGCCCCTGCGGCAGCGGCAAAAAATACAAACGATGCTGCGGCGGCGCGCGACCGGGTGTCTAGGGGAAATCGTGTTCGTCTGACGTGCGCGTGATCGAATAAACACGAATCACGATCACGCCTACGTGTCTTAGGTTTGCGCCCTCTGCGTTCTTTGCGGTAAATTTCTTCCTCTTCAAATTCTTCTCTGGGATAACAAGATGACGCTTTACGATGACATGATGGCAGGCGTGATCGACGTTCACTGCCATATCGACTTCGAATTTTCCGCGAAGGAGCGTAAGCGCGAGCCGGAGTTTCTCTGGCTCCCCAAGGCTGAGGCGATGGGCGTGCGCGGCGTCGTGCTGAAATCGCACTGGTGGCCGACCATCAACGTCGTGCCCTACATTCTCGCTTTGGTAGAGACGAAAGTCGCGCTTTGGTCGAGCGTCGCGCTGAACAGCACCGCGGGTGGACCGAATCCTTGCATCGTCGAAGCCTGCGCCGAGCTCGGCGGCAAGATGGTATTTCTACCGACCTGGAGCGCGCGCAACGACGTCGAGCGCAAAGGCTTCAGCAGCCGGATCAAGTCGTACTACAAGAGCCATGCTAAATTGGAGAACCCGAATTACTATTTCCTCGACGACAAGGGCAAGCTCATTGCGCGCGCCTATGAAATCATCGAAGCGTGCAAGGCGCACGATCTGACGTTGGGAATGGGCCATGTCTCATGGCAAGAGTCTCTGGCGTTTATCGAAGCCGCGCACGACATGGGTTACAGTCACAGGATCGTCGTCAACCACGTGCAGAGCCACATGATCGCCATGCCCGTCGACGCAATGAAGCGCGCTGCGGAAATGGGCGCGTTTCTTGAAGCTTGTTGGAATGCGCTGGCGCCTGGCCGGATGGACTCGCCCGATCTCGTCAGACAATTTCGCGAAGTGGGTCTAAGACAGATTATCGCGAGCACGGACTATTTCCGCCCGTACAGTCCGAATCCCGCCGAACTTTTTCGCATGTATCTCGGCATGCTGCACGAAGGCGGCCTGAGCAAAGGTGAAGTGAATCAAGTGGCGGCGATCAATCCGGCGCGGCTGATGGGAATGGCGTGAGAGATGGGAAGACGAGTCAGGCTGCCTAGAATAACGAGCTTTCTTCGGTGAACGCATCGCGCAGCTCCTGGATCGACTGCGTCAGCGATTCTTCATCTTCGCAACCTGAAGCACGGATCATGGCCACGCCGGGGTTGGGACATTCGCTAAAAAAGCCGAGCTCCGCATGCGCGCACAGGTAATCGGCCATATCGATAATCGAGGCCAGCGATCCGGCGGGGTTCTCACTGCCCTTATGATGGATCAGCACCGCCTCGTTCACTTCCTCTTCGATATTCCAAAAATCCAACAACGCGACGCCGACCGCGGCGTGATCGAAACCGTATCGCTGCGCTTCTCTACGTAAGATCACCTCCTGGGTTTGCTGCGTTTCTTCGACAAGCTGCTCAAAGCCGCGCGGATCGCTGTTGAATAGAACCATCTCGCCCACGTCGTGCAAGAGTCCCGCAAGGAACGCCATTTCCGTGTCCGCGAAACCGACCCGGTTCGCGAGCATGCGGGCAGCGAGAGCGGCACCGAGCGAGTGACTGCACAGTTTTTCGGAGATTTTGTTCTTTCGCGCCAGGAAGCTCTCTGCCGCCGATGTCACCACGATGCTGCGGAGCGACTGCAGTCCCAGCACCAAGATCGCTTCATGCACGGATTGAGGTTGAAAACGTTGCGCGTAGCGCGGCGATCGTGACATCGACAGGGTCTTGGATGCCAAGGAGGGATCGTCGGAGATGACCCTGGATAACTCGCGGACATTGAAGTTCGGATCCTTCAGGATGCTTAGCACCTTGGTCATCAGCGCCGGGGGAGACGGCAATTTGTGGCGTTCCTTGATTTCACGAATATGCAGGCGCAGCGTTTCCTGATTGGGTTTGCTTGGGGCCGCTCCTTGAGACATCTTCACGGGAATTCCTCCGAGATGAAGTATCGGCGAAAATGGTGAAATCTTTACCGCTGCGTCCGGCACCGGATCCGAGCCAATTTGCGCTGGAACGGGACCCAACAACCCCGCTCGGCTAAGATAACGATTGGATTGAGAGCCTGCGGCTCATGGCAGTGCCAGACTCGGCCCGTTGATATCTCTATGCCGGCTTAAAAAGCTCACTCTCGGCTTGATAGGCTTCCTGAATCTCTTCGATGACCTGGCTCATCGAACCGTCATCAGCACACTGGCACATGGCGAGCGCTTCAGCGGCGGGTGAGGCAGGTTCGGTAAAAAAACCCAGGCCGCACTTCGAGCACAGATAGTCAGCCACCGTTAAAATCGCGCTCAATTTGTTGCCGCCGTCCATCTGCAGATCGCTATGATGATTGAGAGCGGCCTGGGCGATCTGCGAGTCCAGGTTCCAGGAGTTGAGCAGCGTAAAACCCATGAGCGTATGATCGAGCCCGTAACTCGCCTGTTCTTTGTCGACGATCGCGCTAGGCGCCTGCTGTATTTCGCGGCCGAGTTTTTCATACGCCGCGGGATCGCCCTGAACCAGGATCATCTGTCCGACGTCGTGCATCAGGCCGGTAAGAAATCCCTGCTCGCCGTCCCGCACCCCGGCACGCTCGCATAGAACTCGCATCGCCAACGCAACAGCGAGCGAATGTCTCCATAATCGCTCCGAAGTTTCATTGCCCTTAATACAGAGACTCTGCGTCGCTTGCATCACGACAATACTTCTCAAGGTTCGCAAGCCGAGGACCTGCACGGCGCCCAATAGAGTCGTCGGGAGATTGCGCTGGGCATATTGGGGCGAGCGGGACACCGTCAGCACCCGCGCCGAAAGCCCAACATCGTCGGCCAACACACGGCTAAGTTTTTGGATGCTGATGCCCGGATCCTGGATCATTTCCAAAACTTTGCTCGCCACCACCGGCAGTGACGGGAGCTTATTATTGTCGAGAACTTCCCGGTAATAATTCCGCACATTTTGTTCACCCGAAGCAGCCGTATCGGACATCATGTTGGACGCCATATATCATCCTCCAATTGAGGAGATCGGCGAAAAAATACAGAGCTTTAGGGCCTATTCCCGGCAAAAAAAGCTCCCGCGTCGGGTGTCGGCAGGTGAGTAGGCTTACTTATTCGCCCGCGATGTGACCTTTACGTCAGGCATGCCGGGCAGGCGGCAGGTGCGGGAGATCCGATGACGATTGTCGGCAAAGGCACGGTAACCGGCATCAAACAGTTTTCGCAAGATCGGAAGGATCGAAAGATAATACAGCGGCATGGCCCACCAAACGCGTCGCATCAAGTATCGATAGACGTCCGCGCCAACCAATTTGTCGCCGTTGGCAAGCAACAGGCGAAAATCGGAGGCTAGCTCTTGCTCGGTCAGTGCGAACTTGCCCGCCACCCAATCAGCTTGCAGCCGCCCGATAAGAAATCCGCGCCTTTTGAGCGTGTTCTCCCAAAACGGCACCCAGCGGCTGCCGAAACCACAGGTTTCATCGTAAAAGCACCCAACCCTTTCGGCGAGTCTTCCGGGTCCGTCATAACAATAACTATTCGATCCTTTTGCCGTGATACACAGTCACTTCCGACCCTTCTGCGAGAAACGCCGACGAAGCCGCCACATTCAGCGCTCGCGTGAATTGCTTGCCATAAAATTCTTCCACATCGCAGTCGAAACGGGAACTTTGCGCTTGCCAAACACGCCAAAGCGGATGCTCGACGCGATACTCGACGGTGCCACCGTCTTTTTGAACAGAATACCCCCAATAATGCTGCGCGATAAACTCTTCTTCGGATCCCGCGGCAATGGGAGTCGGCTCACCGCGCGTCGCCACCTCGATGAAATACGTTTGGTGACGAAAGGTCCAAAAGTATTTCACCGATTCGACGTGGGCAGAGTTGTCCGGCGATCGAAGAATTTCATTGCCCGTCGGCAAAGCCACGTAGTTTTCATTGTATAGCCAGCGCGCGGTCACGGCGATCGCCACCCGCGGCACGACCTCTTTTATGAACACGACGCCCCGACGCCAACCATCAGCGCCTTTGCGCCGTACGTAAAAGCGCAGATTGATCTCTTCGAAATTTTGATGAAACGGAATCGACAGTCCCACCACTCGCGTATTTAGGAACAGAAACCCAACCATGCTAACGAAAGTCTTACCGTTCCAGGAATCCAATTCCGTGCCTTTCGGCACGAATGGCATCAGAACTGCCGGCTCGATCTCATAGTTGACCATGGCGAGATAACGCCATTCGGCACTGAGGAAAGGTTTGCCGAAATTATCAACCATGACCATCGAGCACGATACTCGAATTATCTTTTAGTTTTCCTCCAACCATGCTCAGGACACTCGCGACCAATGGGAGGAGAAAAACGCCGATAAAATGTTGCGCTTCAGTGGCAGGTCGATCCAATAAACCTTGACTGTAGAAAAACAACCGCGGACGACAAGGTCACGCCCGTGGCAATAAACCTTTGCTCCCTGTCAAAGGTCAAGAACAATTTAGCAGTAACGAAGCCTAGAAAGAGTGTCAGGAGCAGCGAACCCAAACCGCCCGGGGGACACCGAACGGATTTTCGAAACCGAGCACACTAACGGCAACGACAATCCAGACAACGACCTGAAACAGGAATTCCTTTAGGTTGAGTTCAGACATGAAACATTTGGGCGATTACCCGCTTTTAGACTTTTTCATCTTCCGGAACTGAGTCCGTTACCAGATCCCGAATCAGAGGCCGCTTCGGTAGCGGCTCCACCGTGATCAAGTTGGGCGTTAGTTTGGCGATGCAGGTATATTCCACCTCGCCGTTAATTAGCGCCATGCAGGTTTTGCAGGCGTTCGCATTGATACAGCTGTAGCGGATCGCCAGCGTGCTATCCAGATTCGCGCGAATCCAACGCAACGCGTCAAGCACGGACATGCCGTCTTCATAGGGTAGTTCAAAGGTGTCGTAACAACGTTCCCCGCCCGGCATACCGCGGCTGATGCGCAGACGCGCCGTTTTGTTCTTTCGCTCAACCATGGATTGCTTGACTGCGATCGAGTCGGCTGGGGACGACCCATCGAGTTGCCAATTCGCCGTCTTTGATCTCCATCACCTGGTTTTTGAGGAAGCGATAATCCGCGATCGGAAAATCTTCCCTTTGATGAGCGCCGCGGCTCTCCGGTCGCGCTAACGCCGACTGGACGACCGTCTCGGCGGTCGTCAGCATCGCGCGTAGCTCGAACCAGTCCTGCAAGTCCAGATTGAAGCGATGTTCACTGCCGACACGACACTCCGGTAAGTCTTTCTTCCGCATCTCTTCGATCCGTGACAATGCTGACGTAAGTTTATCGCCGGTCCGAAACGGTCCGGCTTGCTCCCACATCAGCTTCTGTAGCTCAACTTGCAGCGCGATCGGCGCTATGGCATTTTTCGCGGACATTTCCCCGAGAGATTTCAAACGCTCCATCGTTTCGTCGGCAAACTTCTCGTCCCATTCAGCGCTCGCACGACGCGCCGCGTCAGCGGCGCTAATACCCGCGCGCTCGCCGAAAACGAACGCTTCGGTGATCGCGTTGCCGGACAATCGGTTCGCCCCATTGGAGCCGCCGACCGCTTCTCCTGCGGCAAAGAGCCCTTCGATTCGCGTCCGCATATTCACGTCGACGCGAATTCCACCCATGTGATAGTGCGCCATCGGGCCGACTTCCACGGGCGTTTTCGTAAGATCGATGCCGTTGACGAGCAAGCGGTCGATCACGGGTCCGAAAGCGGCGCGGAGTTGCGCTTCGGGGATGTGGCGAAAGTCCAGATAAGCGCCGCCGTGCGGTGTGCCTCGGCCGGCTTCGACTTCTTTTAAGATTGCGTAGGCCGCGACGTCGCGGGTGGCATTGTATTGACCGAAATCCGTGCTGCCGTAGCGGTCGATGAACTCTTCGAATTGTCCGTTGAGCAGTTTGCCTCCGAGCTTGTAGCGAAACGGGTCCCACATGATCGGGTCCATGCCGACGAGCCGTGGCGCGAGATGGCCGATGGGGAAAAATTGCACGAATTCCATGTCGATGAGCTCCGCGCCGGCCCACAAGGCCAACGCGTACGCCTCGCCGCCCATGTTCGCGGAAGCGCTGTTGCGCTCGAAAAGTTTCGTCAATCCGCCCGCGGCGAGAACCACGGCTTTGGCGTGAATCGCAATCAACTCGCCATCGACGAGATCGAGCACAACCGCGCCGATAGCACGCCCATCGCGCACAATAATTTCAACCGCGGCAAGATTGCTGATGCGTCGAATGGCAGAGATCTCGCTCACCTTGCGTCTGAGAGTGGCGGCGACGGCGGGGCCGGTATTGAGAAAGTCGACGTAACAGCAGCGCTTGACGCTGTGGCCCGGTGCCATTTCTTGTTTGATGTGGTCGTTTTCCCGCGCCCAACGCGTGCCCCACTGTTCCATCTCGCGGATGCGCTTCGGCGCTTCCGCGCACACGAGCGCGGCCAGCTCTTCGTTGCACAGACCGCGTCCAGCCTTCAGCGTATCTTCGAGATGCAGTTCGACGGAGTCCGGCTCCTGTTCGGCCAGCGCGACGGCGACGGTCATCTGCGCCATGATCGTCGCCCCGCCGCGGCCCACCTGGGCTTTGTCGACGAGCAGCACCGATGTGCCATGCTGTGCCGCGGCGATCGCTGCATACATGCCGGCGCCGCCGGCGCCGATCACAAGCACATCTGTGGACAGATGGGGCATAGCGGATTCGTTACCCCGTGGATGAAACGATAGTGCCGTTCAGTCTGCCGCGGTCTGCTCGCCGTTCTTTTGCAATTCACCGAGAGCTCGCTTCGCGGCTTCCTGTTCGGATTGTTTTTTGCTTTTGCCCTCGCCGATTGCCAAAACCTTGCCGCCGACGGCGATCTCGGTGACGAATCGTTTCTCGTGATCCGGTCCGGTCTCGGCAACGATTCGATATAGGGGCGGAGCGTGAAACAGCATCTGGCTGATTTCCTGAAGTCTCGTCTTGTAGTCGTGTTGACCGAGCTTCTTCGCCGACACATCGTCGACGAAAAAACGTTGCACCATCGCGCGGGCAGCTTCATAACCGCCATCCTGATAAACACCGCCCAGAATCGCCTCGAAGGCGCCGGCGAGGATCGACGATTTGCTGCGGCCACCGCTCCATTCCTCGCCTTTGCCGATGCGCAGCAAAGGTCCAAAGTTAAGCATTGCCGCTTTTTCCGCGAGCACGGCAGAGTTCACTAGTGCCGCGCGCATTTTTGACAGCACGCCTTCGCTCTTGTCGGGATTGCGCTGAATCAGTAGATCGCTGACCGCGAGATCGAGCACCGCGTCGCCGAGAAACTCCAAAACTTCATTGTGTCCCTCGCTTTTTTTTCGTTCATAGGAGACATGGGTAAGGCAGCGCAGCAATAACACGGGATCCTTAAAGTGATATCCCAGCTCTTTTTGCAAAAGATCGAGATGAGTGTGATTTTTCACTCCCGCGCCTTCTATAAATGACCGGCAACAAGCCCGTCGCCAGCGGAGAATTCGGAATCCGCCTCCGAAATGAACCCGCTGAGCCAGCCGTTGTCCAAACCTGTGAGCTCGACAGTCACTTCGCGGTTGGATAAATCGCCGCTGTCGCGCACACTGATTGGCAGATAATTCCGGCTGAAGCCGCGGCGAAAACCGGTCATGCCGTCGACTTTTTCTTCCACCAATACGGAAACGCGCCGGCCGAGGAAACTTGAACAAAAGTCACGCTTCTTACGTGCCCCTAATTGTCGCATGCGCTGCGCGTGTACTTTTTTCACCGGCCCGGACACATGATCCGCAAGAGAAGCCGCGACCGTTCCACGACGCGACGAATAAGGAAAAACGTGGAAATAAGTGAGTGGTAGCGATTCGAAATACTCCAGAGAGCCGTCGAACTGAGCGTCGCTCTCGCCGGGAAAACCGACGATGATATCGCTGCCGAGAGCAGCCTCCGGCAAACGCTCGCGTACCCGCGCCAGCAGGTCGCGATAGTAATTTGTGTCATAGTTGCGCCGCATTTGCTTAAGAATCTCGTCGTCGCCGGCTTGGGCGCAAATATGCAAGTGCGGACAAACGATGTCCGAAGCGGCGATCAAGTCTACTAGTCGATCCGGCACCTCGCGCGGATCGAGGGAGCTCAATCGCAACCGTGAAACAAGCCCGCTATCGGCAATCATTTCGACCAGCGCGGTTAAATCCACCTTGGGGTTCAAATCGTGCCTGTAGCCGCCCAGGTGAATGCCGGTGAGAACAATTTCTTTGTATCCCGCGTCGGCTAGCTGACGCACTTGCTCCATCACCTCGCCTGGCGGCACACTGCGGCTCAGCCCGCGCGCGGTCGGAATGATGCAATAGGTGCAGGAATAGTTGCAGCCCTCCTGAATTTTTAGAAATGCCCGCGTGTGACCGGGCAGCGCGCGAGTGCCGAGCACCGGCACACCACGCTCGCGTTTCACGTCGCTCACGGCGATCTTTGCCGAACTCTCAGGTGTGCTCTCTACGAAGTGCAACAAATCGTCCAGCCGGTTCAGACCGACGACGTAGTCGACGCCGGGCACTTCGGCGACCTCCTGCGAATTCACTTGCGCATAACAGCCCGTGACCAGCACTTTCGCCGCGGGGTTTCGCCGCTTCGCCCGGCGCACGAGTTGGCGCGCTTCCCAATCGGCGCGATCGGTCACGGTGCAGGTGTTGATCAGGTAGCAGTCGGCGAGTTCGTCAAAGGGGACGAACGAGTGCTTCTCTTCCAAACGGCTCTGAATCACCGCGGAATCGTATTGGTTAATCTTGCAGCCTAAAGTCGTAATTGCGATACGCATATCTTCGCTTCGCTCAGTATTTCAAATTTCAGATTCCATATTACAAGGATCTCTACCGATGTATTTGGTATTTGTAATCGCGAGCACTGCGTACCTAGCGCAATGCGCGCTCGATCCAGCCACCACCAAGTACCTTGTCGCCGCGATAAAATACTGCTGCCTGTCCCGGCGTCGCCGCAGGAAATGCTTCTGCAAAACGTACTTCACAGGCGTCGGCCGAAGTCTTGCGGATGACGCAAGGAATCGCCGGCGCGCGGTAGCGAACCTGCACTTCGCCTTCCATGTCGTTATCGCCCGGCGGCTCAATCCAATTGACCGACCGCGCAGTTAATCCAGCGCAGCTCAGCTCATTTTTCTTGCCGACAATGACGCGCTTCGAATCATCATCGATCTCGACAACATAAAGCGGCTCGCCCGCGGCAATGCCCAATCCTCGGCGCTGTCCAACGGTAACCGTGTGCACGCCGCTGTGCCGGCCGAGCAATTTGCCCGACCGATCGACCACGTCACCGCCGTCAAGCTCACTTTCCTTGGCATAAGCTGCCACCAGCTCCTTATAGTCGCCGAAACAAATATCCTGGCTCTCCGGCCGCTCAGCCGAGGGTAAATTTAATGCGCGCGCCTTCTCGCGCACGGCGTTTTTGTGCATCTCGCCGAGTGAAAAAACCGTGTGCGCCAGCTGCTCCTGCGATAGCGCGAATAAAAAATATGACTGATCCTTGCCGCGGTCGGCGCCACGCAGCAACGACGCGCGCTGCGTTAGATCGTCACGAACCACTCGAGCGTAGTGTCCGGTGGCGACGTAGTCGGCGCCCTGCTCCTTAGCCCATCGGAGCAGCGTGCCCAGCTTGAAGTCGCGGTTGCATGCCACGCAGGGGTTGGGCGTGCGGCCGTGGAGATAATCCGCGGCGAACGGCTTGACCACCGTCTCGGCGAACTGTCCGCGCAAGTCGAGCAGCGTATGAGCGATTCCCAAATGCTCGGCAACTTCCTTGGCGCCGCGGTGATCCGAACAAACCCTCGGCCCCTGCGCCCCTTCCCACATGCGCAGAGAGACGCCGAGAACATGGTAACCCTGTTCGACGAGCAGCGCGGCCGTCACGGAACTATCGACGCCACCGCTCATAGCGACAACGACCTTATGCTTTCGCGCATTCATCAAACGATTGGAACTTTTGGAACCGCTGGAACGATTGGAACATCCTTCCGACTAATGCCTTCCTTAGCTTCCAGTATTTTTCAACAGCTCTTTAATCTTATTGAGCTCTTCGCTTTCTTCGGCGGTTTTCTCTTCCAGTCCGCCTTGCCGATCAGTCAACTCGTCGACGCGCTTTTCCAATTTCTCGATATAGTCGGCTAGCCCACCGATCGCTTTGGCGACAAGGTCGGGCAGATCAGCTGAGTTAAGATCGATGATCGCCGTGCCTGCCTCGGTGTGTCTCGCCTCCGCCCTCACGATCCTTCCGGGGATGCCGACCACGGTTGAATGCGGCGGCACCGAGGTCACCAGCACCGAGCCGGCGCCCACGCGGCTATGACGGCCAACTGTCACCGGTCCCAGTACCGCCGCGCCGCTGAAGATCGTCACCGAATCCTCGATCGTAGGGTGGCGTTTGATCGGCTTCGTCGAGGTGCCGCCGAGCGTAACTCCCTGGTAGAGCGTCACGTCATCGCCAATCTCGCTCGTCTCGCCGATCACCACGCCCATGCCGTGATCGATAAAAAAGCGCCGGCCGATTTTCGCTCCGGGATGAATCTCTATCCCGGTGAGAAAGCGGCCGACATGACTAATGAAACGCGCGAGAGTGGTGAGATTCCGTTGCCAGAGCCAATGCGCCAGCCGGTGCAGCAAGACCGCATGAAAACCGGGATAGGCGAGAGCGACCTCCCAGACCGAACGCAAGGCCGGGTCGCGCTGGGAAATAACCTGGATGTCTTCTTTAATTCGTTGCCACATGGGGAATAGGCAACAGGCACGAGGCAATAGTAAGAGAGAAAATTTTTCACATCATTCTATTGCCTGTTGCCTACTGCCTATTGCCTCCTCTCGCGTCCTTATAAAGCTTGTAATCGATGCTGTCGACCAGCGCCTGCCAACTCGCTTCGATCACGTTGTGCGACACTCCCACCGTGCCCCAGCGCTCTTTGCCGTCGCCGGACTCGATCAAGACGCGGACGACCGCGCCCGTCCCCTCTCCCGACGAGAGCACGCGGACTTTGTAATCCAAAAGCTCCACTTGATTGAGCGACGGATAGAACTTGGTGAGCGCGCGGCGCAGCGCTTGATCGAGCGCGTTGACCGGACCGTTGCCCATCGCCGCGGCGTGCTCCATCACGCCATCCACTTGCACCATGATCGTCGCTTCGGAGATTGGCGCCTCGCTCTCTTGGCGCTTTTCATCGATCACCCGGAACCCGACCAGGTTGAAATTCTTTTTTTTATTGCCGAGCGCTTCCTGGATCAAGAGCTCGAACGAAGCCTCCGCGGCTTGGAACTCGTATCCCTGGCCTTCCAGCTCTTTGGTGCGACGCAGAATATCCTTGATGGCGTCGCCTTTGTCCTTGAGGTCGATGCCGTACTCTTTGCCTTTGTAAACAACGTTGCTCCTGCCCGATAAATCCGAAACGAGGACCCGCTGGCGATTGCCGACGAGTTCCGGATCGATGTGCTCGTAGGTCTCGCGGTTTTTGAGCACGCCCGAAACATGCAGCCCTCCCTTGTGCGCGAATGCGCTGTCGCCGACATACGCTTGGCGTTTGTTAGGTTGAATGTTCGCCAGCTCGTAGAAAAGCTGCGAGACATCGCGGAGCTTCTTGAGCTGCGCCGGTGTCACGCATTTCTTGGCCATCTTCAATTGCAAATTGGCAATCACGGAAATCAAGTTCACGTTGCCGCAGCGCTCGCCGAAGCCGTTGATCGTTCCCTGCACTTGGGTCGCGCCCATTTCCACCGCGGCGAGCGTGTTGGCGACCGCCAACTCACCGTCGTTGTGACAGTGAATGCCCAGAGGCGTCTTGATGACTCGATTGACGTGCGCGAGCGCATCGCGAATGTCGGCCGGCAGCCGCCCGCCGTTGGTCTCGCAGAGCACGATCCAATCCGCGCCGCCGTCCTGCGCCGCCTTGAGACATTCTACGGCATAGTCCGCATTGGCGCGAAAGCCGTCGAAAAAATGCTCGGCGTCGAAAATCACTTCGTCGACCCGTTTCTTCATGAAAGCGATGGAGTCGGCGATGATTTCCAAGTTCGCCTTCTGGCTGATGCGCAAATCGTCGCGCACGTGCAGATCCCAAGTCTTGCCCACCAGCGTGACCACCGGCGTGTCCGCGGCGAGCAGCACTTTAAGATTGATATCCTGCGATGGTTTGGCGCCGAACTTTCTAGTCGTGCCAAAGGACGCGACTTTGGCGTTCTTGAGCTTGAGCTTTTCAACTTGCTTGAAAAAATCGGCGTCGCGCGAATTGGAGCCGGGATAACCACCTTCGATGTAGTCGATGCCCAGCTCGTCGAGCTTCTCGGCGATACGAAGCTTGTCCTCCAGCGTGAATGAAACATCCTCCGCCTGGCAGCCGTCTCTGAGAGTCGTGTCGTAAAGCAAAACGTCCTTCATACAGTTCCCTGCTTCCCGATAAACGCCTCGTGTAAAACCCGCACCGCGAGCTCCGTGTACTTAGCATTGATGACCACCGAGATTTTAATCTCCGAAGTGGAAATCATCTCGATGTTGATTCCTTCGGCGGCCAATACTTGGAACATTTTAGCCGCGACGCCGGCGTGCGT
>Ga0193707_1000318_pt1 | contig 15792 bp, 17 predicted proteins | sample U3c2metaG_FD_143043 | JGI IMG/M metagenome (GOLD analysis project Ga0193707, IMG submission 143043) | Soil microbial communities from a riparian zone of the East river system, Colorado, United States - U3c2 | ecosystem: Environmental > Terrestrial > Soil > Riparian zone | place: USA: East River... | reverse complement strand
GACACCGGCGAGCTGGTCGACCGCTACGACAAGCGGTTCTGCGCCAACACCGAGATCAACCACTTCTACTCTCCGGGCTTCGAGCCGGTGGTCTTCGACGTCGACGGCTACCGGTTCGGCTGCGCGATCTGCATCGAGATCAACTTCCCGCACCTGTTCAGTCAGTACGAGCGGCTCGGCGTCGAGTGCCTGCTGCTGTCGGCGTACCCGGTGGACTCGATCTTCGAGCTGAAGGCCCGTGCGTACGCCGCGATCAACTGCTACTGGGTCGCCATGTCGCTCCCCGCCCAGGCCGTCGACCTGATGCCATCCGGCCTGATCACCCCGAACGGCACGTACGCCGCCCAGCTCGGCAGCAACTCCGACCTCGTCATCACCACCCTGGACCGCGACGACGCCGCGCACACCGTCCCCTTCCGCCACGCCCGCCCCTGGCGCGCCACCGCCCTCAAAGGCGATATCTACCGCACCCGAGCCGTCGAAGACCCCCGCTCCCGCGACCGAACCACGCTCTGACCCCGACTGCTGATGAGCTGAGCTGTCACAGCACCCTGGTTTCGATCGTCTGGAGCTCGTATGGCGCAGGACCTCCATCAGGCGACCGAACTGGTCTTTGCGAAGCTTCCGCGCGAGTGGAGTTTCGCCGCGCTCGGAGCGGGAGACCGGTGGACGGTCAGTGCACCGGACGGCTCCCGGCTGGCCGGCATCAGTGAGCCCCTGCTGAAGAACCCGGTACGCCGGGCGGTCCAGGCGATGAGCCCGACGTATCCGGTGGCGGACCGATTCCACTTCCTGGAGTTCCAGGACGGGCATGATGTTCCGCTGTTCGTGCTGGAGAAGCTGCCGGTCGGCCGGCGGCGTTCGGGCGTCTGGCTCCCCGAGGGGGACGAACTCGGCACCGTGTCCTTCAGCCGGTCCGAGGTCGAGGCGAAGAAGACCTGTCTGAGCGTCCGCGACGCGACCGGTGCCGCGCTGGCCGAGGTACTTCGGGTCAAGAGCCCGGACTTCCCCAGCGGATTCGTGAACTATGCCGTCCACGGCGCGACTGGCGGCCGGATCGCGAGCCTCGACGGAGTCCCACTGGCTGTCGATCACTGGCGCGGGAGCTATCGGATGAGCCTGACCGCCGCGCTGTCCGAGCCGCTGCACACCTTGGTGCTCGCCGCCGCACTCGCCTGCCCCTACATGCGGCTCTGAGCCACGCGCTATCGGTTGGGGTGGCTTGGTTCTGAACGCCTGTGTTAGGTCTTGAATATGCGTTCAGAAAATCAGACGTTCATTGAGGCGGCGCGGCGGGCGCAGCTGGCTCAGTGTGCGGCTGAGGTGATCGCCGAGGGCGGGCTGGCGAAGGCGTCGATGGCGCGGATCGCCAAGCGGGCCGGGGTCAGTGTCGGGGTGATCTCGTACCACTTCGGGAACAAGGCCGGCCTGATCGAGGCGGTGGTGGCGGAGGTCGCGCGGGCCGCAGTCGAGCTGATGGAGCCGAAGATCGTCTCCCAGCCGAACGCGACCGCCGGGCTGCGCGCCCTGATCACCAGCAACCTCGAGTTCATGCAACTGCACCCCGAGGGCATCAAGGCGGTGCTGGAGATCATCCGCGCCGACGTCGGGGTGTACGCCGAGCACGGCGCGAAGGCGGTCACCGACGTCCAGAAGGTTCTGCACGGGGCCAGCAGACCGGTGAGTTCCGGGCCTTCGACACCCGGGTGATGGCGATCGCGATCCGGGCCGCCATCGATGCGATGCCACCGCTGATCACCCCCGAGCTGGACCTGCCCGCGTACGGCGAACAACTCGCCGACCTCTTCGATCGCGCCACCCGGAAGGAAACCGGCTGACATGGAAACCCCAGCCTTCGAACTTATCGGATTGACCAAGACCTTCGGCGCGGAACGGGCTGTCGACGACCTCAGCCTCGCCGTACCGAAGGGCTCGTTCTTCGGGATGCTCGGGCCGAACGGCGCCGGCAAGACCACCTCCCTGTCGATGGCGGTCGATCTGCTCCGTCCCGATGCGGGCACCGCGAAGATCTTCGGGGTCGACGTCTGGGCCGAGCCGACCAGTGCCAAGGCGCTCGTGGCAGTGGGTCGTGATCGCGGGGATAGCCGCGCTCGGCCTGTCGATGTACACGTACGGCGGTCTCACCTATCTTCGCGCGAAGCCCGCTCGGGATGGCTCGGCCGCGGTAGCCGCAGAGTAGGCGAGCCACGGTGGCGGCCGGCGTGGGCGGCGGGGCTGGACGTGCGGGCGCTCCGGAGCATCCACACGGCGACCGCGGCCGCGGCGATCAGGCCGGCGATCCCGGCGTAGTCGGTCAGACTCATCATTCGTTCTTCTTTCAAGGGCGGTTTCCTCGGCGGGCGGTGGCGAGTTCCGCGAACCTCTGACCGGAAGTGACGGAGTCTCAGCAAGTCTGTGATGGCACGGACATGCCGTGGCCATGCTGTGCCATTGAGAGAAGCCCCGCCCAACGTGGTGATCTGCCCACGCCGTACGCGCGGATCACTGTCCTAGACAAACTGTCGCTGATGGACATACCGTCCAGAGCGTGAAGCCTGAACAGTTCGCGCCGATCGGTGACGCGTTGGCCCGGCTGCTGTCGCCGCATGCGGAGGTCGTCCTGCACGACCCGGCCAGCGACGAGATCGCCGCGATCTGGAACCCGCTGTCCGGACGGGAGCCGGGCGACCCCTCGCTGCTGGGCGAGCTGGACGAGCTGACCGCGACGGGCGCCGACGTCTACGGTCCCTACCCGAAGACGCTGCCGGACGGTCGCCGGCTGTCCAGCGTCAGCGCGGTGATCCGGGCCGACGACGGCAAGCCGGCGTACGTGCTGTGCGTGAACGTCGACCGGACCGCTCTCGAGGAGGCGAGCCGGCTGCTGGCCGCCTTCGCCGCACCGGTCGCGGGGCAGCCGCGGGTGCTGTTCGAGCACGACTGGTCCGAGACCCTCAACGGGATCGTGGCCGGGTACGTCCGGGAGCGCGGCCTGACCGTCGATCGGTTGAACCGGTCCGACCGGCTGGAGATGCTCGGCCGGCTGGACGCGGCGGGTGTGCTCAGTCAGCGCCGGTCCGTGCCGGCCGTCGCCCGCGCCCTGGGCGTCTCGCGGTCCGCGCTGTATCAACTGCTCGCCCAGACCCGGAAGGAGCCCCATGCCGACCCTGCCTGACTTCCGGCTGGAGACGTACTTCGCGCGCTGGGAGTTCAGCGCCCGCTACCACCTGACCGCCTCGGATGCGCAGACGGTGCCGATGGCAGAACTGCTCGCGCTGGCCGACGACGACACCCGGGAGCGGTGGGAGTCACTGGCTCTCGGGTACACCGAGACGCGTGGGCTTCCCGCCTTGCGGGCCGAGATCGCGGCCACCTACTCGGCCGCCGAACCCGAGGACATCTTGTGTTTCGCCGGCGCCGAGGAAGCGATCTACCTGGCCATGCGGACGCTGCTCGAGCCGTCGGACCATGTCGTCGTCCTGACGCCGAACTACCAGGCGGCCGAGACGATCCCGCTGTCGGTGTGCGAGGTGACCGGCGTCGCGCTGCGGCCCGAGGACGACTGGGCCTTGGACGTGGAAGCGATCGAGCGCGCACTGCGGCCGAACACGCGAATGGTCTCGGTCAACTTCCCGAACAACCCGACCGGCGCTGTTCCGTCGCTCGACAGTTGGCATCGGTTGGTCCAGCTGTGCGACGAGCGCGGAATCACGCTCTTCAGTGACGAGGTGTACCGCGGCCTCGAGCTCGAAGTCTCATCGTTGCCCCAAGCAACAGACCTGTCGGGTACGGCGATCTCCCTCAACGTGATGTCCAAGGCGTACGGACTGCCCGGCCTGCGGATCGGCTGGATCGCCTGCCGGGACCGGACTGTCCTCGACAAGCTCGAACGGGCCAAGCACTACACGACGATCTGTAACTCCGCGCCGAGTGAGGTGCTGGCACTGATCGCGCTCCGGGCGCGCGAGCAGTTGCTCGACCGCAACCGGCGGATCGTCGCGGAGAACCTTCCTGTCTTCACGCGCTTCTTCGCGAGGTATCCCGAGCTCTTCGAGTTCGTCCCGCCCGACGGGGGCTGCGTCTGCTTCCCGCGCTACCTCGGTGCCGACGGTGTCGAGGCGATGTGCGCCGACCTCGTCGAACAGGCCGGCGTACTGCTGCTGCCGTCGAGCATCTACAGCTCCGCGCTGACGGAGACCCCGACCGACCGCTTCCGCCTCGGCCTCGGCCGCCGCGATCCCGCCGAGGCCCTGGACACGTGGGCGACCTGGCTGGAGAAGCGCCGATGACACTGCCGGTCATCGCTGCAGGTGCGGTGGTTGCGGGAGTTGCGCCCGCTGCGCAAGGTGCGCGTGTGGGGCCGCCGACCCGAGGCGGTGGAGAGCTTGTGTGCAGCCTTCGGTGCAGACGGTTTGGATGCCCAGCCTGACGCGCTGGAGGGTGCAGCCTGCGTGATCGCGACGACCGCTGCCCGGGAGCCGTTGCCGGCCGAGCTGTTCCGGTCCGCTGTCCACGTGACCGGGGTCGGCACCGACATGCCGGGCAAGGGTGAGCTGCCGGTCGAGATGTTCGCGGGTGCGCTGGTCGCCACCGACGATCACGAGCAGTGCGTCGACCACGGTGACTTCGGGAATGCGGTCCGGGCCGGAGTCGTGACTGACGACGTGGACCTCGCGGTGGGCGCCGTACTGCGGGACGGCGTGGACCGGCGTCGACGGTCGGTGGCCGATCTCACCGGGATCAGTGCCGCCGACGTCGCCGTCGCGGCTGCGGTCCTGGAGCAACTGCTCAGCTAGTCATTGCAACTGGCGCAACGATCACTGCATGACATGACAAATTCGCGACCGGTGTACGACGGTTATGCCTGGTTCGCGGACGGGACGTCGACGTTCGCGATCATCGTCGTACTGATCGTCTGGCAGTCGGTGCCGTTCGCGGCGCTGACCCTGTACGCCGCGATGACCACGGTGCCTCGTGAGATCTACGAATCGGCAGCTATGGACGGGGCCGGGCCGGTGCGGATGTTCCGGCTGATCACATTCCCGATCCCGCGGCCGATGTTCGGGCTGATCCTGTGCCTGGAGGTCATCTGGGTGTTCAAGAGCTTCGTGCAGATCTGGGTGATCAGCCAGGGCTGCCCGAGCGACGCGACGCTGACGCCCGTGTACGCGTGCCAGATCGCGCAGTCGCTGAACCGGTACGACCTGGGCGCGGCGATCTCGATGGTGACGGTGCTGCTGCTCACCGTCGTACTGCTCGCCTACTTCCGGCAACTGTTCAAGGAGGGGGAACTGTGAGGCCGCGGCGGGTAGTGCTCAACGTCGTCGCGCTGGTCGTGTTCGCGTTCTCCGTGTTCCCGGTCTACTGGATGGTGACCGCGTTCAAACCGACCAAGGACATCCAGGCCGAGACGCCGTCGTTCTTCCCGACCCACGTGACGTTGAGCCACTTCGGTACCGCCGTGCATGCAGAAGGGTTCTGGTTGTTCTGGCGGAACTCGGCGTTCGTCGCGGTGAGCGGAGTTCTGCTTGCACTGGTGGTCGCCTGCCTGGCCGCGTTCGCCGTCGCGCGGCTGAAGTGGAAGGGCCGGCAGGCGTTCGTCGTGATGGTGTTCGTCGCGCAGATGACGCCGTGGGAGGCGCTGCTGATCCCGAGGTATGTGATCGCGCGCGACACCGACATGCTGAACGAGCTGCCGATGCTGACGCTGATCTACTTCATGATGACGCTGCCGTTCACGATCGTGACGCTGCGCGGATTCCTGAACGCGATCCCGGCCGACCTCGAGGAGGCCGCTAAGGTGGACGGGTGCAACCAGTTCCAGGCGTTCCGGCGGATCGTTTCCCGCTGCTCGCGCCGGGACTGCTGTCCACGTCGCTGTTGGGGTTCATCACGGCCTGGAACGAGTTCGCGTTCGCGAACCTGCTGATCCTCAAGGAGCAGGACCAGCGGACGCTGCCGGTCTGGCTGTCGTCGTTCAGCAACACTTTCGGGACCGACTGGGGGCGCCACGATAGCGGCGGCGACCCTGTTCATGCTGCCGGTGCTGCTGATCTTCCTGGTGCTGCAGGGCCGGGTGACCAGCGGTGTCGCGGCCGGCACGGTGAAGGGCTGACGGCTGAGTTTCCCGTCAGTAAAGTGAGACGGCCGCGCTGAGCCATGGACAACGCGTGCCGGACTGAGTACCGTCCGTAAACGGCGTCCGCACCACGCCACCGCCGGAGGACCCTTGTGTCCTCCCCTTGTGTGGTGAGGTGCTGCCCGCCAGTAGCACCTCACTGGTGGATGGGCAGAGCGGCCCGCGGCAGCTCGTCGCGGCCTGATGGGGGCCCGTACACCCAGGTGGGGCGGGGAGCGGCACTCACCCGCTCCCCGCCCCACCGATTCAACTCTTCCCGCCCCCAACGCAACGCCGGGAGTTTGCCGGATCGTCCGACAACTTTCTGGCGGTTACACGTTTCGTTCTCGCGGACGGCCGGGCAGACTGAGAGGCAAATCGATCCCACCCGCCCCTGGGAGTCGCCGTGCCCCGCTTGTTCAGACCTGCCCTGGTCGTCACCGCCGTTCTCGCTCTGCTCGGCTTCGGCGTAACGCCGTCGAACGCCGCGACGCCTATCACCGTCAGTACGGCGATCGGCCGGCAGGACGGATCGAGTGCCTCGGTCACCGGGTACGTCGTCGGTCAGCCGACCGCCACCAGCACCGTTGTCCGCAGCAACTTCCCGAACGACTTCGCGCTCGCGCTGGCCGACTCGGCCACCCAGACCAGTACGTCGTCGATGCTGTACGTCCAGATCCCGGCGGCGTTCCGCGCGTCGTACGGACTGCAGAGCAACCCCGGATTGGTCGGTCAGCAGATCACCGTCACCGGGACCTTGGCGGCGTACTTCTCGCATGCCGGGTTGAAGGACGCGACCGCATTCAGCGGGGGCGGCTCATCGGATCCGGGTGACCCAGGCGACTACTACGCCGGCGCGGAGGGCAAGTCCGGGCCTGCGTTAAAGGCCGCGCTGCACACGATCATCTCCAGCCAGACCAAGCTCACCTACGATCAGGTCTGGGACGCGCTCGAGGTCACCGACCAGGACCCGGCCAACAGCAACAATGTGATCGAAATCTACTCCGGCCGCTCGATCAGCAAGGCCAGCGAAGGCGGTGGGGTCGACGACTGGAACCGCGAGCACGTCTGGGCCAAGTCCCACGGCGACTTCGGTACGGCGACCGGCCCGGGCACCGACATCCATCACCTGCGCCCCGAGGACGTGTCGGTGAACTCGGCCCGCGGCAACCTCGACTTCGACAACGGCGGTACGGCGGTCGCCCAGTGCTCCGGCTGTACGGCGGACTCGGACTCGTTCGCGCCGCGCGCGGCGGTCCGTGGTGACGTCGCGCGGATGATCTTCTACATGGCGGTCCGGTATGAGGGCGACGACGGCTTCGCCAACCTCGAGCCCAACGACTCGGTGAACAACGGCAGTGCGCCGTACATCGGCAAGCTCTCGGTCCTGAAGGCCTGGGCCGCGGCAGACCCGCCCGACGCCTTCGAGCAGCACCGCAACGAGGTCATCTACACCACCTTCCAGCACAACCGGAACCCCTTCATCGACCACCCCGAATGGATCATCTCCATCTGGCCGTAGCCCCCGTCGCGGACGTCAGCGACCCCGCGTTCGTGCCGTAGGCGCGGCTAGCGGTTGGCGGTTCGGCTGCTGTGCTCTCGGCTCGGGCCGAGGGCGTGTCGGCCGTCCGGGCGTTCTCCGGGGGTTGTGAGTTGGGGTTGGGGGGCGGTGGGGAGGGCTACGCCGGCGTGGGCGGCGGAGTGGCCCAGGCGGGTTTGGACCCAGTCCTGGAGGCCGGGGTCGGCGACGGTGATGCGGTCGCCGGACTTGCGGAGGAGGCCGCGGGAGATGAGGCCCTGGCTGGCGCCGTCCAGGGTCCAGCGGCCGGGGCCGGGTGGTGCGGACTCGGCCGGCCGCGACAGTCCGTGCGGACCGCGGACGGCGGCCTTGACCAGTAGCTCCTTCTCCGCGTCGGAGCAGTTGTGCCACGCGGCTTCGTAGAGCGTCCGTGACCGCTCGTTCAGCTGCGTCATCGCGGTCTTGGCCACCCCGGCGGTCACGCCGGTGTGCGGATCGGCGAGCTCGAGCGCGGAGCTCGCGAGGGTGCGCAGGCGACTGGGGTTGCCGTTGGCCGCCTTGACCAGGTTGTCCACAGCCAGTGGTTCGTGCGGGATGCCGGCCTGGCGGAGTGGCTCGGTGAGCGCCTGCCGCAGTTGGGCATCGGTCAGCGGCAGCACCTCCCGGATGTCGAACCGGTGCGCGACCTTGGTCTCGATACCCGCCTGGCCACCGGACGCGCCCAGCAGCCGGGTGGTCGCCAACTCACCACCGGCTCCGACCAGGAACACCGGCCGGCCTCGCTGCTCCAGGTGCGCGGAGAGCTCGGTCAACGCGACCAGATCCCGGTCCGAGGCGACGTCGAGGTTGTCGACCATCAGCAGGATCGGCTCGCCCTTGTCCGCGGCCAGTTGGCCGAGGTGATCCGCGAGTTCGTTCAGCGTGCTGCCGACCGTGTCCCGGGGTGCGTCGTCCCACTGCCTCTTGCCGACGACCTGGAACACACCCGGTGCACCGATCCGGACCTCCGCACCGTTCTGGGCGTTCCGGGTCCGCACTGCCAGTTCACCGAGGGACTTCTTCAGATCGCGCGCCGCGCCGATGCCGAAGCGTTCGCGGAACTTGTCCATGTCCTGGTTGACCGCGCGGATGACCCGGTTCTCCAAAGGCTCGCGCGGTGAGGCGTCCAGCCGGATCGCCGTCCAGCCCTGGCGATCGGCCAGCGCCTGCGTCCGGTCCAGTTCGTGGCTGGTGCCCATGCCGGGCGGGCCGGTGAACAGGACCGACGTCCCCTTCGGGAGACGCTGATCGAGCGAGATCGGGCGGCCCTGCTGGTCGGTCCGGAGAACCGGGTGGACTGGGGTGCGCGCCGTACCGAACACATGGCTGACGAGCGCACGTTCGCCGGTCGGGTGCACCGGCGCGATGCCGGCGCCCTGCTGAGCGGTACGGGCGAGCTCGTGGCTGACCGGGGTCGGTCCGGCCGGCGTCTGGTCGAGGTAGTCGTTGACCCAGTCCTGGAGTCCGGACTCGGCAATGGTGACGCGTTCGCCGCCGTGCTCGCGGAGCAGGCCACGGGCGACCAGATCCTGGCGCGCCTCGTCGATCGCCTGCCAGCCGCCGGGCCCGGCGGCCTGGGTTTCGGCCGGCATCGACAACCCGTTCGGCCCCTGGGCAGCGACCTTGGCGAGCAGGTCCTTCTGGGCGTCGGTGCATCGGTTCCAGCGGCCTTGGTACAGGACCGCGGACTCCTCGTTGACCCGGGCCGTCGCAGCGGCGGCCGTGGCGTTGGTGATCCCGCCCTGCGGATCGGCGAATGCGAGCGCGGTGTCGGCGAGAGCGCGGAGCCGGCTCGGGTCACCGTTGGCGTCTCGGAGCAGGCTGTCGATCGCCTCGGACTGGTAGCTGATGCCGGCCTGCTGGAGCGGCATCGTCAGGGCCGGCCGGAGATCGTGGTCGGCCATCGGCCCCAGTTCGCGGATGTCGAACTGATTGGTGACCGTGGTGGCGATGCCGGACATCCGGTCGGAGGCGGCCATCAGCCGGCTGGTGGCCATCGCGCCACCGGCCGCCACCAGCCACACCGGTTGGCCCCGCTGCTCCAGGTGTACGGCGAGCTCGTTCAGCCCGGCCAGGTCGCGCGGGGACGCGGCATCGATGTTGTCGACCAGCAGCAGCACCGGTTGACCCTTGCTGGCGGCAAGGTCTCCGAGTTGGTCGGCGAAGTCGTTGAGAGTGGTGCCGATGTTGTCCTGCGGCGTGACGTCCCACTGCCGCTTGCCGATGAACTGCACGGCCCCGGCACCGACCCGCACCTCGGCGCCGTGCTGGGTGTTGCGGGCGCGCTGGGTCAGGTCACGGACGGTCTTCCGCAGCTTGCGCACGCGCAGCCATCCGTACCGCTCGCGCAGCTTGTCGAGATCCGCGGAGATCGCGCGGGTGAAGCGGTTCTCCAGCGGGTCCCGCGCCGAAGCCTCCACCCGGATGGCCGTCCAGCCTTGCTGGGCCGCGAGCTCGCGGGCCTGATCCAGCTCCCGGGACTTGCCCATGCCGGGTGGCCCGGTGAACAGGATCGCCTTGCTCTCGGGGAGGTTGTCACCGAGCGAGATCGGCCGTCCGAGCAGGTCCGTCCGGGTGACCGTGTACGCCGGGCGCCGCGGCGTACCGAAGACCTGGCTCATTGGACCAGCGTGCGGACCGTAGCGGTCCCCGACACGGGCTGTACATGGCCTGCCGGCTAACAATCGCCTCCCGGAGGGTGAACCACCGGCCGCCCTTGCGAAGCGGTCTACCGCCGCGGCCCGATCGCGCAGTCATCCGCGACGATGCTTGGCACTGCCCTGGGCCGCTGTCACGCTCGGTACATGAGACCCAGACGAGTTGTGGCGGCGTTGCTCGCAGCGCCTTTGGCGGGGCTGGTGCTTGGCGGTACGCCGTCCGCGCAGGCCGATACGGATCCGAACCTGACCATCACCTCCGTCGTCCTGAACCGCACCGCGGTCGCCGTCTCCGGCCTCAACACCTACCCGATCGGGGTCACGGTCAAGGGCGGCTACAAGACGACCGAGCCGGGTGACCCGAATGTGGTCCTGAACGTCGTCCTCGACCGCACCGGTGGTACCGGGGGAGTCCGGCACATGGTGTCGGCCGACCTGAAGCGGATGGCCGGCCCGCAGGAGGGCGGCACCTGGACCGGGACGCTGAACGTGGCGTCGACCGCGAACGGCACGTTCAAGGTCACCGGCGTGATGACGGGTCCGTTCGGCGCTCCGGATCCCGGCACTCCCATCGATCCCACCCCGTTCGCCGGTCAGACCGTGACCGTCACCGGCACCCACCAGCCGAAGCTCACCGCGTCGGTGATCCCGAAGGTGGTTCCGGTCGGCAAGTCGTACTCGATTCGCTGGGCGGTCACCGACGCCCAGACCGGCAAGGCGTACGGCAGCCGGCTCACGGTCGGCCTCGGCGTCGACACCCCGTGCGCCGAGGGTGGCGCCCCGCTGTACCGGACCGATACCAACGGGATCGTGACCAAGGCGTACCTGGCGACCGACGCCAATGCGCTCAACTGCCTCCAGGTGCCCGGGAAGCCGTACGTCATCGCCGGACAGGGACTGTTCGTGGCCCGGTCGGGGGCCGTCACGGCGGGCCCGGCGAAGACCAGTGCGCCGGTGGGCTCGATCGTGCCGGTGAACGGCACGGTGGCCGGAGGCCCGGCGAGCTGCCCGGTCAACCTGCAGCGCTTGTACGGCGCGACCCAGTGGCGCACAGTCGGTACGGCGAAGGTCCGGTCGAGCGGACGCTTCACCGTGAACGCCCAGCCGGCGTACAAGGGCCAGATCCCCTATCGGGTGTCCTTCCCGAAGTGCTATGAGTTCGTTGCGGGGCTGAGCAAGGCCTTCTCCATCCGCGGTACCTGACGGACCCGTCCGACGACCGCCTGGCGATCCTTCGCCGGGCGGTCGCCGGCGTCGGTGGGTTAACCTCGGTTAGGTAGCCCTAACTTCCGCCGAGAGGACCGTGGTCGCGTGACCAGCCCCGCACCCCGCCGTAACCGCGTCTGCAAGCGCGCCGCCGTTCGCCGGACCGAGCGGATCACTCCCCACATGATCCGGGTCGTGTTCACCTCCGACGACTTCGTGGACAACGGCACCACCGACCACTACGTGAAGCTGCTGTTCGGCAAGCCCAGCGTCGAGTACCCGGAGCCCCTGGACATGGGCGTGGTCCGCGACACCTTCCCGGCCGAGCAGTGGCCGACCATGCGGACCTACACGGTGCGGAGCTGGGACGACGACAGCAAGGAACTGACCATCGACTTCGTGTACCACGGTGACGAGGGTGTGGCCGGGCCGTGGGCCGCGGGGGCCAAGCCCGGCGACGTGTTGTGGTTCACCGGTCCGGGTGGCGCGTACGCGCCGGACGATGCGGCCAGCTGGTACCTGCTGGTGGGTGACGAGAGCGCACTGCCGGCGATCGGCGCCGCGGTCGAGCAGTTGCCGCCGCGTGCGCGCGCCGCCGTCCTGGTCGAGGTGGAGGACGAGACCGAGGAGCAGAAGCTCGGCGGCTCGGGTGAGGTCGACGTGACCTGGTTCCACCGGGCGACCGGCGCCGCGGGCCGGGGCGACGGGCTGGTCGCCGCGGTCGAGGCGCTCGACTTCCCGGCCGGTGACGCCCAGGTCTTCGTGCACGGCGAGGCCGGCTTCGTCTTCCGGATCCGCAAGAACCTCTTCACCGACCGCGGCCTGGCGCGCGACCGGGTGTCGCTGTCCGGCTACTGGCGCCTCGGCAAGAACGAGGACGGCTGGCAGGCCGAGAAGGCGGAGACCTCCCGCAAGGAACGCGAAGCCTCCACCTCCTGACGATCCGAGCCGACGGCCGCGGTGTCAGTGGGGCTTTCGGCGGGTGAGTACGTCGATCAACGCGTCCGACTGATTGGTCGGCAGGACCCAGTCGTCGCCCGAGGCCTGCACGATGACGGCCGGACCAGTGGTGCTGATGGCGGTCATCCGGATCGGGAACTTGAGCCGCTCGGCGCCCGAGAGGGAGACCGCGGAGACGCCGGTGATCGCGGTCAGTGAATAGGTGCGCTTCTGATCCTCGCGGCGCCCGACTGGGTGGCTCTGGATCGTGAGGGTGCTCGCCCCGATCAGCACGATGGCTTGGGGCGCGCCGCGAAGGCGGAAGGCCAGCTCGTACGGCGTCTCCGCGACCTCGGGTACGAATGGAACCAGCAGGAGACGGCTGGCGTAGCGTGGCAGGCCCACAGCGAGCAACGGGAGCGCGAGGATCAGCAGGAACCAGACGCCGGTCACCAGCGGGTGAATCGCCGAGAGCAGGGCGACTCCGGCGAACAGTCCGCCGACGGGCGCCCACCACCGTGGCTGGTAACGGTGCCGTCGCCACAGGAGCCAACCGAGCACCAGCATGCCGGCCGACAGCAGACAGCCGAGCCAGGCCACGTCCGGCCCGGTCACGCTCATCCCGACCATGATCCCGAGTGACACGAGCGGGATCCCCAGATAGACGACGCCCACGACGCGCCCCACCCGCCGGTGCCTGCGTTCCATCTCGCTCACGGGGGAACCTAAGCACGTCACCAGGGCCACGTACGCTGCCCTGATGATCGAGGTGGAGATTCCCGCGAGGTTGGTCGAGTCGCACGGCGAGAACGCCGCGGAATGGTTGGCGGCGTTGCCCACGATGGCAGCCGAGTACGCCGGCCGCTGGGAGCTGACCATCGCCGGTCAGCCGCTGAACGGCGCGGCCTCACTGATCCTGCCGGTCGTACGGCGCGATGGCACCCAGGCGATGCTCAAGCTTCAGCCGGTCAACGACGAGAGTTCGAGCGAGGCATTCGCTCTGCGGACCTGGAACCGCGACGATGTCGTCGAGGTACTCGAAGACGACCCGGCGACATCGACCATCCTGCTCGAGCGTCTCGAGCCGCGCGCGCTGAACGCCGTCCCCGACCACACCGAGGCGACCCGGATTCTCGCCGATTTGCTCACCCGGCTGATGGTCGTGCCGGCACCGGACGGCATCCGCCGGCTGGCCGACATCGCCGGGCAGATGGTCGAGGACGCGCCCGGTCTGATCCCCCGGCTGAGTGATCCGGCCGAGCAGGAGCTGGCCCGGCGGTGTGTCGCGCAGGTGCGGGAGCTGCTGCCGGAGTCCGGTGACAGGTTGCTGCACTGGGACCTGCACTACGACAACGTGATGGCGGCCCATCGGCAGCCGTGGCTCGTGATCGACCCGAAGCCACTGGCCGGGGATCCCGCGTTCGAGATCTTCCCGGTCTTGTGGAACCGATGGGACGACCTGGTCGCGACGGGCGACCTGCCGCAGGCGATCCGGGACCGCTTCGGCCTGATGCTCGAGGTCACCGGGATCGACCGCGAGCGGGCGCTCGGGTGGACCGCCGGCCGGATCCTGCAGAACGTGCTCTGGGGCGTCAGCGACGGAGCGGCGCGGATGGACGCGGAGCTGCGGGCCGTCACCGATGCCGTGTTCTCGTGATTACGTGACTACTCCGACGCTGTACGAGTGGGCCGGCGGGCATGACGCGCTGCGACGGTTGACCGAGGTGTTCTACGACCAGGTGCTCGAGGATCCGGTGCTCGCGCCGGTGTTCGCCCACATGAGTGACCAGCATCGCGAGCACGTGGCGATCTGGCTGGGCGAGGTCTTCCGCGGCCCGAGCCGCTACACCGACGAGCTCGGCGGCTACCCGGCGATGCTGTCGCACCACCTCGGCCTCGCGCTGACCGAGGAGCAGCGGTCCCGCTGGGCCGCCCTGATCGCCCAGAGCGCGGACCCGGCCGGATTGCCGGACGACCCGGAGTTCCGCTCGGCCTTCGTCGCCTACATCGAGTGGGGCACCCGGATCGCCTTGGCCAACTCCCAGTCCGGCGCGACCCCGCCGCCGCAGGCTCCCGTTCCACACTGGGGCTGGGGCGAAGCACCGCCGTACGCGCCCTAGTTGACCTGACAGACACCCGGGACCGTACCGGCGGACTGTGGGTTGGATACAGTCGCGGTTCACGACGAAACCGCGTGGCGGGGATGCGAGGGTGAACCTGTGACCGCTCAGCTCGAGTATCCCGGGGTGCAGGACGACAACGCGTTGCTGTCCATCCAGGGCCTGTGGAAAGTGTTCGGCCCGAAGGCGCAGCGCGTCCCCCGCCGTCCCGACCTCGCGTCCCTGGACCGCGCCGCTCTCTACGCCAAGACCGGTTGTACGGCGGCCGTCCGCGACCTGAGCTTCGATGTCGCACCGGGCGAAGTGTTCGTGGTGATGGGCCTGAGTGGCTCCGGCAAGTCCACGCTGGTGCGTTGTCTCACGCGCTTGATCGAGCCGACCGCCGGCAGCCTGTTCTTCGAGGGCGAGAACCTGCGCGCGGCGGACGAGAAGAGGCTGCGGGCGTTGCGGCGGAGCAAGTTCTCGATGGTGTTCCAGCACTTCGGGCTGCTGCCGCACCGCAAGGTGATCGACAACGTCTCGTACGGCCTGGAGATCCGCGGCGAGAGCAAGCCGGACCGGCGCCGTCGCGCCCAGGAGGTCATCGACCTGGTCGGCCTGGCCGGCAACGAGCACTTCTACCCCGAGCAGCTCTCCGGAGGCATGCAGCAGCGGGTCGGCCTGGCCCGCGCGCTCGCGAACGATCCCGACGTCCTGCTCTTCGACGAGCCGTTCTCCGCGCTCGACCCGCTGATCCGCCGCGAGATGCAGACCGAGGTCGTCCGGCTGCACCGCGAGGTCGGCAAGACAATGGTGTTCATCACCCACGACCTGTCCGAGGCGCTCAAGCTGGGCGACCGGATCCTGTTGATGCGTGACGGTGCCGCGGTCCAGTTCGGCACCGGCGACGAACTGGTCGGCGCACCGGCCGACGACTACGTGCGCGAGTTCGTCCGCGACGTCTCGCGGGCCGACGTCCTCACCCTGCGCTGGATCGTCCGCGCACCGCGCCCGGACGAGCCGTTGGACGGTCCCGAGCTCGGCCCCGACGTACTGGTTCGCGAGGCCACCCGGCTGGTGCTCGAGTCGGACCGCCCGGTCAAGGTCGTCGCGAACGGCACCTTGCTCGGCGTGATCGGCGACGAGGAGATCCTCGCCGTCGTCGCGGACTCCTGATGGCGGCCATCACAAGCGACGTTCACGTCGGGGTACGTCGGC
>Ga0193707_1000317_pt1 | contig 15798 bp, 15 predicted proteins | sample U3c2metaG_FD_143043 | JGI IMG/M metagenome (GOLD analysis project Ga0193707, IMG submission 143043) | Soil microbial communities from a riparian zone of the East river system, Colorado, United States - U3c2 | ecosystem: Environmental > Terrestrial > Soil > Riparian zone | place: USA: East River... | reverse complement strand
ACGTCGCCGTCGCAGCAGCCGAGTCTGAGCGCGCGGCGCTGGCATCGGCCGAGCGCGCCGCGATCGTCGCGCACGAGGCAGCGTCACAGGCAGCGCGCGAGAACGCGGACGCAGCCGATCGCTCCGCCTCGATCGCCCGGCAGCACCAGCGCGCCGCCCGGGAGGCCGCCGAAGCGCGCGCGTTGATCGAAAGACTGACCGAGCGTGTAGCGGCCACGATCACGCGAATCGAGTCGGTCGCGACGAGCGCCCGCGAGATCGAAGCCCGGATCGGAGAGCGTGAAGCGGCCGTCGCAGCCTCGCGCGAAATGCTCTCCACCGCCGAGCACACGCAGGACGAAGCTCGGGAGCAGCGAACAGCCAGCCAGATCCGGCGCGCGCAGGCACAGGCGCAGCTCGAGGTTGCATCGGATCGCGAACGTCATCTGAGCGAGGAGTTCGCATCCGCGACCGGCCGGCTCGAATCGCTCCAGCTCGAGCTCACGACACTCTCCAGCGCTGATGCCCAACTCACCGAGCAGGTCGCCCATTGGCAAAGCGATCTCGACGCGCGTCTCGCGACGCTCGAGGACGCAGAACAGAGGCTGGCCGACGCCGAGCGCTCGGTTCGCCAGGTGGACGAGCGCCTGACGAGTGACGAGCATGGCCTCGTCGAGATGCGCCGTCACTCATCGGCGCTCAGTGAAGAGCTGCACGCGGCGGAGCTGCGTTACACCGAGCTCTCGGGTCGCCGCGGGGCGATTCGCGAGCGACTGGAAGCCGAGTGGAAAAAACCGGTCGATGAATTGCTCGCCGGCGCGGAATCGCTCGATCTGGATGACGAAACCCTGCGCGCCGAAGCGGCGCTGGTCCGCGAGCAGCTCGAGGCCCTCGGTCCCGTCAACCCTCTGGCGATCGAGGAGCACGAGGAAGAGACGAAGCGCCTCGAATTTCTCACCACCCAGCGCGACGATCTCAATTCCGCGAAGAGCTCGCTTCAGCAGGCGATCCGCGAAATCGACACGACGGCACGCGAGCTTTTCCTTGAAACATTCGTCAAAGTGCGTGAGAATTTCCGTAACATCTTCATGACGCTGTTCGGCGGCGGCGAGTGCGATCTGCGCCTGGAAAACGCCGACCGGCCGCTCGAGGGCGACATCGAGATCCACGCCTCTCCGCGCGGCAAGCGAACGCAGAGAATTCACCTGCTCTCGAGCGGCGAGAAGGCTCTGGTAGCGTTGTCGCTGCTCTTTGGAATATTCCTCACCAAGCCGAGCCCGTTCTGCCTGCTGGACGAGGTGGACGCTCCGCTCGACGATCAGAACATTGGACACTTCGTACGCATGCTCAACCGATTCAAAAACAAGACGCAGTTCATCGTCATCACGCACAACCCGCGCACGACTACCGAAGCCGCGGACGCGGTGTACGGCGTCACGATGCAGGAGCCCGGCGTATCGTCGCTGGTGAGCGTCCGCATGCGCGGCAGGACGGTAGACGAGACGATTTCACCCGCGCATCCCGCGCACACACCACAGCTGCACGACGAGCCCGCCGAAGCCGCCGACACAGCCTCAGTCATAGCGTAAAATGTTAGTCGTCATGGCGCACGACGCGACGGCGAAAGACGTCGATCGCGTAGTCAGTATCATCAAGGAAATGGGTTACGAGGCGAGGCCGATGCCCGGCGCGCAGCGCACGGCGGTGGGCCTCGTCGGGAACGATGGGCGCGTCGATGCATCGCGGATCGAGGCGCTGCCGGGCGTCGCGCAGATCATCCACGTCACGCAGCCCTACAAACAGGTCTCGCGGGAGTGGCGGTCGGAGAACACGATTGTCGAGATCGCGCCCGGCGTCACGGTCGGCGGCGACAGCGTCGTCGTGATAGGAGGTCCATGCTCCGTCGAATCGGAGGAGCAGATCCTCGCGGCCGCTCGCGTCGTGAAGGCGGCCGGTGGAACGGCGCTTCGTGGCGGCGCGTTCAAGCCGCGCAGCTCACCGTACTCGTTCCAGGGCCTGGGCGAGAAAGGTCTCGAGCTGCTCGCGCGCGCGCGCAAGGCGACGGGACTCCCGATCGTCACCGAAGCGATGGATTCCGAAGGCGCCCACATGGTGGCCGAGGTCGCGGACTGCATCCAGATCGGCGCGCGCAACATGCAGAACTATTCATTGCTCAAGACCGTCGGCAGGATGAAGAAGCCGGTACTGCTGAAGCGCGGGATGGCGGCGACGATCAACGACCTGCTGTTGAGCGCCGAGTACATCCTGGCCGAGGGGAACGAGAACGTGATCCTGTGCGAGCGCGGAGTGCGGAGCTTCGATCCAGCCGCGCGCAACATGCTCGACCTGACAGCGATTCCAATCGTCCATCGGCTATCGCACCTGCCGATCATCGCCGATCCGAGTCACGGCACCGGGCTGCGCGACAAGGTGATTCCGATGGCGCGAGCAGCTGTCGCCGCCGGAGCCGATGGAGTGATAATCGAAGTGCACCCGGAGCCCGACCGCGCGTTGTCGGATGGGGCGCAGTCGCTATATCCGGATCAGTTCAAGCAGCTGGTGGGTGAGCTGCGCGCGGTAGCAGCGGCGATCGGGCGCAGCATTCCGCCCGCCAGAACAGGAACGGCATAAGCTCTGCCGGGTAGGTACCACTATGAGAAAACTCACGTCCTTAACGGCGACCGCACTCGCCGCGATTTCAGTCGGTGCGCTTCCTGTCACCGTACGCGCGCAGAACGCCGACACGGTCATCGATCGCGCTGTTGCTGCCTACGCGCGTCTCAATAGCATGAGGGCCGAGTTCCGGCAGACTCTTACGAACCCGCTCACGGGCAGCACGCAGACCACGAGCGGTGTGATCCTGCGGAAGAAGCCGAATCTTCTCAGCATCAACTTCGAGACCGGCGATCGCGTCGCGGCCGACGGATCCACGCTCTGGGTTTACCTGCCGAGCAGTACCCCCGGCCAGGTGATGAAGATGCCATACACCGGGGCAAACGCGAGCTCGGTCGATCCCGCCGACCAGTTTTTGAATTCACCGCGGACGCGATTCACCGTGACGTCAGCTGGTACTGCGACGGTCGGGGGTAGACCAACCCACGCCGTCACGCTCATCCCCAAGCGCGCCAGTACAGAGTTCAAGAGCGCCAAGGTGTGGATAGACGACAGCGATTCGAGCATCAGACAGTTCGACGTCGAGAATGCCAGCGGACTGACGCGGCACGTTGTGATCACCAGCTTCACCGCAAACCCAAGTTTGAGCAAGTCGAGTTTTCACTTCGCCGTACCGAAAGGCGCGAAGATTGTCGATCAAATGGCCGGAGCTTACTAGAAGCTAGTGCGGAGAATCTATGAGCTCAAAGACTGATGAGGGTCGACTCACAACGTGTGTATAGTGCCCGAAACGTCGAGCTTCACCAAGCGGCAAGGAATTCCTCTCCCCACCAGCCACCGAGACATTATCGGGACCATCTCGGGAGTTTCGACTCCGAAATAAAGTCGACCTTGAAGAGCGTCTATAGCCCACGCAGTGACATTCACTCCCTGAGCTCGGCCAGGTCGACCGAGGAACTCCATCCAATCGTACAGCTCGGCATAATCCCACCGTACCTGGTACGCCAGGACCGAGTCTGGATAGGTGACTGGATAGTTGGACGCAAAAAGAGGCCCGTGTGGCGCAAGCGTATCCAGTGCGGCGAGCGCTGCTCGCTTCGCACTAGTATCACGCAACCACAGAAGTGTCCTGTGTTGGATTGAATCCACCATTGGCCCGAACGTCCAGCCTCCCGGGACTCGGCGCGCCAACCACACACTGACTTTCTCCGAATCATATCCGCCGCGAGGATCGGACACAGTATCAGAAACTCTGATGTTCGGCAGAAATCTTGGCGACGTTGGACTGCAGTCAGCCGACGGGTTTACCCAGACGGATGGGTCCTGGTAGGAGGCGGATGCCTGCTTTGAGCGGCGTGGGTCGCAGCTGATTGCCGCCCAAACCATGACCGATAAGGCGGCGACCCGCATTGCGTATTGTACTTGTCTTCGCATCAAGGCTCCGCCCGGTCACTGTGAGAAACGGTAGCGTGAGAGCTAAGGGTCGGGAGAACGAGCGACGCGGTCAGCACCCGCCGAGGAGCTATCTGGAGCGAGTACGTCGACGAGCACTTCACTTCCGCGACCGCAGTAACCCCGCCACCGCCGCCAGTTTTTTTGGATCAACGCCTCGACGCTGCGCAATTTCGACAGCGGCCGCCGAGAGCGCCCGGTAAACCTCCGACGCCGCGCCGTGGCCTTGAACCGCCCGCAGGTGCTTGCCTACTGTCTCCGTGTCCCCGCGCATGATGGGGCCTGTCAGCGCGTCATCGGGCAGCGCCTGCTTCATGTTCGCGAGCGCTCCACTCATCAGGCTCTCCACGGCCTGGTACGCGCTCGCGTCAGGAATTCCAATATCGTGTAGCAGGTGGCCGGCTACCGAAGCGAGCACCACCGGAAAGTTCGAGGAGATTACTGCCGCCGCGTGATACGCTGGCTTCTTTCCGGGCGGAATCTCGAGCACCCTCGCGCCAATATGGCCAGCCAGCCGGCGCGACGCGTTCTTCGCCGCGTTTTCACCATCGATTCCGATCCATCCCCCTCGCAACAGCTCGGCGGAGATCTCCGGATCGCTGAACGGAATGAGCGGATGAAATGTCCCGCCTGGAAATCCCGCCGCCGTCAGCGCGCTTAGTCCCGCCGGCTCCGCGATCGCCGAAGTGTGAAGGATCACGGCGTCGCGAGCGATTCGCCCGCCGTGCGCCGCGACGATGACTTCCTCGATTGTATCGTCGAGCTGCGTGTCGCGCACGCACACGATTACGACATTTGCGCGCGCCGCATCGGTCGGAATGTCTCCAGTCGATGTCGCCACACCCGACGGCCGCCTTCCGTGCATCCCGACGACGTCGACTCCCGATGCTCGAAAGGCGCGGAATAGTCCGCGTCCCACGTGCCCAGGTCCGATGATGAAGACCCGTTCGGTCACTGTTTGTCGCCCGCTGCGTCCGCGCTGTCCGGCGCGGGAGACGCTGCCGTCGCCTTCCGCAGCAGATCGCGCTCGGACTTGGCGCCACGGGCGAGTTCCAACGCCTTCTGAAGCGGTTTGTCTATCGCCGCCCGCCGCCGGAACTCGGCGTCGCTCCCGAAAACGTAGCGAGCGATATCAAAACCGATCGTGCGCGAGACGAGCGGCTCGGCCTCGTCGTAGACGTTGCGCGGAACGTCGATCCCACGCTCCTTCATCCTCTTCCACACCTCTTCGCGCATCGCCGGCGTAACGACGAAATCGGGCGACGTGATTCCGCGCGTGCCTTTAAGAAACAGCGCGTAGTCCGTGACCGCGTCCCTGAAATGGCCGGCGTTTGCGCCGAGGGCGCGAAGGAAGATTCCTTCCAGAACAGGAGTCGTGCTGTCGCCGGCAATGACGTCGGGGGTAATCCCTCCGCCACCGTAAACAACCCGGCCACCATCGGTGCGGAATCGCTCGCGGATCGCGGGGAGCTGGTCATCCGACTCGTCGTCGCTCTGGAGGCGGCGTGTGATGGAACGTCCAACCGGCGTGAACCAGCGCGCCGTCGTGATCTTGAGACCGCCTTCGGGTCCGAACGAGATCACGCTCTGCGCGCTTCCCTTGCCGTAGGTGGGCGTGCCGATGATCACCGCGCGATCGTGGTCCTGCAGCGCGCCGGCGACGATCTCGGCCGCGCTCGCACTCCGCCCATCGACGAGCACGAGTAGCGGCAGCTGCGGCCACCGCTGTTGGGCCGTGTCCGCGTACTCGCGGTTCGCGTCGGCTACGCGTCCACGCATGCTCACGATCTTCTGCCCCGGATCGAGGAAGAGATCCGACACCCTCACGCCCTGTGTCAACAATCCGCCCGGATTCGTCCGCATGTCGAGCACGAGCGTCTTCATGCCGCGCGAGAGAAGCGTGGCTATCGCACCGCTCAGCTCCTTGGCGGTGGAATCACTGAACGCCTTGAGGTCGATGTACCCGACACCATCACTCAGCATCGACGTCCTGCGTACGGCGCTCTGGTGGATCGTCATGCGTTGCAGCTTCAGATCGATCGGTGTCGAGATTCCGGGCCGCTCGAGCCTGAGCATGACGAAAGTACCCGACTTCCCGCGCAGCACCTTCGCCGCTTCCTCGATCGTCCATCCCTTCGTTTGCTTTCCGGCGATGTCGATGATTCTATCTCCGGGCTGGATTCCCGCGCGCTCGGCGGGTCCACCAGCGACGGGAGCCACGACTATCAGCCAGCCGTCTCGCAGGTCGACCTCCAGACCCAACCCAGCGTAATTGCCGGACGTCGTCTCGTTGAGACGCGCAAACCGATCGGGTGGAAGGAACGTCGAGTACGGATCGTTCAGCTCGTACAGCATCCCATCCACTGACTTGCGGTACAAAGCAGAGTCGCCAACGGTGTCGACGAAGTCGTTCTGCACGCGCTGGAAAACACTCTCGAAAAGCTGCGCTCCTTCGTACGTAGTAAACGTTCCCGTACGAGCGCCGCGTTGCAGCAGCCAGCCCCCGGTCACGAGTGAGCCGAGCAGTGTGCCCGCGACGATCGCCGTCCGTGCGCGTGCGGACGCGCTGAGGAGTCTCAATTTCATAGGTCTATTAACTCTTCAACCTGCCAAAAGGTTGCGGGAAGGCGGTGACGAGCGCCGAAATGACCCGCTTTTGCACGGCTTTCTCATCGCCGGTGCCATCTATCAACTTGATTGGTCCGCACTCCCGATGGGAGTCCTGCCACTTCTTGTCCGCGAATTGTCGAAAGGCGCTCGTGACGCGTTGGTGAAAATCGTCGCCGGATCTCTCCATCCTGTCGCGGGCGCCACGAGCATCGGCGCGGCCGAGACCTTCGGCGGCAGGCACGTCGAGCAGGAGGGTCAGATCCGGAACGAGGCCGCCCGTGGCCAGACGGTTGGCCGCGCGTGTCTCGGGCTCGGGCAGCCCGCGACCAAAGATCTGGTAGGCGTAGGTCGACAGAAAAAATCGATCGAGCAGAACCAGTTTCCCCGCAGACAGCGACGGAAGGATTTTCCCCGCGATCAGCGTCGCGCGCGACGCCATGAACAGCAGCGCCTCGGCCGAGTCAGTGATCTCGTGCTCGCGATGCAGTAGGATCTCCCTGATGGCGTCGCCGGCGGGAGTCCCGCCCGGCTCGCGAAGCGAGACGAAGGGGATGCGTGCAGCCGTCAGACGCTCACCCAGCAGACGGACCTGGGTGCTCTTGCCGGCGCCCTCGGCCCCTTCGAAGACAATGAGCTTTCCCCGCGGCATTCTCAGCCGAGCGTGATGATCGGGCTCGCCGCGCCTTTCTTCATCCCGTCCATGATCCACTGATTCACGCGGAGCATCAGCTTGTCGAAGTTTTCCTGCGCCGAGACGGCGCGCTGGTAGGCCGGCTGAGCCTGGATTTTTTCGAGCATGCTGTCGAGCTGCTGTTCCATTTCAGGCGTGGGATTCTCGCCGCGCTGGATCAACTGCTGCGCTTCAGCGCGCAGCTTCTCCATCTGCTGAAGGAGCACGACGGCGTCACGATCGTCGTTGAGCGCTTCGCTCGACCGCTTGAGCGCCTGGTATTCGGAACTCTGCCCGATCAGGCGCCCCAGCTCCTTCCCCTTTTCTTCCAACATCTTTTCTCCTTTCCGGCCAGCGCGGGGCTAGACGCGCCGCGCGAATACGAAGCGCTCGCGGCCGGTGAGGTCGAGCAGAACTTCGATTTCGGAATACCGACCATCAACCGCAATCATTTCGGCGACCATTCCCGCGCGGACGGTATCGACCTCGAGCGCGAGGAATCCGCCGCGCTCGAGGGCGTCCGGCGCCTGAGCGACAAGCGATCGAGTAACCGACAATCCGTCCTGTGCGCACAAGAGCGCCAGGCTCGGCTCCCAGTCGCGAACATCCGCGGGCAGCTCACTGATCTCGGCAAAGCTGATGTACGGGGGATTGCAGACGATCGCATCAAGCTTCTCGCCGCGAAGGGGGGCAAGCAGTGAGCCGTTGCGAAACTCGATCGGCGACTTCAGAGCCTTGGCAAATGATGCCGCGTTGGCCGCGGCGACGTTGATTGCGTCGAGCGATACATCGGTGGCGAGGACGCGGTCGAATTCCCCTTCGAACGCAAGGGAGAGCGCAATCGCGCCCGAACCCGTTCCGATGTCAGCGATGGTGCGCGTTTTTGGGGTGCAGCGCTCGAGCACTCGATCCACCAGCACTTCCGTCTCGACGCGCGGGATCAGCACGCGCTCGTCGACGTCGAGCGTGAGGTGTCTGAATGAGGCGCGTCCGACGGCATAGGCGAGGGGCATTCCGCCCGCGCGCTTCATCGCGGCGCGAATCACCGATCGCGCGACCTGCGGGGTCGCATCGGCAACGGCGTTAGCCGCGGCCCAGAACTTCGGCACGTCGAGGACGGCAGCAACGATCTCGCGCGCCTCGCGCTGCGCTTCCACCACGCCTTCGGACTCGAGCATTGCTGTGCATCCCGCCAGCAAATCGCCGATGGTGCCGATCGGCAGCGTAGTCGGGAAGAATGGCGTACCGCTCTTAATCACCAAGTTTTTCCTCCACGTCAGCGACCTTGAGCGCGTCGATGAACGGATCGATGTCTCCGCCGAGCACTTTCGTCAGCTCGTGGAGTGTCAGGTTGATGCGATGGTCAGTGACGCGGTTCTGCGGATAGTTGTACGTCCGGATCTTTGCCGAGCGATCACCGGTGCCGACCTGGGTTTTGCGCAGTCGGGAGCGCGCGGCTTCCTGCTCCGCGATCTTCGAATCCAGCAGACGCGCGCGCAGCACTTCCATCGCCTTGAGCTTGTTCTGGAGCTGGGACTTCTGGTCCTGCTGGCTCACCACTATTCCGCTGGGGATGTGCGTGATGCGGACGGCTGAGTCCGTGGTGTTCACGCTCTGCCCGCCGGGCCCGGAGGAACGAAAGACATCGATGCGCAGATCCTTGTCCTCGATCTTGAGATCGATCTCCTCCGCTTCGGGAAGCACGGCGACGGTTGCGGCTGACGTGTGAATACGGCCCTGACTTTCGGTGACGGGAACGCGCTGCACGCGGTGGACTCCAGATTCCCAGCGCATGACGCCGAAAGCGCCCTCGCCTTTGACCTTGAATATCGCTTCCTTCACACCGCCCAGGGTGCCATCGGATTGCGATATGACTTCGATGCGCCAACGTCGGCCTTCGGCGAAGCGCGTGTACATGCGGAGGAGATCGGCCGCGAATAATGCGGCCTCGTCGCCGCCAGTGCCACCCCTGATCTCGACGATCGCTGGCCGGTCGTCGAGCGGGTCATGGGGAAGGAGGGCGGGCTTTATCCGGTCGAGCAGCGCGCTGATCGACGCTTCGAGGCGCGCTGCCTCGGCCTTTGCTTCCGCTGCCATTTCGGGGTCATCAGAGTCGGCGAGCTCGCGTGTTTCGGCGAGCTCCTGCTCATATCTCTGGAGCTTGTTCCCCATCTCGACCAGCGACTGGAGATGGTGGTGCTCCCGGCCCAGCGCGGCCATGCGCTGCTGGTCCCTTACAGTCTTCGGATCGGAGAGCTCTCGCTCTACCTCAGAGGCACGCTCAATGGCGTCCCTGAGCCGGTCGCGGAGACTCAGGTTTCGGTGCTAGGCGCAGCCGCAGACTTGCCGTACTTCTGACGGAAGCGCTCGACGCGTCCCGCGGTATCGACGAGCTTCTGCTTGCCCGTGAAGAATGGGTGGCAGTTGGAGCAGATATCCGTGTGGATGTCTGCCTGAGTGGAGCGGGTCTGGAATGTATTGCCGCAGGCGCACCGTACGGTGGCGGTGGCGTAAACTGGATGGATATCGGGCTTCATGGCGTGTCTCTGGAGGTTTCGAAGTTAGCTATGAATTATAGCTAAATGGGACCCCTCAAACAAGTTACGGTCCAGCGGGTAGCAGGTCAGTCTGAGCCACTGCCTGCGCGGCTTCATGGAGTTGCTTGCGCCATCAAACGCTCAACGGAGTCGGCTAGCTTCCTCATCCTGTTGCCCGCATCTGGGTTGCAGTAGGACAGGTTTCGCCTTGCCTCGGGAAGTGTTTTGTCTACTGCGTACAACGAATCGAATCGAGCGGCTTCCGATCTGTACAGCGTTGCTATCTGGAGGTACCGGTCCTTTCCCGGTTGGACTTCCGTCATTGTTGAATCAATGACCGAGTAAAACCGCGGCCAGTTGCCGTGAAACCTTTCCACACAAATGCTGCCGGGAACTGGATCCCGGCAGTCAGCCAGCTTATAAGCGCCCGGTACGAACGCGATGTACAGGTATTGACCGTTGTCGCGTTCGAGTCGAGGCAGTTGGCAATCAGCAACCTTGGGCGTGACTTTGACGAAGTGGTCCTTTCTGTTCAAAACGATCATCCCTTCGAGATTCTCCTCGTATTGCAGGGCCCAAAACAGATCGAGAGATCCATCGCCATTTACGTCGGCAAGCTCAACGCGTGGAACACCCCCATAGGTATCCCCGGATTTCCAGGTGCTGTAACCCCACGGGGCCTTAGCCAGCCAGACCACGTAGGTAACGGTGTCAGCATCTACCAGGAAAACGCGGTTATCGTCACGCTCGGTCAAGAGAGCGTCTGGCGAGGCCTGCCCTTCGGTGCGAATCGGCGTTGAGCTCGCACTAGTCTGTGTTGAGCTAGCGCTCGCCTGTTGCGCGACCTTGGGCTTTTCGCAGGCGCAGACGCATAGCACAAGAATACACATGCCCGAACGTCGCCAAGCCAGAGGTCTATTCATTTCCTGTCCTCACTCCTCGCAATCTTTCCGTTTAAAGAGAATAATGCGTCGCCCTCGTATCAAAGTCGTCCTACGTGCATCTTACGGCGATGAGAACGCGAACAGCGATTGCGTTGGCATGCGCGACTTGCACGGTAAGCCTGTCCACATCTGCTCAGGCTCCGCAGCCACCGACTGTGCAAACACCGTCTACCACAGTGCCTTCCGCGGAGCCTGGCTCGAATCTAACCATCTACCTGCTGACGTTCGGCTGGGGCGACGTCTCATGGGAGCGCTTCGGACACAACGCGATCTGGATCAAGGATCGCGCGCGCGGAACCGACATTACGTACAACTGGGGGATGTTCGACTTCAGGCAGCCGCGTTTCGTCTGGCGGTTCGTAACCGGCGACACGCGTTACTGGACGGAAGCGTTCGATCTCAACACGATGCTGACCGCGTACCGACAGGAGAATCGCTCGGTTCTCGCACAGGAGCTCAACCTCACTCCTGCCCAGCGGCTCAAGCTCCAGCAGTTCGTCGAGTGGAACGCGCGTCCGGAAAACAAGTTCTACCGCTACGACTACTATCGCGACAACTGCTCGACCCGCGTTCGCGACGCGATCGATCACGCGCTGAGCGGGCAGCTCCAGACCGCCACGGTAACGCGAATGACATCGGGAACCTACCGCTGGCACACGCAGCGACTGATGGCCGGCGACATCCCGCTCTACACCGGAGTCACACTCGCGCTTTCGGCTCGCGCCGACAAGCCGCTCTCCATATGGGAGGAGATGTTCCTTCCGGTGCGAATGGCGAATGATCTGCGCACAGTCAGCATCGCCGACAGCACCGGCGCGCAGATTCCGCTCGTTCGATCGGAGACGGCAATGTTCACCGCGGGCCGTCCCCCGGAGCCGGCGGCTCCTCCCTTCTATTTCCCGCTGTTCGTCTCTGTCGGAATCATCTTCGCTGCGGTGCTGGTCGTCCTGGTGAGAACCGCGGAAAGCGGATCCAGGATCGCCATGTTCGCGGCGACGGCTCTGGCCACCCTATGGAGTCTCATCGCCGGACTGGGCGGGCTCGCGCTCTTGTTTGCCTGGGCGTTCACCAGGCACTACTTCATGGGCGGGAACGAGAACCTGATGCATTTCGATCCGCTGTCGATCGCTTTGGTCGTGCTGGTTCCGCTTTCGATATACGGAATGCGCGGAGTCAACAGAGCGATAAGAATCGCAGGCTTCATCGCGTTGCTCTGCCTGCTCGGATTCGTGGCCCAGGGCATTCCATTCTTCAGTCAGAAGAACGGAGAGGTCATCGCCCTCGCGCTTCCGATCAATCTGGCCGTGTGGTGGACGGTCTTCCGTCTCACCGCCTACAGGCGGACTTCCTTCCCTTCTTCCGCCGCCTTGTAGATCGCTTCCATCAGCTTGATCACGATCAGCGCATCCTCCGGCGGGTCGTAGGGAGTCGTCTCGTTGACGACGGCGATAAAGTGCGCGAGCTCAGCCCGATACGATTGCAGGAACACGCTCTCGCGCGCGGCCGCGCCGCTGGGCGACACATCGGTCGGCTTGCCATTCAGCATCTTCACTACGCGAAGTGGCGCGAGACGGGCGCTCCCACGACTCGTGAGCGCCTCGAACCACCAACGCTCTTCCTGTCCCACATAGGCCCATGAGACGTCGAAGCTGAAGCTCATCCCGCCGGCGCACTCGACGTGCACTATCATCGAGTCTTCGACCGCGCCCGCACCACGAGCTCGATCCATGTGCGCGGTCACGCGAACAGGTTCCGGGAAATCGGCGACCCACAGCGCGAGATCCACGAGCGGATAGCCGTGCTCGAAGAAGGCCCCTCCTCCTGCTTCGGGTCGTCTGAATCGCCAACCGGTGCGGCTCGTCGCGAACTGATACTGCCCCGCCCTCACACCGAACAGGCGTCCCAGCTCTCCGCCCTGCAAAAAGCGATAGAGCTGCTGCACGTCACTGCGAAAACGGTGATTGTTGCCGACCACGACTTTTTTTCCGGCCTGCTTCGCCGCGGCGAGAATGCGCTCGACACCGCGGGACGTGAGTGAGAGGGGCCGCTCGCACAGCACGTCCACCTTGGACTTGAGCGCGCGCAGAACGTGCGGCTCGTGCAAGTGGTTGGGCGTGGCGATGACGACCGCATCGACCTGGTCGAGCTCCAACAGATCCTCGAGATCCGTGAACACATCGGGGATCTTCAGCCGCTCGGCTATCGCACTCGCCTTGGGTCCGTCGTTGTCGCAGAGCGCAACGAGCTCAGCGCCCTTGAGCTTGGAAAGGACCGGAAGGTGCGCCAACTGCGAGATCGCACCCGCCCCGATGAGGCCGAGTCGGACAGGACCCGGAGATTTCAATTCCTTGGTGCTAACCGGCGATTCGGCCAATCGTCGTCCCCGGATAATAGGTCTCTAGAATCGTACGATAATTCTGGCCCGCGCGCGCGCGTCCGATCGCGCCCCACTGGCACATCCCGATTCCGTGGCCGTAACCTCGGCCGGTCACGTTGAAGCTGGAGATTTCCCCGCCGCTCGTTTCCTTCGCAAAAGTGAAGGACGTGCTATTGAGGATGGCGCCTTTGGGATCTCTCAGCACGAATCGGATGTCGTTGCCACGAAGAGTATAGTTTCCGGTTTCTGTCTGTACGATGAGCGCAGCGACCCTGCCCGATGGCGTTCGTCCCTGTTCCCTGATGTCGGTGATCTTGCCCACTCCGTTTTTCGGCGCCTTGGTATAAGTGGCGAGATATTTTTCGATGACCGCACGGAGGCTTGTGGCATCGTAGCTCTGCGTCCAGCTGAACCGGGGCGAGGAATCGCAGTAGTAGTTGTCCGACCCCGGAATACGGTCGCTCACGGGACGAAGATACGGCTGGTCGGGTTGATCGTACCAGACCTCGCTCACTCCCGCGGTGCTGCCGCCGCAGGTCGAGTGATATGGAGTCGTGATCGGCTGTCCGTTGTAGAGAACGACCACGTCAGCAGTCGCTGCGATTGCCGAGTCCGATTGCGGCTTCTCGGCGTCGACGCCGCCGTAGACCTGGTCCTGAACCGTCGCGTACATGTCGAAGCCGCGCGAGCTGGTGAGGTGTTTGTAGGCATAGGTTCGCGCGGCGACCGCTTGTGCTTGCACCGCTGCGACTTCTGCTGCCGTTCGATTGCCGATTTCGAGCGGAACCACTCCGCGAAGGTAGGAATCCATCGATAGTCGGTTGACGACAAGGATGCCGGAGTCGCCCGCGCTGATCACTAGCTCGCCCCTGTATCGCTTTCCATCCCACGTAACGAAGGCGTCGCTCGTCAGCGGACGCGCGACGACCGGACCCGTGCTGTTCCCGAGACTGACGTCGGGCGTCACGGCAAGGTACGAAGTGCAGAAGCCTGCGGAATTGCAGTCCTGGAAGATCCTTGGACTCAGCTCCTGGTCCCGCTGAAACCGCGCGATCTGCGGTCCCCCGTCAGGCTTGAAAAGTCCCCATTCGCCGGTTGCTCCGATTCGGGCTCCAGACGCGGCCGGGGCCATAGCAATCCGAACCCGTTGTTCGGCGCCGCTCTTGTAGGTTCCGCGCACCACGGGAACGTTCCCAGCTCCGCGGCCACGAGGGGACGACAGCGATACACACGCTACGACTCCCAGGACGCCCGTTATCACGATCCAGGTCCGTGAAGGAATCTTCGCACGAGATCTACGCAACGGCTTCCTCCAATGCGGCACCCATTTTCTCGAGCGCGCTCGCGATCTCGGCGTCGCCGTGCGCCGCCGACATGAAACACGCTTCGAATGCCGATGGTGCCAGATAGACTCCCCGCTCCAGAGCCGCGTGAAAGAAACGCCGAAAGAGCTTCACATCCGATGCCTTCGCATCTGTGAAATTACGAACAGGACCGGAGCTGAAAAAGAATCCCCACATCGATCCGGCGCTCCCGGCCGTCAACGGGACATCAAGACCTGCCGCGATCTTTTGCAAACCTTCGACCAGCGCGGTGGTCCGTTTCTCTATTCTGGCGTGGAGCGCCGGCGTGAGCGCCGTGAGAGTGGCGACCCCTGCGGCCATGGCGAGCGGGTTTCCGGAAAGTGTGCCGGCCTGGTAGACCGGCCCGGAGGGCGCAACACGCTCCATGACGTCTCGGCGTCCACCGTAAACGGCAACAGGCAATCCGCCCCCGATCACTTTGCCAAGAGTCGTGAGATCGGCCGTCACTCCAAATCGCTCCTTTGCTCCACCAGGGGCAATCCGGAACCCGGTCATCACCTCATCGAAAATGAGCAGCGCACCCGAGTTATCGGCCAGCGTGCGCAAACCCTGAAGGAACCCCGGATCAGGGGGAATGAATCCCGAGTTGCCGACGACCGGCTCGACGATGATTGCTCCGACTCCGCGCTTGCTTCCGCGCACAAGCGCCGTTGCGGATTCGAGATCGTTGAACGGCGCCGTGAGTGTGAGGGCCGCCAACTCGGCGGGAACTCCCGGCGAGTCGGGCAGGCCCAGCGTAGCGACACCAGAGCCCGCGTGAACGAGAAACGAATCAGCGTGTCCGTGATAACAGCCGTCGAACTTGAGGATTGCGTCGCGCCCCGTGAATGCGCGCGCGAGCCTCACCGCGCTCATCGTCGCCTCGGTGCCGCTCGAAACGAAGCGCATCATCTCCAGGTGGGGCATCCTCTGCCGGATCAATTCGCCGAGCTGAACCTCGAGCTCTATCGGCATTCCGAAGCTGGTTCCGTTCTGCATCGCGCCAGCGAGAGCATCGAGAACAATCGGCGGAGCGTGCCCCAGCACAAGCGGTCCCCACGACAGGACGAAATCGATGTACTCCCTGCCGTCGACATCCCAGATCCGCGCGCCCTCGCCACGCGCTGCCACGACGGGCTCTCCTCCGACGCCCCGAAAAGCGCGCACGGGAGAGTTCACCCCACCGGGGAAGAGTTCGCGCGCTCGCGCCATGATCTCGGCGGATCGCACGCTAGCGGCCGTAGCTTCCGATCGTCACCTGCTTGATGGGAAG
>Ga0193707_1000316_pt1 | contig 15805 bp, 19 predicted proteins | sample U3c2metaG_FD_143043 | JGI IMG/M metagenome (GOLD analysis project Ga0193707, IMG submission 143043) | Soil microbial communities from a riparian zone of the East river system, Colorado, United States - U3c2 | ecosystem: Environmental > Terrestrial > Soil > Riparian zone | place: USA: East River... | reverse complement strand
TGTGCGGTGATCGGCTCGGCGTTCGCGGCGCTGATGGTGTGGTCGGTCGCGCGGCTGCGGCGCTGAGGTCTGTACTCAGGTGGGGGTCTGCGTTACCTTGCGACCGACTAATAGGAAACCTTCCTAACGGGTGAGTGGGAGGAGACGTTTGTGACGTCTTGCGCCGGATGGGATCGATCGTGGTGGCCGCGGGATTGCTGGTGGGACCGGTGAGTACGGTGTTCGCCGCGGCAGCCGGCGGCGTGGTGCGGGTGAACCAGCTCGGATACGGCGCCTTCGACGGCAAGGCGGCGTACGTGATGACGCGGCGGGCGGCGACCGGAGCGAAGTTCCAGCTGGTCGACCGACATGGGCGCGGGCGCGCCGACGACTTCGCCGCCATCGCCGTCTACGCCCTCACCCGCTGACGTCAAACTCACCCGGTGGCGCAGACCGTCCGCACGGCTAGGGCCATCGCGGCGGATGTGCGCTCAGGTGCGAGGAACCCGCTCGAGGTGGTCGAGGAGGCGCTCGACACCGCCCGGCGCCTCGACCCGGGCTGGTTCCTCGCGTTCGTGAACGAGGACCGCACCGGGTGGAACGCGGTGCGGCCGGATCCCCAGGCCATCACAATCCGCCGTCACCGGCCCAGCTGAGCGTCGGCGCCGCGCAGCGACGGCAGTTGTGATGGCCTGGGGGTCCGCCGGTTCACCGAGGGCGCTCCGCGCGCCAGTTCTTGACCATCTGGTCCATGTCGGCGTGGATGAAGGCGAAGAAGTCGGACGCCTCGGACAGTCGGCGGCCGACCGGGGACTCGGCGCCGAAGAGCTCGGCCCCGGAGCGGCTGCTGGACTCCCACTCGCTCAGCGCCAGGTTCCGCCGTTCGAGGATGGCGGCGAACACGTCGTCGCGGATCCGGTAGTGGTCCTTGCGGGAGCCGGGCAGCCGCTCGCGGGTGATGAACGAGACCTGGATCAGCTGCCGGACCGCGCCGGAGACCGCGGGCTGACTGATCTTCAGCGACTCGGCGAGCTCGGCGGCGGTCATCGTCCCGTTCGGGCTGACCAGCATCTGGCCCATCACCCGGGACGACATGGTCGGCACACCGCTGTTCGCCAGGATGCCGGCGAAGCGCTCGACGAACCGGCTGACCTGTTCGCGGGTGGGTTCGGGCGCCATGGTTGAAGACTACAGTAATTTGATTTATCGCAACTATCACAAACTTCTGACTTGAGCTCATGACCCCACCCTCCGATGCCGAAGCCCCGACGCTCACGGCGCCCGCCGCGTCGGAGTACTTCTCGCGCTCTGCCTCGCCGTGCTCGTGCTGGGCCTGGACACGACCGTGCTCAACGTCGCGCTGCCGACGCTGGCCGCCGACCTCGACGCATCCACCAGCCAACTGCATGGATGGCGAACAGCTACAACCTGGTACTCGCGGCACTCCTGCTTCCGGGGCGACCGGTACGGGCGCCGCAAGATCATCGCGATCGCGCTCACACTGTTCGGCGCCGCCTCGCTGGCCTGTGCGCTGTCCGACTCGGCCGAGGGGCTGATCACGTCTCGCGCGTTCCTCGGCATCGGCGCGGCGATGATCGTCCCGGTCGCGCTGTCTCTGATCACAGTGCTGTTCCGCACCGCGGAGGACCGGAAGAAGGCGATCGGCTTCTTCGTCGTTGCCAACAGCATCGGTATGCCGCTCGGACCGATCGTCGGCGGCCTGCTGCTGGACCACGCCGGCTGGCAGTGGATATTCTTCATGAATGTGCCGATCGCATTGATCGCCGCACTCGCGGTCACGCTGCTCGTCCCGGAGACCCGGAGCTCGCGGCGGCCGGCCATCGACTGGCTCGGCATCGTCTTGTCGAGCGCCGGTCTGGCGGCCCTGCTGTACGGCGTGACCAAGGCCGGCGAGACGTCCTGGACCGACGGATCGGGCTCGATATGACCCGGTTCCCCACCCCCGGCGGTGTCACCGTGGTGTTCCTGGTCGCGGCCGTCGTCCTGATCGCCGGGTTCCTGCTCTGGCAACGACGCAACACCGAACCGCTGATCGAGCTGCGGCTGTTCAGCGAGCGGGTCTTCACCGGCGGCGCGGTGCTGCTCACGGTCTCGGTGTTCGCGATCTTCGGGTTGCTGTTCACGATGCCGCAGTACTTCCAGGGCATCAACGGATCGGACGCGCTGCACACCGGGCTCAAGCTGCTGCCGTTCATCGGCGGGATGACGCTCGGCGCGAAGCTGGCCGAGCCGGTGGAGGCGACGGTGGGCACGCGGCTGGTGGTGATGACCGGGATCGTGGTGATGGCCCTCGGGTTCGCGCTCGGCGCCTTCACGGATCTCGGCACCGGGTACGGGTACACCGCGGTCTGGTTCGTGGTGGTCGGGTTCGGTCTGGGATGTTCGATGCCGCAGGCGATGAACGCGGCACTGGGGGTGCTCGATCCGGAGCGCGCCGGCACTGGATCCGGTCTGCTGCAGGCCTTCCGGCAGGTCGGCGACACGGTCGGCGTCGCGGTCCTGGGCACGGTGCTGAACTCGGTCTACCGCAACCACGTCGACGCGGCAGGGCTGCCCGCCCAGGCGGCCGGCGCGGTGGAGAAGGGCGTCGGCCCTGGGCTCGCGGTCGCGACGAAGACCGGTTCCGCCGGACTGCTGAGCGACGTACGCGATGCGTTCATGACGAGTCTCAACACGACCATGTGGGTCTCGGCCGGCATCGCGATCGCCGGCGCCGTACTGGCCGCTGTCCTGAGGCCGAAGCGCGCTGCCAAGGCATCGCAGGAAGCCTTGATGGGGCGTTCCTCGGCATGAGTGATGTCAGACCCCGCCGTCACTGCCTCGTCCTGGTCCCGAGGGTCTGTTCGCTCCTGTGACAACCACGCGTGAGGAGGATCAAGATGGCTGTCGACGGCGTGCCCAATGGCTTAAGAAGAGATCTCCGAGAGCGCGCCGGACGACCAGCCGCCCAAGCGGCGTTGATGGGCGCGTTCCGGGAACTGACCACGGCCGGTGTCACGACCCGGGACGCCGCCGGTCGAGTCTCGCCGCCAGTGGGGCTGGTGGCTGTGCGGGTCGCGCCGGCCAGCCAGCTCACCCCTCGCGAGCAAGCCAACGTTCTGGCCGTTTTGAACGGTGTCGAGTTCGTCGACCGGACCCCGGTGCAGGTGTGTACTGTGCTGCTGGCGCGTGGTGAGGGTGTCCACAACTTACCGGATCTTGGCCGCGAACGCGCAGGTGAAGGACCGCCTCCGGCAGGCCACCCGGCCAGGACCCGTCCTGAGCTGATCGCGACCGGCCCGGGCAGGTGTTCACCTGGGACATCACGAAGCTGCCCGGCCCAGCCAAGGGCATCTACTACGACGCCTACGTCTTGATCGACATCTGCTCCAGGTATGTCGTCGGCACGCAGGCCGAGTCCGCGCTCCTCGACGCCGGAATCGTGACCAACCGGTGCGCCGTCCAAGGCGAAGTACGTGCTGGCCGACGGCGTCGCCGACAAGACCAAGGCCGCCTCCGCCGAACTGCTCAACAAGCACCCCTCTACCCGGGCCTCGAGCTCGGCTGACCCAGAACACAGCGTCTGCTCCCGCTCGGAGCGGGCGCTGTGTGCTGTGGTCAGGCGTCCTCCTTGATCCCCATCAAAGCCTGCGGCGCGGCCTTCGCGGGCAATGAACAGCGTGACGATCGTTCTGCCTGTGCCGTCGCAGGGCGCCACGCCTGTCAGCGCCCGGCTTCATCCGTGAATGAACCACAGCGACGGCTACGACATGACTAGCGAAGGTGGGCCGGGCGCGGAGTCTGAGGCCGACTGTGACACCTGCTGACCGGCACCGGTCTCGAGTACGTCCCGAGCTCGTGCCTCCCTCTCGGACAGACTGTCCAAGCTCAGGGTCGCCGCCAGAACGACGGAGACGGTGGCCCAGATGCTCGTCGCTGAGCTCGGCATCAAACCTGATGCGACGCCCGCACCCCCGAGACCCGCGGCGGTGACGGCCATGGCCAAGGTGAAGCCCTTGTCATTCCTCCGCATCGCAGCGCGATCGCTGCCCGTTTCGGGGTGAGCATCCGCCAGTCGCCGAGCTGCGCGGCGTCCTGCCCCGCCCACACGCATGACGGCCCCACTTGCGACCGCATCACGGACGGCTGCCGCCTTGGCCAGGTATCCGACGGACTGCATCAACCACGTGGTCGGCTCGAGACCGTCCAGCGATTCATCCGGCGTGGGGACCCACTTGCTGAGCTTCTCGAGGCAGTCGTCCACAGCAGGCCTGCTGCATCCTGCGTCAAGAATTGCCGCCTCGACAGTCAGAGTCTTCTCCGGAAAGTTCAGCGCCAAGTCGAAGGCAGATTGCAGAATCCGCTGCGCGTCCGTGGGGTTGTCGAAGCGCACCTCGTCCAGACCGAACCCTTCCCAGAGAGAGCTGAAGGCCCATCCGGTGGCGCGCTTGTCCTCGGCAGCCTCCAGCGTCCGCCGCAGCGCGACGATCGTCTCCCAGGCGATCCCGTCCATCAATCGCTCAACGGCGCCGGGCTCGACCGGCCTGGCGTCCACCGGCCCGCCGCACGAGCCTCTCCCGTCCTGTAGCTCAGTCATCGACGTGTTCCATTCTACCGACAGCAGTATTGACGGTGCCTGGACAAAATCCTTCCCCGAACAGAGACGATGCCAGCGACCCCCGTGTGACACTCCAGCCGAGCCAGATCACTCAAACCATGCGCAACACTTCAGTCGGCCTCCGCACACCGGCGCGGTCATAGGCGCGGTCACCGGCCGGGCGGCCGGCGCCGAGCGATCGGCCGCCGATGTAGGCCATCCTCACCTCAGGTCCGGGGTCTGCCTGCCTTCCAGCGACCACCGCGCAGCGAGGACGGCACCTACCAGGCGCGCCCGACGTACTCGTCACCACCGGGCCCCGGTCGGCCCGACCACCTGCAGCTACCGGCAGAGCCGACCACCTGCTGCCACACCGGGCACCGCCCGACCACCTAATGCCCGACCGTGTTACTACCGCGCAGGGCCCCCCGTGTTCCCTTGAGTTCCTCTGCTGGTTGGAGGTAGCCGATCGACGGCTGCGATCAGGTTTTCTCTAGCAGCCATGGACTTTTCCCGCAGGCCGCCTAGCTCTCCCCCTGCGTGTCGCTGGTTCGCTAGACTGCGCCTAGTTGTTATTGCTCCCACCCCCACGATCACCACCCCGGTCGCCACTTCGACCAAGGCTTTCGTAGCACCCGGTGGAAGGTGACTGACCACCCCTACTGCTGTTCCTAGTGACCCCGTGGTTGCGAGCATGAGTTTGCTGGTTCTTTCGGCAGCGGTCCTATAATTGGCTGAGCCCGTCCACGCTTCTGCGGTCGCGGCTTGCGACTGTGCAGCCGCTTTGAGCACCTCGGGTGCAGCTTCGGCAATCGATCGCGTCTGGTCGCCACTCGCGATCAACGCGACGTCATCCATCTTGACGACGTCGCGGACTGCAACTGCCGCGGCCAGCCGCGCCAAAGATTCTCCCAACCAACGTTCGGGATCCTGAGCCTCGATCTCGCCGCCATAGGCGTTGTTCAGGCGCTGTCGCAGCTGTGCGAACTTTTCCTTGAGACCGTCTTCAGGCGTGTTGCGCTCCTCGCCGACTGCGGAGGCGGCCACATCGACCGTCAGCGGCTTCTGAGGGTAGGTCGTGGCCAGCTTGAATGCCTTCTGCAGGACCTGTTGAGTATCCGTCGAGGCGGGCCCGAGGTCATCATTCAATCTGTAGTCCTGCCAAAGGTCACGGAAGGTGGATCCCACCGTTCGCTCGTGTGCAGCTGACTCTGCCACCCGGCCGAGCGCGACGGCCACTTCTTGGGCAAAGGCCTCCACCAAGGCATCGGCAGTCAGTTCGTCAACCGACTTCGGAGCCTCCGCTGTCGCTGTCGCCGGACCACCATCCCGCGTCTCGGCTTCCGGGGCGCTGCGACCGTCCGGTGACTCAGCCATTGGTCGGCTCCAATCTGGCGAGGACGGTGTCGATGTTATCGACGCGGGCTTGGAGCTGGTCGAAATCGGCTGAGAGCTCCGGGCCGGCCGTCACATAATTTCTGTCCTCGGACGACTTCGGCACATACCACCACGCATCCGCATACAAGGTCGGACCGACCTCGAATCCGACCAGCAAGGGCTTCGCGGCACCCGATTCGATCAGCTGTCGCATGTCGGCGTCAGACATCGTGCCAACGGCCATCTGCTCCTCCTCATCCACGGCCGCCACCCCAGATGGCAGACCTGTTCGGGACTACGACAATACAGCGGCTCCAGGTGTGACATCACTCACCTCCGCCCGCTGCCGCCGTGAGCGATCTGTGAGTCGCCACCAGAGGTGCGGACTCGACCGGGCACCCCAGGCAGTCGAAAACAACAGGTGCGGCGGCGCCGTACGACCAGGTCCACCTGAACAGGTCGAGTGCATCTCCTCATACTGCGCCTCACCGAGGCCGGCCGGTTCGCGTCAGCGCCCTTGCTCGATGGAGCGGCCCCGCTGAGGGCCCTCGCCTGGGGTGGGTCTGGGGGTCTCGGGCGATGAGCCCACGGCATGCGCCAAGCGTGCCAGTGCTGCACGGGATTGCTCCTGGCTGCTCTTCAGATCCTGCACTGCGCGATCAGCCTTGGGCGCCGAGAGCCGAATCGCCCCGGCCGCCGCGGCGGCAGCCATGGCGGCGCTGAACACCATCATCGGAAGTGGGTGCGTGACCATGTGAGGATTTCCCGATGCACGCGCCGCGGCTCGCGCACTGTCGGACACTAGCCTCGCGGCACTGCCGGTCTACATCGCCGCTCGATGACGTTCTGCAGCCTTGTCTGTCTGCCCGTTGGCGTGCTGCAGATCCCATACTGCAAGCTTGACATCGCCGACCTCCACCTTGGCCCCCTTTAAGAGCGCGTTTGCTTTTCCCATGATGTCCAACGCCACCTCGGTTCGAGCCAGCCGCCCCTCAGCCTTGGTCAGCTGAGCTCGCAACCGGGCGATCTCGGCCTGCTCGGCGCTCAGCCGCCCAACCTTCGCGCCGGGCTCGCGCCCTTCCAGCACGCCACCGTCGCGCAGCTTGCGTGACTCGGTGATCTGCGAGGAGTACAGCCCCGCGCGCCGCAGATATTCGCCACCCTCGCCGTCTTGGCAGGCCACCTCAGACACCGCCAGTTGCCGGCGCTTCTCGGCGGGGATGAACGTCCGCCGAGGTCTCACACCACCAGCTCTCGAACCCGATTCACCCATCCCACCATAGGTCCCGATGAGAAATCGTGAGACGACTTGTCACACCAGCGGGTGTTTGATCGTCTGGGTCCGGAACAGGTCTGTAACAATCCGTGTGGGCCGTCGACGAGGAGGAGCGGATGGCTGTTGGCAGGATGCGTGCGTCCGACATGCAACGGTTGGTCGAGTCGGGAGTTGCCAGACCTTTGCTGGTCGGGTTCGAGGTCAGTCCGACGTCGTACGGATGCGTGGTGGTACGTGCCCAGCTCGTCCGGCGGCGGTGACTACGTGACGGCAGGTCCGGAGCTCTCAGTCGACTTCGATCAGCCTCAGGCCCGTGTCGACACGATTGACGCGGTCCTTGCCCGAAGGGAGCCGACCGATGGCTGAGCCGAACAAACTCTCGGCGGTCGACCGGCGGACGATAGAGACCGTCATGGAGCTTTCGCGCGGGGGTGGTCTGGCGGTTAGACCAGTTGGTAACGCGTTGCCGGACGACCGAAAGGCCGAGGCAGGAGGGAAGTTCGCCATGGCGTGGGCAGATCCCGGTCTGCACCGCTGCAAGCTCCAGCAGACTGCTCGCAGCGGATTCTGCAAGGCGCATGGAATCAGACCCAACTGACCAGAGCCAAACTACTGACCGTCGGTACCGCGACGAGGCAGGCTAGGGTACTGAGCGGTCCTGAGCTGTCGATGGAGTCGCGCAGTTCGAACAGGAACTTGCCATGGCCTACGGTGACACGACGGGAGCAGCCAGGCCGTAAGTGCAAGCGAAGGAACAAGGACCGGAGTAAGCCGAAGAGAGGCTGAGGCAGGCGCTGGGTTGGCTGGCCAAAGGCGCGGTCGTCCGTGGCGTCGTCGATGGAGCGGCCGCCGTGCAGCTGCGCGAACTGGCCAAGGAACACGAAGCACTCGAAGGCGCCATAGCAAACTCAGGTGGGAAGGCTGCGAAGTACCGAAGAGCGCTGACGACGAGCAGCAGGTCGCTGCCACAGCCGCGAGCGACCTCGCGATTCCCCCGTGCTTGTAGCTGCCTCCGCCTCGGTGGGTACTGTGGCAAGAGCGGTGGTAGTGAGCACCGCCTTCGTCGTGCCGGCGGTGTCATTGAAGGCGGACCGCATTGCCAAGGCAAGAGTGCAGCGCGCGGCCGACGCTCTCGACGCCAGTCAAGCGAACTCGCGGGGAGCATTCGAGCGCGTTGTCACTGCCGCCGACAAGCTGCCTCCGGCGATCAGCACAGCGTCGAAGCGAGGCAACGAAGGGCATTCGCGCTAGCAGCACCCGGGGCAGCTGCGGTCGCTTGTGCCACCCTGCAAGGGTGCCGGCCCGAAGACCTTGAGGATCCAGAGGTAGGCCCGCGGATGTCCGGCGGGTCGCGGAGGAGTGAGGGCGGAGCGATGAGTTGGTGGCGGAAGTCCACGGAGGAGGAGCTCGCGGTCGCGGGTATCCTGATGGAAGTCTTCGCGCGGGAAGCGGTCGTCGCGCTGAGTCGCCGGACGTCGGCTCTTCCACCCACGACCGCGCTGGCGGCGGAGTTCGCGGACCGATGGCAGGACTTCGGTCTGAACAAGGTCAAACTCGCACCGACGGATTCTCAACGGATCTTGACGAGTGCTTTTGGTCTGGCCGTGACCTTCCCGGACAAGCCGCTGACGGTCGAGGCAGCAATCGCCGCGGTCAAGGAGACCGACGCGCAGGCGCCGTTGGTCGGAAGGTTCGAACAGGATCTCAACGAGATCTACGGTGGTTCACTGCAACTGCCCGCGGCGGAAGAGTGGCTGGAACAGTCCTTGTGCCGGCTGGCCAATGCTGGGGTGGTTCGCGATGCCATTGGTCTGGGCGCTCGATTGCAGGATGCGGAGTTGGACGGCCAGATGCGGAAAGTGTTGCGTCAGAGTGAGCAATTGGCGGCCGTGATCATGAACCGTCCCCTCGGGAGTGCCTCGCCCGGGGTGATGAGTACGAAGGTGAAGCATGCGGCGGCGGCTTTGGACGACGCGCAGGAACGGGCCGTGCAGGCCCGCCTGCGCGCAGCCGACGCCCTCGACAAGATGCAGCCAGATCCGTCGACCGACGAACCTTCGCCGGTCAGGGCGCTCAGGGGGCTGCGCACTTCAGCAGCCCGGTCCGACCCCTCCAGACAGTGAGCTCACGCCACAACAGTGCGGGTGCTCGGACTGAGTAGTGCGCCGTCGAGCGTGAGAGGAGGTGCCGAGCGGCAGGCTGCCGGACAACCACTTGCACCACTCGCCCTCTGATGACCGGTTAGTGAACCTCGACGCTCAGTATGTTGACGGCAACCGGAACGAGGAGGTCGAAATGACCGATGGAAGCCTGTCTTCAGACGCGATGCGGCAGCTGGTCGACTCGGGGGATGCGAAAGCGCTGCTTGTCGGATTCGAGGTCGGTCCAACGCGGTACGCCGATGCCTGGTGGTACGTACCGAGCGACGCGGGCGACGGCGCGGACTATGTAGTGGCCGGACCCGACATGTCGGCAGAATTCGACCGGCTGCAAGCCCGCTCCGACAAGATCGACGCGCTGCTCGCCGAGCCGGGGAGGACCGATGGCTGACCGCGCCACCAAGGCGATGAACATCGGAATCGCCGAAGACGTGATGGAACTGTTCGCGCGCGAGGCGCTCGTCGCCCTCGATCGGTACGTGAACTCGTTGCCGGACAAGCAAAAGGGTCGGGCGGGGAAGGATTTCGCAACTCTTTGGCAGGAGCTCAAACTGGGCGAGGTCCAGTTCACCGAGCCAGCATCCGAAGGCCAGCGGATCCTGCAGGAGGCCTATCGCTTGAGCGAGACGCTTGAGATTAGACCGCTGACGGTCGAACTCGCGCAGGCGCGCGCGCACCTGGGTGGCCCCCGGGAGATGGCAGTGTTCGCGGGGATGAAGGACGACTTCGAGGACTACATTGACTCGTCGAACCTGCCCGAGCCGCACGAGTTCCTCAGAAGGTCGCTGGGACGGCTGGCGAAGGCAGCGACCGTCCGCGAGGTGATACAGGCCGGTGCTGCCCTGCGATTTGTCGACGTCGGGAACAGCGAGTCGCGTAAACAGGCAGCGGCCGTGCTGGAGCAAGGCAAGAAGCTGGCACCGGCACGCAGCAGAGTGAATGTACGCAAGCGAATTCGCCACAACGCGGAGGACGAGTTCGATGCGGCTGCCGGTCTGACCACCATCGGTGGTGCGGCGACGGCGATTGTCCTGTCCACCCACGGCACTCCAATGGTGGCATCGGTGGCGTTGGCGGCTGCTGAGGGACTGGCGTTGGCCGCCACGTTCGCCCGGGGTAGTCGGGGGGTTCGTGCGGTGCGGAACCTGACGAAGAGCCAGGAACAGCTTGCCTCTGTTCGGGACGCCGTCGCGGGCGCGGTCGACAAAGTGGCACCTAATGCAAAGGCGGCGCCCGTGGCTGGCGCGACTAGGAAGATCAACGAAGCAGCCGCCCGCCTGGTCAAAAAGCCTGACGGCCACCACCGATAACTCTCGGTCGGACCCTTGTCCTGCCGGCCCGTGGGCGGTTCGGTGCCATCGTCTCGCAGTAACCTGGGTGGCATTTTCGAACAAAGGAGGTACAGATGACTGATGACAGAATGCCTGCGGCTGACCGATCCGGAGCTGGCGGCCGAGTTCGACCGGCTGCAGGTCCGTTCCGACACGGTCGACGCGATCCTGACCACCCCAGGAAGGGCTAATGACCGAGTCGATGGTACCCGTGCGGCAGGGCCAGATCAGGAATGCCGAGGAGTCGGTCGACGAACTCGCGTGGAACGTGCTTGTCGCCATGGATGAACACGCAAAGAAGGCGCCACAGGACAAACGGAGTGAGCCGGGAAAGCATTTCTCCGAGTTCTGGCAACAGTCGGGTCTGAACGGGGCCACTCGCAGCCTGAACACGGATCCAATGCTGATCCTGAAAGCCGCCTATCGCTTGACTCAGACGGCGGATCAGAAGCCCTTGACGCTCGCGACGGCGGCCAGGGAGGTGTACATGGATACCTCCTTCGCGGTCCGGGTGGGTGTCGAAGACCGTCGGCGGGCCGGCCTCGAGAGCCGCCCCGATTCGCTAACGACGGAGGCGTGGCTGAAACACTCCGTGGAGCGGTTGGCCAAAGCGGTCGTCGTCCGCGACTCCGTCAGGTTGGAGACCGCCGACAGAGTGGTAGACGCTTTTGCGCGGCAGGCAATCGTCGCCATGGATGACTATGCGACGAGTTTTCCGGAGGCTGACAGGACTCGGGCGGCGGAGTATTTCGCCGAGATGTGGGACCAGTTGGATCTGGAAGAGGCAACCGCCGATCTGAGCACGGACTCAGCGCGGATCTTGAAGGCTGCCCGGGGGCTGACCCAAACGCCGGTGAGCCTGGAGGTGGACGCGGCAGCCGTGCAACAGGCGATCGCGGAACTGCGGCAGGACGTCCGCGAAGGACCTGGTGAACCGGCGAAGACACCATCCGCAGACGACCGGCTGAAACGATCTCTGGCACTTCTGGCCAAGGCGAGCATCGTCCGCGACATAGTCAAAGGGGGCGCCGCTGTGGAGGTGGATCCGGTAGTCCAGGCCCAGGTGAACACAGTGCTCGAACAGGGTGAGAAGCTGGAGGACGCCAGACACGACTTGCAGCAGAAATCTGCGAAGCGCGATGCCGAGCGGCGGGATGTGCCCATCGTTACAGCCCTGTCGGCTGTTCCGGCGCTGGCCGGAACGATGGAGATGTCCGTAGGAGGCTGGGGGCTGGCTTTCGGAGGAGTCAACGCGGTGGTAGCAGCGGGATTGGTGGCTTCTTCCTGGGTGAATGACAGGCGGGCGAACCGCGCGCTGGGCGACAGCCAGGCGACGCTTGGCTCGGCTCGAACGTGGCTAGGTAGGGATCTCGACCGGGTCGAGCCCGGCGCTGCCGCCCCAAGCGCCGGCAACGCCGCGAAACCGAGGAATGGCGGCCTCGGTCGGTAGTAGGTGTCTGTGGTTGTGGCTTGCCTTCTCGCTCCCGGCGTCGGATGGTCCGGGGCGAGAAGGCCAGGCTGTTAGTTGAGCTCGAGGCCCGGGTAGAGCGGATGTTTGTCGAGCAGCTCGGCGGAGGCGGCCTTGGTCTTGTCCACGACGCCGTCGGCCAGCACGTACTTCGCCTTGGACGGGGCGCCGGCGGAGGTCGTGGTCGGCGTGGTGGCGGAGATGACGTCGACGATGAGCTCGGCGACCCGGTCGAACTCGTCGCCGCCGAAGCCGCGCGTGGTCAGCGCCGGCGTGCCGATCCGGACACCGGAGGTGTACCAGGCGCCGTTGGGGTCGCGCGGTACGGCGTTCCGGTTGGTCACGATGCCGGCGTCGAGGAGCGCGGACTCGGCCTGCCGGCCGGTGATGCCGTACGACGAGACGTCGAGCAGCACGAGGTGGTTCTCGGTGCCGTCCGTCACGAGCTTCACACCACGCTTCATCAGGCCCTCGGCCAGCGTGACGGCGTTGTCCGCGACGGCCTGCGCGTAGTCCTGGAACGAAGGCTGCCGGGCCTCGGCCAGCGCGACGGCCTTCGCCGCCATCGTCTGGCTGAGCGGACCGCCCAGCACCATCGGGCACCCGCGGTCGACGGAGTCGGCGTACTCGGGCTGGCACAGCACCATGCCGCCGCGTGGACCCCGGAGCGACTTGTGCGTGGTGGTCGTGGTGACGTGCGCGTGCGGGATCGGGTCGAAGTCGCCGGTGAACACCTTGCCCGCGACCAGGCCGGCGAAGTGCGCCATGTCGACCATCAGCGTCGCGCCGACCTCGTCGGCGATCTCGCGCATCGTCGCGAAGTTCACCTTGCGCGGGTACGCCGAGTAGCCGGCGATCAGGATCAGCGGCTTGAATTCCCGCGCGGCCCGGGCGACCTCGTCGTAGTCGAGCAGGCCGGTCTCCACGTCGGTGCCGTAGGAGTGCTGGTTGAACATCTTGCCGGAGATGTTCGGCCGGAAGCCGTGGGTCAGGTGACCACCGGCGTCCAGCGACATGCCGAGCATCTTCTGGTCGCCGAGCGCCTTGCGGAGCTTGGTCCAGTCCTCGTCGGTCAGGTCGTTGACGTGCTTGGCGCCCGCCGCGGCCAGCGCCGGAGACTCGATCCGCTGGGCCAGGATCGCCCAGAAGGCGACCAGGTTCGCGTCGATGCCGGAGTGCGGCTGGACGTAGGCGTGCGGCGCGCCGAACAGAGCCGTGGCGTGGTCGGCCGCGGTCTGCTCGACGGTGTCGACGTTCTGGCAGCCGGCGTAGAAGCGGTGCCCGATGGTGCCCTCGGCGTACTTGTCCGAGAGCCAGTTGCCCATCGTCAGCAGGGTGGCGGGGGAGGCGTAGTTCTCGCTCGCGATCAGCTTCAGTGACGAGCGCTGGTCGGCCAGTTCGGCCTTGATCGCGCCGGCGATGGTCGGTTCCACCGCGCCGATCACCTCGAGCGCGTTGCGGTACGCGGCCGACGCGGCGGCAGCGTCGAAGGATTGAGTCATCGTTGTCTCTCCTGCGGTTGCAGTGGGTCGAAGGCACCCAGGCGCACGGTGCCGACGTTCTTCGCTCCCCGGTGGTTCTCCACCTCAGCGCGCCAGTCGCGACGCGGTCACCCTATCGCGTCCCCGCCTGCCAGACCCTTACGTCCGAAGAACTCTGGCGTCCAGCCCTCTGGCGTCTAGCCCTCGGATCTTCGGACGCAAGCGATCAGAGGGTGCGGTCGGTGATGGCGGTGAAGGGAGTTGTGCGGGGGAGGGTGCCGAAAACGCCGCCCCAGTCGTTCGCCAGCCTTGAGGCGACGAAGGCGTCGGCGACCTCTGGGGTCGAGTGCCGGACCAGCAGTGAGGCCTGCAGGCAGACCGCCATCCGGGCGGCCAATCGCCGTGCTCCGGCCTCCGCCTCGGTCACGTCAGCAAGCGCTTGCAGTACGTCGCTCACCGCGGCATCCAGCCGTGCATCCGCCGCGCGAGCCACGCCGACCTCCAGCAGCCAGGCCTCCAACGACTCGGGCCTTCGGAGGGCTCGGAGCACGTCGAGCGCGTTGACGGTGCCGGAACCTTCCCAGATCGAGTTCAACGGCGACTCCCGGAACAGCAGGGGCAGTCCGGACTCCTCGACGAACCCGTTCCCGCCCAGACACTCGAGCGCCTCGGCGACCATCATCGGAGTGCGCTTGCACACCCAGAACTTCGCGAGGGGCAGCGCGATCCGCCGGAACGCGGCAGCCTGCTCGTCACCGGTCTGCGATGCGTCCACCGCCGCCGCGAGTCGCATCCCTAACGCGGTTGCCGCCTCACTCTCCAGCGCCAGGTCGGCCAGCACGTTCTGCATGGCCGGCTTGTCAGCGAGCAACCCACCGAACGCCGAGCGGTGGCGGGTGTGCCAGAAGGCTTCTACCAGGGCGCGGCGTTGGAGGGCCGCCGAGCCCAGCACACAGTCCAACCGCGTCGCGGCGACCATGTCGATGATGGTGCGGACGCCGGCGCCCTCGTCGCCGAGGCGGTAGCCGATCGTGCCGTGGAACTCGACCTCGCCGGACGCGTTCGACCGGTTCCCGAGCTTGTCCTTCAGCCGCTGCAGTGCGAACGGGTTCCGGTTGCCATCGGCAAGCACCCGCGGCACGACGAAGCAACTCAGTCCGTCCGGCGCCTGCGCGAGTACCAGGAACACGTCGACCTGCGGCGCCGAGCAGAACCACTTGTGCCCGTTCAACTGGTATTCACCGTCACCGCCGGTCGGCGTGGCCGTGGTGAGATTCGCCCGGACGTCCGAGCCGCCCTGCTTCTCGGTCATCCCCATCCCCGCGAGGACGCCGCTCTTCTCCGCCGCGGGCAGCCGGCGGACGTCGTACGACGACGAGGCGAGCCGCGGGATCCACTCCTTCGCGAGCCGCTCGTCCGCCGTGAGCGCCGGGATCGCGGCGTACGTCATCGAGATCGGGCAGCCGTGCCCCGGCTCGACCTGGGACCAGACGTAGAACCCGGCGGCCCGGGTGAGATGCGGCGACGGGCGCTCGCTCGTCCACGGCGCGCCCTGGAGCCCGAACCCGACGGCCCGCTCCATTAGCCAGTGCCACGACGGGTGGAACTCGACCTCGTCGATCCGGTTCCCGTAGCGGTCGTGGGTGCGCAGGACCGGTGGGTTCTGGTTCGCCGGGAGCGCCTGCGCGAGGGCTTCCTCGGAGCCCGCGACCTCGCCGATCCGGTGCAGACCGGGATCGCCGGCGAGATCGGCGTACGGGCGCAGAGCGTCACCGAGCGCCGTGTCACGCGTGAAGAAGTTCACCCCGCGCAGTGGGGGAGCCTGGTTCGTTACCGCGAATGGGGCCGCCATGTCAGTACGGTAAGCGGTATGGCACGTTCAGGGGCAGGACCCGATGCTGGGAGCTCCCTCTCATTGGCATGGGTCCGCAGAATCCCCGCGACTACCTGGAAGCTGGTCACCCAGACGATCGGGGTGTGTCTGCGCTACCGGGTCACCGGTCTCGCGGCCGAGGGGGCGTTCTTCGCCATCCTCTCGCTGCCGCCGCTGATCTTCGGGCTGGCCGGAAGTCTCGGTTACATCGCGGGCAAGTACTTCGAGGTCGAGACGATCGACGACATCAAGCTGCAGATCGCC
>Ga0193707_1000315_pt1 | contig 15823 bp, 14 predicted proteins | sample U3c2metaG_FD_143043 | JGI IMG/M metagenome (GOLD analysis project Ga0193707, IMG submission 143043) | Soil microbial communities from a riparian zone of the East river system, Colorado, United States - U3c2 | ecosystem: Environmental > Terrestrial > Soil > Riparian zone | place: USA: East River... | reverse complement strand
GACCACAGCCGCCGGGCCTTCCACTCGCTCGAGCAGGATGCCCGCCAGCTTCCGGTCCTCCACCAGTACGTCGTTCGGCCACTTCACGAGCGCCGGGATCTCCCCCACCCGTCGTACGGCGGCAGCCACGGCCAACGGGACCAGCAGACCCAGCCACGGCCACCGAGCCGCGGTCACCGCAGTCGGACGCAGCAGGACCGACGTGAGCAGGGCAGAGCGCTCCGGAGTGGTCCACGTGCGCCCCAGCCGCCCGCGACCGGACGACTGGTGCTCCGCAGTCACCACCAGACCCTCAGCCGCCCCGGCGGACGCCGCGGCCGACACGACCGCGTTGGTCGACGGTGTCTCCGCGAGTACGTCGATCTGCGTCCAGAGCGAGCCGGGCCGGACCAGCCGCCCTCGCAGGAACCGTGCGTCCAGGGGCGGCCGCTCCAGGTCGCTGAACATCAGCCGGTGTTCTGCAGGCCGGCGGCGACACCAGAGACGGTCAGCAACAGCAGCCGCCGAGTGCGGACGATCTGCTCCTCTTCCAGCGAGTCATCGGTCCGCAGCGTTCGCAGCGCCTGCAACTGCAGGTAGCTGAGCGCGTCGACGTACGGGTTCCGCAGCTCGACCGCACGGCCCAGCACACGCCGCCCGGCCAGCAACCGGTCCTGGTCGAGCACCTTGAGCACCCACTCGGTGGTGAGCTCGTGCTCGTCGAGCATCAGCTGAGTGAGGTCCGGCCGGTCGCCCAGCTCCAGATAGCGGCCCAGGATGCGCCGGTCGGTCTTCGCCAGCGACATCTCCGCGTTCTCCAGCATCACCTGGAATAGTGGCCAGTTCCGGTTCGCGTCCCGCAGTACTGCGACGTCCCCGACGGCCGAGAGCGCCGATCCGAGGCCATACCATCCCGGTGCGTTCACGCGGGCCTGCGACCAGGCGAACACCCACGGGATCGCGCGCAGGTCCTCCAGCGACGACACCGCCACGCCACGCCGAGCGGGCCGCGACCCTAGCGGCAGCTGACCGAGCTCCTCCAGCGGAGTCACCCGGCCGAACCACTCAGCGAAGCCATCCGCCTTCACCAACCGGTGGTACGTCGTCCGCGCGGCCTCGTCGAGGGTCTTCTCCACCACTGAGAACCGATCGGCCGCCGCGGCAGCCCGCTCTTCGATGGCCGGCGTGGACGCCAGCAACGTCGCCGCTGTGACCTGCTCGATGTGCCGCTGCGCGATCGCCGCATTGCCATAGCGAGCCGGGATCGCTTCACCCTGCTCGGTGAGCTTGAACCGGTTCGCCGGGCCACCGCCACGGCCCAGAGCCCCGCCCCGACCGTGGAACAGGGTCAGCCGGATCGCATTGCGCTGCGCCCACGCCGTGATCCGCGCCTGAGCGTCGTACAGGGCCAGCGTCGCCGACACGGGTCCGACGTCCTTGGCGGAGTCGGAGTACCCGAGCATGACCTCGAAGCGCCGGTCGTTGGCGGTGAGCCGGTGCCGGACCCGGGTGAGCTGGATCGCGTTGTCCAGCACCTCCACCGAGTTCTGCAGGTCTTCACCGGTTTCGAACAGCGGTACGACGTCCAGCTCGACCGGGCGGCCGTCCATCGCCGCGTCCGCCAGCTCGTAGACGGCGGCGAGATCACCGGCGTTACGCGTGAACGAAACGACGTACCGGCGGCAGGCCTCGGGGCCGAAGCGCTGCTGGATCTGACCGATCACCCGCAGCGTCGCCAGCACCTCTTCGGTCTGGTCGGACAGCTCACCACCGCCCAGCACCTCTTCGAGCGCCTTGGCGTGGACCGCGGAGTGCTGACGGACCTCCAACTCGGCCAGGTGGAAGCCGAACGAGTTCACCTGCCAGATGAGCTGCTGGAGCTCGCCGTACGCCTGACGTGGCGCGCCCGCGGTCACCAGGGAGTCCTGCAGCACCTTGAGCTCGTGCTGGAAGTCAGAAGCCCGCGGGTAGCCGAAGTCCGCGTCGCGGGACCTCGTCGCGGCCAGTCGGCGGGCCGCGAGGAGCAGGAGCTGCCGGTGCGGCTCGGCGGGCGAGCGGGACTCGATGTCCGCGATCAGCTCCGGGTTGACCGCCCGGGCGTCCTCCAGGATGCGGCGGACCGGCGCGGACGGCGGTGTGGTCGCGGCGTCCAGGGTGAGCGCCCGGCCGAGCACCTCGGTGGCCTGCTCGAGGGCCCGCAGGACGTGGTCGGCCTGGATCTGCATGGCCTCGCGGGTGATCGCGGCGGTGACGTTCGGGTTACCGTCGCGGTCGCCGCCGATCCACGAGCCGAGCCGGACGAACGGCGCCACCACCGGCGGCCGGATCCCGGCAGCGTCACCGGCGAGCGCGTCGTCGAGCCGCCGGTAGACGTTGCCGACGACATCGAAGAGCGTCTCCTCGAACACCGCCATCGCGGACCGCACCTCGTCCAGCGGCGATGGCCGGCTGGTGCGGAGTTGCGACGTACGCCAGAGGATGTCGACCTGCTCGATCAGGCGGCGGCGGTTCTCCGCCAGCTCGCTGTCGCCGGCCCGCGGGTCGCCGCGCTCGTCCAGCAGCGACGAGATGCGCCGGATCGTCGCCAGCACCGCGCGTCGGCGGGCCTCGGTCGGGTGCGCGGTCAGCACCGGGCGGAACTCGAGTCCGTTGAGCAGCGCCCGGGCCTGCTGCTCGCCACTGTCCGCGGAGATCTGCTCGACCGCCTGGGCCAGCTCGGACACGGCCGGCCCACCAGCCGACTCAGGACCGGAGCGGTCCCGCTCGCGCAGCACGCGGGCGCGGTGCAGCTCCTCGCTCAGGTTGGTCAGGTGGAAGTAACAGGTGAACGCCCGCGCGACGTCCTCGGCCCGCTCGTACGGCCAGGAGGCGACGAGTTGCTCGGCGGCCGCGCCGTCGCCGGCGATGGTCAGCTCGCGGAGCTTCTCGACGTCGTCGAGCAGCGGCTGTCCGGCGTACTCGACCAGCACCTTTCCGAGAAGCTCGCCGAGCAGGCGGACGTCGGCCCGAAGTTCTTCGGGCACCTCGAACCGCGCGCGGGTACGGGTTTCACTACCGGTCTCGGTCACGTTCGCCCACCCTATCGGCGGGCGCACGAGATCGCCGCCCAGTCCGCCCACTGGAAGCCCGATCGTGACCCATCCCTCAGCTACTTCACAGTACGGCGAGACCGGGGAGGATCTCTGCCCGAATCGGGAGCAGGATCCTCCCCGACCCGGAAGTCAGACGTCGCCGAAGCCGCCACCGACGACCTGGGACACCACTGTGGCCAGTTCCGCCGGGCTGCGGTCGGTGCCGTCGACCACGAGCATCCGGGCGCAGGCCTCGGTCATCGAGGCCAGCAACTCGGCCAGAACCGGCAGGTTCGCCTCCGGGTCGGTGACGCCGGGCAGGGACTTCAGCAGGGTCAGCCGCAGCCCCTCGACGAGGAACGCGCGGGCGGCCCGGACGCGCTCGGCCACCACGGGCGCGGCGCCGTACTGGGCACCGAAGACGATGCGCCAGGACTGCGGATTCGTCGCCGCGGTGGTGAGGAACGCGGTCAGGCCGTCGAGGACGTGCTCCACGGGCGTGCCGACGCTCGGATCGGCGGGCAGCGCGGAGACGATCGAGGTGACGAGGTGCTGCTCCTCGCGGGCGAGCAGGGCCAGCAGCAGTTCGTCGCGGTTCGCGAAGCAGTCGTAGACGACGGGTTTGGTCACCCCGGCCGCGTCCGCCACCGACTGCATCGTCGTACCGGCGTAGCCGTTCGCGGAGAAGACCTGGAGGGCGGCCTCCAGGATCATCGGACGCCGGCGCTCCGGGCCGAGATGCGCCGCCCGGCGACGCTTTTCGGCATCCTCGACCACTTGACAAAGCTACCAGATCGTAGGAAATTCCTACGGTCTGGTAGGAACTGCCCGGGGGTGGTCGCAATGGCCGAGCGAAGCAGTGCCCGCTGGCTCGAGTCCGACAGGCTCACCACCCTGGACGCGAGTGAGCTGGCTCGGTTGGTCGACCGGACTTCGGAGCGGGAGCTTCGGCATCGGCTCATCGGGGGTGTGCGAGAGATCGCGTTGCGCGAGATCTTTCGACGGATGCCGGAGTATCTCCGACCCGCCCGGGCCGCCGGGTTCGACGCAGTCGTCGCCTGGCAGATCACGGGGGCGGGCGGGGACGGGCGGCCCGAGGAGGTGGACGAGCACTGGATCCGGATCAGCGACGGCCGCTGCACGGTGCTGGCCGATCAGCCCGCGGCCGCGGACATCTCCATCCGCACCGACCCCACCACCCTGCTCCGCGTCGTCACCGGCAACGAGGACTGGCCGCCCGCCTCACCAAGATCTTCGCCGTCGGCCCCACCTGACCGCCCACCCCAGCCGACCACAACTCCGGGAGCGCGCATGGTCAGCGGCTTGGGGTATCGGTGGATCGGCTTGTGGACTGCTCGGTGGAGTGGGCGCCACCACGGCGGCCCTGGGCTGCCTGGCCCTGCGGTACTCGGGGGGCTCCGGCGGCGGGTGCTTGCTTGTTGAGTACGGCGCGCAGTGCTGCCACGTCCCGGTCCTCGTCAGGTGAACCGCCGGCACGCCCGTCCGGCCCGGCCGAACGCTGGTGTCCCTGCGCCGACGCGCCTCGCGGATCGGTCGGTCCATTAAGCCGCCCACCCTCAGCCTGCCGCAGCCGAGCCTGCTGCTGGGCCGGCGACTCCTCCGCAAAGGAGACCCGTCGATCCGCAGCCCGACCCGCCCCCTCCTGCTGGGACTGCTGTTGTTCGGGGTGGTCGGGGATTCGGTCGGCGGGGTCGGGGGGTGGGAGGGCGCTCAGGTCTTGCTCGCCGCGGGAGGTGTCCTGGGAGGTTTCCTGCGTGGCTTCCTGGGTGGTTTGGAGTTGCCGTTGTTGTTCGGGGCCGTTGCGGTAGCGGTCTTCGGCGGCGCGGACCACGTCGACCGCGGAGTCGGCGACCTCGAGGCCGCGCTGGCGGGAGACCGAGCGACGGTTGACCGAGGTGTCCTGGTTCAGCGGCTGCAGATCGGCGAAGCCATGATCGATCGTGGCCGCGATCTCCTGCCGGACCTCCTCCTGCTGCTCGGCCGGCACCAGATCGGGCAGGTCCGAGTTCTCGAACAGCATGTCGGCGGCGGCGCGCGCCTTTTCGGTCCGCGGCGCGTTCGCCATCCGGCGCAGTACCTCGTCGCCGTCCTCACCGACCTCGGCCCCGATCTCGTCGGCGAACGAGCGGGCCGCCGGTTCCCAGCCCGGGTAAGACGGGTGCCCACGGACCGCCTTCACCTGCACGGCCAAGGTCCGGCGGGAGGCTGCGGTCGGCCAGGTCGTCGAGCGCGGCCTGGCTCCAAGCCTCGGTGATACCTTCCTCGATCGGCTTGTATTCCGGCTGCCGCATGTCGGCCAGCCGGTCGTCATGATCGTGGTGCTCGGGAGCCGTGAGGTGAGTGAACTCGTGCCCCACCGTCTTCAGCGCGTTCCGGCGCTCGATCCACTGCTGTTCGGTGGCCGGCTGTCCACGGGTCGCGTACATCTCCTGCAGCGGCCGGACCACCACGTCCTGATTCAGCTTCAGCGTGCCGCCGGCTGTCGCCGAACCGCGGATCCGGCGCTCCGGATCGGTGTAGTTGATCTTCCCGTTCCACAGCGACTTGTCCGCGCCGGACTCGGCCGCGACCGCGTCCTGGACGCGCTCCCACAGCCCGTTGCCGACATCCGGGACCTCACTGTCGGGAGTCCGGACGACCTGGCCGGCCATCTCAGTCCGCCGCGGCGCCCAGGTCGATCACCTCGATGGACTCGGCCAGGCTCTCGTTCATCTCCAGCGCGGCATCGCGTTCGGCGATGGTCGGGGCGGCGTCGGCGATCCGGGCGATCTCGGCCATGCCCGCCTCCGCACGAGCGCGCCGCTCCACCGGCGTACCCTCTGGACGGGACGCCAGCAGCAGTACGTCACCGGCCCGCCGGACCGTCTCGCTCTCCGGCGTACGGGCGTCGGTGACCAGGTCGTCCAGCGTCGTCAGATAGCGGATCGCCCGGGCCCGGTCGGCCTCGCCCGGAACGGTCGCCGCCTGCTCACGCAACCGCTCGACTGCCGCGGCCAACTGCTCAGGGTCGGTGATCTCACCTCCCCAGGCGCGGATGATCCGGCGACGCTCGGCCTCGAACTCGGCGTACTCCACCAGTCCATGGTTGCACCCGAGAGGATCCCGCGAGGCGTCGGGCGATGAGTCGCGACGCCTGGGCCTGTCAGCGGTCGTGGCTCGAGGTCTCCTCATTGGCTGGGGTGTGTGCCTTCTGACCGAGGTCCTCGGGGTACATGCATGACTTCCCGGCCACCTGGCCGAGGTCCTCACCCCACGTGGCGATCTCGGCCGGCAACTCGTCGACGCCGCGGTCGATGAAGTCGGCGGCCTGAACGTGCTTGCCCCACCGGTCCGGTCACCTGCCCGGAGTGTCGAGACCTCTGCCCCTGAAGCGCGCGACTGCCGGTCCATCACATGAGAGGCGCGCGCCGTCCCCGGCGCCGGCGCCTCGACCTTGCGCAGCGGCGGGATCGCCGGGTCGGCCCCGAGCCCCGCCCGAGCATCCTGCCGACGGTTCTCGACCGCCGCTCCCTGGGGAGCCGGTGGATCTGCTCGAACATGCGAGCGCCGCATACGCCTGGTCCCCCAGCGTCCCGCCGTATCTCTCGGCCTCTCTGTTCACATCCAGACCGTTCGCTCTCCAGTCGGCCAGCTGGGCGGGCAGTTCGACGAGGCCCTCGGTCAGCATGCCCGCCGTCGCGCTGACAGCAACCGCCCGCCGCTCGTCAGGGATGGTGGACCCGGACGTGCTCTTCTGCCACGGTCGGTAACGTATCGAAGTCCCGATCCGGCGGGACCGTTGCGGTGGACGTCACAGCGGCGGTATGCCGTACTGGCGCGTAGGCTGCCCGCTTATGGGAGAGACGGTGAACATCCACACCACCGCCGGGAAGATCGCGGACCTCGAGCACAAGCTCGACGAGGCCGTGCACGCCGGGTCGGAGCGCGCGGTGGAGAAGCAGCACGCCCACGGGAAGAAGACCGCCCGCGAGCGGATCGCGCTGCTGCTGGACGAGGACTCGTTCTCCGAGCTGGACGAGTTCGCCCGGCACCGGTCGACGAGCTTCGGCCTGGACGGCAATCGCCCGTACGGCGACGGCGTGGTGACCGGGTTCGGCACCATCGACGGCCGCCAGGTGTGCGTGTTCGCGCAGGACTTCACCGTCTTCGGCGGCAGCCTGGGCGAGGTCTTCGGCGAGAAGATCGTCAAGGTGATGGACCTGGCCACCAAGATCGGCTGCCCGCTGATCGGCATCAACGACTCCGGCGGCGCGCGGATCCAGGAGGGCGTCGTCAGCCTCGGCCTGTACGGCGAGATCTTCCGCCGCAACGTCCGCGCCTCGGGCGTGATCCCGCAGATCTCGCTGATCATGGGCCCATGTGCCGGTGGCGCGGTCTACTCTCCCGCGGTCACCGACTTCACCGTGATGGTGGACGAGTCGTCGTACATGTTCATCACCGGCCCGGACGTGATCAAGACCGTCACCGGCGAGGACGTCACCCAGGAGGAGCTCGGCGGCGCCCGGACGCACAACACCAAGTCCGGCAACGCGCACTACCTCGGCAGCGACGAGGAGGACGCGATCGAGTGGGTGAAGGCCCTGGTCGGTCACCTCCCGCAGAACAACCTCGAGGACCCGCCGGCGTACGACGCCCCGGCCGACCTCGAGCTGACCGACACCGACCTGGCCCTGGACACATTGATCCCGGACTCGCCGAACCAGCCGTACGACATGCACACCGCGATCGAGGCGGTCGTCGACGACGGCGAGTTCCTCGAGGTGCAGACGCTGTTCGCGCCGAACATCATCGTCGGCTTCGGCCGGGTCGAGGGCCGCCCGGTCGGCGTCGTCGCGAACCAGCCGATGCAGTTCGCCGGCACCCTCGACATCGACGCGTCCGAGAAGGCGGCCCGGTTCGTCCGCACCTGCGACGCGTTCAACCTGCCGATCCTGACCTTCGTCGACGTGCCCGGCTTCCTGCCCGGCACCGACCAGGAGTGGAACGGCATCATCCGCCGCGGCGCCAAGCTGATCTACGCGTACGCCGAGGCGACGGTGCCGATGATCACGGTGATCACCCGCAAGGCCTACGGCGGCGCGTACGACGTGATGGGCTCGAAGCACCTGGGTGCGGACATGAACCTCGCCTGGCCGACCGCGCAGATCGCGGTGATGGGCGCGCAGGGCGCGGTGAACATCCTCTATCGCCGTGAGCTGGCCGGCGCTGACGACGCCGAGGCTCGCCGCCGGCAGTTGATCACGGAGTACGAGGACCACCTGGCCAACCCCTACATCGCGGCCGAGCGCGGCTACATCGACGCCGTCGTCAAGCCGAGCGAGACCCGCGCCGAGATCGTCCGCGGCCTGCGCCTGCTCCGCACCAAGCGCGACACCCTCCCGCCCAAGAAGCATGGGAACATCCCACTGTGAACACCGAGCCGATCCTGCGGGTCGTCCACGGCAACCCCACGCCGGAAGAACTCGCCGCCCTGATCACCGCCGTCACCACGCGGACGTCCGTCGTACCCACTCCGGCCGAGCCCGAGCGGGCCGGCGACTGGGCGGCGTACTGGCGCAACACCCGTCAGTCGCTCCACCCCGGACCGGGCCGCTGGCGCGCCTCAGCACATCCGTGACCGGATACTAGTCCTTGCCCCTGACGCCTTTGTTGGTTTTCGACGCGGCGGCCGCTGATCCGGTGTTCCCTGCGGGAGCATCCACGCGTCCGGCCTCCCGAGGGGCGACCGCGCCCCTCGGGTCGGGCAGGTCGTGCAGCGGGAAGAGCCGGTCGTCCAGCACGACAAGCCGGATCTCCTTCGGTTCCGGAGGCTGGCCGAGAGTGTTCTCCAGGTGCGCAACCCGCTCGATCGCCCGCTCGGCAGTCTCCCGGCCGAGCTGCGCGGCGGTCGGCCCGTGGTCACGCGGCCCGTTGAAGTCGGTCTGGATGGACGCGGCGACCTGGTTTCGCATCTCGGTGTACCTGCGCAAGTCCTGCCCCGGGAGCTCTTTGAGCCGTGGCGAGTTGTCCATCAGCAGCTCCGCGGCCGCGTGCGCAGCGGCGTGCGGTTGCGAGCTGACCACCCGTTGCAACACCTCCGCCGTGCCCAACGTGCTCGCCGTGCCCAACTCAATCTGTTCGCCGACCATTTTCGCGAAGGCGTAGCCCGCGGGCGCCATCTCATCGACAGCGCTGAGAATCTCCTGCCGCTTCACGTCGGCGAGAGTCTTCTGCGGCTCCGCGTCGGCCTGATCCCAGCGGAGCGTCAAGTGTTCCGCCGTACCAGCCGGGAGCTCACCGGGGCTCTCTAGATCGGCGAGAACCTTGTCGAAGTTCACCGCGGTCCAGGCTCCCGCCATCGCCTGACTGAATACTGGAGCGGGCCCGTCCTGGCTTGGCTCAAGGTCGGGAAATCGCGTCCTGTTGAGATCCACTCCGGCGAACTGCGCCACCGCTCGCAGCGACCGGACCAGCGTCTGCTGCCAGATCTCCTTGTTTTCCTCCCAATCGAGGTTATTCTCCCCTTCGCGCTCGGGCCTGCCGAGGAGCCGGCGGCCCAGCCGCCCGACCGGACCGGCCGGACTGGGCTCGATGAGGATATTCAAGGCCCGGTACTCTCCGGCGCCGTAGACAGGCGTCCTCGGGTTGTCCGGCGTCGACGAGACCATGGCCTCCCGAACCTCGTCGTACAGCGGCCGCAACATCACCGTGTGATTCGGCTTCAGACTGTCGGGCAGCGCGACGCGGCCCATCGAGATGCGCATCTGCTCGAGTAGATGCCACACCCGGTCGTTGACCTGAGGCAGCTGTGACTCCATCCAGACTCCTCAACCGTATTTCCGGAATGTCTCCGTCCAGGCTCTGCGACCTGCAGGACGACCTTAGCGGCAGGCCCGGCTCACCGCGGCACTTCGGCCACAGTCCACTTCGGCCGGGGTAGTGGCGCACGAGCACTCATCCGTAAACACTGGCCCTATGGCGGACTACGCGGTCAACAACGCGGCAGTGGAGCACGCACGGAAGCTGATCGACGCGCGGCAGTACGTGCTCGACAGTGACTGGGGCGAGGTCCAGCCGCGGGCGGACGACCAGAACGCCTACTTGACCAAGCACGGCTGGGACGAGTACGCCGCCTGGCACCTGGGGCTGACCGAGGGCGCGAACGACGAGACCAAGGCGCGCTACGCCTTCGTCCTCGGCGACTTCCGCCGGATCCACCGGATCGCCCTCATCGCCTGCGTCTACCGGGCCTCCGAGTGGCGCCACAAGGCCGTCGAACTCGCCGCCCACGACCTTCTCCAGCACCTGGACACGAAGACCGGCCTGACCGCCTAGTGTCGTGAGGCAGTAATCCACGAGCAGTCACAACGCCCGCCACGTTGATCGACTGAAAGCACCCTGCCCCCGGTAAGCGATTGCCTGCGGCTCACTTCCTTCACTCGACTGCTGCGAGCCGACGTGGGTGCACGGTGGCTTCGGTGGTTGTGCCTAGTCAGTACGGCGGAGGCGGATCAGGGGGTAGAGCGGGGTCTGGTCGTTGGCGCGGAGGGGGCCGGGGAAGGTGGTGGCGCCGTCGAGGGTGAGGCCGTGGCGGGCGGCTTGCGCGACGAGGTGGGCGAGGGCGTCCTGGGACCGGGACTCGTTCGGGCCGCGGCCGTCGGCGTACCGGCCGGCTTCGGACTTCTCGGTCGTGGTGATGAAGACACCGCCCGGGCGCAGCACCCGCGCGGCCTCGGCGATGACCGGCTCGCTGTCGTCGAGCAGATGCAGCAGCCAGATCGCGACGACCGCGTCGCACCGGCGGCCGGCGATCGGGAGCCGGCCCGCGTCCGCGGCCGCGACATGACCGGGTAGCCGGATCCGCGCATGCCGCAGCATCGCGGAGGACAGGTCGACCCCATGCACCAAGTTGCCCAGAGCAACGAGCTCAGCCCCGACGATCCCGGTCCCCACCGCCAATTCCAGCACCCGCCCACCGCCGGCGGTGGGCGGGGAAGAAGAAGCGGCCGACCCCGGCAGGAGCGAGTGGACGGCGAGGGCCGCGGCCCGGGCGCGCGCCAGGCCGCCGTGGGTCTCGTCGTAGCGGGCGGCTTCGGACTCGTCGTACTCGAGGCGGCGGGTCGTGGTCCACAGCGCGGGCCAGGGGATGCCGACCTCGATGAGCATCCGGCGAAGCAGCGGCAGGGAGAGACCGACGACGTTGTGGTAGTCGCCTTCGATGACGGACACGAAGGGACCACCGAGGCCGTCGACGGTGAACGAGCCGGCCACCTCGAGCGGCTCGCCGGTCGCGACGTACGCGTCGATCTCCTCGTCGGTGAGGTCGGCGAAGTGGACGGTGGTGGACGCGAGCTCGCGCAGCTCCTGCTTCGCGTTGGTGTCGATCAGGCAGTGCCCGGTGTGCAATACGCCGGAGCGACCGCGCAGGGACCGGAGCCGTTCCCGGGCGACTTCCGGCGTACCGGGTTTGCCGTAGGCGACGCCGTCGAACTCGAGGACCGAGTCGCACCCGAGCACGGTCGCGTGCTCGTCCAGGCCGGCGACGACGGCCCGCGCCTTCAAGGAGGCGAGCAGGCGGGCGAGCTCCCCCGGGGTCTCCGCGGTGATGTGGTCCTCGTCGACGCCGGAGACGATCACCTCCGGCTCGACCCCGGCACCCCGCAAGGTCTTCAGCCGCGCCGGCGACGCAGAGGCGAGGACGAATCGGGGCTTCACAGCTTGGCGAGGGCTCGGCGCAGCGGGTCGAGCCCGATCGACCCGAGATTCAGCGCGTCGGAGTGGAACGCCCGGAGGTCGAACGCCGAACCCTTACGCTGCTTGGCCTCGTCGCGCGCCTGCAGCCAGATCCGCTCCCCGACCTTGTACGACGGTGCTTGCCCGGGCCACCCGAGATAGCGGTTCAGCTCCGCCCGCAGGAACTCGGTCTCCGTCCGGCAGTGCGCCCGGAGGAACTCGAACCCGAGGTCGGCGTTCCACCGCTCCCCCGGGCGCCAGCCGAACGGGTTGTCCCGTGGGATCTCCAGCTCCAGGTGCATGCCGATGTCGACGATCACCCGGGCGGCCCGGAACCCCTGCGCGTCCAGCATGCCGAACCGCGCGCCGGGATCCTCGAGATACCCCAGGTCCTCCATCAGCCGCTCGGCGTACAGGGCCCAGCCCTCGCCGTGACCGGAGACCCAGCAGGCGATCCGCTGCCAGCGGTTCAGCAGGTCCGTGCGCAGCATCGTCTGCGCGCACTGGAGGTGATGCCCGGGGACGCCCTCGTGGTAGACGGTGGTGAACTCACGCCAGGTGGCGAAGTCCTCGACGCCGGCCGGCACCGCCCACCACATCCGGCCGGGCCGGGTGGTCAGGTCCTCGCTCGGCGGCGTGTAGTAGATCGAGCCGTCCGAGGTCGGCGCGATCATGCATTCGAGGGTGCGGATCTCGCCGGGGATGTCGAAGTGCGTGCCGCCCAGCTCGGCCACGGCCGCGTCGGACATCTGCTGCATCCACTCCCGGAACGCTTCCTTGCCGTGGATCTTGCGGCCCGGCTCGTCGTCCAGCAGTGCGGCCGTCGCCTCGATGCCGCGGTCGCCGCCGTTCAGCCCGGCCGCGATCGCCTGCATGTCCGCCTCGATCCGGGCCAGTTCCTCCCAGCCCCACGCGTAGGTCTCCCCGAAGTCGATCGACGCACCGAGGAAGTCGCGCGAGGCCAGCTCGTACACCTCGCGGCCGCACGCGTCCCGCTCCGGCGCCCGCGGCGCGAGCTCGGCGGTCAGCCAGGCGCCGAGCTGTTCGTACGCCTTCCGCGCCGACGCGGCCGCCGCCTCCACGCTCGCCTTGACCGCGTGATCCGGCGCCTGCGCGGTCAGGCCGCCGAAGAAGTCGTCACCACCAGTGTCCGTCCAGCTGGCGATCCGCGCGGCCAGGTCGTTGACCTGCCGCAGCGCCGAGACCCGGCCCTTCCCGGCCTGGTCGAGCAGTGTGTCGCGGTATCCGTCCAGCGCCGTTCCGACCTGGTTGAGCCGGATCGCGATCGTCTCCCAGTCCTGAACGGTTGCCGTCGGCATCAGGTCGAACACCTGCCGGACCTCGGCCGGAACCGAGGAGATCGCGTTCAGTTGGTGCTGCGGTACGCCGGCCTCGTAGCGCTCCAGCTCCAGCCCGAGCCGCTCCAGGAACGCGTCCTTGGCGACTTCCTCGCGCGGACTGCCGGTCGCGACGGCCTGTGCCTCGGCGACGGACCGCCGGGTCAGCTCGGCCAGTGCCTCGAACCCGGACGGCGTGTAGTCCGGCAATTCGTGGTCGTGGCCCGCGATCCCCATGGAGGTCGCGGAGGTCGGCGACAGCGCGACGAACTCTTCGAGGTAGCGCTCGGCGAGCTGGTCGATCGGGCTGTTCGGCGTGCTGGCCGGGATGCTGGCGTCGGTCACCTGGCCGACCATACCCCGCGAGGGCGCGCTCGGTTCACCTGTTTGTTGCCGATACTGTGACGGCCGTAGCCCAGCGCTGCCTTCGCATTCTTGATCATGTACGCCGCGCGTTGTGAGCGAGGGAACGGCGTTGAGCCAGCCACCGTTCGGCGGACCGCTCGGCCAGAACCAGCCGTATCCGCCGTACCAGCAGCCGGGCCCCCACCAGAGCCGGCCGCCGCAAGGCCCACCGCAGCAAGGCCCACCGCAGCAGGGCCCGCCACCCGGTCCTTACGGTCCGCCACCGGGCCAGTACGGCGTACCTCCGCAGTACGCACCGGCCTCGATGGCACCGCAGCAGGGGCAGGGCTTCGGCTGGGGACCCAGCTTCGGACCGCCCGGTCCGGTGGTCCTGGCGGACCGGGCTTCCAGCCGGGCCGGCAGCCGCAGCGGCCGAAGAAGTCCAAGGGACCACTGATCGCGATCCTCAGCCTCGTCGGGGTGGCGGTCGTCGGCGCCTGGATGTTCGGCGTGATCAAGAAGACCGCGGACAACGACTACACGCCGCCGGTCAGCTCGGGCCGGTACACGCCGGAGCCGACCGAGCAGCCCACCGAAGAGCCGACGGATCGGCCTCGACGTCGCCGCAGGGCCCGTCCGACTCGACAGTCGTCGCCAAGAACGCGCTCTACAAGGTCGGCCAGATGAGCACGGTCAACTGCAAGGAGCCCAGCGTCCGGCCGACGAACGCACACAACGCGGCGGCCTACTGGGCCGCGCTCAAGCCCTGCCTGGACAGGTCCTGGGCGCCGTCGGTGGCGAAGGCGGGCTACACCTTCCGGGCGCCGAAGATGCTGTACTGGTCCGGCACCAGCATCAACAGCCCGTGCGGCGCCGGCCCGGTCGACGTGCCGTTCTACTGCTCGGGCAACCACATGATGTACATGAAGGTCGACGTCTTCGTGAAGACTCACAACGAGTACCCGGACGCGGAGTCCAAGGCATACGCCCGGATGTGGTACACCCGGTCGATCGCGCACGAGTACGGCCACAGCGTGCAGTACATGACCAGGATCCTGCAGGCCTCCAGCCGGATGCGGTACGAGCAGACCGACTCCGACGGCCAGATGCGGATGACGCGCCGGACGGAGCTGCAGGCGAACTGCTTCGCCGGTGTCTTCCTGGCCGCGAACAAGCGCAGCTACCCGATCAACGGCCTCTTGCTCAGCGTCTGGAAGAAGTGGGTCGTCACCGCGGGCGACAAGCCCGAGCAGGGCGACCACGGCAGTGTCGCGAGCCAGGCCCGCTTCATGGGCAAGTCCTTCACCAACGCCAATCCGGCCAGCTGCAACACGTTCGCGGCGTCACCGGCCAACGTCAGCTGAGACTTCCGGCGGTACGACCTGCCGCCAGGAGTCGACGAGGATGTCGTAGAACTCGTCGGCATCATCGAGCGCGGCGAGGCGGACCCGAACCCAGTTCGAGCCCGCCTCGTGCCGCGGAACCCAGAACTTCTCGGGTTCCGCGGCGATCAGCTCTTCGCGCTCGTGCCGGGGACACCGCACCGCGAACGACGTCTGGTCGTCCGGCACCGTGACGAACATCCGGGCCGCCGCGTCGAAGGTCGGGGGCCCCCACCGCTTCTTCTCCGCCGTCTCCGGGTGGGACAGCGCGATCCGTCGTACGTCGTCAGCGTCGAGCACGCGGACACTTTAAGCGGTGCGCCTCCGGCCAGGTAGCAGGAGTGCGACGACCGCGCCGGCGGCGACGATGGCGGCGCCGGTCCAGACCGGGGACCAGGCCGTCGGTGTACCGGGCCGGGGACTCGTAGGAGCCGGCCGAGGCGAAGACCGAGGCCAGGACGGCGACGCCCATCGCGACACCGACCTCACGGATGGTGTTGTTCGTGCCCGACGCGACCCCACGGTCGGCGTCGGCCGCGCTCGCCATCACGACGCTCGCCGACGGCGCGAAGGTCAGCCCCATCCCGATACCGGCCAGGACGAACGGTACGACGAGTTCGCCGTACTGTGTTGATGCCGTCATGACGAACGCGATCCAGCCGAGCGCCACCGCGAGGAACGCCTGCCCGCTCGCGATCAGGCCGGCGATCGGTGCGACCACCATCGGCGCCATCGTCCACGGCATCGTCCGGATGCCCGACTGCAGCGGGCTGTAGCCCTGCACGACCTGGAAGAACTGCGCCAGCAGGAAGACCGAGCCGAACACGCCGACCGAGAACGTGAACGAGGTGATGTTCACGACGCTGAACGCCCGGACCGAGAACAGCCGCAGCGGCAGCATCGGAGCCGCGGTCCGCCGCTCCCAGCCGACGAACGCCACCAGCAGCGCGACACCGGCGACCAGCGAGCCCAGCAC
>Ga0193707_1000314_pt1 | contig 15838 bp, 15 predicted proteins | sample U3c2metaG_FD_143043 | JGI IMG/M metagenome (GOLD analysis project Ga0193707, IMG submission 143043) | Soil microbial communities from a riparian zone of the East river system, Colorado, United States - U3c2 | ecosystem: Environmental > Terrestrial > Soil > Riparian zone | place: USA: East River... | reverse complement strand
CGAACAACAGGCGCCACCCCGCGTGCGCTTCGTTCGCTGACAGCGTGTTCGGAGCGGTTCGATCTTGCGCACCTTGCGCGCACGCAACGGCTGCGATCACGCAGCCGAGCCCTATTCTATAGTAGGTGGTCATGTCTGCCCGGTTGCGAGATGCGCCGGCTCCAGCCTCGGCGCGAGCAGATGTATAATCACCCACGCCGTCACGTACGCAAGACCGCACACGACGAAGATCGGAGCGTAGTCGCTCCCGTTCGCCTGGAGCACGCGCCCCGTAACTCGTTGAAAGACAACGCCGCCCATCGCTCCCGCGAATGCGCCGATGCCCACGACCGAGCCAACGGCTGATTTCGGAAACATGTCGCTTGCCAACGTGTAGACGTTCGCCGACCACGCCTGGTGCGCGGCTGCGGCGACGCCGACGATAAGCACCGCAGCCCACATGCCCGGTGCGCGCGACACCAGCGCCGTCGGCACGATCAGCAGCGCCATCGCGAGCATCGTCGTTTTCCGCGCGCGATTCACCGTCCAGCCGCGCTTGATGAGTGCGCTCGAGATCCATCCACCGCCAACTGAGCCAATGTCGGCGATGAGATACACGACGATGATCGGCGCCGCGACCTGCGCCAGCTTCACGCCGTACTTGGAGTCGAGGAATTTCGGCAGCCAGTACAAGTAGAACCACCAAACGGGGTCGGCCATCAACTTCCCGACGATGAACGCCCACGTCTGGCGATATGCGAAGAGGCTGATCCACGGCGCCCGTGCGATCGTTGCTGCGTCTTCGACGGCGACGCCCTTGGCAACCGGTTCATCAGGGCTTCGATACACGGAATCCAAAGCAACAGCCAGAGGAATCCCAGCGCACCGGTCGCGACGAACGCCCACTGCCATCCCCACTTGAGCGCGATCCACGGCACGAGGAGGGGCGTCAGGATCGCGCCCATGTTGGTGCCCGCGTTGAAAATCCCCGTCGCCAGCGCGCGCTCCTGCTGTGGGAACCACTCGGCGATCGTCTTGATGGATCCCGGGAAAATCGCCGACTCGCTGAGGCCGAGCATGGCGCGCGCAAATGAGAATCCGGCGGTCGTGCGGGCGAACGCGGTGCCGATTGCCGCGGCGCTCCATGCGACGACGGCGGCCGCCAATCCTCGACGCACGCCGATCCAGTCCATCGCGCGGCCGGCGGCGAGAAACCCGAATGCGTACGCGAAGCTGAACCAGGAGACGATGTCGCCGTAGTCGGCCTCGGTCCAATGCAGCTCACGCTGGAGCGTCGGCGCGAGGATCCCCAGCACCTGACGGTCGACGTAGTTGATCGTCGTCGCGACGAAGAGCAGCCCACATATCGTCCACCTGTAGGACGACAGGCGCTGCGTGTCAGTCGTGTTCGCCATTAGCTGGAACTATCCACGAGTGATTCCCTCCCAGAGTCCGTGGAGGTACATCGCACCCAGCGCGCGATCGTGCAGGCCGTAGCCGGGCTGCCCGGTCTCGCCCCAGATCATACGTCCGTGATCAGAGCGTATCGGGCCCGTGAAACCCGTGTCGTGCAGCGCGCCAAGCACCGCCCGCATGTCGACGTCCCCAAACTCCGACGGATGCGCCGTCTCCCGGAACGAGCGCGTGCCGGTGCGCTTGATGTTGCGGCAGTGCGCGAAGTGGATGCGACCCTTTGCACCGAGGCGGCGAACGATCGCCGGAAGGTCGTTCTTCGGGTCGGCGGTGAGAGATCCGGCGCAAAACGTGATGCCATTCGCGGGATCGTCGACGATGCTGGTCACGCGCTCCAGTGCCGGGCCGCTGGTAATGATTCGGGGCAGTCCGAAGATCGACCAGGGCGGATCATCCGGATGCAGCGCCAAGCGCACGCCGGACGATGCAGCGACCGGAACGACTCGCTCGAGGAAGTACGCAAAGTTGTCCCAGAGCTTGTTCTCATTCACCGAGCGGTACGCGTCGAGAAGCGCCGTCAGAGCGCCCGCCGTATAAGTCGTCGCCCAACCTGGCAGATCCGCCGTTCCCCGCGACAGATCGATCTTGGCGAGCGCCGAGTCGTCAAACGCGAGCGCGGTGGAACCGTCGTCAAGGCGGCGCGCGAGATCGGTGCGCATCCAATCGAAAACCGGCATGAAGTTGTAGCACAGCACCGGCACGCCCGCGCGCCCCATGCTGCGGATACTCTCACTGTAGTTGTCTATCAGCCGATCGCGTGTTGGGCGTCCAAGTTTGATGTCCTCGTGGACGGGAATGCTCTCGATGACCGCGAGCGACATCCCGTTCCGCTCCACGTCTTCGCGCAGCGCCGTGATGCGGTTCAACGGCCACGGCTCGCCGACCGGAATGTCGAAGAGAGCGCCAACGATCCCACGCACTGCCGGAATCTGCCGGATGTACGCGAGTGAAATCGGGTCGCGCGGCCCGAACCATCGAAACGTTATCACCGCGAGACCCGCAGGCTCGCCCCCTGCATGAGCCGCTCAACCTCGCCGCGCGTCACCAGACAGAAATCGCCCGGGATGCTGTGCTTTAGCGCCGACGTCGCCGTCGCGAAACGGACCGCTTCCTCCCAGCCCTGTTTCTCGAGGCGGCTCACGATCAGTCCGGCGCTGAATGCGTCGCCGGCGCCAATGCGATCCACGACCTCCACCTCATAGCGGGGCGCGCGGTGGATCTTGCCATCGGCCGCGACGATCGCGCTCCAGCTGTTCAACAACACCCGCGGATTCTCGCGCAGTGTTATAGCCACCGCGCGAAACTTGAACCGCTTTTCCAGCGAACGCGCGACGTGCGCGTACGACTCCGCGTCCACGTGCTCGTACCCATCCTTCGCTTCGGCGCCGATGCCGAACACCACCAGCGTGTCCTCCTCGGTCGTGATGAGGACGTCCACGTGGTCCATGAGCGGTTCCTGCACCGCGCGCGCCTTCTCGGCGCTCCACAGCTTGCTCCGGTAGTTCAAATCGTAGCTGACGATGAGTCCAGCCTTTTTGGCCGCGACCAGCGCCTCGGTCGTAACCCTGGCGGCCGATTCGCTCAGCGCCGGCGTGATCCCGCTGACGTGAAACCAGCGAGCGCCGCTGAACGCGGAGGCCCAGTCGATGCTCCCGGGCGTAACCCTGCTCATGGCCGACGCCGCCCGATCGTACAGCACGCTGCTCGCGCGGGGAGCGGCGCCGAGCTCGGCGAAGTAGAGGCCCGCGCGGTCGTCGGCGGTCCACTCGATCTGCACCTCCACACCCTGCTCGCGGCCGCGGCCGGCGATCATGCGGCCGAGCGCGTTATCGGGAAGGCGCGACACCCAGCGCGACCGGGCGCCGAGCCGGGCGGCCGCGACGGCGACATTCAGCTCACCGCCGCCGACGTAGGCGTCGAAGCTGTGGGTCTGCTCGAGTCGCTGAAAAGCCGGCGGCGTAAGCCGCACCATCGCTTCGCCGAAGGTGACGAGATCCATGCGCAATCTTACGCTCGCCCCAACTCGCTGACCAGATTCTATCGAATCATGTCATTTCCCGGACTCGACCTGACTGGCCGGACCGCCGTCGTCATCGGCGCGACTTCGGGCATCGGTAAGGCGATCGCGCTGGGGCTGGCCGACGCCGGCGCGGACGTCGTTCCGACCGGTCGTCGAGCGAAGCTGGTCCGGGAAGCGGCGCACGCCGTCGAAGCCCGGGGACGCCGCTCGCTCGCGATAACCACCGATGTGTCGGTCACGGATTCCATCGAGGCGCTCGCTGCCGACGCCATCGCAAAGTTCGGCAAGGTGGACATCCTGGTGAACGCGGCGGGCCGCACGGTGCGGCGCCCGACGCTGGAGGTCTCGGACGGCGAGTGGCAAGGGATCATGGACACGAACCTTACCGGGATGCTGCGCGCGTGCCGCGCCTTCGGGCGCCACATGATCGAGCGGCGTTACGGCCGCATTATTAACATCGGGTCCCTGACATCTGTCGTCGCGCTTTACGAAGTCGCCGCGTACGGAGCGAGCAAGGCGGGCGTGGCTGCGCTCACGAAATCGCTCGCGGTCGAATGGGCGCCACACGGCGTGTGCGTCAACGCGATCCTGCCCGGCGTCTTCCGAACGGCGCTCAACGAAGGGCTGCTCGACGGCACGGACCGCGGCCGCGAGCTATTGATGCGCACGCCGATGAAGCGTTTTGGTCAGCCGGAAGAACTCGCGGGCGCCGCGGTGTTTCTCGCGTCCGAGGCGGCGGCCTTCGTCACGGGACATTTGCTGGCAGTGGATGGCGGATTCCTCGCCAGCGGCGTGAATCAGTAGCGCACGCGCTCGTCTTCAATAACTTCGCACATGCCAAACAAGGCCGGAGAATCGTAATGCCGAATGCGAATGGCAAGATCTGCTACATCGAGATACCGGCTTCCAATATCCAGGAGTCCGCGGATTTCTACGCCAGGGTGTTCGGCTGGCAGATCAAGAAGCGCGGCGATGGCAGCACCGCCTTCGATGACCCGATTGGCGAAGTGAGTGGCACGTGGGTACTCGGCCGACCTGCGGCGGTCGAGCCAGGGCTCTTCATGTACATCATGGTCGCCAACATGGAGGCCACCGTCGACGCAATTACCGCGGCCGGTGGCGAAGTCGTGCATTGGCTCTCACCCGAGATGCCCGAGATTGCGCGGTTTCGCGATCCCGCCGGCAACGTCATCGGGCTGTATCACCAACCGGGGCTTTGACTGCGTCAGGCGCCGTGCGCTGGCTGCCACTCGCCGAGTGGGACGAACCCGTTGCGGATCCAGACATCGTCGGGGACCGCGGCAACCAGCTCGATCTGTTGAACCAGCCACGCGTCGGAGAGCGCAATCAAGCGCGGGTATTCCGGATAATGCGCGGTCTCTAGGCCGTCCCGGATGATCCTGGCTACGAAGGCAACGGGTTCTACCGCCGGGAGCGCACCCTGAAAGTCCCGGCTTATCAACCGGTGCTCTATCGGACTGGATACTTCGATCATCGGAATCCGGAGCGTGACGCTGGACATTATGGTTTCGATTCTTGCTGTCAGAGATTCAGTAAGCGGATCGGAGACCAATCCGTTCCACGCCGTGAATGACGACTAAGAAGCCGCCGCGATTTTGGCGCATCCAGATTATGAAGGCGAGCCAGATCCACGTCGTGAATGACGACTAAGACGACGCTGCGTTTTGACGCTTCCAGATTATGAAGGCGAGCCAGAACACAAATACTCGAATTGCCAACGGCCAGTCGCTCGGGAGATCGATATTCGAGCGGCGCGTGAATATTCCGAGGGGATAGACAGTGCCCAGCTGCCGCTCGCCATCGAACAAACCGAAACGCCGGCTCAGCGGCCCGAGCTTGCGCAGCACGAGTGTCTGATTCGGCAGCTCCACCTCGAAACTGTTCCGGAACAAGCTCGGCTTCCTCGCGCGCGCGACGACATTGCCATTGTGCTCGAGCATGAAGTCGCCACTGAACTGTCCTTCGCGATAGAGCTGGTACGTGCCCTCGCCGATCTCGAGGACACCCCTGTCGCGCCAGATAGATGTCTCGACCTCACCCAGCAAGTTGTCATTCTGCTGGAGTCGAAAGTTGCACGCGAAGAAGTTCGTCGGGATTGCTTCCAGCATTTCGCCCCCCCTCTGGGCTAGGCGGCAGTGGTGGGTGTCCCGAGTCCCGCGAGCACGCCCCGCATGTACGCGAACGACTGCTTCATTCCCGGCATCGGGTCGTCGGCGTCGATCTCGTACTCGAGATTGACATAGCCAGAATATCGCATTGCGCGGAGCTGACGGAAGATCTCGACGATAGGGATCTTCCCCTCGCCGACGATGCACTGGCTCTCCTTCACTTTCAGATCGCGAAGATCCTTGGCGTGCATGTCGAGGAGCCGCGGTCCGGCATCGACGACAGCGCGCACGACGTCGGTGCCTGTGCGTACCGTGTGGCCGACATCAATGCACAGCCCCATGCGCGGGTCCATCCCTTTCACCGCCTTCAGCACATCATACGGCGACGGGAAAAACCCTTCATCCTCGGGGCCATGGTTGTGGATTGCGATCTTGATGTTGTACTGCTTCGCGAACTTCTCGACGCGCGGCAGCACGCCAGGGTGACAGGTGCTGACCATCACTGGCATCCCCGCCGCCTTCGCGTAGTCGAAGTACTTCCTCACGCCGTCGTCGGTGTCGGTCTCGAAGGTGATCAGTCCGCCGCCGACGATGTGGAGCCCAGCGGCGTCCACCTCGGCTCGAGCCGTCGCGATTTCCGCCGGCGATGCATCGTACGGCAGGTGCACGGATTTGAAGTTGATGTACGGCGTGCCGAGTGCCTTGGTCATCTCGATGGCCTTCTCGCGCGAGAAGTTCCGGAGCGAATAGCTGGCGACGCCGAGCTTCACGCCGACATCCTCGATCAGTGGGCGCGCGACGGGGGATGAGTCTGCGGCCAGCGGAACGCGCACGCCCGCGGGTTGTGTGACGGCCGCGAGGACGGAGTCGGATTTCGTGAAGGCACCGCCCACGGCGCCGAGGGCGGCGACTTTGAGAAAGCTTCGGCGGGGCACGTCGTGACTGGGCATCGCTCTCCTCGCGGGGGTCCTTGCGAAACGCGCGGTGGATACTTATTTCGACCACTTGCCTAAACGATGAAGCCGGCGCCGCGCGTCCGCTAGCGGCGCTATCATGTCTTGTCCCGTCAAGTGCAGTTACTTGCTGCGGATGTAGCGCGGACGGATCGTTGCCCGAGATTTCTGTCACTTCGATCGAGGCTCATATATGTTCATGATCATTGGTGTCGTACTGCTGGTCCTCTGGCTGTTGGGATTCGTTCTTCTCAAGAAAGCGGTCGGAGGGCTCATCCACATCCTCCTGATCATCGCGGTGATCGTGCTCGCAATACACTTCCTGCGCGGCGGCTGATCACTGCGCGCAGCGGGAGCCTATCGGCAGTAGTCGTCTCGAGAACGACAGTAATCCGACTCGGGGTATCTGCGTAGGCTATCTCAAGCCTCGCACACAAGTTGCGGCTCCCGATCGGAGGAGTCCTTCTAACATGTACGGGGGTTGGTCCTTCCTCGCGCATCTTCCCCTGTCGCGCAGGTAAGCCATATCCTCGCACAAGTCCAGCAGCCGGCGCAGCCGTTCCCGCCTTCGCTGAAAGGTCCGCTCGACTTCTTCGCGATCGACGTCTCAGGTCCCGACTCGATCATCGGGAACCCGGGTAAGTGGCTGTCATACGCTCTCCGCGTTGCCTTCTTGGCGGCCAGCTATGTCATTGCCGGCAGACTTGGCTTCACGGCGTCCGCCGTCCATCCCGTAGTCTCCTCGGCCTGGCCGCCATCCGGCGTTGCTCTCGCGGCGCTTCTCCTGATGGGGACTCGCTTCTGGCCTGGCATCGCGCTCGGGGCCTTCGTCGTCAACCTCACAGGCGGAATTCCGCCACTCACGGCAGCTGGCATCGCCGTCGGGAATACTCTCGAAGCACTCGTGGCCGCATGGCTGCTGACGTCCTTCGCGGGTTTCAGGTTGTCGATCGAACGGATGCGGGACGTGTTCGCACTCATGGTGCTGGGCGCCTTTGCGAGTACGACCGTAAGCGCAACCATCGGCGCGACTGTGCTCACGCTGTCGGGCGGCGCGGCCGGAATTCCATTCGGGCTGATTTGGCTCGCGTGGTTCCTGGGCGACGCAATCGGCATCCTGCTGGTCACACCGCTCATTCTCACCTGGGCGGCTGGCGCTCGGCCGCGACTCTCCGCGCGCGATACGATCGAAGCAAGCGTGCTGGTCGCCATCCTCGTCGGCTTTACTGTGGCGCTCTTTCAGACGCCGTCCAGCTATGTGTATGCGATTTTTCCGGTGACGGTCTGGGCGGCCCTCCGGTTCGGACCTCGCGGCGCTGCGACCGCAAGCTTCATCGTATCCGCGCTCGCCATCGGGTACACAGTGCGCGGCATCGGTCCCTTCGCGACCTCCACCGCCGTGAACAACCTGTTCGCGCTCGAGATCTTCATCAGCCTGCTCGCGCTCTCTAGCTTGATCCTGGCCGCGGCGACGGCCGAAAGGCGCACGGTGGAATCCGCACTTCGGCGATCCCGGCAGCAGCATCAGGACATCGTTCACTACGCCTCCGTCGGAGTCATTCAGACGGATTCTGCCGGGAAAATCCTGCTGGCGAACCCGGCCCTCGCCCGCATCCTCGGTTACGACGGACCTGAGGAGTTGATAGGCCGCAGCGTGGCGGACGATGTGTACTGGGACCAGACCCAACGTTCCGCAATCATCGCGCGATACGAGCTCGTGGCCGAGGGCGATGCGCTCGAGGTGCAATGGAAGAGAAAGGACGGCTCGCCGATCTGGATCGACCTCCACGGCCGCTCGGTGAGAGACAGCGCGGACGGGGCGTCGTATTTCGAGGGCTTCGTCTATGATCTCACTGCCCGAAAAAGTCTTGAGTTGCAGTTCCAGCAGGCTCAGAAGATGGAGGCAGTCGGCCGCCTGGCAGGAGGAGTGGCGCACGATTTCAACAATCTTCTGACGGTGATCGCAAGCTGCACCGAGTTCGTCCTCGGCGATCAAACCCTTGCCGACGAACATCGGCACGACCTCACTGAAGTGAGGAAGGCCACCGATCGTGCAACATCTCTCACGCGGCAGCTGTTGGCGTTCGGACGCACGCAGGTGCTGCGCCCATGCACGATCGACCTGAACGAACGGCTCGCCGAGCTTCTTCCCATGCTCAAGCGACTGTTCGAAACGACGATCGATATCAGGATTGAAACCGCCCCGGACATTTGGGCTGTTCGGGCCGATCCCGGTCAAATCGAGCAGGTGCTTCTCAATCTCGCCATCAACGCGAGAGATGCGATGCCCGACGGGGGAGCGTTGACGTTCAAGACCGAGAACAGCGTCGTCTCGTCGGAGCCAGCCGGGCTCCGCGCTTACTCGATGAAGCCGGGTGAGTACGTTCTGCTCAGAGTCCGCGATACCGGCGTCGGCATGAGCGAGGATACGCAGCGCAAGATCTTCGAGCCTTTCTTCACGACGAAGGAGATCGGAAAAGGGACGGGCCTTGGTCTCGCGACCGCATACGGTATCGTGAAGCAGAGTGGCGGCTATATCAACGTGCGCACTGCCATCGGCGAAGGCGCGGAATTCCTGATATATCTCCCGCGCACGGATGCCGCGCCCGACAGGATCGTACCTGCGCGACCCCGGGACGATCGCCCTGTCAGTGGCACAGTTCTCGTCGTCGAGGACGAAGCTGGTGTGAGGCAGGCGCTACAAAGAATCCTGGTTGCCGAGGGATATACAGTGGTAGCCGCCTCAAACGGGGCCGAGGCGCTGGAGCTGTTCGCCGCGCGCGGGAGCGATTTCGATCTTCTCATTACCGATCTGGTCATGCCCGGCATGGATGGCCGCGAGCTGGCCCGGCAATGCTGCGCGGGGCGTGGCAAGCTCAAGGTGATTTATCTGTCCGGCTACACGCGTGATTCTCTGCTGAGCCAGCAAACGTTCGAAGAAGGAACGGAATTCATCGAGAAGCCGTTCACACGTGACGCCATCCTCGAGCGAATAGCGCGAGTTCTTCGAGCTTAGGGAATCCGCGCGGCTCCGAGTCATGTCGCGGCAAAGTTCACAAGCCGCGTACACGAGAGGGCGGCCGTATCAGCCGGGCCGCCCTCTCATGCCGTTAGTGCGGCGTTAGCACCGAATTCCCCGACGCGTCTGCCGCGATCGTGAATGCGGCCACGCTGTGGCCGAGGAGTTGTCCCGCGTCGATGTCGAACCGGTAATGGATGCCGCCGTACATGCGTGACAGCCCCGCTTGTATGACCATCGCGTCCAGCTGCGCCTTCTTCTCAGGGAAAAACACCTCCAGCGCTGACGCTCCGGAAGATGAGACACAGCTATGCCCTGATGGGTAGGATGGGTGGTTCGGTTTCCCGACGGCAGCGGTCGTCGTGATCGCGGGGTCCGCTTTCCAGGGCCGGATAAGCCAGTAAAAGAGCTTCGCGTCCCAGCACCCGATGGTCGCATCCATCATTGTTGCGCTGGTTAGCGCGTACATGTGCGTCACCTCGCGCTCGGACATGTTGTGTGCAGCGACCCAGCCCGAATCAGTCGGCACTGAGAGCCAGAAGCCCGCGGCGGTTGGTGTGCCTGCATTCAGCGCCCAGAAGGCGGCGATCTGTGTCTGCGTTGTCGTCCGGGTATCGGAGATCTGTCGGATCTCGGCCAGCGCGGCGTTGAATGCCGGAGACCCGAACGCGGGGTGTGGGGCGGAGCGGAACTGACTTCCCGAAGTCAGGAACCACGGAGTGATGCCCGGAAATTGCCCGCCAGCGACCGGCAAGCCAGGAGCATTGGTTGTCCAGAACCCGGGCCCAACCGGTGGGGGCGGGTCGATATTGATGCTGAACCCATCGCCTATGGCGCGAGTCACGATCGAGTGGCCGACGGCGCGACCGATCGCTTCGGCCGCGACGAACGCGGGATGCGGCTGACCGGGGCCGGCATTTGCCTGGTCCGTGACCATGCCCTCGAGCATCTGAGCCTTGGTGGGGAAGAGGTAGGTCAGGACCACCGCGGATGCGCCCGCGACCGCACCGCGATCAGTCTCGAGACGCGCGCGTCCGCCGGCGCCGATGCCGTTGCCATTGCTATTCGAGCCTTGCCCGTCGTCACCGCTTGCCGCTTCCGCCTCCTGCACCGCCAGGTATTGAGCGACGCCGAGTAGCGGATACGCGTGACCGGCGTTGATAGGGCTGAACGCCGCCTGCGACACCAGGTCACGGGCGGTCTGCTGCCAGGCCGGGCTCGCCAGTCCTTCAGCGAATGGAACGCCGCCGCGCGATGCATCGAGGCGCGGGTTCAGCCCTGTCGGTTCAGTCTTGTCAGTCGCGCATGCGCTGAAGACTGCCACTGCCGCAAGGGCGGTTGCAATCCGTGTGGCCGTGCGCAAAGCAGTGGGTGGGAAGAGCGTGAAACGGACGGGCATGCTGTCTCCTTGTGCGATGTATGCACTGCGTCTCGCGACTCAGAGTGGGTCGCAAGCAAAAAACCGGCGTAGGGGTTGTGCGAGGCACAATCCCACTCAGCCGGTTTCGCGATTGGCTCCGCCCAGGGCATTGGCGACCATTTGGAGACAGCTCGCCCTGGGTTTCTTAGCCGCCGAGAGACACGAGGATAGCGGTTAAGGTTGTTGTGTCAAGAGCAAGCGTTGATTCGGCGGCATTACTCGATGATCCTTGGCGACGTGATTGCCTGGCAGCGATTCATCGCGAATTTGCAGCTAAAACCCGCTCCCACCGCCGCCACCGCTCCCACCCCCGCTCGACCCGCCACCCCCCGACCCCGACGAGCTCGGACTCGACGACATGCTGCTCGCCGCCGCGCTCGACATAGAATCGATGCTTTGCGAGAAGCTCACCGCATTGAACTGCCCGGTTCCTCCCACGTACCAGGTCGGCGGCTCGCGGTACATATCCTGGAACGCTCTCGCCCACTTGTCCGCAACCCCGAACGCCATCGCGTATGGGAGGAAGCGCTCGAACATCTCGGGCGACGTTATCATCTTCTTGTATCGTTCCTCCTCCACCCGGCTCAGAAATTCCTTGAAGCCGAGCGCGGCTTCGCGGGCGCGGGCGCCTGCTGTGGTGCGGGCGGGCATGATCTGGGAGAAGATGACCAGGATCAGCGTGCTCACCGCGGCCGCTGCGATCACTGCGACAAGAGACACCGTCACCCACATGAATTTCACGGTGAGCGCGGTGAGGCCGACTCCCACCAGGCCGCTCAGAACAACCAGGCCGACCCACCTTTCCCTCACCTTGTCGGGGCGCTCGAGGTAGTCGCCGCTCGTGACAAGGCTTTCGTAAATCGCGCTCCGAATGGATGGCAAGGAGGTGTAGAACTTGTTCCTCAGCTCGGAGATCCTGACCTGGTCTCCGTCGGGCGCCGCGTTGCTGAGCGTCGAGAGATAAAGCTCCTCGTGTTTCTTGAGTCCGCTCCTATCCGAGCGGTCACGAATGATGTGGATGATGTAATCGGTGCTCTTGCTCAGGCCGAGAAGATGGCTCTCGGTGATCTCTTCGATCTTGACGAATCCACGCACCGCGAGATCGACGAGCGTGGCGGTAATGTCCTGCATGTCCGCTTCATTGTCGACGAGAGTGCCGAGCTCGGCTGGCGACACTCCTTTGTCGGGCTCGTAGCGGACGTCGATGGATCCTTCTTTCGGATCGCGCCCGCGCTTGTCCCACGCCTTGAAGGCGAGGATGAAAACGATCAGCGGGATCAGCAGCGGCCACCACTGAAATACGTCGGCCACGCGCTCACTCGCTTCGCTCGGCCGCGAGCTGATGTGCCCAGGGAGCCAACCGACACCGATGGTCATTCCTTCGTATGGATACAGCCCACGCAGCATGATGAAGTCGACGCTGTTGCCGTCCTTCTCGATCCTCGCGTCCCTGGAGACGGAGCCTCTCGCGCCCGTGTAGACCGCGGTGCGCGTGGGGATCACGCCATCGGGGAGGATGACGCGAGCGTGAGCGCTGTCGATAAACATCGACCAGCTGTTGCCGGTGACGTTCCAGTAGAGCTCGTCGAACGCGCCCTCTTTGCCGTTGGCGAAATAGAAACGAATCGCATTCGCGACCCGGTAGCGGATGATGATCGTTCGGTCCGCGTCGTGCGCGCCTGGGACATAGATGCGGAGCCCGCGCGTCCAGCCGTTGTCCTTGCGCTCGTCTTCTACGCGGAGCCGCTCGCCGGCGTCGTCGGTGATGTAGCCGATCGTGACGTCGAGCTTGGTTGCGCGACCGCGCGCGGTGTTGTGGTGGAGTGACAAGTCGCGAACGATTCCGTTCCACTGGCCAGTAAAGGCGATGGTGAGCCGCTCGGTGACGTCGAGCGATCCGTCCGAGTGAACGGTGAGAAGCGCATCGAAGGTACGGATGCGGATTGAGCGTCCCTGCGCGCTCGCGCGGGGTGCGAGCGAGACGACGAGAGCGCCGACGAGCAGCAGCGCCCGCCCGCTCGACCTCACAGTGACGGAGAAGGGGATCGTGACGTGGTTAGAAGCCGACCTTTGGCAGCTCGCGCTCGCCTGCCGTCGCCTCGAAGAACTCGAGCTCCTTATAACCCATGGGACCGGCGACGAGGTTCGAGGGAATCGTAGAGATCGCCGTATTGAGATCGCGTACGACGGCGTTGTAGTAACGCCGCGAATTCTGGACAGCCTCTTCTATTGTTGCTAGCTGTGCCTGGAGATCGCGGAATCCGCCGGACGCCTGGAGTTGCGGGTACGCTTCCACCGCCACAGTAAGTCCGCGCAGCGCGGTCGTGAGCTCGCCCTCGACCTGCGCGCGCGCGGCGGGGCCGGCGCTCTGCGCGGCGACTGCTTTCGTTCTCGCCTGAGTTACCGCCTCGAGAGTTCCTCGCTCGTGCGCGGCGTAGCCTTTGACTGTCTCGACCAGGTTGGGGACGAGATCAGCACGGCGTTTGAGCTGGACGTCGATGTCGGACCACGCGTTCTGGGCGCGGACTCGAAGGGAGACCAGGCGATTGTAAAGCCAAACGAAGATCAATACGACAACGACGACGAAGATCAGGAGGCCGATCATATGATTTGCGGGGCTCGAGTTGAAACGAAGATGGATGTCCCGGGAATCAAGGTCAACGTCCAGGACTCGCGCAGTGCGCGCGCCCGGCTATCTGGTACCAGTGATTTTGTCTGCGCGAGAAACGAAGACTGTAGCCTGGGCCCTATACTCTTTGCCTGCGCGAGTAACGAGTCGCGCGCGGATAAGTTTGTCACCCGAATCCGCGTATGCGTGATGTACGGGTAGGTCAAAATAGGGATTGATCGACTTGGAAGGCGCCAGGTTGATCACCGTCGGCTTGCGCCCGTCGCCCCAATCGATGGAAACTAAACGGATGCTGTCGAGCGCACTTACCTGCCTAAAGGAAAGGCCCGCCCAGGCGGAGTCTGGAAGAAACACGTTGCGCCTGTCCGGGTGAATAAAGATTGAAAAACTCGGAAGGCTGGTGACGATCCCCCAGCGTTGCCGCGGCTCAAAAGCTGGACGACATTCCGGCTGACCAGTTTCTTGGGTTTCGCCTGACGCACACACGGGCACAATCGGGTCGGACGCATTAGCGCGACGATGCTCCGCCGTTACATGGATGTTGCCTTGTGGATCGAGCAGGTAGCTTCGTGCCCCTGGCTGTCCGGCGGCGTTCGAAAACTCGACCGTATCCCAGACGGCTTCGATTCCGAGAGTGAACGCGGCGCTGGAAGAGCGATTGGCTTCCAATTTCGCTGGAGGCTGATAATAGACGACGTGGTGCGTGTCGCCCTCGTTTGGATGGGCGAGCGTGTCGATCGGCGGTCGCTGAGATTCACGTTCATTGCGGCCCAGGGGTCGTGCCTTCTTGAACATTCCGTACGCGCAGCTGCCACTCAGGTCGTGCAGCGATGTTGGCGCTGGACCAGCAACGCTATCTCCCCGGTTCTGCTCGACGCATTTAGCCAGGGCGAGGACATCGCCGAGCGCTGAGCGATTCAACCAGGCGGCGTCGCGAACTCGCTGATGCGCCTGCTCGTTTCGCAGGTTACTCGCGACGCGCTGCTCATCTTGCTTGACTACATACGTGATAACGCCCCACGCAATCACGTAGACAACGAGCGGTACTCCGAGCCCGAGAAGGCGATCGACGGTTTCAATGGGCTGATGGTCTAGTTTTCTGCTGTTAAGAAGATCCACGAACGCGAGGACGACCATCAGTGCCTGCAGGAACGCAAACAGCAGAGCGGTTTCTTTGAATCCCTGACCTCCGGTGCCTCCCATCGCTGCCAGCACTCCCGCTAGGGCGAAGAGGCAGACCGTAGGGGTGCCTGCGACCAATGCGGCAATGTCGCCGAGGACGCGGAATCCGGTCGACATCAACGCCACGATCAAGAGGTGGGGGAGCAGCCATGCCGGCGACGGACCTTCGCGTGCGGTGGAGCTGGGCGGTCCCATAACCATGGGACCAGCGGCAATGACCGAGAAGATCGCGAGAAGGAAAACGCCCCAGCTCGCGCCGGTGAAATTCTGAATGCGCTTATGGGTTTCGCTCGGGGCGTCGGTCATGCAACGAGGACTCATTCGTCGCGACGCGAGTAACCGGAATGGCAGTGATGCTTTTCCTTCGCGCCTCACCGCGTTGGAGCAGGTGTAAAGTGACTGGCGGTGATTCTCTATTGCAATTGTGTCCGAACTGATGACCTTGTGGCCACGCAGATCCTGTTGCCCCGTCCAACCCTATTTGCGGAATACCATCATGAAATTTCTTCTGCGCGTGATTGCCCTCGCAGTTCTCGCGATCCCCCGCCTGGCGAGCGGACAAGCACCTCTACGGTATATCGGGACCGCGACAAACGCTCAACTGCCCGCCTCACCGGCGCGGATCGAGCTCTCGTTCTTTACACGGTCGGACACCATCTCGGTCGGCTGGATGGGAATCGCTGCGCCATTGAACGGTTCGGGCGTCGTTTACAGTTTTACGCACCCGGATTCGACGATCCTCGTCTCCATCTCCCCAAGGGGAGATACAATTCGGTGGCACTCACCGGCGAGCAGCGGTACCCTCGGTGGTCAATATTCGGTATTGGGCGGCGCCTCTGGCGGCCAAACGGGCACGTGGACGCTCACGCCCCAGCCGAATCCGCCCAAAACAATCCTGCTTTTCGCGGCGGTCGTGCTCGGAATCGGCGCAGTCCTCGCTCTGCTGTTTCTGGCGAGAAAGTATCAGCAGCGCTGGTGGGTTTGGCGGCTGTCTCACGACCCTCTGCCATCGGAATCCGAAACCAAGTCACTCT
>Ga0193707_1000312_pt1 | contig 15873 bp, 16 predicted proteins | sample U3c2metaG_FD_143043 | JGI IMG/M metagenome (GOLD analysis project Ga0193707, IMG submission 143043) | Soil microbial communities from a riparian zone of the East river system, Colorado, United States - U3c2 | ecosystem: Environmental > Terrestrial > Soil > Riparian zone | place: USA: East River... | reverse complement strand
TGCTGGAGACCCCTTGAACCTGATGCGGGTAATGCCGCCGAAGGGAGAGGACTGGCAACTCAGCCATGCGTGATTCCAACGCATGGCCTTTTTTATGAGACAACAACATGACGGCGCTTCTGTAGCTTCTGTAGCCGGGATCGGTGATCCCGGCCCGAATGGATCTATCGAAACCGCGATCACCGATCGCGCCTACAACTTCCCGAATTCGCGCAAAGTTTACGTGAGCGGCAAATTGCATCCCGACATTCGAGTGGGTTTTTTGTCATTCCGAGCAAAGTCGAGGGATCTCTCGATCTTTCTGTGAAGCTATGAAATCAAAAACTGGTTCCCAAGAATCGAAGAACACCGCGGCGGTTGTCTCCAATTCGAAGAAAATTTACGTCGCCGGCAGGTTGCATTCCGACATTCGGATTCCATTCCGCGAAATCTCGCTTGCGCCGACGAAGTCGATGAATGGTCACGTCGAGGTGAACGAGCCCGTGCGCGTTTACGATACCAGCGGACCCTGGGGCGACAACCGTTTCGATGGTCAGGTTGAAGAAGGTTTGCCGCCATTGAGAGCGGCTTGGATTCGCGCGCGTGGCGACGTTGAGGAGTATGAGGGACGGAGCGTTCAACCCATCGACGATGGCTATTTGTCTGAATTGCATGCTGCGCATGCGAACAGAAAACGCCCAACGCCCAACGCCCAACGCCCAACGTCGAAGTCAGAGAGTGGGAACGGAGCCGGTAGTAATTCGGCGTTGGATGTTCGGCGTTCGGCGTTCGGCGTTTCCCGAAAAGTTCTTCGTGCGAAATCGCATCCGGTCACGCAGCTCTATTACGCCAGAAAAGGCGTGATAACTCCTGAGATGGAATTCATCGCGATTCGCGAGAACATGGGGCGCGCTGTAGCCGGGATCGGTGATCCCGGGGCCGCGATCAACGATCGCGGCTACAACCGGAACGATCTCCGTTTTCACCACTCCGGCTCGCAACCGATCGCAAATTGCAACTCGCAAATCGCAAATCCCATTACTCCCGAATTTGTGCGCTCCGAAGTCGCTCGCGGACGCGCGATCATCCCCACGAACATCAATCATCCGGAATCCGAGCCAATGATCATCGGCCGCAATTTCCTGGTAAAGATCAACGCCAACATCGGCAACAGTGCTGTGGCTTCGTCGATCGAGGAAGAAGTGGAGAAAATGCGCTGGGCTACGAGATGGGGCGCCGATACCGTGATGGATCTTAGCACGGGCAAAAACATTCATGCCACCCGCGAATGGATCATTCGCAATTCGCCCGTGCCCATCGGCACCGTGCCGATTTATCAGGCACTCGAAAAAGTCGGCGGCCGCGCCGAGGAACTGACTTGGGAGATTTATCGCGACACGTTGATCGAACAGGCGGAGCAGGGGGTCGATTACTTCACAGTCCACGCCGGCGTCCTGTTACGCTTCATCCCTTTAACGGTTAAACGCGCGACCGGGATTGTTTCCAGGGGAGGGAGCATCATGGCGAAATGGTGCCTGGCGCATCATCAGGAAAGTTTTCTCTACACCCGGTGGGATGAAATCTGCGAGATCATGGCCGCTTACGACGTCAGCTTTTCCATCGGCGATGGTCTGAGGCCAGGCAGTATCGCGGACGCGAACGACGAAGCGCAGTTCGCCGAACTTTACACCCAAGGCGAGCTGACCCAGCGCGCCTGGAAACAGCACGTGCAAGTGATGAACGAAGGCCCGGGCCACATCCCGATGCACCTGATTCAGGAGAACATGGAGAAACAACTGGAGTGGTGCGACGAAGCGCCGTTCTACACTCTCGGCCCGCTTACCACCGACATCGCGCCGGGGTACGATCACATCACCAGCGCGATCGGCGCGGCAATGATCGGCTGGTACGGCTGTGCCATGCTTTGTTACGTCACCCCGAAAGAACATCTCGGCTTGCCTAACAAGAAGGACGTGAAAGATGGCGTGATTGCCTACAAAATCGCCGCGCACGCGGCTGATTTAGCGAAAGGCCATCCCGGCACGCAATACCGCGATAATGCGATTTCGAAAGCGCGGTTCGAGTTCAGGTGGGACGACCAATTCAATTTGTCACTCGATCCCGAAACCGCGCGCGAATTCCACGACGAAACGCTTCCGCAGGAAGGCGCTAAATCGGCTCACTTTTGCAGCATGTGTGGGCCTCACTTCTGCAGCATGCGCATCACAGAAGATGTCCGTCGTTATGCTGCTGAGAAAGGTTTGAGTGATGAAGCTGCAGTTAAACGGGGATTAGAAGAGAAGGCTGCTGAATTCGCCAAGGCTGGCGAAGTCTATCAAAAAGTGTGATGCGCATTTCGATGAACACGGCTTTGAGCGGGAGCGGCCGGGTAGATGACATTAAAAGTCACCCGCAGGGCGAGATTCGCGGGCTGACGAAGCTCGTCAAAATAACTGAGGACGTCAGAAAGTTTGCTGAACAGCAGAAGCTTTCGGAGTCCGAAGCGTTGCAAGCCGGGATGGAACAGAAAGCTCGCGACTTCAAACATGCTGGAGCGGAGGTATACGCGAAGGCATGATCAAAGCATGGTTTGAACCGAGCCGCTGGGAAGCGAGCGGGATAGACGGTCAAGCCCGCGAGGCACCGGGCGAAGTCTGCGGGAGCAGACGAGTCAATTTCGCCGGGTCAATTCAATCTCTCACTCGATCCTGAAACTGCGCGCGAGTTTCATGATGAGACTCTTCCGCAGGAAGGGGCGAAGACCGCGCATTTCTGCACAATGTGCGGTCCACACTTCTGCTCGATGAAGATAACGGAGGACGTTCGGAAATACGCGGCGGAACAGGGCATCGCCGAGGAAGAGGCGCTGAAGAAGGGGATGGAGGAAAAATCCCGCGAGTTCGTCGAGCACGGTGCTGAGATTTACTCAGCGCCCTCCACCTGATAAACCACGAGCCATGAAAGCAACACTGGCGCAGCCTGAGGCAAACCGTCTGTTCTCATGTTCCATCAAGGACTATGAGGAACTGTCGGAGCGTGTGGCGGATGTGGCGCGCCTTGTGAAAGGCATGGAAGACAAGCAAAAGGAATACCGCCTCGGTGTTCTCTTGGTCCATGGGATCGGAAGGCAGCCTTCAGGCGAAGCCCTCGTCCGGTGGGGCGATGTGCTTTTGCAAACCATTCGCCGGGCGACGCAGAGAAGAACCGGTTCGTCCTCGTTTTTGGCGTCGGATCTTAAAAATCCTTCCCATCTGGCCAAAAAACTGACCGCCCGATCAGATCCGGTTTCCAAGTTTGTGTGGACCCAGTTTTCTGACGAGTCGCAGCGGATGTTAGCCGATACAGCCTCAACCTTGGAACAAAAGCAGGCCGCATTAGTCGAAGGACTTAATAAAATTCTGAAAGGAGAACTGATCTATTCAGTTGAGCGTTTTGCCGAGGTGAAGTTATCTCCTGAAACAAAGTTGGAGGCAAAGAACCCCCGCAATATCGACCGGACTGAACTCAATCGGTTGTTGTTGGAAGATGCCTATCCACAGGAATTGATAAGGGACCTGAACTGGGTAGAGACGATCGTTGGACCGGCGCTAGGACTCGAAGAGAGTCGTCCGGCTTCAGCAGTAGTTCGGCTCCGAGACGGCAAGCATGAGGAGCGGTGGCTGCTTGCGGATGGATGGTGGGCCGATGCATTTCTGCCGCCAAGCTACCGAGAGTTGGTATCCTGGAGTGTGAAGGCGATCCCCTGGGCTTTTGCTATGCACATCGCACAGCGCTTCTGGCAGAGTGACCAGGACACTAAGCAGAACGGGGCCAAGCAAGGCGATGCCAATCCAAACGACCTCCTCAAACACCCCGGGGCGTTGATTCTTGCGATCGGTGAGATGTCGGTGGCTCTGGCATTTGCGCCCTTATTCGTAATCCTCCTGGCACTGGCGTTGATCTTGGGGCTGCTCCCCATACCGCAGTTGCGGACTTTTATCCTGGCTGCACAAGGAAACCTCGTTTCAACCGTCGGCGACTGTTTCGCCTTCGTCGAGAGTCCTGTTCGCGCCGCGCTGATTCGGACCCGGATTCTCAACGGACTGGAGTGGCTTAAAGAACGGTGCGAGCAAACCATCATGGTCGCCCACTCACAGGGTGCCGCGGTGGTCCTGGACTCGCTGGGTGCAATCGGGGTTGCGAAAGACGATGGCAGCCCTCGATTCGAAGAGCTTGGTTCGAACCAGATGCCGGATGCTCTCGTGACTTTTGGCGCAGGTACCAATCAACTTGCCGGCCTCAAGACGCTTACCGCCGGCCTGCCATCGAAGATCGGACCGAATCCAGTCTTCTATGCACTATGGTTACTGATTTTCACCATCAGCACCATCGGATGGCTGGGCACTGCTATGCTTTCTCACCAAACCAGCATAAAACAGGTTCTAGTGACCGTTGGGCTGCTGCTCGGGTCCGTTGTCCTTTACGGACTTATAGTGGGGGGGATATCAAATGTCGTAGCTAGGTTTGGGAAGCGCGCCAACGACACCGCGTTGAAAAAATGGGCGACTGACGAGGGTCTCACCTCCGTCGAGGTGCATAAATACCTCACCGCGCCAGAGTATGCGGCCAAGAGGGAAGAGTTGTTGCTGGAAATCGGCAAGAAGCGCAAGGAGCGGATTCTGATTCCTGTTTTATTGTGGACAATGCTCCCGTTGGTTGTGGGTTTTGTCTGGCTCGCGGAAACATCGAAGCTGCCCATTTTTCCCGTAAGTCTCATTGGTCTAGCATCGCTGTTTCTGTTGATGCTCATCTTCGGGATTCTCTTGATGAAGGCGGCCGTGACTACGGTGCGCATGCCGCCGGGTTTGCGTTGCTGGATCGACATCTTCGCCTCGGCGGACCCAGTTCCGAACGGCCGAACGAGGATCGTCCCATCAGAATCAGGCGCTCCAAAATCCGAATCCAGGTTCAAGTCCATCCCCATTTGGAACTTAGGCTCGCTTTTCGCCGACCACACGGCGTACTGGGACAATCTCGACGGCTTCGTGCTGCGGGTCGCGAGGGCCTGTGCAGAGACAGCACGGAGTCCGTGGAAGAATAAACTCCCCCCGGAATCGTCCGAAGTGGACGAGCGCGCGAAGTGGCGCGTCGGGTGGTTGCGGCTAGCTCGTTGGGCCATCCAAGCGAGTTGGTTGGGGGGTGGGGCTGCTCTTTGGATCTGGCATGGGAAGGACGTGCCCATGCCATTCAGCCTTCCTGGCTGGCTCCCGGCGATCGCAACGTCCGCTGCTCGTCTCGCGTTGTTCGCCGCGGCAATTGCCCTCGCCGCTCGGGGCAGTTGCGGCGTCTTCCAATTGATATGGGGAATATGGGCACGCTCCGAGCAAAAGACCGTGTTGGCTCACCAGCCGTTGGGGGGCGAAAAGTTCTGGTCGAGAAAGGAGCTTTGGCCCCTCGTCGGAATGGGAATGGTGGTCACGATATTCATCGTTCTAGCCCTCGCCGCCGTGAGAGATGACCTATCGCTAACTAACACCAGCGAGTTAGTATCTCTGGTTCTGGTATTTCTTTCCCCAGCAGCCCTGCTCATCCTGCTGCTGATCCGGTTAAGACCCGCTCCGCAAGTGGCCCAACGGGAAACTGAGGCGGCTCAGAGAAGCCGGTTGACCTCGGCGGAGCCGCTAGGGTCTTGACTCTACAAGCGACCTCCCAAATTGCCAGCGTACGTCGCAGACAGATGCGTTACGAGATCATGGCCGCGTACGATGTCAGCTTTTCTATTGGCGACGGTCTGAGGCCAGGCAGTATTGCTGACGCAAATGATGAGGCGCAGTTTGCTGAGTTATATACGCAAGGCGAGCTGACCCAGCGCGCGTGGGCGCGTCACGTGCAAGTGATGAACGAAGGCCCGGGCCACATTCCCATGCACCTGATTCGAGAGAACATGGAGAAACAACTGGAGTGGTGCGACGAAGCACCGTTCTACACCCTCGGCCCGCTCACCACCGACATCGCGCCCGGCTACGATCACATCACCAGCGCGATCGGCGCGGCGATGATCGGCTGGTACGGCTGCGCCATGCTTTGTTACGTCACGCCGAAAGAACACCTTGGTCTGCCGAACAAAAAAGACGTGAAGGACGGCGTCATCGCCTACAAAATCGCCGCCCACGCCGCCGATCTAGCCAAAGGCCATCCCGGCGCGCAATACCGCGACAACGCGATTAGTAAGGCAAGGTTTGAATTCCGTTGGCAGGATCAATTCAATTTAGCATTGGATCCGGACACGGCTCGTGAGTATCACGACGAAACCCTGCCTTCTGAAGGAGCGAAGACCGCGCATTTCTGCAGCATGTGCGGTCCGCATTTTTGTTCGATGAAAATTACTGAGGACGTACGTAAGTACGCCGCCGAGCATGGCCTAACGAATGCAGAAGCGATAGAATCAGGAATGGAGGAAAAGAGGAAGGAATTCGTGGAACAAGGCTCGGAAGTTTACGCGAAGACGTAGCACTGTAGCCGCCTCGCTGTGTCGAGGCGTTGGAGCGGTCGCCGCGGCGACCTGGTTTGAAAGCCTGGCCGTCGCTTCGCGTCCGTTGCAGCGGCTGCTAGCCGAAACGAACTGTTTCACGATTCAATGATTGCGAAACCATCCAAGATTCTAAAACCGATCCCCGAAGAAGAGATGTCGGAATGGGCACGCATCGCCCTCCACGCTCACCGTCGCGCCACGCGCAAGAAACGCGCTGAACTTCGTCGTATGGGTTTGCCGATGATCATTTGGAAGGACGGTAAAGTACGCGAAATTCCCGCGTAACGTTTGGGGAGTGCACGCGCCCGAGGTTTACGCGAACGCCTGAGTCAGTTATACTGTGATATGCACAACGACTCGGTCATCACCGTTGATCCCGAAATTCTCGGTGGTACGCCTGTTTTTGCCGGTACTCGAGTGCCGGTAAAGACGCTCTTCGAGTATCTAGAAGATAACTACTCGTTGGACGAATTCATCGAGTGCTTTCCCACGGTCAGCCGCGAGATGGCTCAACGCGTTTTGGAAGAATCGAAGACGGCGCTGCTTCAGCCGGCGTGAGAATCCTGCTCGACGAATGTGTGCCCTTGCCGCTGCGCAACCTGCTTGCCGGTCACGATTGTCGAAGCGCGCAGGAAATGGGCTGGAAGAGCGTCAAGAACGGCGAGGTTCTCACGCTCGCTGAAGGGAAGTTCGATTTGTTCATCACCTCCGATCAAGGCCTCGCCTATCAGCAGAATCTCAGTGGTCGTCGGATTGCCATCCTTCAACTTTCGACGAACAAGCTTCGTGCAATTGAAACTGCTGCCGGACAATTACGCGACGCCGTAGCAGCTATGTCCGGCGCAGAATTCCGCCGCCTCGAAATTCCTCGTTGAACGGCTCGCGACTTCTGCGACCGATGATGTAAATGTAGTTCGACGCCTGATATGCTTATGAAAGAGAATCGAAGCACTAGCGCTGCGAAGAAATTGCCGACGTTTGTCTCGCGTGCGGAACGCGCGTTTGGTCGGGTCGCGCGCAAGGTCCGCGCCGAAAATCAGAAACATGGATTGCGCGCTGTTGTCTGGCCGAACGGGAAACGTGCTTCCGTTCGATGAACGGAGCCGATGGGGAATCGAGCCAAATAGATCGCCGGCAACCTCACCGTCTTGAAGTTGGGCCCCGGCGCTAATAGCGCATCATCACCGGCCCGCAGCCTTTTCGCAACGCTCGAGTAGCCGCGGCGCTTCCATCCGATCCGCCCAGGCCGCGAATGCCGGCGTTGCACCGCGCCAGCGCAGCGTCTCGACCTTTTTGAAGAGCGGCGCATCGGTGCGCAGGGTCGCGAGATTCTTGAAGAGCAGTGCGAGATCGCGGTGTTCGCCGAGGACGTTTGACGGGAAGTTTTCGATCCGACCGTAGCGGTTCAAAAGCTGGGCGGCGGTCCTGGCGCCGATCCCAGGGATGCCGGGATAGCCGTCGGCCGCATCGCCCACGAGCGCGAGCAGATCCGGAATGAGCTGCGGGCTGACGCCGAACTTTTCGCGTATCCCAGCGGCATCGCGAATCGTTTTGCGCCGGCCGTCGATCTGGACCACGCGCGTGCCTCGCACGCATTGCGCCAGATCCTTGTCGGGCGTCCAGATGGCGACTCTCTGAACCTTTTTGTCCTTCGACGCGAGATGCGCGGCCGAAGCAAGCGCATCATCGGCTTCGAGCTCGATCATCGGCCAGACCACAACGCCCATCGCCGCGAGCGCTTCCTCGAGCGGATGGAACTGCGCGAGCAGCGCGGGCTCGATGCTTGCGCCGGTCTTGTAGTCCGCCCAAAGCCGATTGCGAAACGACTCGATCACGTGATCGGTGGCGACACCGAGATACGTGCCAGTCTGACCGCGTGAAGCGGAATCTCCTGCTGGGACAGGACCACGTGAGGCAGAGCCTTTTACGGGGTCGATCATTTGGAGAACGGTTTGCAACACACCAACGACCGCGCCGTAAGGGCGGTCCTTGCCTTTCGTGAATCGGCGTAAGCCGTAGAAGTGACGGAAGAGTTCGTAAGTGCCGTCGACCAGATGCACGATCATTTTGGATTAACGTGAGATTTCATGCCGTCCCGCACTCAATGAAGCAACTTCTCAGGGAAGTGCGCGTTCTGTTCACGTCGCAAAATACGCCGCTGACGCCGTCGTAATTTTCCGCCCGGCTTCGTCGGATCCCAGCCTTTCGGATTCGGCAGGACCGCGGCCAGCATGGCCGACTGCTCCCGCGTAAGACCGCGCGGAGCGGCCCTGCCAGAGGAAGATCGACCGGGCGCATTGGTTCGTGATCGTGGAAGCTCCACGAACCGGTTTCCCTTTCCGCTCCGCTTCTTTCACCGCGAGGTCCATCTCCTTCCAGTCAAAGCCATCGTGCTGGAAGAATCGCTGATCTTCCGATATCCATAGGTGCTCCAGGAACATCTCAGGAATCTGCGGCAGACCGATCCAGCGGTAGAGGAGTGGACGCTTTGGCGCGCTCGAGAACATCGCGCTGCCCTGTTCGATCAACATCGGCAGCGTCAACGGAGGATTGACGAATCGCACCACTGCCACCTGCATTGCCGGGATGAGGAGCAAGACCACCACCGGAATCAAAACCCACTTCCAGCGGCGAAAAAAACCGCGTGGACGAAGTCTTTTACGCGGTTTCGGCTTGGGCATCTTCGCCACGAGACTGCTGGAGCGACCTCGGCGCAACCCCCCGTATTTCGAGTTGTGCGAGTGCAGCGAATCCGTCATCCTCGTCACGTTGACCCCATGACTTTTCTTTGCGTAATTCCCTGTCTCGCCGTCTCGCCACGTCATAGCTTTTCAGCGAAGATGGGAGCGTTTGCGAAGGAGGATGCTCGATGTGTGGACCGCATTTCCATGAAAATCACTGAGGACGTGCGGAAGTATGCGGCGGACCAAGGCGTCTCCGAACAGGAAGCTCTGCAAGAAGGGATGGAAGAAAAATCCCGCGAGTTCGCGGAGAAGGGCAGCGAGCTTTACGCGAAGGCGTAATTTCGGGCGTTTTGCTCACGATAAAAATAAATCCAAAATCGCAGTTGACAATGTTATCCCTGTAGTGCATATACACACCATGATGTCAAAAGAACTGGATATGTCGGCGGCGGAAAACTGCGTGTGCTTCAACTTACGTTGGGTGACGCGGGCGGTGACGCAGTTCTATGACTCGGAAATGCGGCGGCACGGCATCCGCCCCACGCAGGGGACGATTTTGCTGGCATTGAATGGCAGGGAAAGTTGGAGCATGGCGGAATTAAGCGATTGGCTGGGGTTGGATCGCACGACGCTCGTGCGGAATCTTCGTCCGTTGCAGCGGGATGGTTTCGTGCAGGTCAGCGGTGGCGGGCGCGGCAATCGTGTGGAACTGGCAATTACGGCCAAAGGCCGAAAACAGATTGAGAAACTCACGCCGGCTTGGAAGTCCGCCCAGAGCGCCGCGGTCAAAACCCTTGGTAAAAAGCGTTGGTCTGCCGTGCTCTCCGATCTCGAGACTGCAGCGTTGGCCTTGAACAAATAGCGAAGAATGACCCTGAAAGCCACAAACATGACAAAATTAATTCAAGGTGTGTATATACACGACACGCCGCGGAAAAAAGAGTGGGTTCTCGTCACGGGCGCCTCGAGCGGCTTCGGCGAGGAATTCGCCCGTCAATATGCCGAGAAAGGCCATCCGCTAGTCCTGGTGGCACGCCGACTGGACCGGCTGCAAACATTAGCCGAGACATTACGCCAGCAGCACGGAATTGAGGTCGTCGCGGAGCAGGTTGACCTTTCAGATGTTGCGGCCGTCATCCAATTGCATCAGCGGCTCCGCGAGCGAGACATTGCGATTGACATCCTGATTAACAACGCCGGCCACGGACTACAAGGTCCGTTCTTAGAAGCCCAGTTGGACGCGGCGCTGGCAATGGTGCAGTTGGATGTCGCGAGCCTGACCGCGGTCACACACGTCTTTGCTCAAGACATGCGGATACGAGGACGCGGGAAAATTCTGCTGGTCGCCAGCTTGTTAGCCTACCAGGGCGTGCAGAACTTCGCCGTCTATGCAGCCGCCAAAGCTTACGTATTGCGGTTGGGTGAAGCCCTCCATCGCGAACTCAAGCGCGATGGCATCACGGTTACGGCGCTTTGCCCGGGCATGTCGGACACCGGATTCGCCACTGCTGCACAACAGAAGATTACGCCCGCGTTGAAGCTGTTGATGATGAAGCCGGCGCCCGTGGTGCGCGCCGGAATCCGTGCACTGCGTGCAGGGCGCATGAGTGTCGTGCCGGGTTTGGCCAATAAGGCCATGGTGATCTTTACCTGGGCAACGCCACGCTGGTTGCACCAGGCCATTTTCTCTCGTGCCATGAATTCATAAACCGAAAGGACTTACCATGAACAAACCGTTCAAGAAGCATCCACTTTTCAAAGCGCGTCAGCAATGGCGGACGCCACAGAAAGCATTCGAATCTGCAGCCGCAATATGCTTACGGGAATTATGTCTCAAAGCGGGCGCGGATGAAATCAGGTTTGTGAAAATTGATCGCCGCTCGTTGATGACCATTGGTCTGCTTGCAGGATGGCTGATGATAGTCTTGATGGCGGGTGGATGTTCCAAGCAGGCCGTGAAAGATCCGCGCCTGCAGTCTCCGAGGGTAGAGGTTTTCAAGGCGAAAACGGCTGGCTCGAATGGCAGAACCTTCACCGGAATCGTGGAAGCCCGAGTGCAAAGCGACTTGGGCTTCCGAGTCGCGGGAAAAATCCTGGAGCGATCCGTCGATGTGGGACAGCGGGTCCAGAAGGGTCAGCCCCTGATGAGGCTTGATCCCGAGGATCTCAGGCTCTCAGCCGCCGCGCAACAAGCAAACGTCGAGGCGGCTCGGGCCAAATACACACAAGCCAAGGCAGATGAAACGCGGTCAGGCATGCTGGTCAAATCCGGCGTGATATCGCCCCGGGAATATGATCAAGATCGGGCGGCGCTGGACACCGCCAAAGCACAGTTGGAAGCGGCGGAGGCTCAGGCAAGAGTCAGTAACAACTCCAGCGAGTATGCCATCCTATTAGCTGATGCCGACGGGGTGATTGTTCGGACGTTGAGCGAACCAGGTCAGGTCGTGGCAGCAGGGCAAACCGTGATCCAGTTGGCGCATGATGGTCCCCGAGAAGCCTTGATCAACCTGCCCGAGGGCGTGCGGCCTGATTTGGGAGCGATCGCCTCGGCCCGACTGTATGGGCAGGATCAAATGTATCAGGCCAGCCTGCGCCAGCTCTCCGATGCGGCGGACCCGGCGAGCCGGACTTTTGAAGCGCGCTATGTGCTCGAAAGTGAAGCCGCTTCGGCGCCGCTCGGATCGACCGTCACCATCACATTGGTCACCAAACAAACCTTCGGCAACCAGTCCGTCCTGGTGCCAGTCGGGGCCGTCTATGATCGCGGTAGCGGGCCGGGCGTCTGGATCGTGGACGACAAGTCGGAAGTGAAGTTTCGCCTCGTCCAAATTGACTCAATCGGTCAGGAGGAAGTCGTCGTGTCCCACGGAGTCCAGGCCGGCGAAAAGGTGGTGGCGCTCGGAGCGCATCTCCTACACGAGGGACAAGTCGTTAACCCGGCAAAAGAGGAGTCCTATGCAAAGTTTTAATCTCTCCGCTCTGGCGGTGCGGGAACGCGCCATCACACTGTTCTTCATCTTTGCTGCGGCATGTGCGGGCATCTATGCCTATTTTCATCTGGGGCGAGCGGAAGACCCCTCTTTTACGATCAAAGTGCTCACGGTGACTACGGTGTGGCCCGGAGCAACCGCCCAGGAAATGCAGGATCTCGTGGCCGAGCCTCTGGAGAAACGGCTCCAGGAATTGCGCTGGTATGATCGAGTGGAAACCATCACGCGACCAGGGCTGGCGTTGATGACGCTGCAACTTCTCGACAAAACTCCGCCCAAAGAAGTTGCCGAGCAGTTTTATCAGGCGCGAAAGAAACTGGGTGATGAGACGCGCAAATTGCCGCAAGGCGCGATCGGGCCTTTCGTGAACGACGAGTATTCGGACGTTTCGTTCGCACTCTACTCGGTGGAAGCTCCTGGTTTCCCACTTCGCAAGCTAACCCGCGTCGCCGAAGACCTCCGGCAGAGATTTCTGCACGTGCCGGGAGTCAAGAAGATGGATATTGTCGGGGAACAGCAGGAGAGAATATTTGTAGAGTTTTCCTATTCTCGACTGACGATGCTGGGCATCTCGCCAGCGGACATCTTTTCCGCTCTCTCGCGACAGAATGCGGTGACTCCGGCGGGGTCGGTCGATACGGATGGCGCGCAGGTTTTTGTCCGGCTCGACGGAGCATACACCGACATTGATAAAATCCGCGACACGCCGATCGTGGCCGGCAAGCAAAGCTTCAAACTATCGGACATCGCGGAGGTCACGAGAGGCTACGAAGATCCCGCCACCTTTGTCATTCGGCACAACGGAGAGTCCTCACTGTTATTGAGTGTCGTTATGAAAGAGGGCTGGAACGGGCTGGATTTAGGCGAGGCCCTGCGCGCGGAAAGCGACAAGATTTCCTCCAGCCTGCCATTGGGAGTCAGCCTGAAAAAGATTACTGATCAGGCCGTCAACATCAGCTCGGCGGTCAACGAATTCATGGTCAAGTTCGCGATGGCAGTCGGCGTGGTGATGCTGGTCAGCCTGCTAAGCCTCGGATGGAGGGTTGGAATCGTGGTGGTAGCGGCAATCCCACTGACCCTGGGCGCGGTATTTGTGATCATGATGATCACCGATCGGGTTTTTGATCGAATCACATTGGGAGCGCTCATCATCTCGCTGGGGCTCTTGGTGGATGATGCCATCATCGCCATCGAATCTATGGTGGTGAAGATGGAAGAAGGAATGGATCGCATCCATGCTGCGGCTTATGCCTGGAGCCACACCGCAGCGCCAATGCTCGCCGGGACTCTGGTGACCGTAATCGGATTTTTGCCAGTGGGCTTTGCGCGTTCGACTGCGGGAGAATATGCCGGAAACATTTTTTGGATTGTCGGATTTTCTTTGATCGTCTCGTGGATCGTGGCGGTGGTTTTCACACCGTATCTGGGAGTGAAGCTTCTGCCGGACATCAAAGTTGTAAAAGGAGGTCATGCGGGAATCTATTCCACTTCGGGATACCAGCGTCTTCGCCATTTCATCACATGGTGCGTGAAGAAAAAATATACGGTGGCTGGCATTGTCGTGGGCGCGTTTCTCATGGCGGGAGGGGGGATGGCTGTCGTGAAGAAACAGTTTTTTCCTAACTCTGACCGGCCTGAATTGCTGGTTGAGGTCCAGCTTCCATTGGGCACCAGCATCGAGACGACCAGCGGAGCGGCAAAGAAGATCGAACACTGGCTGTCGCAACAACCCGAAGCGAAAATCGTGACTTCCTATATCGGGGCGGGGGCACCGCGGTTTTTCTTTTCCTACAACCCGGAGTTGCCCGATCCCTCCTTCGCCAAGATTGTGGTTTTGACGCCGAATGCGAAGGCAAGGGATCATCTCAAACTGCGCTTGCGTCAAGCGGCCGCCGATGGCCTGGCACCGGAGGCGAGGATTCGCGCGACGCAGTTGGTATTTGGACCCTACTCTCCTTTCCCCGTTGCTTTTCGGGTGATGGGGCCTGATTCGGCGAAACTTCGGGAAATCGCTCGCAGTGTCGAAGAAATCATGCGCAACGATCCGAATATGCGCACGGTGAATGTGGATTGGGGAGAACGCGTTCCCAAGTTGCACTTCGTTTTGGATCAAGAGCGATTGCAGCTCATCGGCCTTTCACCCGAAGAGGCAGCGCAGCAATTGCAGTTTCTTCTAAACGGTCAAACGATCACCCAGGTTCGTGAGAACATTCGAGCGGTAAATATTGTGGCGAGAAGTGCGGGTGCCGAGCGATTAGATCCAACCAAGCTGGAAAATTTCACCCTCACGACCCGGAATGGAAAGCCGATCCCTTTAAGCCAGATCGGACGAGTCGAGATCCAATCAGAAGATCCACTCGTCAAACGGCGGGATCGTGTTCCCACCATCACCGTCCGGGGTGACAATATTGAGACGACACAACCGCCGGATGTCTCTTCCCGGATTTGGGCCGAACTTGCTCCGGTTCGAAAGGCGCTACCGGAAAACTATCGCATCGAGATGGCGGGATCGATCGAGGAAGCAAGTAAAGCCAACTCGGCACTGGCTCCGCTTTTCCCGATCATGCTCGTGCTCATGCTGGCGGTCATCATTATCCAAGTGCGCTCCTTTTCAGCCATGTGGATGGTGATGCTAACCAGCCCGCTCGGACTGCTCGGTGCAGTGCCGGCGTTGCTGATTTTTCATCAGCCGTTTGGATTTAATGCCATCCTCGGGCTGATCGGGCTGTCGGGTATCTTGATGCGGAATACACTCATTTTGATCGGTCAGATTCATTCCAATCAGGCAGATGGTCTTGATCCATATCATGCGATTATCGAGGCCACCGTCCAGCGGTCGCGACCAGTCATCCTGACCGCACTGGCCGCAGTGCTGGCATTTATTCCGCTTACGCATTCAGTGTTCTGGGGATCCATGGCTTATGTGCTGATCGGAGGCACTGCCGTTGGCACGGTGTTGACGCTTGCCTTCCTCCCCGCGCTCTACGCCATCTGGTTCCGCGTGAGCCATGTGGATGCCGTTCGTCATAACCATGGCCAACAGGCTCCGCCTGTAGCTGATCTGGTTTATGAACACGCCACATGAGAGGCTGACCCGCACCAAGTTCTTGCTGCCGCTCGGCGAGGTTAGCGCGCTCGTTGGCGGCGCGGTCAACGCGCGTCCGCTCCTCTTCCTCCACGGCTTCCCGATCACCCGCCGACCGCCGTCCCGTTCCTCGCTCCATTTGTGTGAGCCGAAGTGTGTTGTCGATCTCAGGCGCGGTTCGTACACTGATCGCGGATAGGCGAAACTACGAAGAGGCGGTAGTGAGATGCGTTGGTACGCTGGTCGGGCTAATTATAAACGAAGTTATGAACCGAATTTCAGATTGGTTGCAGTCATGAGACGCAATGGTTTTTCCTTTCACGCTGAGCGTTCCACTCGCTTCGTTCAACGCAGTAGAAGGCGTGGCCTGTCTCCAACGGGTGACAGGCACACTGCGGTTTCACATTTAACCTAAGAGAAACCAGAAGACAGTCGCCAAGATCACTTCTTTGGTTTCGCCTTCTTCACCGCGGACTTCTTGACGACCTTCTTTGCGCTGCCTAGGAGCGCCCTCGCCGCCTGGTAATTGGCCATGTGCTCCTCCGCGGACACGCGCGCAACGGTGCGGCCGACCACGTCGAGAGCCAGGTCCTCCAACTTTTTGAAGCGGACGCAACCTTT
>Ga0193707_1000311_pt1 | contig 15883 bp, 16 predicted proteins | sample U3c2metaG_FD_143043 | JGI IMG/M metagenome (GOLD analysis project Ga0193707, IMG submission 143043) | Soil microbial communities from a riparian zone of the East river system, Colorado, United States - U3c2 | ecosystem: Environmental > Terrestrial > Soil > Riparian zone | place: USA: East River... | reverse complement strand
CTCGCGGAGATCGGCACGGCGAGCGAGCGGTTGACGGCGACCGCGGCGAAGCTGACCGACGACGACCTGCGCGGCCCGTCGAGACTTCCGGGCTGGACCCGCGGGCACGTGCTCGCGCACCTGATCCGCAACGCCGACTCCTATTGGAACCTCCTGGAGTGGGCGCGCAGCGGGGCCGAATATCCGCAGTACCCCAGCGACGAGACCCGCGACGCCGGCGTCGCGGCGAGCTCCGGACGCCCCGCCGACGAGCTGCGCGTGGAGCTGCGGATCTCGGTCGAGCGGTTCGCGTTCCAGGCCGGCACGATGCCGGAGTCCGCCTGGCCGCACATGGTCCGGGCCCGCGCGGGCTGGCCGCATCCGGCCTGGTACACCCTCAACCGCCGGTGGCGAGAGGTCGAGGCACACCACCTCGACCTGGCCTTCGGCTACACCTGCGCCGACTGGCCGCGCGCGTACGTCCGCTGGGAGCTGGCCGACGCGCTGCGGGCGATCGACCTCGACGGCGGCCTGGCCGCGGGCCGCGTCCGCGCCACCGACCTCGACGTGGACGTACGCCTCGGCGAGGGGCCGGAGATCAGCGGAACCGGACGCGAGCTGCTGGCCTGGCTCACCGGCCGCGGCGGCCCGCCGCCCGCCGGCTGGCCCGCCGCGCCGCCCTGGCCGATGTCCGCCCCCGGCTGGCGCTCCGCCTGACGCGCCGGACCGGCCGCGGACGCGGCGGGTCGCGAGCGCGGCCGGTAGCTGGCCGGCCGGTCGCGGGGCCGGCCGACGAGCGCGCGGATCCGGGGGAGTACAGGTCCCCCGGATCCGCGTTCACTCAGGCCGCGGCCAGGCTGAACCGCTGCCTCTCCGGGTCGATCGCGAGAATCCGGACCGAGACGCGGGTGCCGACGGGCCAGGACCGCTGGTACGCGAGACCGGTGCATCCGTCGTACTCGACGAACGAACCGAACGGCACCTCCGCGGTCACCACGCCGTCGACGACGTCACCGACCTGATGACGGGCGAGGAAATCCTGCCAGCTCATGTAAGTCACCTCCTTCCGTTACGAGTGGCTGTCCGCACTTCTCGTAACGGGGGCGGGCCTCTCGCCCGCGCGGTGATCAAACAGCGGCCGGGCGACCGTTCTGTGCACGGCGCGTGGCCGACCCGGCAGTCATGGCTCGATCGTAGCGACGAAGACGGGCGACCGGAACAGCCCGGCCGGCTCCACGGTCAGGCCGTGCTGGGCGAGGCCGCCGCGGTGTAACGCGCGGCGGGCTCGCCGCTCAGCCGACCGGGCGGCAGCAGCCGGCCGGTCAGGACCATGACCATGTCCTGCGCCGAGCCCGTCATCGGCGCCCCCGAGCCGAAGCTCCACTCCATGTCGTCGGCGCGCAGCGCGACCCCGTCCAGGTCGACGCCGAACCACTTGAGGCCCTTCGCGCCGGCCAGGCCCGTCAGGACGACGCGCAGCGGGGCTTCGGCGACCCGCCGGTCGATGCCCAGCGGCACCGTGAAGTCCAGGCCGTGCACCACGTCGTGCGTCAGCGCGCCCTCGTACCCGCCGCCCGGTGGCTTCCACGGGTGTTCGGCGTTGTCGCGGAGCAGGGCCGCCAGCGCGCCGTACGGCACCACGCCCGCGTCGTGCCGGGCGCGTTCGTCCAGCATGCGGTTCATGCGGAACCCCGACTTGGCCAGCTCGAACAGCCAGTGCGGTGTCGAGTAGCGGTACTGCATCGTCATGTGCGCCACGACCTCGCGTACGCGCCAGCCCGCGCACAGCGTGGCCTCGTCCCATCGCTCCTCGGGCAGGCCGAGGAGTACGGCGGCCAGCTCCCGTCGTTCGGTGGCGATCCAGTCGCGGATCCTCGTCTGCGGGACGTCCTCGGTACGGGCCATGGCGGCCTCCATCCTTGTTGGGGTTCGCCCTACCGACGAACGGGGGAGGCGCTGGAGGACAGGCTCAGGACGCGAGTTCGGCGAGCCGGCGGCTCAGGTAGCGGCGCTCGGCGTCGGTCAGCGCCATCGACAGCGCCTCGCGGTAGGCCGCGGCCGCCTCGCCGTGCCGGTCCAGGCGGCGCAGCAGGTCGGCGCGCGTGGCCGGCAGCAGGTGGTAGCCCTCCAGCCGTCCCGACGCCCCCAGCTCCTCCACCAGCGCCAGACCTGCCGCCGGGCCGTCGGCCATCCCCACCGCGACCGCGCGGTTCAGCTCCACCACCGGGGAGGGCAGCAGGCAGGCGAGCTGCCCGTACAGCGCCGCGATCTGGGGCCAGTCGGTGCCGGCCGCGGTCGCCGCGGTCGCGTGGCAGGCGGCGATCGCGGCCTGCACCTGGTAGCGGCCGGGCGCGCGGCGCCGCAGCGCGCCGTCGAGCAGCGCCACGCCCTCCTCGATCTCGGCGGTGTCCCATCGGGCGCGGTCCTGGTCCTCCAGCGTGACCAGCTCGCCGTCGCCGTCGAGCCGGGTGGCGCGGCGGGCGTCGTGCAGGAGCATGAGGGCGAGCAGGCCCGCCGCCTCGGGCTCGTCGGGCATCAGGGCGGTGAGGACGCGGGTCAGCCGGATCGCCTCGGCGCTGAGGCTCCGCCGCAGCAGGTCGGCGCCGGCCGTCGCGGAGTAGCCCTCGTTGAACAGCAGGTACAGCACGGCGAGTACGGCGGGCGTGCGTTCGGGCAGGAGGTGTGCCGGGGGCACGCGGTACGGGATCGCGGCGTGCCGGATCTTCTGCTTGGCCCGTACGAGGCGCTTGGACATCGTCGGCTCGCCGACCAGGAACGCGCGGGCGATCTCCGCGGTGGTCAGCCCGGCGAGCGTACGCAGCGTGAGCGCGACCCGGGCGTCCAGCCCCAGCGCCGGGTGGCAGCAGGTGAACATCAGGCGCAGCCGGTCGTCGGGCACGCCGCTGTCGTCCAGGTCGGACTCTTCCGGTACGGACAAGGCGGCGACCTCTCGCAGCTTGGCGGCGCCGACCGCCTCACGGCGGAGCCGGTCGACGGCACGGTTGCGCGCGGCGGTGGTCAGCCACGCGCCGGGGCGGCGCGGAACCCCGTCGCGCGGCCAGCGCCGCAGGGCCAGCGCGAAGGCCTCCTGGGCGCATTCCTCGGCGAGGTCCCAGTCGCCGGTGACCCTGATCAGGGTCGCGACCACCTGTCCCCATTCGTCGCGGAACGCCTGGGCGACCGCCGCGCCGACTCGCTCGGTCATGTCTGCCAGAGAGGCCGGACCTCGATCGTCCCGTACGTGGCGGCCGGATGCTTGAGGGCGATCTCGACCGCCTCGTCCTGGTCGGCGGCCTCGATCAGGCAGAACCCGCCGATCTGCTCCCTGGTCTCGGCGAACGGCCCGTCGGTCAGCAGTACCTCCTCGCCGCGCACCCGTACGGTCGTGGCGTCGGCGGGCGGCCGCAGCCCGGCGCCGCCGCGTATCACGCCGCGGCGTTCCATCTCCTCGCTCCAGCCGCCGCAGCCGTCGAGGGCGTGCTCGGCCGCCGACTCGTCACCACAGATCAACAACACGTACTTCATCGGTCCTCCTCGTGCCGTCCCACCCGTACGACGAACGGGAACACCCGGAACGGACACCCTTCCGGGGCCTGAAACCATCCGATATCTAGCGAGGGGACCTGTGCCTTTAGGCGCGCGGGATCGCTTCTCTGGGGCTGCTCTGACCTTAACCCTGTCCAGGGGTCCGCACTGTTTGGCTCTGGCTATATGTGCGCCGTGTGTATAGTCATCGTGTGGCTGTGGCGCGGAAGGTTCGCCGGTATTCCGGTGGCGTGTACGACTTGGGGCTGCACGTGGTGTGGTGCCCGAAGTACCGCCGCCGGGTCCTTGGCGGCCGGGTCGCGGTCCGATTGCGTGAGCTGATCGAGCAGAAGGCGGCGGAGAAGGGCTGGGAGATCATCGCCCTTGAGGTGATGCCTGATCACGTGCATCTGTTCGTCAAACACGAGCCGAAGGCGTCCGCCTCCTATGTGGCGAACCAGTTCAAGGGCTTCACGTCCCGCGTGCTCCGCTCGGAGTTCTCGCACCTTAAGTCGCAGATGCCCACCTTGTGGTCGTCGTCGTTCTTCGTCGCTTCGGTTGGCGCCCTCAGCGCGGACACGGTGGAGAAGTACATCGACACCCAGTGGGAACGCCCCTGGGCGAAGAAGCAGAAGGAGGAGGAGGCCGGCCGTGCACCGGGCGTATAAGTTCCTCCTGCGCCCCACCGTCGGCCAGGCCGCCGCGCTCGGGGAGATGCTGCGGGATCACTGCTCCCTCTACAACGGGGCCTTGCAGGAACGCCGAGAGGCTTACAGTCACGTCTCCAAGACCACGGTCCGGTACGGTGACCAGTCCGCACAGCTCAAAGAAATCCGCGCGTTCGACCCCGAGCGGCACGGCCGGTGGTCGTTCTCCTCGGGGTGAACTGGTTCGACACGGTGGACTTCCCCAAAGACGGGGACGGCTGCCGCTGGGACTCCACCCCGCACGACCCCGTCACCCGCGTCCGTTTCCAAGGTGTCGGGCACGTCCGCGTCCACCAGCACCGGGCGGTGAAAGGACGGGTCAAGACCGTGTCCGTCAAGCGTGAGGGCCGACAGTGGTACCTCATCCTCGCCCGCGACGACGTGCCCGCCGAACCGCTCCCCTCCACCTGTGCCGTGACCGGCATCGACATGGGTGTAGCCCACTTCCTGACCACGTCCGAGGGTGAGCACCTGCCCAACCCAAGGCACGGCAAGCTGGGCGCCGACGCCCTCGCCGACGCTCAGCGGGCGCTCAAGGCGTTCCCGCGACGGAAACGGCAGAACCGCACCGCCAAGCATCGCCAGGCGGTGGAGAAGGTCGCCGACCTGCACCGCAAAGTCAGGCGGCAGCGCACCGACCACGCACACAAGACCGCGCTTGCGATGGTCCGCACCTACGACGTGATCGCTTACGAGCGTCTGAGCATCACGAACATGGTCCGCACCCCCAAACCCAAGCCCGACCCCGAGATGCCCGGCAGTTTTCTGCCGAACGGCGCGGCGGCCAAGACCGGGCTGAACAAGAGCATCCATGATGCGGGTTGGGGGATGTTCCTGGGCATCCTCGCGCATAAGGCTGAAAGCGCCGATCGTGTACTGATCCCGGTGGACCCTCGCAACACCTCCCGCACCTGCCCCGTCTGCGGGTACGTGTCCGGCGAGAACCGCACCACGCAAGAGAAGTTCGAGTGCACCCGGTGCGGACACACCGCCCACGCCGACCACATCGGCGCTATCAACATCGCTATCAGGGCCGGGCTGGTCCTTCCCGGCGTGGCCTAGCCACGACAGGAGAAGCCCCCCGGATCCATCCGGGGGGAGGAGTCACCAGACCAGGTCGAGGAGCTCGCGGATCAGCCCGGCGACCTCATCGGGGGTGAAGTCCATGGCGTTCTCCCCGACGGTGATCTCGAAGGCGCACGCGCGCGGGTCCAGAACGCTCCGCACCCGCCCGTAGAGCTGGACGCCGCGCTCGGCGAGCAGCGTCGCGCCGGCCCGCTCGACGGCCTCCCGGGGCGCGGGCAGGTGCACGTGGAACATCGGCGTCTGCGGCGGGTCGGGCACCGTACGGGCCAGGCCGCCGGCGTTGATGGCGGCGGCGATCGCGATCGCGTGGTCACGGAAGGCCGGCATCTGGGGCGGGATGGTGTCGAGGCCGGCCAGGCCGCCCAGGGCCAGTGGCCACGCGTCGGTGATCGCGCCGCCGAGCCGGGTGCGCCACACCCCGGCGGCGGCGATCGTGGACGCGTCGCCGGCCAGGACCGCGCCCCGGCTGCCCTGGAGGCTCTTGTAGAGCGAGACGTAGACCGTGTCGAACAGGCCGGCGATCTCCTCCAGCGGGCGCCGGTAGTAGGTCTGCGCCTCCCACAGCCGCGCCCCGTCCAGGTGCGCCGACGCGCCACCGGCCCGCGCCAGGGCGACCTGGTCGCGCAGGTCGTCCCACTCGGGGAGCAGGCCGCCGAGGTCGCGCTGCGGGAGCTCCCAGAGGACGGTCGCGAGCGGCTCGCCGATCGCCTTCAGGTCCTGCGCGGTCATCAGCTCGCCCGGGTCGCCGGTCCGGTGGAACCACAGGCCGTGGACCGCGGCGTAGCCCTGCTTCTCCCACTGGTCGAGGTGGCAGTACGGGTGCGCGGCGAACCCGCGCCGCCCGCTCCGTTCGGCGTGCACCCGCAGCGCGACCTGCTGCGCCATCGTCCCGCTCGGGAAGAACAGCGCCGTCTCCTTGCCGAGCAGGCCGGCCATGCGGCGCTCCAGCACCGCCACCGGGCCGTCGGGCCCGTCCGGCGGCATGTCGGCGTCGACCATGCCGAGGAGCCGTTCCAGCACGGCACGGGGGCGGCGGCGGATCGGCGCGTGCAGGAACAGCGACCGCCGCGGCGAGGGAACGTCCACGGTCGGCAGTATCCGCGCGGTCGTGAGCCGCTCGCAACAGCCATGTCTGTAGTGAATAAGTCGTATCTGTAGTTTATGCGTAGTAAGTGCTACAGTCGTCGAGCCGCCTCTGCCCGGTTCTCAGACTCGGAGGTTCCCACCGTGTACGCCGACTCTCCCCCCGCGAAAGACTCCCCGACTCCGCGTCGCCGACGGGCGGTCCGCTGATGCGCGACACGGCCGAGGCCGTCCTGGGACTGGTTCCCGCCGGAGTCGAGTACGCCGACGTCCGGGTCGTCCACCGCACCCACGAGCTCGTACTCGCCGAGCACGACGGACCCGGCGACGTCGTCTACGACGACTCCCTGGGCGTCGGCCTCCGGGTCCTCATCGACGGCCAGTGGGGATTCGCGGCCACGAGCCGGCTGGACGCCGCCGGGCTCGCGGACGTCGTCACGCAGGCCGTCGGCCAGGCGAGGGCCGCCGCCGGTTCCGAGCGCGTCCGGCTCGGCGACCCGGTGACGACCCGCGCCCAGTGGCGGTCCCCGATGGAGATCGACCCGTTCACCGTGCCGCTTTCGGCCAAGCTCGACCTGCTCGTCGCCGCGGTCAAGGAGGCCGAGACCGCCGGGCCGAAGGTGCAGCGCGCCGAGGCGTCGATGGACTTCTTCCGTGACGACAAGGTGTTCGCCAACACCGAGGGCGCCCTCATCGAGCAGACCATCACCGAGAGCGGCGGCGGCCTGCTGGTCATGGCGGCCGACGACCACGACATCCAGCGCCGCTCGTACCCCCAGGGCGTCCCCCGTACGATCCGCGGCCAGCGCGGGCAGTTCGCCACCGCCGGCTACGAGGCCATCACGGGCCTGCGGCTGACCGAGGAGGCGGCGCGGGTCGGCGACGAGGCCGTCGCGCTGCTCACCGCGCCGGAATGTCCGGACGAGACGACGACGCTGGTCATCACCGGCGCCCAGCTCGCGATGCTGCTGCACGAGTGCGCCGGCCATCCGATGGAGGCCGACCGCGCCCTCGGCACCGAGGTCAGCCTGTCCGGCGGCACCTACGCCCGGCCCGAGCGGCGGGGCGCCTTCCGCTTCGGCGCGCCGATCGTCTCGGTCTTCGCCGACGCCACCGTGCCCGGCGGCCTCGGGTCGTACGGCTATGACGACGAGGGCGTCCCGGCCCAGCGCACCCAGCTGATCCGCGACGGCGTCTTCCTCGGCTACATGTCCGGGCGGGAGTCCGCCGCTGCGCTGGACGGCCAGTCCTCCGGCGCGGCGCGCGCCGACGGCTGGCAGCGCTCGCCGCTCGTCCGCATGACCAACCTCTGCCTGGGCCCGGGCGACTCGTCGCTGGAGGAGATGATCGCCGGCACCAAGCGCGGCGTCTTCCTCGACATGAGCAAGGGCCTGTCCATCGACGACCAGCGGATGTCGTTCCGGTTCGGCACCGAGGTCGGCTGGGAGATCCGCGACGGCAAGCTCGGCCGGCTGCTGAAGAACTGCTCCTACTCGGGCGTCACGCCCCGTTTCTGGGCGGGCTGCGACGCGCTGGGCGGCCCGGACGAGTACAAGGTCCACGGCATCCCGTCCTGCGGCAAGGGCGAGCCGCTCCAGGTCATGCACATCGGCCACGGCACCGTTCCCGCGCGGTTCCAGGACGTTCGGATCGGAACCAGATGAGCCACCCCATCGACCCCGCGCGGGTCCACGCCGCACTGGCCGCCTTCGGACCGGGCACCACGCTCGACATCGCCGACGAGCACAGCGAGCTGCTGCGGTACGCCCGGTCACGCGTCACCGCCCAGCACAGCGAACGCCGGATGCGCGTCCGCGTACGGATCAACCGGGACGGCCGCGTCGCCATGGGCAGCCTGGAGACGCTCGACGCGGCGGCCGTACGCGCCCTCGCGGAGCGGCTGTCGGACGCGCTGACCGTCCTGGCCTCCGGCGTCGAGTCGGGCAGGGCCCCGCGCCGTACCGACGCCGCCGCGCCGGTGACCGTACCGGTTGCGAGCGAGGCGACCCGCGCGTTCACCCCGGCCGCCCGGCATGCCTGGTTCAGCCGGGTACGCGACGGCCTGAGCGGCGTGGCGGACCTCGGCGGGTCCATCCGCAACGAGACGATCGAACGCGTCGTCGCCGACGACGGCGGGCTGTACCGCTCCGAGGTACTGACCAAGGCGTCGCTGCAGGCGGTGGCCGAGCAGGGCGAACGCTCGGCGAGCGTCCGCGCGGTGCACCGCGACGCGGACCAGATCGACGTCGACCCGGTCGCGGGCCTGCTGCGGTCGGCGCTGGCGCCGCTGCCGTCGCGGGATCGGTTCGCGGGCACGTGCCGGGTCCTCCTGCAGCCGCAGGCCGCCATCACGCTGATCACGACGTACGGGTACGCCGCGCTGGGCGCCGCCGGGTACGCGGAGGGCCGTACGGCGGTCGCGGGCCGGCTCGGCGACCAGGTCGTCGGCGACCTGATCACGCTGACCGACGACGGCGCCGACCCGGCCGGCCTGCCGAGCGGCTTCGACCCGGAGGGCACGCCCCGGCGGCGCACCCCGCTCATCGACCGGGGCGCGCTGGTCGGCGTGGTGTCCGACCTCGAACGCGCCGAGGTCACCGGCGGCCGCTCCACCGGCCACGCCGTACCCCTCGGCTGGCGGTTCGGCGCGGACCCGTCCCCGTCGCACCTGCTCCTCGAGCCCGGCACCGCGACCGAGGACGACCTGCTGTCGGGCCTGGGTGAGGGGCTCGTGGTCAACCGGCTGGACTACCTGCGGGTGCTGCACCCCAAGGACACGCTGGTCACGGGCACGACGCGCGACGCCACGTACTGGGCGGAGGACGGCCGGATCGTGGCCTGGCACCCGTCGGTACGGCTGACCTTCCGGATGGATGAGGTCCTGAACGCCGTCCTGGCCGTCGGCGCCGCCCGCGAGCGCGGTGAGGCGGTCTTCATGGAGAGCGCCGTGGCCCCGGCCCTGCTGGTCGACGCGGGACCGATCAAGGTGTGAGCCGCTCTCGCGCCGGAAGGCACCGCGTACGCTCCTCGATGGTCGAACGAGAGAGTGGGGGCGGCGTGGGCGGCGGATTCACGGTAGGCGAAGAGCAGTGGCGAACTCGTCTGGGCACACTCAGGCAGGTCGTGCGGCAGGAGCTGGTGACGCGGCAGCTTGCCGCTCACCTGCCCGAACTGCCGCCCCGGCGGGTCCTCGACATCGGTTGCGGGCAGGGCACGCAAGCTCTGGCTCTGGCCCGCCGCGGGCATCGCGTGACCGGGCTGGACTCCTCGGCCCAGCTCCTCGCCGACTTCCGTGCCACTCTCGACGCGGAGCCGGCGGAGGTCGGCGACCGGGTGCGGCTGGTCCACGGCGACGCCGGGAAGATCGCCGACCTGTTCGCGCCGTCGAGTTTCGACGCCGTCCTGTGCCAGGGCGTGTTGATGTACTTCCCGGACCCTGATCCGCTCCTGGACGGGATCGCCCGGGTCGTGGCCCCGGGCGGCATCGTGTCACTGCTGGTCCGCAACGGCGATGCCCTCGCGATGCGCCCTGGCCTCTTGGGCGACTGGGACAGCGCGGGGCGTGCCTTCGACGGGGACTCCTACCTCAACCGGATCGGGGTGAACGCCCGCGCCGACCGCCTGGAGGATCTGACGGCCGCACTGGCCGGGCGGCACCTGCCCGTTGACCGGTGGTACGGGGTCCGGGTCTTCACCGACACCGCGGCCTCGGACGCGCCACTGCCTGACCCAGCGACGCTCGATGCCATCCTGCGGTCCGAGGAACGCGCCGGCCGCACCGACCCGTACCGGCGGGTGGCGGCGCTGCTCCATCTGATCGCCGTCCGGCACTAGGGTCTGTCTCGAAGTCCGTTTGCCTCTGTCGGGAACTGCTTATTGAGCTGCACGATCAGAGCGTTTGCTTGCTGAGCACGCTCCTTGACGACGGTGGGGTCTTCCTCGTCCTCCAAGAGCGTCAGAGCTGAGAGCCAGGCCTGCTGGAGTCGCTCGGGATCCTTGTCAAAAAGACTGATGTCCGGTGATGGTGAGTCACTGACGTACTCGATCGGACGCACGACCCAGCAGGCATCGCCGCGTTTCTGTAGTCTCCCCGATATGCCAGGAGGAATTTGTTCTCCCATATCGACGTGACTCCTTCCTCTGTTCAGCACGGTAGTATATATTCCGCGCTCTCGGTCTCATTTTTCTGGATAAGCGTCTTGTAGTAGTAGAGCTTCATGGCAAACCGCCACGAAATGTAAATAAAGTTCGATGCCGACAGTGCGAGCATGATAGGCCACACGAGCCCGCCGATTCCGAGAATCGGGATAATGTGGTGCACATGCAGGTAACGATCAGTATTTTTCGTTGATGTCGCGGCCGCCGGCGGGCTGTTCAACAGATAGAAGGCCAAGGCTACGAGAGACAGCACGCCGCTGATCATCAGCGACAGCCGCGCCAGGAGCGACGAGCCCACCAGCTTGCCGCCGTCCGCGGCGAAGCCGAACCACGACGCGGCGACGGTGGGTAGCGCGAGGACCAGCCCCGGGAAGCCGCTGGTCGAAGCGCCCTTGTGATGTGTGACGAGGTACCCGAAGATCCCGATCAGTACGGTCGTGGCCAGAGCTGTCACCATCGCGTTCGCCCGCGAGCCGGGTGGGATCTCCTTAAATCTTGCGCGCACCTGAAAGCCTTTAAGGGGTTGCCCCTCGTAATATCCACGCATGTACAGATGGATAAAGTTCTGACCCCGCTTACGGCGCAATCGGAAATGAGAGTCAGTCTGTGGTCCATTCGAGCCGTGAAAACACCCGCCGTTCGACTCCGGAGCGCCCGACAAGTCGCGCGTGGCAGGCAGGCCGCAGTTCCGACACTCGAAGTACTGCTCCATTATGTATTTGTCGAGTGGCCCATTTAGTCTCAGATGGTAGCTTCTCGCGCTCAGTGTAAGCTGGATAGGTATTGCGATTTGGTTCGGGCGCAGCCCGAGGCCGAGTCGAAATTCTCCTAATCGCCCCTGCTCGGACGCTGCGATGAGTGTCCGCTCGTATTTGACGATGACACGCTTTGCTACGGCCATATTTGTGGGCACGACCGCCACGATTGGATAAGAGGCGCTCAGCGAAATAACGTAGGCACTTATGAGCTTCCGGTCCTCATCTTTCAACCTGTCAAGACGGGCGAGCACCGAATCGACCTTTGCTGGGATATTCTTGGGATCGATTCGTCCACGCTTGGCAATAATGTCCAGCAGTACTAACTCCAAGACTTTTGCATTATTGCTGACCTGAAGAGGGGCTCTTCGGCTTCGTCTTCCTTTGGTCTTCATGCCTATCGCGTTGGTCAGGACGCTCATGAGCCCGGCGGCGGCCAGTTTTGTTGTCTCGTCGTACGCCAGATTCGGCAGTGTCTTCCCGCTCGTATCGGTGAGGTAGAAGTTGTCGAGCAACTCACCCTTGAGCGGCTGCAACAAAGGAAGGTAGAGATACTCTCCCTCCAGTGCGGCCGCAGGGAGAACGAACTCGACGGCGACATGCTGCCGGATCCCTCTTCCATCGAGATCGATGGTTTCGACGACGCGTGACCGGTAGCGCTCCGGCCTCGTCAGCAGCTCGAAGAACGAGATCACCGCGCCCTTGTCGAACTCGGAGAAGTTAAGGGAGGTGACGTCTTGAAGCTTGGCCAGCCATTCGATTCCTGGCTGGTAGATGGGGTCTGGGATTGGCTTGCCGTTGCTGGCATCTCGGCGCATACGCACGAAAGATAAGATCCCGATCCATACGGCCATTATCAGGAAGGATCCTCTGGCTAAACCTTCAACGAGTCCTTTCGTCCACCATCCGATCGGGCCCACGATGGTCGATCCGATGAGCAACAGAAGGGCGAGGACGGCCAAGAGATAGGTAAGGATTTTCGAGCCCGGCTTCTCGGCCGGCCCGGTGGATCTCTGCCCCGACGTCCCCGACTTCGCCATGCCGCACCTCCTGCGCCACCCGGAATACGGGTGGACACCCCCGAGGAACACCGCGCCACCTTGGCCCCCCAAGGCGAGGTATTCGTCAGGATATGCCCGAGATGCGGACATGACTACTGTTTGCATTTGATTGACCAGACCGTAATGATGTTTCCGGCGAATGCTCTGTGTGTAACGCCCTTGTGAATAGTTTCGCGATCTTGCTGTTTCAGGGCCGCACGACAAGTTCAGATAGTAGGTATGTACCCAGAAATGGGAGTTGTTACCACTTCAGACGCTCAGCTCAAACGTCTGGTTCACCACGGCCTAGTGACATATCTGTGGGGTCGCAGAGAGCCCAGCGCGCCACGTCGCGCCGATACAACCCATCACGCCGGGAGTACTGCTGAGCTGGCGTGATGAGGTCCGCCAGCCCACACTTCGAAACACGTCCTAGGGACTAGCGGGAGCGGAGGCCGTCCATCAGGAGGTCGAGCATGCGGCCGGCCTGGGCTCGTTGTTCGGGGGCGCCGGCGGCCAGGGTCACGCCGCTCACGCTCGCGGCCACGTCGCCCGGGTCGACGTCCGCGCGTACGGTGCCGGCGGACGAGCCGGCCTTCAGCAGGGTCGTGATCGCGTCGACCATGCGGGCGCGGCTCTCCGCGAACGGGTTTCCGCCGGAGGCGATGACGGCGCGGAGGGCGTCGGCCATGCCGCGCTTGGTGGTCATGTAGTCGACGAAGCGGTCCATCCAGGTGCGCAGGGCCTGGTCGGGCGGCATCGTCTCCAGGAGCTCGGCGGCGGCGTCGCAGAGCCGGGCGAGCTCGTTGCGGTAGGTCGCCTCGACCAGCGCCTCGCGGGTCGGGAAGTGGCGGTAGAGCGTGCCGATGCCGACGCCCGCGTCCTTGGCGATCGCGTCGAGGGTGATGTCCGGTCCGGCCTGGGAGAACGCGCGTACGGCGGCTTCGAGAAGGCGGTCGCGGTTGCGCTGCGCGTCGGCGCGCAGCGGCCGCCTGCCGGTCGGCGGCATGGTGTCCTCCTCGGCTCGGATCCCGCGGGGCGCGGGTTTGCAAAGCGGAGGCTGCTCCGCTTAAAGTGGAAGAATTAGCGGAGCTTCCTCCGCTTGCCATTTTACCGGGTGAACCCGGCCATGCCGGGTTCGTACGGGACAGGAAAGCTCATGACGACACGCATCACCACACCGTTCGCCTTCGAGTCCACCGCCGACGAGGTCGTGGCCGGCATCGACCTCACCGGCCGCCGCGCCATCGTGACCGGCGGCGCGTCCGGTATCGGCGTCGAGACCGCCCGTACGCTGGCCGGCGCGGGCGCGGAGGTGACCCTGGCGGTACGCAAGCGCGCCGCGGGGGAGCGCACCGTCGAGGACATCGTCGCGACGACGGGCAACAAGAAGGTGTTCGTCGCCGACCTGGACCTGGCCGACCAGGCCTCCGTACGGTCCTTCGCGGACGCGTGGGAGGGGCCGCTGCACATCCTCGTCAACAACGCGGGCGTGATGGCCGCCCCGGAGGCGCGTACGGCGGAGGGCTGGGAGCTCCAGTTCGCCACGAACCACCTGGGCCACTTCGCCCTGGCGACCGGGCTGCACGGCGCGCTCACGGCGGCCGGGGGAGCCCGCGTCGTGTCGGTCAGTTCGAGCGCCCACCTGCGCTCGCCGGTGGTCTTCGAGGACATCCACTTCCGCGAGCGCCCGTACGACCCGTGGTCGGCGTACGGGCAGTCCAAGACCGCCAACGTCCTGTTCGCGGTCGAGGCGACCCGGCGCTGGGCGGGCGACGGCATCATGGTCAACGCGCTGATGCCGGGCGGTATCCGGACCGGCCTGCAGCGCTTCGTGAGCGAAGAGGACCTCGACCGCGCCCGCGCCGCCGCCGGCGGAGATGCCGCGCGATGGAAGACCCCGCAGCAGGGCGCCGCCACATCGGTGCTGGTCGCGACGTCACCGCTGCTCGACGGCGTCGGCGGCCGCTACTTCGAGGACTGCGCGGAGGCCGAGCTCAACCGCCCGGGCACCCGCCACGGCGTCGCCGCGTACGCTCTGGACCCCGAGGCCGCAACCCGCCTCTGGACGGTGACAGAGGAAACCCTGGCCGCCTGAAAGCCGTCCGCGCCGCTTCAAGCCGCGGACGCGACGCTCAGGCCGGTGCCCCGCCCGGGCGCTCAGGCCGGTGCCCCGCCCGAGGCCGGTGCTCCGCCTGGGTCCAGGACGGCCTCGACGTCGACCGTGACGTCGATCAGGTCGCTGACGACCACGCCGCCGCGGTCGAGCGTGTCGTTCCAGCTGACCCCGTAGTCGTGCCGGTTGATCCGGGTCGTGGCGGCGAAGCCCGCCCGGCGCCTGGGACCCAGGTCGCGGCCGTCCTCCCACCACGGCGTGTCCCACTGGCCCAGGTAGGTGACGTCGAAGGTCGCCGGGCGGGTCACCCCGCGGATCGTCAGGTCGCCGGTGACCTCGAAGGAGCTCGCGCTCACCTGGTTCACGCCCGTGCTGGTGAAGGTCCACGCCGGGAAGTGCTCGACGTCGAAGAAGTCCGCGCTGCGCAGATGGGCGTCACGCTCGGGCTGGCCGGTGTACACCTGGGTCGCGTCGGCCCTGGCCGTCACCCGGGCGTTCACCGGCGCGTCCGGGTCGACCTCCAAGACGCCGGTCACGTTCTTGAGCTGCCCGCGCACGTACGTGATCATCATGTGCCGGGCGCGGAACTCCGCGGCTGTGTGGCCTGGCTCGAAGAACCACCTGGTCATCCCCATAAGGCATCAGTACCCAGTGGACCCCCGTACGATGGAAATGATCGTTACGCAAGGCAACGGACGTTTTCTTCCCCGATATCTCGGTTCATAGGATTAGGGGATTGGAGCCGTGACCTCGGAGGGGCAATGAGCATTCTAGGCACCCGCGTCGTACGTACCGAGGATCCGCGTCTGCTGACCATCGGCGCCACGTACGTGGAGGATCTGCGGTTGCCCGAGCTTCAGGGCGCGGCCTATGTCACCTTCGTACGCAGCCCGATGGCGCACGCGCGGATCACCGAGATCGACGTGTCCGCCGCGACGGCCGAGCCGGGAGTGGTGGCCGTGCTCACCGCGCGCGACCTCGACGCGGCTCCGGACGCACCCGACACACCGTACGCCGAGCCGCTCCTGGCCCGTGACGTGGTCCGCTTCGCCGGAGAGCCGGTCGCGATGGTCCTGACGGACGAGCACTACCGCGGCGAGGACGCGGCCGAGCTGGTCAGCGTCGACTACGAGCCGCTGGACGCCGTCATCGGCGTCGGGAACGCGCTCAAGGACGAGACGCTGCTGTTCCCCGAGACGGGCACGAACATCGTCGGCAAGGGCGGCGCGGAGGCGTTCGACGACGCCACGTTCGACGGCTGCGAGGTCGTGGTCGAGCGCGAGATCGTCAACCAGCGTGTGGCCGCCGCCCCTCTTGAGGTACGCGCGGCCGCCGCGTCGTGGGCGGACGGCCGCCTGACGATGTGGGCGAGCACACAGAACGTCCACGGCGCCAAGGCGGCCCTGACCGGAAGCCTCGGGCTCGCCCCCGAGA
>Ga0193707_1000310_pt1 | contig 15901 bp, 12 predicted proteins | sample U3c2metaG_FD_143043 | JGI IMG/M metagenome (GOLD analysis project Ga0193707, IMG submission 143043) | Soil microbial communities from a riparian zone of the East river system, Colorado, United States - U3c2 | ecosystem: Environmental > Terrestrial > Soil > Riparian zone | place: USA: East River... | reverse complement strand
CCTGCCGCAGCCGGTACGCGCGGGCGCCATCGTCGCCGTGGCGGCCGTCGCCGTCGCCCGCGAGGCCGGCTGGGTGCGCGTCCCGATGCCGCAGAACGCCCGCCAGATCCCCCAGGAGGTCCTGAGCTCCCGGATCCGGCGCGGTGCGCTGCGGTTCGGCTTCGAGCTCGGCACGGGCGTGCGGACGTTCGTCTCGGCGAGCGCGCCGTACGTCGTCGCGCTCGGGCTGCCGCTCGCGCACCAGGGACCGGTCACAACGATCCTGGCGGGTACGGGGTTCGGCGCGGGGCGGGCGGTGACGGCGGCGGTCCGTTACGCGAGCCGCCACGACGAGTGGGACGACCGCCGCGTGACCCGTATGCCCCTGCTGGCGAACGCCATCGGCGTGACCGTGCTGGTGGCGCTCGCCATGCTGCTGCTACGCCCATAGAGCAGGCCGGACGGAGATCCCGCTCACCACGGGCGGGATCCGCCGGACGGTCCTAGGACCGCTGCTCGGCGAGGGTGACCTCGACCGCGAAGTCGTCCGAACCGGGCTCCAGGGTGAGGTCGGTGATGCGCCCGGCGGCGCGCAGGTCCGGCTCCGCCAGGTGTCCGACGGCGCCGCGGACCGCGGCCCGTGTCACCTCGGCCCGCATCGAGACCTTCGCCGCGGACTTGGCGCGGCGTACCTGTCGCAGGACGTCGGAGGTCGCCGACAGCACGGCGGGGTCGCCGCCCGCGGGCAGCTCGTCCGCCGTCGGCCAGGAGGCGCGGTGCACCGAGCCGTCCTGCCACCACGACCAGACCTCTTCGGTGACGTAGGGCAGGATCGGCGCGAACAGCCGGAGCACGACCGACAGCGCCGCGCCCAGCGCCGCGCGGGCCGACGCCGCCGCCTCCTGGTCCACGCCGTCCTCGCCGTACGCGCGCGCCTTGACGAGCTCGAGGTAGTCGTCGCAGAGGTTCCAGAAGAACCGCTCGGTGCGCTCCAGCGCGCGGGTGTAGTCGTTCGCCTCGAGCGCCGCCGTGGCCTCGCGGACCACCTCGGCGAGCGTGGCGAGCATCGAGAGGTCCAGCGGCTCGGTGACCGGCGTGCCGGCCGGTACGTCACCGAGGCCGAGGACGAACTTCGAGGCGTTCAAGATCTTGATCGCGAGACGGCGGCCGACCTTGATCTGGCCGGTGTCGAAGGCGGTGTCGGTGCCGAGCCGCCCGCTGGCCGCCCAGTAACGCACCGCGTCGGAGCCGTGCTGGACCAGCAGATCCATCGGCGTGACGACGTTGCCCTTGGACTTGGACATCTTCTTGCGGTCGGGATCGAGGATCCAGCCGGACAGCGCGGCGCCGGCCCAGGGCAGCGAGCCGTGCTCCAGGTGCGCGCGCACGACCGTGGAGAACAGCCAGGTACGGATGATGTCGTGTGCCTGCGGCCGCAGGTCGTACGGGAAGACGGCCGCGAACAGCGCCGGGTCGCGCTCCCAGCCGCCGGCGATCTGCGGGGTCAGCGAGGAGGTCGCCCAGGTGTCCATGACGTCCGGGTCGCCGGCGAAGCCGTCGGGCTTGCCCCGCTGGTCCTCGGTGTAGCCGGGAGGGACATCCGAGGACGGGTCGACCGGCAGGGTGCTCTCCGCCGGGGTGATCGGCTCGGTGTGGATCGGCTCGCCGTCGGCGCCCAGGGGGTACCAGACCGGGATCGGCACGCCGAAGAACCGCTGCCGCGAGATCAGCCAGTCGCCGGCCAGGCCCTCGACCCAGTTGTCGTAGCGGGCCTTCATGTATTTGGGGTACCAGGTCAGCTCGGCCCCGCGCGCGAGCAGGCGCTCGCGCAGCTCCGCGTCACGGCCGCCGTTGCGGATGTACCACTGGCGGGTGGTGACGATCTCCAGCGGCTTGGTGCCCTTCTCGTAGAACTTCACCGGGCGGGTGACGGGACGCGGGTCGCCGTCGAGGTCGCCGGACTCGCGGAGCATCGCGACGACGCGCTCGCGGGCGGAGTGCACGGTCTTGCCGGACAGCTCGGCGTACGGGCCGGGCGCGACGCCCGCCGGCGGCTCGGGCAGGACGCGGCCGTGCCAGTCGAGGATCGCGCGGGTCGGCAGGTGCAGCTCGCGCCACCACGTCACGTCGGTGAGGTCGCCGAAGGTGCAGATCATGGCGATGCCGGAGCCCTTGTCGGGCTCGGCGAGGTGGTGGGCGACGACGGGCACCTCGACGTCGAACAGAGGTGTGCGGACGTACGTGCCGACCAGCTCGCGGTAACGCTCGTCGTCGGGGTGGGCCACGAGCGCGACGCAGGCGGGCAGCAGCTCGGGCCGGGTGGTCTCGATGTAAACGGGCCGGTCGGGGGCGTGGAACCGGATCCGGTGGAAGGCACCGGCCTGGTCGCGGTCCTCCAGCTCGGCCTGCGCGACCGCGGTGCGGAACGTGACGTCCCACAGGGTCGGCGCCTCGGAGACGTACGCCTCGCCGCGCGCGAGGTTGCGCAGGAAGGCCCGCTGCGCCGTCGCGCGGGACGCGTCACCGATGGTCGTGTAGAGCAGCGACCAGTCGACCGAGAGCCCGACGCGCCGCCAGACGTCCTCGAAGGCCTTCTCGTCGATCTCGGTGAGCCGGTTGCACAGTTCCACGAAGTTGCGGCGCGAGACCGGGATCTGCTTTCCGGGCTTTTCCGGGGGCTCGAACGAGGGGTCGTACGGAAGCGAGGGATCGCAGCGCACGCCGAAGTAGTTCTGGACCCGGCGTTCGGTGGGCAGGCCGTTGTCGTCCCACCCGATGGGGTAGAAGACCTCGCGGCCGCGCATCCGCTGGAACCGGGCGATCGCGTCGGTGTGGGTGTAGGAGAACACGTGGCCGACGTGCAACGAGCCGCTGACCGTGGGCGGCGGGGTGTCGATCGAGTAGATCTCCGCCCGGCCCTTCGTCCGGTCGAAGCGGTAGGTGCCGCTCCGGTCCCACAGATCCGCCCACTTCGCCTCGAGTCCGTCGAGGGTGGGTTTCTCCGGGGCGCGCGGCTTTTCTGTCATGCGGCCAATGGTATTGGGCAACCGCGGCAGGTCCGTCGTCATTACGTGATCGCCTGTGAGAGGCTCGGGGCATTCATCAGGCCGGGGAAGCACTGAGAGGGACGGGCATGGCGGACAAGGGCGATCTGGGCTGGCGGCTGCTGGCCGGCGCGGCGGCTTTCGGCGCGGGCTTCGTGGCTCGCAAGGCGATCACGATCGGCTGGAAGCAGGTCACCGGCAAGGAGCCCCCGACCAACCCCGAGTCGCCCGAGGTCGAGCTCGCCGAGGCCATCGGCTGGGCCGTCGTCACCGGAGTCGGGATGGAGGTCGCCCGGTTGCTGGCGACCCGGGCCGCGGCCAAGCGCTGGCAGGGCAGCACGGGCGAGCTGCCCGCCGCCCTGCGCACCGCGGCCGGCAAGATCAAGGACGTCACCACCTGAGCCGGAGGCGCACCGGCGCGGCCGGCGAGACGCGGGGGCGCCCCGGCGAGGTGCGGGGGCACGGCATCCGCCGGTGACGGTGACGACCCCGCATGGCCGAACGGGGTCGCCCCTGTGAGCGGAGCGCGGTGACCCGGCCGGGCCGTGTCGCGCCCGGCCCGGTCAGATACGAGGGGTGCGTGTGGTCAGTTTCCGTCCTCGACCGCCGGCCGCTGCGAGGTGCGCTCGATGTGACGGCCGCGCAGGTCGTCACGGATGCGGTCGGCGAGACGTTTGGTGGCCGCGCGGTTGAGCGCACCACCCGCGACCGCACCGGTCAGGAACGGTCCAAGCGTGGTGAAGTGACGTCCGAACGTGCGCAGCAGACGCTTGCGCAGGCCCGTCTTGGCCGCCACGCCCAGGGCCGCGGTCACGCTGCCGGGCTGTGTCGGGTCGAACCCTCGTTGCTGCGCCCATGCCTGCAGGAAGATCGCTCCGCGGGCGGTGCCGGTGCCCGGCACCTGTACGCCGTAGATCTCGTGCAGCTCCGCGATCATCTTGACCTCGATGGTCGCGACGACCACGGTCTCGGCGACGATCTGGACCGGCGCGGTCAGCAGCAGCGGAGGCGCGGCGAACTCGACCGCGGCGAGCGCTCCGCCCGCGGCCCCCACACCGGTCGTGGCGCGCTGCGCCGCGCGTACGAGAGAGTCGGCCAGGGCCTCGCCCGTCAGGCCGTCGTGGTGGCTGCGAATGGTCTCCAGGTCGCGGACCGGAACGTGCGGGGCGATCTGGATGACCGTGTCGGTGAGCCAGCGCCCTCGACCGGCACCCGCGGCCCCGGCCCGGCGTGCGCTCGCGGCCAGCAGGCGCGCGAAACGTCCGAGCAGGCGGCCGCGGGTCTCGCGGTCCATGTCCTCATCGCCGGACAGCCGGCCGACCAGCTCTGCCATCTCATGGCCGAGCCGGTCGTTGCCGTCCTCCCAGCGGTCGACCTCTTCTTCTGACCTCTCCGGATTCTCGGTCACCCGTACTCCCGGCCTCAGGCCGCGCACTCACGGCAGATCAGCTGGCCGTTCCTCTCCTCGGCCAGTTGGCTGCGGTGGTGCACGAGGAAGCAGCGGGCACACGTGAACTCATCGGCCTGCCGAGGCAGAACGCGGAGGCTGAGCTCCTCGTTCGAAAGATCCGCCCCTGGCAGCTCGGTGACCTCACCGGCGTCGAGATCCTCATCGATCACACCGGTGCTCTTGTCGGCACGGCGCGCCTGCAGCTCCTGCAGGCTGTCCTCGTTGAGGTCATCATCTGTCTTGCGTGGACTGTCGTAGTCGGTGGCCATCTTCTATCTCCATCCCCCTCGGTCCATAGTTATGCGCCCCGTCGCGCGGGTCTAACGCTCGGGAAGCCCATCTTGTGCCCGATCCGGGCGGGAAATTCTGTCACGGGATTTGCCCCAGAACACGCAAGCCACGTCGCATCACTGGGGCTGTTCCCTCGCCGACGCCGGGGATGTCCGATGTGTCAGACATCACAGCAGCAGGCGGACGTCAAGTTCCCTCCTCACACCCATGAACCGGATAAGCACGACGAGCGTCTCAGGTAACGCGATATCGTTCCCGCCGGGATAGACCAGGCGGGTGGAAAGAATAAAGGTTGTTGGAGGGGGTCACATGCCGGATGCCGCTCCCCTGGAGCCGGGCGATCCGGCCTCGCTGGGGCAGTACGAGGTAGTCGGAAAGCTCGGGGCCGGCGGCCAGGGGGCCGTCTATCTCGGCCGGTCGTCGTCGGGCGGGTACGTCGCGATCAAACTTCTGCACGCGCAGATGAACTCCGACTCGTCTGCACGTACGCGGTTCGCGCGCGAGGTCGAGGCGGCGCAGAAGGTGTCACCTTTCTGTACCGCTCAGGTCCTGGACTATGACCTTCACGGTCGTCCGCCCTACATCATCAGCGAGTTCATCGACGGACCACCCCTGTACGACGTGGTCCTGCAGGAAGGATCGTTCCACGGCGCCTCGCTCGAACGCCTCGCGATCGGCACCGCGACCGCCCTGGCCGCGATCCACGAGGCCGGCATCGTCCACCGTGACTTCAAGCCCAACAATGTGCTGCTCGCCTCGGACGGGCCGCGCGTCGTGGACTTCGGCATCGCGCGTTCGGTCGACTCCCAGCAGAGCTCCGTCACGGCCACCGGCATGGTGGTCGGCACTCCTGGCTACCTCGCCCCCGAGCAGCTCACGGGTGAGCCTCTGACGCCCTCGGTGGACATCTTCGCCTGGGGCGCCACGATGGTGTTCGCCGCGACGGGACACTCCCCCTTCGAGGCGGAGACACTCCCGGTGATCATCAACCGGATCCTCAACGAGGAGCCGGACCTCTCCCGCCTCACGGGCACCATGCGTGAGCTGGTCGCCGCGGCGCTGGACAAGAACCCCCGCCGACGGCCCGCCGCGCACCAGCTGCTGCTGCGCCTGCTCGGCCAGGTCGGCGCCACGCCCGGCCCCTCGGCCGACCGTGAGGACCTGCTCGACAAGGGCACGCAGATCGCGGCCGAACTGCCGCCTCCGCCGCCGATCGTCCACACACCGCCACCGCCGCCGCTGACCCCGGCGCCGATCGGCCCGATGACGCCGAACCCGCCCATGATGATGCCGGGCCCGGCGACACCGAACCCTCCGATGATGATGCCGGGCCCGCAGACTCAGGCGCCCTGGCAGCAGCGCGCGCCCCAGCCGCCCCCGCAGCGCTTCACGCCACCGCCGCCGCAGCAGCGCAGGTCCAACAACGCCCCGATCTTCATCGGTATCGGCTGCGTGGTGTTCCTGCTGCTCGTGGTGGGCGTGCCGGTCGCGCTCTTCGCCGGGTTCCTGAGTTCGGCCAAGCACGACATCAACACCTACAGCCCGTCGCACTACGGCGTACCGGAGAGCTATGTCGGCACGTGGAAGGGCACCGGGCGCAACACGGACGCCAAGGCGGACACGCGCCCCTTCGACATCACGATCACCCTGAACTCCGGGTCGCAGCTCGGCCACGCCGACTACGGCAACTGCTCCGGCTCGATGTTCGAGCAGCCGTCGAGCTCGACCCAGACCAAGGTCGTGTTCAGCCAGACCCTGTTCAACCAGAGCGGCGGGACCTGCCCGACGTCGTCGTACGTGACGATGACGGTGAGCGGCTCGTCCATGAACTGGGAGATGAGCCGAACCTCGTACGGAGCTTCATTCGCGAACGGAACGCTCGACAAGCAGTGACCCCGGGGAGGTACGCGCATGCCGGAGACCGCTCCTCTCCGGGCGAACGATCCTGAACAACTCGGCTCGTATCGCCTGATCGGCCGCCTCGGAGAAGGCGGCCAGGGCATCGTCTACCTCGGCGAGAACGAGGAGGGCGAGCACGTCGCCGTCAAGCTGCTGCACGCGCAGTTCAGCGGGGACGTCAAGGCACGGGCCAGGTTCGCCGGGGAGCTCGCCAGCGCCAAGCGGGTGGCGCCGTTCTGCACGGCCCGCATCCTCGACGCCGACGTCGAGGGCGACGTGCCGTACCTCGTCAGCGAGTTCATCGAGGGACCCTCGCTGCGCGAGGTCGTGGACGCCGAGGGCCCTCGTACGGGCGGCGTGCTGCAGCGGCTGGCGATCGGCACGGTGACCGCGCTCGCGGCCATCCACGAGGCCGGCATCGTGCACCGCGACTTCAAGCCGACGAACGTCCTGCTCGCCGCCGACGGGCCACGGGTGATCGACTTCGGGATCGCGCGGGCCCTCGACACCAGCGGCACCGTGACCAGCACGACGGTGGGCACGCCGTCGTACATGTCGCCCGAGCAGATCGCCGGAGAGGTCGCCGGGCCGCCCGCCGACGTCTTCGCCTGGGCGTGCACGATGGTGTACGCCGCGACGGGCTCACCGCCGTTCGGCCAGGACTCCATCCCGGCCGTGATGAACCGCATCGTGCACCACGAGCCGTCGCTCGGCATGCTCATGGGCCCGCTGCGCGGGCTCGTCCAGGCGTGCCTGGCCAAGGACCCGCGACGCCGGCCGACCGCCCAGCAGATCCTCCTGCGCCTCCTCAGCAACGAAGGGGTCGAGCTGCCCGGCGCCCGCCCTGCGCCGTCCACGGAGATGCTGAACCAGGGCGCCCAGGCCGCCGCGCAGAACACCGGGCCCCCGCAGTGGACACCGCCGGGCACCCCCGGCGCCCCGGCGAGCCCGTACGGACCGGGCGCCCCGTACTCCGCGCACCACGACACTCCGCCTCAAGGCGCGTTCCACGACACGCCTCCCCCGGGCGGGTTCCACGACACTCCGCCGCCGGGCACGTACCGGCCCGGCCCGGACACTCCTCCTCCCGGTCGCCACCCGGCCGGATCCGACACGTCCCCGTCCGGGCGGGGAAGGACGGGCGAGGGCTACAACGGCCCGTACGAGCCCCGGCGGCGAAAGGTCCGGCCGGGCCTCCTGGCCGCGGGCGGCGCCGCGCTGGTGCTGCTCGTCTCGGTCGGCGCGTACGCGGGCGTACGGCTCGCGGGCCGGCACGGCGCGAAGCCGACCCCGGTGCCGGCGGGCGAACTGGGCGGGACGTTCCGCATGGCGATGTCGGCGCCGGAGTACATCGAGCCGTCGAACGCCCTCACGGTCGCCGACTTCTTCGTCGTGGAGAACATCTTCACCGGGCTGAGCCAGATCCGGCCGGACGGCTCGATCACCCGTGCCCTCGCCAGTCAGGTCTCCAGCGACGCCGGCTGCACGCAGTGGTCGTTCACCGTCAGGACCGGCACGACGTTCAGCAACGGTGAGCCGGTCGACGCCGCGGCCTTCGCGCGGAGCTGGAACCGCACCGCCTCCAACAAGGAGGGCGGTGAGGGTTACCTGATGAACGACATCCAGGGCTATGGCGACGTGCTGGCGGGCAAGGCACAGACGATGTCGGGCGTGACGACGAGCGGCGGCGCGCTGCACGTGACCCTCACCAGGTCCGACTGCGACTTCGAGAAGCGGGTGGCGGCGGCGGTGTTCGCCCCGCTGCCTTCGGCGGCCGGGGCCGCGTCGAACGCCGCCTTCAACCGGCAGCCGATCGGCAACGGCCCGTTCAAGATCAGCAGCTACACCCCGAACTCCCGCCTCACCTTGGTCCGCAACACCTCGTACGGCTTCACCAGGCCGCGGCTCGACGAGGTCGACGCCACCTTCCTCAGCGACCTGAACGCCGGGCTGAGCGGCTTCGACGCCGGCCAGTACGACTGGTCGGAGCTGCAGTCCGGCTCCGTACCGGCCGCCATCTCCCGGCACTCGGCCGACGGCGACCTGGTCAAGGGCTCGATCGGCGGCATGACGTTCCTCCTGCCGATCGATGACAAGGGCTCGATGAAGTCCAAGGAGGCGCGTCAGGCGGTGTCGTACGCGCTCGACCGCCAGGCGATCATCAACACCGCCTACCAGGGGCTGTACGCCCCGGCGAACTCCCTGGTGCCGCCGGCGATCCCGGGCGCGCTGACGAACGGCTGCGCCGCGTGCGTCCACGACCCCGCGAAGGCGAAGACGCTCGCGCAGCAGGCGGGCCTCGGGCCGGGCTCGAAGGTGACCCTGACGATCGGCACCAGCAGCTCCTACACCCAGCTCGCCGCCGTGGTGAAGGACCAGCTCCAGTCCGCGCTCGGCTGGACCGTCGAGCTCAGGAAGCTGGACGGCACGAAGTTCTACGAGGACGAGGCGAGCCCGAAGGCCGAGGGCCTGTACCCCTTCTCCTGGATCGGCGACTACCCCTCGGCGGAGAACTTCCTCGGCTCGCTGCTGAGCAGCGACTCGGTCCAGACCACGAGCAACGGGTCCGTCGGCGGGAGCAACTACGCGCGGTACCGCAGTGCCGCGTTCGACAACGCCATGAGGTCCGCCCGCTCGACCGCCGACCCGGCGCAGCGCACGAAGCAGCTCCAGGCGGCGGAGAAGATCGCGCTCGATGACATGGCGCTCATCCCGCTGTACTCCCACACGCAGTACCGGGTGGCGAACACCAAGGCGTTCGTCGGCGTGGGAATGGACTACATCGGCTATCCGAACCTCACGGTGACGGCGCGCAAGTAGCCGGCGACGCCGGGTCTTGACGCGCTCGGCTCGGCGGAGTAGTAACTAACAGGAAAGCTTCCTAATAGCTTCACCGTCCATCCTCCTCTCCCCGCCAGGAGCGCGATGTGAGACGCCTGTTCATGAAGCTCGCCGCGACGGCCCTGCCGGCAGGTCTGCTGGTCGGCCTGCCGAGCACCGCCCTCGCCCAGCCCACCGCGACCCACCTCGCCCCCCGGCCGGCCGCCGCCGCCGCCAACTGGCCCCACGTCTCGCCGTACGTCGACATGGGCGCCTGGCCGACGCCGGTCCTCAGCGAGATGTCCCAGGCGTCCGGGATCAAGGGGTTCACCCTTGGGTTCGTGACGTCCGTGGGCTGCAAGGCCAGCTGGTTCAACGCCTATGACCCGCGTACGGCCTGGCAGAAGGACGAGATCGACAAGCTCCGCGCGGCCGGCGGTGACGTCAAGATCTCCTTCGGCGGCGCGTCCGGCATCGACCTCGCCCAGGCCTGCGGCGACGCGAACTCCCTCTACACCGAGTACGCGGCGGTCGTCGACGCGTACGGCGCGAACTACGCCGACTTCGACATCGAGGGCGCCGCGGTCGCCGACCCGGCGTCGATCGACCGGCGTTCCCAGGCGCTGGCCCGGCTGACGCAGACCCACCCGAACCTGAAGATCTCCCTCACCCTCCCGGTGCTGCCCTCGGGGCTGACCGCCGACGGCCTCAACGTCGTGAGGTCGGCCGAGAACGCCGGGGCCGCCATCGACGCCGTCAACGTCATGGCCATGGACTACTACCAGAGCGGCACGGACGACGGCGACGGCGCCGTACAGGCCGCGCAGGCCACCCACGACCAGCTCGGCTCGATCTTCACCGACCGGTCCGACGCGCAGCTGTGGGCCATGGTCGGTGTCACGCCGATGCTCGGCGAGAACGACGACCACAGCGTCTATGACCAGGGCGACGCGCAGCAGCTCGTGACGTTCGCCGGCCAGCACCACGTCGGCGGCCTGGGCTTCTGGGAGGAGACGCGGGACCGCAACGCCTGCACCGGCGCGCTCTACCAGTGCACCAACGTCCCGCAGCAGCCGTACGAGTTCTCGAAGATCTTCGCGCAGTACGGCGGCTGACCGGCCACCGGAGTTCCGCTGACCGCGTGGCGCCGCTCGGGGGGCGCCACGCGGTCACGCGGTCAGGTGGTCGCGTGGTCACATGAGACGGATCGGTCAGGACTTCGGCAGGCGTACGGTCACGATCAGGCCCCCGCCCTCGCGCGGGGTGGCGACGACCGTGCCGCCGTGCGCGGTGGCCACCGAGCGGACGATCGACAGCCCGAGGCCCGCGCCCTTGGCCGAGTCGATGCGGTCGGTGTTGAGCCGCCGGAACGGCTCGAAGAGGTTCTGGACCTCATAGGCGGGCACCACCGGGCCGGAGTTCTCGACCTGGCACGTGGCCCACCCGTCCAGGATCCCGGTGCGGACGACGACCGTGCCGTCGTCGACGTTGTGCCGGACCGCGTTGTCGATGAGGTTCGAGACCAGGTGCTCCAGCAGGACCGGATCGCCCGTCGTGGGCCCGGACGTGAGCTCGCTTGTGATCTTGATGTCGGGCCGGTCCTCGCGTACGGACGTCTTGAGCACGATCGTGGCGACCTCGCTCAGGTCGACGGTCGTACGCGTCGTCAGCTCGCGCTCGCTGCGGGCCAGCAGGAGCAGCCCCTCGATCAGCCGCTCGTGCCGTGCGTTGTTGGCGAGCAGCGTGCGCCCCACCGTGCGCAGGTCATCGGAGGCCTCCGGGTCGGTCACCGCCACCTCGAGCAGGGTGCGGTTGATGGCCAGGGGCGTACGCAGCTCGTGTGAGGCGTTGCCGACGAAACGGCGCTGCGCGTCGAACGCCTCGTTGAGGCGCTCCAGCATCGCGTCGAAGGTGTCGGCCAGCTCCTTGATCTCGTCTTCGGGGCCCTGCATGGCGATGCGCTCGTGCAGCGTGCTCTCCGAGAGCCGCCGCGCGGTCGCGGTCACCTTCTGCAGCGGCCCGAGCGCCCGGTCGGCCACGAACCAGCCGAGGGCGAGCGCGATCAGCCCCACACCGAGCAGCGCGAACGCCGACTGCGTGAGAAGCCGGTGCTGCGCGTTGTCGATGAAGCTCTGCCGGATCGCCTGCTGCTCCTGCTGGCTGATGCCGAGCGGGTCGGTGGTGCGGACCTCGAACGGCAGGCTCTCCAGGATGTTGGTCACCAGGATGTAGGCGACCGACAGCAGCAGGAACCCCGCCGCGAAGAACAGGCCGCCGTAGAGCAGCGTCAGCCGCAGGCGTACCGTCATCCGGCGTGACACGGCGCCTGGCGTCGGGCTCAAAGGCGGTACCCCGCGCCGGGCACGGTCTCGATGACCTGAGGGTCGCCGAGCTTCTTGCGCAACGTCATCATCGTCACCCTCACCACGTTGGTGAACGGGTCGATGTTCTCGTCCCATGCCTTCTCGAGCAGGTGCTCGGCGCTGACCACGGTGCCCTGCCCGCGCATCAGCACCTCCAGGACCGCGAACTCCTTGGGTGTCAGCTCCACCGGCGCGCCGCCCCGGGTGACGACCCGGCGTGCCGGGTCGAGGCGTACGCCCGAGCGTTCGAGCACGGGCGGGAGCGGCGGGGCGGAACGACGGCCGAGGGCACGGATGCGGGCGATCAGCTCGGCGAACGCGAACGGCTTGGCCAGGTAGTCATCGGCTCCGATCGACAGGCCCTCGACCTTGTCGTCGAGCTCGCCCGCCGCGGTGAGCATGAGGACGCGGGCGGCCGTGGCGTCGGCCACGAGCCGCCGGCACACCTCATCGCCGTGCACCCTCGGCAGGTCACGGTCGAGCACGACCACGTCGTAGTCGTTGACGCTGGTCCGCTCCAGCGCGGCGGCGCCGTCGTACGCGACGTCGACGGCCATCGCCTCTCGTCTCAACCCGGTGGCGATGGTGTCCGCGAGCACGCGCTCGTCCTCGACGACCAGGACCCTCACCTGTATCCACCCCCTTGGAAAGCCGCGCGCTGGACCGGCAACGTCAGTTATGTCACACCGCGCGTAAGTGTCCGATAAGCACGTCCAGGGTATTCGGAGGTTTAGCGGCGACCATCTCTTGGGTAGAACCGCGCTTCACCTCTTCTTGAAGGGAGACCCCGTGGGCGAGTTGACGACGACGATCCACCAGCGTCTGACCGACGCGTACGAGTCGCTGCGGGTGGCCCACGACACCGGCGATGATCTCCTGGCCGAGGCCCAGCGTGCCGAGATCGACGATCTTCGCCGCACCGCTGCGAGCCACGGTATCGACGTTCCGCGCTGCGTCTGAGGCGCCGCAACGAACCCTGACGGCAACGAAACCACGGCGAACCAGACGTAAGGGCGGCCCCGCACCCCACGGTGCGGGGCCGTCGCCTGTCCGGAGGTCAGTCCCGTTCGGGTGCGAGCGGGACGAGCAGGTCGTGGAGGGCGTCGTACAGGCCCGGGCCGGCCGAGACGGTCATCTCCGCGCTCGCCGGGCGGCCGTTCAGGCCGCCGATGGCGCCCCCGGACTCCCGTACGATCAGCCCTCCGGCGGCGATGTCCCACTCTTGCGGTCCGCGCTCGAAGTAGCCGTCGACGCGCCCGGCGGCCACCGCGCACAGGTCGACGGCGGCCGAACCCCCGCGGCGGATGTCGCGTACGCGCGGCAGCACCCCGAGCAGCACCTCCGCCTGGCGGGCCCGGCGCTGGGCGAAGTAGCCGAAGCCGGTCGCGATCAGAGCGCGCTCCAGCGGCACGCCGACGTTGCACAGCAGCTTCTCGGTCGAGCCGTCCCGGTGGACGAGATAGGCGCCCTCGCCGCGCGCGGGAGTGGACAGCTCGCCGCGTGTGGGCACGGCGACCACGCCGGCGACGACCTCGCCGTCGACCTCGGCCGCGATGCTCACCGCCCAGTCCGGCAGGCCGTACAGGTAGTTGACGGTGCCGTCGATCGGGTCGATGATCCAGCGCACCCCGCTCGCCCCCGCCTCCGCGCCGCCCTCCTCCCCGAGGAAGGCGTCGCCCGGCCGTGAGGCGCGGATCCGCTCGATGATGAGCTTTTCGGCCGCCTGGTCCATCTCGGTGACGACGTCGGTCGGGCTGGACTTGGTGTGCGCGACGCGCAGGTCGGCCGGGCGCTTCTCGATGAGCATGTTGCCCGCGACGTCGGCCGTGCTGATCGCGAGTTCGAGCAGGTCGTGCACGTTGCCCCCCATGGGCGGTCGCTGTGGTGCCTTCCGTGGGCGTCCTGCCCCGAGGTGTGCGGTCACGCCGGCTTGCGGCAGCAGGTGCCGGCGCACGTGTCGGGGCGCGGGCCCAGCGTGCCGAGTGCCGGGCGCTCGGGACGGCCCGGGTCGCGCTCGGTGAGGAGCTCGCGGACCATCGCGACGAACCTGGGGTGGGTGCCCGCGGTCGCCGCCCGCTCGATCCGAAGCCCGAGGCTCTCGGCCAGCTCGGCCGCCTCGACGTCGAGGTCGTACTTGACCTCCATGTGGTCGGACACGAAGCCGATCGGCGCGATCACCGCGGCCCGCGTGCTCTCCGCGTGCAGCTTGTGCAGGTGGTCGCGGACGTCGGGCTCCAGCCAGGGCACGCTGGGCGGCCCGCTGCGGCTCTGGTAGACCAGCGCCCACGGGCGGTCGCCGCCCACCGCCGCGGCGACGAGCCGCGCCACGTCGTTCAGCTCCGCGACGTAGGCCTCGCGTCCCGGCTGGCCGATCGGGACGCTGTGCGCGGTGAAGACGAGCGGTGCGTCCTCGCGAAAGCCCGCGGGCAGCCGGTCGTACGCGGCGCGGGTGTTCTCGATCACCGGCTCGACGAAGCCGGGGTGGTTGAAGTAGATCCGCGGCTTGTCGACCTCGGGTGCGCCCTCGACCTCGGCGCGGGCCCGGTCGATGTCCTCCAGGTACTGGCGGCAGCAGGAGTAGCCGCTGTAGGCGGAGGTGACGAACGCCGCCGCCCGGCGTACGCCGTCGGCCTTCATGGTGCGCAGTGTGTCGGCGAGGAACGGGTGCCAGTTGCGGTTGCCCCAGTAGACCGGCAGGCCGACGTCGTGGGCGGCGAAGTCGGCCTCGATCGCCGCCTTGAGGTCGCGGCACTGCCGGTTGATCGGGCTGACTCCGCCGAAGAGGTGGTAGTGCTCGGCGACGCTCTCCAGCCGCGCGGCGGGCACGCCGCGACCACGCGTGACGTTCTCCAGGAACGGCATCACCTCGTCCGGCCCTTCCGGGCCGCCGAAGGACAGCAGGAGCAACGCGTCGTACCGCATGTCTCCATCAAACCAGGCGGCCCCGCGTGCCCGCTCCACGCCTCACGGGAAACGGCGCGCGTACGCGCGTGCGAGCGACAGAACGCCGTTCACGTAGTCCTGCGAGTGGTTGTAGTGCCAGATCGCGTTCGACAGCGAGCCTCCGCCGCGCCCGGCGCCGCTCGCGCACAGGTACTTCGCCGCCGCCGGCACGGCGTCGAAGGGGTCCATGATGTCGGCCTTGCCGTCACCGTCGCCGTCGACGCCGTACGAGCGCCATGTGGCGGGCATGAACTGCATCGGGCCGAGCGCGCCGGCGCTGGAGGGGCCGACGTTGCGCCCGTGGCCGCTCTCGATCTGGCCGATGGCGGCGAGGACGGTCCACGAGAGGCCCGGGCAGGTCGCGGCCGCCTGCTGGTAGAGCTCGAGGTAGCTGCCCGCCTTGCCGTGCGGGGCGCCCTTGCTCGCCTTCGGCTGGTTCTGCTTCTCGTGCAGGTTGATGATCTGGCTCCGGGCGCCGACGGCCTTGCGCAGACCGGCCTGGAGCGTGGTGAGGTCGGCGCCGGGCGCGTTGACGAGGAGCCCGATGCCGGGCACCAGCCCGATCTTGCGCCCGGTCTCCCGGCCGACGAGGGCGTTGATGCCGGGCAGTCCGAGGGACCCCGCTCCGCCCAGCGTGGCCATCAGCTGCGCCCGGCCCTGGATGGGGTACTGCATGCCGGTGCGGAGGCCGAGCTGGTGCTGGACCTCGTCGGAGACGACGAACTGGTCCCGGCTCAGAGCGGTCCACAGGGAGTCGTCGGTGGCGGTGCCGGGCGGCGTCCAGGACCGGAACCGGAGCGGGTCGACGGCGAACATGTTCGCCTTGCCGCCCTGCAGCTGGACGGCGCCCGCGTCGACGGTGATGAGGTCATGGACGTGCTTGAGCTTCGCGACCCGGCCGAGCTGCCTCTCGCTCACCTGGTGGCCGGAGATGACCAGGAAGTCGGGGGGCACCACGCGCTTGAGCGCCGAGGGCTTGTCGGCGGTGGGCACCACGGAGGTGACCGGCGGACCGGCCGTCGTACGTCCGGTCTGCCGGGAAGCCGGCCCGGTGGCGTTGTTCGTCCTGGTGCCGGGCTTGGTGTCGGGCCTGGTGTCGGAGGTCATCACGT
>Ga0193707_1000309_pt1 | contig 15919 bp, 19 predicted proteins | sample U3c2metaG_FD_143043 | JGI IMG/M metagenome (GOLD analysis project Ga0193707, IMG submission 143043) | Soil microbial communities from a riparian zone of the East river system, Colorado, United States - U3c2 | ecosystem: Environmental > Terrestrial > Soil > Riparian zone | place: USA: East River... | reverse complement strand
ACCGCCACGACAGGTGCGTGGTGAAATAAACACCCAGCAGAGGACCGGCGATGCTGGAGAGGCCGAAGACCCCGCCGAAGATTCCCTGATAGCGTCCGCGGTCGCGCGGTGGCACGATGTCTCCCACCACCGCCTGGGTCGTGACGACGAGCCCGCCGCCGCCCAGACCCTGGATCGCGCGGAAGAGAATCAGCTGAGTCATGTTCTGGCTCAGCCCGCACAGAGCAGAGCCGACGAGGAACAGCACGATCGCCGACTGCATCACGATCTTTCGGCCGTACAGGTCGCCCAGCTTCCCGTAGACCGGAGTGACGATGGTTTGCGCTAGCAGGTAGCCCGTCACTACCCAGGCAAGGTGCTCGAGCCCGCCGAGCTCGCTTACGATCGTTGGGAGCGCGGTCGATACGATCGTCGAATCGAGTGCGGCGAGGAGCATCGCCAGCACGAGACCGCTGAACGCGACCAGTATCTGGCGATGGCTGAGCGCGGCGGGCGGCGCTGGATTCTCGGTCGGAGCTGTCATCGTATTTCCGCCGTCTTCGCACTACGCGTGCCCGACGCAATTGCATCGGTCTCCTTCCGTGCGGCGACGCGACCTTACGTCCCGAGCAATCTCGGAACGCCCCAGCCGATATTGACCCAACAGCAGGCCGCCTCTCGGGCGGCCCGCTTTAGACGACCGGACTGCTCGGTGACGGACGTCGCAACGCAAGATTTCCGATTCCGCCAATCAGTCCGAGCGCGAGAAGTATCCAGGTGACCTTCGGCGTCGAAAATCTGTAATCACCGAGCGCTGCGTCGAGCGAATACCGTCCGGGGCCGGTCAGCGATATACCGATCCCGGCGATCGCGTAGAGCAGCGGCACCTCGATGCCATTGTTTGACACGAAGAATCCGTTTTTCCGGTGCACGGTGATGGACGCGACGAGCATCACGGACAGCATGAGCGCCGGCCCGGCCGCACCGAGGAACCCGAGAGCGAACAGCAGGCCGCCGACGAACTCGCCGAGTGCTGCCACGGTCGCGAACGTCTTGCCGGGACGAAATCCCAGCGACTCCATGAAGCCGCCGGTGCCTGCAAGTCCGTACCCACCGAACCAGCCGAAGAGCTTTTGCGCGCCGTGCGCCGCGAAGGAGAGTCCGAAAACAAAGCGGATCAGAAACAATCCGAAGTTGAACATTTGGATCGATGCAACGGGGCCTTCCATATGCTCTCCGGTGGCGGGGAATCAGCGACTTCTTAGTCTGGCGCGTTACTCCCGAGGATCTTGAGCGCGAGGCACGCCGCGCCGAAGCCGTTGTCGATGTTCACAACCGCGACACCGGGGCTGCAGCTGGCGAGCATCGTGTTGAGCGCAACCATTCCGCCCTGAGCGACTCCGGTTCCGACAGACGTTGGAACTCCGATTACCGGCGCGCGGAGCAACCCGGCAATGACCGCCGGGAGCGCTCCATCCATCCCTGCGACGACGATGCACACGCGAGCCGCGGCAAGCTCTGGCAAAATGGATTGAAGGCGGTGTATCCCCGCGACGCCGACATCGAAGTGAGTCGACGTCGGGATCCCCATCGCGTCGAGAGTAGTCGCGGCTTCCAGCGCGACCGGGATGTCGGCGGTTCCCGCTGTGACGACGGGCACGACCGGCATGGTTTTCCTTGGGCGAGGGTTGCGGACCGCCATCCGCGCTTCCGGATAGATCGTCGCCAGATCGCTGAGCACCTCCATCTGTTCCTCGGTCAACCGCGACGCCATGCGAAGCTCGTTCGTATTCTCGAAGATCTCACGCAGATGCGCGGGCTTCTTTCCGGGACCGTACACGACTTCCGGAACCCCCGTGCGCGATTCGCGATCCCGATCCCAGCGAACCTGCGTCATGACGCCACCATGGGAAGCGAGAGACTTCCGCTCTGGAGTCCGCCCAGGTCCAGCGCGACGAACTTGAAGCCGGCCTTCCTGCATGCGCGCCGCAGCTCTTCCCGGAACGGATCGGTGACAACACGCTCGAACATCTCGGGCGGTATCTCCAGGCGAACGACGGCCTCGTGCCAGCGCGCTCGCGCTGGCCAGACGTCGTGCCGCCGCAGAAATTCCTCGACTGCCTCGATCTGCGCGAGCTTCTCCGGAGTGACTTCGATTCCGACCGGCACTCTGCTGGCGAGGCAAGGCGCCGCTGGCTTCTCCGCGTTCGACAGATTCCACCGACGCGCGAGCGCGCGCACATCCGACTTGTTGAATCCGGCGTCGACCAGCGGGGCGACGACTCCATGCTCCATCGCCGCCTGGAGTCCGGGCCGATGCTCACCCAGGTCATCGACGTGGGTTCCCACGAAAGTCACCTCTTCACCGCTTCTGGTCGCGGCGAGCGCCTGAACCGTGTCGTACAGAGCGCTCTTGCAGAAATAGCAGCGATCACCGGCGTTGGCCCGATACCCGGCAAGCTCCATTTCATTGGTCTCGACTTCCTCGACGCGCACGCCGATCTCGTCGGCGATCCGATGCGCGTCGGCCCGCTCCGCGGTCGCGAGCGAAGGGCTGACGCCGAGCAGAGCGACCGTTTCGATCCCCGCCCGCACCGAGGCGGCAAGCAGGACGGTCGAGTCGATGCCGCCAGAGTAGCACACATAGGCGACACGGCCCCGGGCGGCAGCGTTGACCGCCGAGATGAGTCTCTCTTCCAGCTCCAAGCTCATCTCCCCCGCGAGGCAGACGAGCCTGGATCGGCGTGGTTAAGCGCGCTCATCACTTCCGAGCGAATCTCCGCCATCGGTCGCGAAGTTTCTTCCGCGACGCGACGTAAATCGTCGAATTCAGGCTTCGCTCTCTGCGTGCCGTCGGGAAGTGTCGCGATCTTGACCCGGATGTCCCGTCCATCGAATCGAACGAGACGGGACTCGCGCTCGAGCGCGTTCCGCACCACGTCGAACGTCTTCACTCCGAGCGTGGTGAACTGGAGAAAGATCTTCTCCTCGAGTCGGGCGAGATCCGATGTCTGTACCAGTGCTTCCACGCGGGTCCCGAGTCGCCCTTTTTTCATCGTAGTGTGCAGGAGCACCACGTCGAGCGCGCCTTCTGCCCGCAGGACATCGGCCGCGCCCGCGAGCTCCTCCGGTGACATGTCGTCGATGTCCGCGCTCAACACATGTAGATGCTCCGTGTGCACGTGCTCGCGGTGGTGTTCACGGTGGTGATCGTGATGATCCACCGCGGATTCGCCGAGGATTATGCGGAGCGCGTTGAGCTGCCCGTGGATGTCGCGCGTGCCGGCGCCGTAACCGCTCTGCCGGGGAGTGTATTCCTGCGGAGGCGCACCTTTCGAGAGGACGCGTAGAAGCGCAGCTCCCGTCGGCGTCGTCAGCTCTCCCGATCCCGGCGGTCCGTGCCTCACGTTGAATCCCTCGAGCAAACGTATCGTGGCTGGGGCCGGCACTGGCAGGACGCCATGCGCGGTTTTCACCGTGCCGTCGCCAAGGGAGACTTTCGTATTGTAGATGCGCTCGATGCCCAGCATCTCGACGCCCCAGATCGACCCGACGATATCGAGAATCGCGTCGACCGCTCCGACTTCGTGCAGATGCAGCTCGTCGGGCGCGACGCCATGGATCGCGCTCTCGATCGCCGCGATCGCCTCGAACGCCGCGTGGGCAGATCGCGCGACCTTTTCCGGAATCTTTATCGCGTCAATGAGCCGATGGATCTCCGAGACCGCTCTTCCGTGCGGCTGCGGCGGAATCTCGAAGTCCACCTTCACGCAATGAACCTGTGAGCGCTGCACGTCGGTGATGCGAACATCGACGCCCGACAATCCCAGCGCGGATGGCAGTCGCTCGAGCCAGGCCTTGTCGAGGCCGACATCGACGAGGGCGCCGAGGAACATGTCTCCGGCGATGCCGCTGGCCGGGTCGAGGATCGCGATTTTCATAGGCAGAAATCTAATCCCGAGTGGCGCAAGGAATCGAACTTGCACCCCCGCCCCGCATGCCCGCACAACCATACGATGTTGCAGTAGTCGGCGGCGGCCCCGCCGGACTCTGCGCCGCGCTCTGGCTCGCCCGCTATCTCCACAAAGTCGTGGTCGTCGACTCCGGCGATCCGCGCAACTGGGAGACGCGCGGCATCAACGGATACCTCGGCCATCAGGGCATCCGCTCTCCCGAGCTACGCACCATTGGCCGCGACGAGGGCGCCAAGTATGGAGTCGAGTTCGTGAGCGGCATCGTCGATCAGGCGATCAATGAGACTGGTGAGCTATTCGCCATCTGCCTTCGCGACGGATCGACCATAGAAGCCCACAGAATCCTGCTCGCGATCGGCATCAAGGATTACTGGCCCGACATTCCCGGGCTCGAGCGCTGCTACGGCGAAACCGCTCACGTCTGCCCGGACTGCGACGGCTATGAAACGCGTGACAAAAAAACCGTCGTTGTCGGGACGGGCCGGAAGGCAGTTGGAATGGCGCTCGCCCTCGCGACCTGGACTCGGCAGCTCGTCATCTGCACGAATGGCGAGGAGGCGGAGATGAGCCAGACTCTGCTCGACAAGCTCAAGGCACTCAACATTCCGGTGTTGGAGGCGCCGATCAACTGCGTCCTGTCGAAAGCCCGCGAAATCACGGGATTAGAGCTGGAAGGCGCGATGTCGCTCGATTGCGAGCGACTCTACTTCGCGATCGGCCAATATCCTTCCGACGACCTGGGCGCGCAGCTCGGGTGCCAGCGCGACGAGATGGGGCGGCTCGTCATCGACGAGCGCAATCACACTTCAGTGAAGAACGTTTACGCCGCGGGCGATATCGCGCCGGGTCCGCAGCTCGCGATCGTCGCCGCGGCCAGCGGGGCGATTGCTGCAATCGCGATTCATGCATCGCTGCAGCCCGAGACCAGGAAGCTTCCAGCTTTGTAGCGCGGACCTAAGCATCAACACCGGCGCAGATCGCGCCATACTACCGGACCCTGCCGCCGGTTACCAGCGCAGCGTCAACGCTTGCGCCTTCCGCTTGCGGATGATCTGAAGGTCGACCGTGCGGTCGGTCTCATCCGCGATCCTGATCGCGCGCACGAGATCGATTGGGGTCTCGATCTTTATGTCATCCGCCTTCACGATGACGTCGCCGCCGCGTAGTCCGGCCGTCCTAGCCGCCGATCCTTCGACCACGTTCGTCACGAACACGCCTTCGGGCTTTACGCCGAGCGCGTCGCAGAGGTCCTGGTTCAGCGCCGTGAATTCGGCGCCCGCGAACGGATAGACCCCGCCTCCGTATCCCAGCGCCGGCCCCAGAACCGAGGGAAGTGGGTCAGGCGTGGGCATCCGAGCGCGGACCCCGACCCGCTGAATCGGCGCGCGGGAAATCGCTCCGCTTCGCTGCTCCATTATCTGGGGCATCGAAAGCTCGACGGTCATTTTCTGCTCCCAGTTGTCGGGACGTTTCTCGAGCGTTCCCCTGATGACGCGCGTCGCATCGTTGCGTCTGATTTTCAGCACAAACGGCGCGCCGGCTTTGAGCCACTTGGTCAGCTCGACCGAGCCGCCGCGCATGTCGTGCGAATTGAATGTGAGCAACACATCGCCCGGCCGTACACCGGCTTTCGCGGCCGGCGAGCTTGAATCGACGCTGGTGACCACTGGATAAGAGTCAAAGAATGCATTGCCGCGCTCATCGAGCATCATCTGGTCCGAGATCCTAACTCCAAACCAGCCCGTGGGCGGCTGCGCTATCACGGACGGTGCGCGCTGTGCCTGGACTCCGAAAGGCAGAGCGAGCGATGCGATCAAGGCCAATGGAAGCCGCGACGCGTTTCTCGAAGTTGAGACCTTCATTTCCCTGACCATTGACTAGAACCCCCTCAACCCAACCGGACGGGCGACCATTTGCTGGGTTGCCACGCGCGCGCCCATCGTCGCCAGATAGTACTGGTTGAGCACAGGATCGTGCGGCGCCGTCCGCAGTGCGCTTACCGTCGCGTTCTCGATCTTATCGAGTGCCGCCGCCCGCGCCGAGTACATCGCCACGCTGTCTCCGCTGCCCACTGACGCATTGTTGACGGCGAGGAATTCTGACGCGCGCTGATACTCGTCGACCGACCGTTTGAGCGCGGCCGACGCGTCGTCCACGGACGCGAAGCCGGCGTTGCTCCCGGTTGAAGCACTCGTGGACGTGGAAGCTGTCGTCGCCGGCACCGTCGGACTGGTCGCCACGCCCTGACCTTCGCTCGGCAACGCAATCGTCGCGCGGCCAATCGCGATTCCGCCGACGAGAAGAAGTACGGCCGCGGCGGACTGCAGCCAGGGTTGGCTGGAAGCCCACCATCGCGATGACTGGGTTTCGCGAATGAGTCCTTCCTCGCGAGCCCGCGCGGCGATCGTGCGCCACTCGTTGAGCGGGGCCTGCTCGCGCGAGCGCTCCGCGGCGATGATCTGGTCCAGCTGCTCTTCAGACAGGTGCGACATAGCCCTTCCCCTTTACTGCGACGGTTGATGATTCATCCACCAAATGCGCGAGCAGCTTCTTCAGCTTTGCGCGCGCCTTGAACAATTGCGATTTCGATCCGCCCGACGTGATTCCGAGCTCCTCTCCGATCTCGCCATGGGTGTACCCTTCGATGTCATGAAGGACGAACACCGCCCTGGCTCCGGGCGACAGCTTGGTCATCGCCTGCTCGATCGACTCCGCCACGAATGTCCGGTCGCTATCCTGCTCGGTAATCGCGGAGTCGTCCTCGATGTCCACTTCCAGTTTCGCGATGCGCCTGATTTTGCGTAATGCATTCAGAGTGCGGTTCACCGCGATGCGGTGGGCCCATGTGCCGAACTGCGAGTCCCCTCGATAGCTCGGAAGTGCCCGGAAAATCTGCATCCAGACCTCCTGCGAGATGTCAGCGGCCAGCTCGGAATCGTCACAAAGCCTGCGAACAACTGCGTCGATGTGCGGCGCATGCTGCGACCAAAGCCGCTGCATCGCCCTTTCGTCGCCGGATATCGCGCGCTTGAGGTCGAGCTCATCGAATGGCATCTCGGACTCTTGATTAGTCACTGCACTTGAGCCTATAGTTTCCTCGAAAACCGGTGACTTTCCCTCTATGCAATCGTTTCCAAGCGTATGCCTCGCCCTCCCGCGAGGCAGCAGATCTCTGCGCCCGGCAGGGTCGGAACTTCGGTTTGCGCGGACAGTATAAATAACAGTAGTTCAAGGAGTTAGCGTTGCTTAGAGTCATTATCACTGCCCTGACTATGACCCGAGCAGGCGATGGCCTGCCGGTCAAGTCACCGACAGAAGTCGGTATGTCCAGCACCCGTCTGGGCGCGATCGAGCGCGTGGTTGAGCGCGGAATCAAGGCTGGAGGCTACCCCGGTGCCTCGGTGATCGTGGGCAGGAAGGGCGCGGCTGTATTCGAGAAAGGCTTTGGCAAGCTCTCCTGGAGCGAGAACAGCGCGCCGGTCGATGCCGTTCGCACAATCTATGACGTGGCATCCCTCAGCAAGGTCGTCGGCACCACTACGGCGATCATGATCCTTTTCGACGAAAAGAAGATCGGGCTCGACGATCCGGTCGTTAACTACATCCCGACATTCGGCGGCGGCGACAAGGACAAAGTCACCATCCGCCAGCTCCTCACCCACACGTCCGGACTCCCGGCGGGCAGGGATATCTGGCGCATCGCCCAGACCCCGCTCGAAGCGCGCGCCCTGGTTCTGAGCACTCCGCTAGAGGGCCGTCCTGGCGCCCAGTACATCTACTCCGACCTCGGTGCGGATGTTCTCGGACTCCTGATCGAGGTCGTCGCCGGCGAGCCACTGGACAAGTTCCTGACGCGCCGCGTATTCGAGCCGCTCGGCATGAACGAGACGATGTATCGCCCCGCCGATTCGTTGAAATACCGTATTGCTCCAACCGAAGTCACTCCGCCCCGCGGGTACCCGCTGAGAGGAGAGGTCCACGACGAGAACGCCTACGCGCTGGGTGGCGTGGCGGGACACGCTGGCCTCTTCAGCACCGCGGCCGATCTTTCCGTGTTCGCGCAAATGATGCTCAATGGCGGCGAGTACAACGGCGTCCAGATCATCACCAAGCCGACCGTCGATCTCTTCACCTCGCGGTCGTTCGGGCACCGCGCGCTCGGCTGGGACACGGCTGAGGGAGACTACGGATCGGGCCGATACCTGGGACCCACCGCCTACGGCCACACTGGATTCACCGGCACCTCGATGTGGATCGATCCCGAGCGCGAGATGTTCGTGATCCTTCTCACCAACCGAGTGCACGCAGCGCGTGCGCTCAGACCTGCGAAGGTCATCTCTGATGTCCGCGCCGATCTGTCGGATGCGGCGGTATTGTCCGTCCTCGACGGGCCGAAGCTCGCCTCCGGATCAAAAGCCTTCCGCGCCGACCGTGAAGTGGGCTGGAATCCGCCACCGCGCGCGTCGCGACGCCGTCACGGGTCATCCCGTCACCACACGATCGCCAGCGCGACGTCAAGAAGCCGAGCCAGCGCGGCGAAGAAGAGCGCCTCCAGGAAGGCATCAGCAACCAAGAGCAAGAAGACTCATTAGGCCAGAGTCGAACGGACAAAGAGCGGGCGCCCGAAAGGGCGCCCGCTCTTGTTTCAGGGACGTCGATCTGGTGATTATTCGGTAGTCAACACGGAATCCTGAATGAGCGACGAATCAGCAACGACCCCAACTCCGACTGGAGCCCCTGCCACGAGCGGGGTAGTGTCCGAGGACCAGGTCAAACTCGCGCTTCGACGGGTCAAGGATCCGGACCTCCAGCTCAACATCATAGATCTGGGCTTGGTCTACGGGATTGCCGTCGACGGTACGACCGTCAAGGTCGATATGACCCTTACTTCCCCTGCGTGTCCGTCGGGGCCGGAGCTGATGACCAACGCCGAGACGGAAGTGAGGAAGCTTCCCGGCGTGGAGAAGGTGGAAGTGAATCTCGTCTGGATGCCTTTCTGGACGCCCGAGAAGATGGAGCCGCGAGTGAGGGCGTACCTCGGCTTCTAGTGACAGAGCGGGTGACCCGATAAAATTGAGCGGTGCGCCCCAAAAGACCCGCAGGCTCGGCTCTCCGCGACGGGGTCCTTCACTTCAGCGGTGTAATCCTCGCGCCGCTCGTGTTCGCGGTCGCCTGCGCGACGAATCCACAACCTCGAAACAGGACCGCGTCTGCCCGCCGGTCGCCGGCCGACAGTATCAACTGCCTCGATACTCTTCACGCGGCTGATTCGATCTCGACGATCGTAAAAATGACGGTCAGCCCACAAAATCCGAAGGTCGAGCTGCCGTCCGACTTCGAGAACATGTTCGTCGAGGAATTTCGCGCTCATTTCAAGGTGCCGGCGAAGCTGCCGCTGAGCGTCGTGATGGGCTCCCAGCCGTGCGACTCGCTCGGCTCACGATGTGTTGGCGGAGTGCTCAGCCTGGGGGCGGTAGCTTACGCAACGGCGCACAACGACGGCCGGTTGTCGGACATAGTGGTGATCGACGCGGCGCAGACGCCGCGATTCGCCGACAGCGTGAATTCCGCACTGGAATCGATGTCGCACGAGCAGCTGGTGCCTCCCGTCGGCAACGTCGATTCGATTTCCGTCATCCTGCAGATCGTCACGGAGGAGGAGCCGGACACGGTTCCGACCGTTCGCCAGGTGTTCCGCGCGTTGGTGCCGCGGTACGCCTGGCCATTCAGCTACGCCTCGATGCCGGCGGCTGGAGTAGACGCGAAGTATCCCTATACAGCGCGTCTGGCCGGTATCGAGGACAGCGTGATGCTCGCGTTCACCGTCGAGTCCGACGGCACCATTGCCGCCGAGTCGGTGGAGTTGGTGAGCGCCACGTATCGGGACTTCGTGACGTCAGTGCTCGACGCGTTGGGTCGAACCAAGTACCACCCGGCGCACCTGGGTGATTGCGCGGTGGCGACGCGAATGCGGCAGCGATTTCTGTTCAAGGAGCCGGAATGACCGGCGGTTCTACGCCGGCTGCAAGGCCCGAATAAAACCCTCCCCCATCTCCTCGATCTGCCATCGCCGTAGATCTGGAACCGCGGCAAGATCCGTGACCGTCTTTGCTCCGCTGCGAGCGACGTTCTCCAGTCTCTCCCGTGAGCATAGCACGCCGGGATCCAGTCCCAGCCTCGTTGCCGCGGCATCGCGCACTGCTTTGAGGCGATTGACCTTGTCGTCGAAATCGCGATCCTTGTTCCAGCGCTGACCCTTCGGAAATTTCGGCAGATCCGCCTCGGGCACGCTTATCCCACGGCCAACTGCGGCGACGATATCTGCTCCGGCGCGATCCATCATTCCCTTGGGCATCCCCTTGATTGCGCCCAGCTCCGAGATGCTCTTCGGCGCTCGGCGAGAAATCTCCAGCAGGACCTCGTTCCCCACTACCCGGAACGTCGCGCGATCGAGTTGCGCCGCGACGGTGTTGCGCCAGTTGGCGACCTCACGCAGAACGGCGAGCTCGCGTCGGGAGAGGTCGCGGGCGCCCTTGATGCGGAGAAATCCCTCCATGCTGTCTTCGGCATCCCAGCGCGTTCCCTCGAGGCGCGCGAATTCTTCCTCGGCCCAGTGCGTACGGCCGCGATTCTTCAGCTCACCCTTCATGAGATCCTTGAGCTGGAGCAGGTACCGGGTGTCCTCCGCAGCGTATGCAAGCATGTCAGGCGTGAGGGGGCGCATCGACCAGTCGGCGCGCTGGTGCTTCTTGTCCAGCTTCACCTGGAAGTACTGCTCGAGCAGCGCCGCGAGTCCGAACGATTTGATCCCCAGCAGCTGCGATGCGACTCGCGTATCGAAGATGTTGGTGACGTGCCAGCCGTAGTCCTGGTGCAGCAGCCGCAGGTCGTAGTCGGCGTCGTGGAAGACTACCTCGACGCTCTTGCTCTCGAGCAGCTGGCCCAGTTTCGCGGGCGATCCGATCGGCAGCGGGTCGATGATCGCGCTCTCATCGCGAGTCGAGATCTGGAGGAGATAGATGCGATCGAGAAAACGATGGAAGCTCGCCCCTTCGGTATCGAGGGCGAGCTCTTTCACGTTCGATATTTCGGAAAGAAAGCGGTCTACCTCGGGTATCTGGTCGAGATAGATGGCGCTCCCCGTCTTGGCGGGAGGCATCATCGAAATCTAGCGGTTTAATGGTGTCGCGGTCCTCGGGCGTTAACTTTCGTCGCTCGCCACTAATTCGACAATCAGATGACGGAAAACCTCAAGATTCACATTTATCCAAGCGACTGCGACTCGGTGGGGCACGTAAACCACGCCCACATGCTGACGTTGCTGGAGCGGGCGCGCTGGTCGGCACTCGAAAGCCACATGTCGTACGACGAGTACATGAAGTCGAGCCTGTGGGCGGTGGTGCGAAAGGTCGAGGCGTCGTATCAGGCGCAGACCTTCCCCGGCGACGATCTAACCATCCGAACGGGACTCACTTCCGTCGGGAATACCAGCTTTGTCGTCCGGCAGGAGGTGCGGAATCAGCACGGCATCGTGGTTTGCGATGCGTCGATCGTCTACGTGACCGTGTCACACGAGGGAAAGCCGATTCCCGTGCCCGATCAATGGCGGACGCTCTTTGCTCCGTGGGAAGAGGAAAAGGCCCGTTGAGCAATCCGGGCCGGGTGCCCAATGGCGTAAGCGCGACGGAGCAGTCGGTTCCCGCCCAGATCGGCGCGGTGTTGTTCCGCCATCGCGGCTGGCTGCCGCTTCTCTTCCTGGGAATTCCGCTGGTGATGCCGGGATCCACCTCCCCGTTTCGCTGGGAAGTGGGGCTCGCGCTGATCGTGATCGGCGAAGCGATCCGCCTGGCGGGTGTCGCGGCGGCTGGTACGGTGACGCGCCGCCGCTCGCGCAATGTGCAACGGCTGGTCACCTACGGGATCTTCGCGTGGGCGAGGAACCCCCTTTACATCGGCAACTTTCTGATCTGGCTGGGATTCGTCACGATCTCAGGCGTGCTCTGGTTCCTGCCGATCGCCGTGCTCCTGTTCGCGGTCGAGTACGAGCTGATCGTACGCTACGAGGAAGGCGTGCTGGAATCGATCTTCGGCCGCGAGTACCTCGATTACAAGAACGAGACGTCGCGCTGGATTCCCCGTCCGCCGAAGGGGGAGCAGCCAGTGGGAGAGTACCACTGGGCGGAGGCGTTCAGGAGCGAGATCAGCACTTTTCTTCAATACGCGGTGCTGATGCTCGCGTTTTGGATCAAGAGTCGGGTAATGGACGGCGGGGTGTGGGCGGGTGGGTTCTTCAAGCGGTTCTAGTCAACAGAACTACGCTGCTGCCCGCTGCCCGCTCACCGCTGTCCGCTCTTCGCTTCCCAGTTGTTGTACTCGGGACCACTCACGCCTTCGCGCGACATTCCACGCAAATCGGTCTTTCGCTCGAGAACCGAGCCTTTATTTTCTCCAGGAAAGAGCCGTACAAGTGCTCATCGCAAAGCGCCCTCTTGCACGATTGGCACACCCCGCCCTTTCCTGCCTTGAAAAAGATTTTGCACTTATCGCACTGCCAGCTGAACGTGGACTGGCGGAGGAACGGCGGCACTTACACGATCGCCAGGGTCTGGGAACCGTTCCAGGACGCGCCGGGCTTTAGCTCCACCGGTGACCCGATCTGCGCCGCCTCGATGCAGACCATCTTCATATAGTCTGTCGGGTCGAGGCCGATGAATCCCGTCACCTTCTCTGCCCACGGATTCCAGACGACCGCGTCCTTGAATCCCGCCGCGCGAATCTCGATCCGGCGCTCGTTCCCGCGATCTTCCACCTCCACCTTTTTCGGCGCTTTGAGGTACACGCGATCGGTTTCGTCCGAGATCACGAGCTTCTTCGCCTCGTCCTTCGTTTCGTTGCCGCCCTGCGTCTTGTCGAGGTACCACTTGCCGGTGAAGCCGCGTATCGCCGTTTCACGGATGTCGGCGATCGCGATGTAGGTGTGGAGCGCCGAGGTGAAACTGAACAGCTCGTCGCCGGTGTTGAACGCCTCGAGCTTCACGTTGAGCGACTTGTCGTCGATCGTAACCGTGAGCTCGGTCCGGAAATGATACGGCCATTGGTCGCGCGTGCGATGATCGTCGGTCAATACGAGTTTGACCGATGAGGGATCGTCCGACGACTCGTCGTTTTCCGCCAGCTGCCATTCCGTCTTCCTGGCGAAGCCATGTTGCGGCAAGGGTCCGGTGTTCGCGAACTGCGGCCACACGACCGGAATTCCACCGCGGATCGGATCCCCCGGCGCAAAGGTCGCCGTCTTTCCCATGAACAAAACTTCCTTGCCGCCCGCGGGAATCCACGACGTCACGTGCGCGCCATTCAGATACACGTCCGCCGAGCTGCCCGAAGGATGCGAGAGCAGCACGGTGGACATTCCGTTCTTGCCGGGAACGATGGGAGGAGTCATGGGATCAGATATTGAGGGCCGAGCACCGGATTCCGCCAGTCGCTCGCATTGCCGCGGCTACCGGTTGGGCCGTCCCGGCGGGGGTTCGTTCTTGAACACTTCGCGGTTGATCTGAACGTACTCCTTGAGGTTAGCGGGCACGTCCTCTTCTGGAAAGATCGCGGTCACCGGGCACTCGGGCTCGCACGCGCCGCAATCAATGCACTCGTCGGGATGGATGTAGAGCTGATCGGGGCCTTCGTAGATGCAGTCCACAGGACACACATCGACGCAGGCACGATCCTTCGTATTCTTGCAGGCTTCAGTTATGACGTAGGGCATTTCGTCCCCGATAGGGCCGCGGCGACGCCAGCGTGGTGAGCCGCGTCGAATATGATTGCTTTCCGAAAAATAGACTTGCCCGATTGAATAGCAACCACGCAGATCGTCACTTGAAGGTCCCCGCCAGCATGCCGATCAGAAAGAGGGCGAGGATCGCGAGAAAGACCATCCCGATCCGCCGCCGCGTGTTCTGTACCGCTGTCCAAACCTCTTCGTCGAGGTAGTAGGTTCCCGGTGCCGCCTCGCGGATGACGGCGCGCACACGCAGCCGTCTGAGCCCCAGCGATTGTCCGAGCCCGATCGCAGTGTACGACTGCGCCGTCTCGCGCGAGGTAGCGCCGGCATCGCGGAAATCGTCCACGACTTCCCGCTCCCGCCTTCTCATTATCGCTGCAACCGCTGCTGCGCCCATGTCAGCTGCTCCGTTGACGAATCAATGCCAGGTTACCGACGCCATGGCGGAATGTCGCCCCGTTTTTTGTCGAGATCGGGATTCTCGCGAAAAAGCGTAGTCGTCCGCCCGATCACCTGCACGACTTCAGAACTGGTCGCCGCGGCCAACGAAGTCGCAAAATCCTTCGGCTTCACGTCGTCCTTGTTCCCCAGCTTCACCTTCACCAGCTCACGCGTGCGCAGCGCGTCGTCGAGCGCGCTGATCAGAGATGGCGTCAGCCCGTGCTGTCCGACGTGCACTGTCGGACTGAGATGTTGCGCCTCCGAGCGCAGTTCCGCACGCTCTTTCCCCTTCAATTCTTCATCCTGCCCGGTTTCGTCATGAAGAGGCGCACATCGATCGGCGTGCCGTTCCAGTAGTTGGCGTCGCTCCGCATCACCTGAAAGTGCAGATGCGGTGCGTCCGGCGATGCGTTGCCAGTCGTTCCGACGAACCCGATCACATCGCCCTCGTCAACCTGGAGCCCTTCCTTCACGTTCGGCGCGTAGCCGGTGAGGTGTGCATAGTACTCTACGTACCGGCCGCTCGCGTCCGCCACGTAAATCGTGATTCCGCCCGCACCGCTATTGGCCAGCTTAATGATGCGGCCAGGTGCGGCAGCGAGGACGGGAGTCCCGCGCATCGCGAGAATGTCCGTTGCCATGTGGATGCGCCCGCCACTACGAGCCTCGTGGAAAGTGTCGGTGAGCGCCGAGGGTGAGACACCCTCGACCGGAACCATCAGCGGATGTGCGCGAAAATACGCGGAGTCCGACGCGAGCATCGGACGCATGTCTGGCCTTACATCTCCCTCCGGCCTCGTGACCACCACCGGCGGCATACGCGTCGTAGTCGCGTCATTCGGAGCCCGCAGATTGACGCAAGCGGTGACGCCGATGACCGCGCAGAACAGCTCAACCCGTTGCCGCAGCTTCCCGCTCCTCGAGCTCGCGCGCCAGCTGCGCGATGCCCTCCTCGATCGTTCTCGAGTGATGCATCGAGCAGAACTTCGGACCGCACATCCCGCAGAACTCGGCGCTCTTGAAGTATTCGGCCGGGAGCGTCTCGTCGTGGTACTCCTGCGCGCGATCCGGATCCAGGCTCAGGCGGAACTGCTCCTTCCAGTCGAACGCATAGCGCGCGCGTGACAGTGCATCGTCGCGATCGCGCGCGCCCTTTCTGCCCCGTGCGACATCGGCCGAATGCGCCGCAATCTTATACGCAATGACTCCTTGCCTCACATCTTCCGCGTTGGGAAGGCCCAGATGCTCCTTAGGCGTGACGTAGCAGAGCATGTCGGAGCCAAACCAACCGATCATCGCCGCGCCGATGGCGCTCGAGATGTGGTCGTAGCCGGGCGAGATGTCGGTGACGAGCGGACCGAGTGTGTAGAATGGCGCCTCGTTGCAGACTTCTTTCATGCGGCGGACGTTCATCTCGATCTGGTCCATCGGGATGTGTCCGGGTCCCTCGACCATCACCTGGACGTCGCGTTCCCACGCGCGACGAGTGAGCTCGCCGAGCGTGTCGAGCTCCGCGAATTGCGCGCGGTCGCTGGCGTCGGCGATGCACCCAGGGCGCAGGCTGTCGCCGAGCGAAACGGTGACGTCGTACTGACGAAGGATGTCGAGCACATCGTCGAACCTCTCGTACAGCGGATTCTGCTTGCGATGCGCCATCATCCACACCGCGTGGAGCGAGCCACCGCGGCTCACGATTCCGGTGATGCGTCCGTGAACGAGCGGAAGGTGCTCGATCAGAATTCCCGCG
>Ga0193707_1000308_pt1 | contig 15926 bp, 10 predicted proteins | sample U3c2metaG_FD_143043 | JGI IMG/M metagenome (GOLD analysis project Ga0193707, IMG submission 143043) | Soil microbial communities from a riparian zone of the East river system, Colorado, United States - U3c2 | ecosystem: Environmental > Terrestrial > Soil > Riparian zone | place: USA: East River... | reverse complement strand
CACGTCAATGGCGCCGCCGTTTTCCGCGTGCATACAGACCATGGCTCCGCATCGGGCGGAGGTGCGCATGGCTTTGAAAATGCTGGCGTCGTCGAGCATGAAAACACCCGGGTAAGCCATGAAAAGCTTGAAGCTGGTGATGCCCTCCCGCACCAATTGCGGCATTTCGGCGAGCTGGGCGTCAGGGAGATCCGTGATGATGCAGTGGAATCCGTAGTCGGCGACGGCCTTCGATGAGGCTTTTTGCATCCAGGTGTCGAAGGCAGTGCGCAGAGACTGTCCCTTGTACTGGATGGCAAAGTCGATCAGCGTCGTCGTGCCGCCGAAGGCGGCCGCGCGAGTGCCAGTTTCAAAATCATCGGCGCTGGTGGTGCCGCCGAATGGCATATCAAGATGGGTGTGGACGTCAATCCCGCCGGGGAATACATACTTGTTCGTGGCATCGATCAGGCGCTTGGCATTCTCGCGCGGCAGGCTGGAGCCCAAGGCAACGACGCGGCCGCCTTCAATCGCGACATCGGACTGATAGCTGTCAGCCGCGGTAACAACGGTACCGTTTGTAATGACGGTGTCGAACCCCATTGACCAATCCCCTATCCCGCCAGAGTCCCATCTGCCCGGGTGGAAGCGTGTTGTATTCTATTCTACAAAGCCGTGGCTTTGTCGAGCTGGCTAGGGGCCGCGAGAGGAAGCGCAATGAAGTTTGGGATTACCCTTAAACCGGATATTTCGGTGGACCGCATCGTTGCCCTGACGAGGCAGGCGGAGCAGGCGGGTTTCGGATACGGCTGGATTTTCGACTCTCACGTGTTGTGGAAAGAACCCTATCCTTTGCTGACCCTGATGGCGAACGCGACCCGTAACATGAGGCTGGGTCCTTGCGTGACGAACCCGGCGGTGCGCGATCTTACGGTTACCGCCAGCCTTTTCGCTACACTGAACCTGATCTCTGGCGGGCGCATGGAGTTGGGACTCGGTCGTGGCGATAGCTCGCGGCGCGTTCTAGGGAAGAAGCCCGTGACTCCGGCGGATCTGGAACGCGCGGTGGTCACGTTTCGTGAGCTGACGGCAGGGCGCGAAGTGCAGTATGAAGGTCAGGCGACGCGCATCTGCTGGGCGACGGGCTCGCCGCCCGTCTGGATTGCCGGATATGGACCGAAAGTCCTGAGTATGGCGGGGCGGATCGCTGACGGGGTTATTCTGCAGTTTGCCGATCCCGATCTGATTGCGTGGTGCCTTGGTTTTGTCTGGCAAGGAGCGAAAGAAGCGGGGCGTGATCCGAAGTCACTGGAAATCATGGCCGCCGCTCCGGTTTGGGTGTCGGACGACCTTGTTCTGGCGCGGCAGCGGGTGCGCTGGTTTCCGGCGCTGGTTTCAAATCACGTGGTTGACCTAATCTCGCGCTACCAGCCTGAAGAGCTTCCTGCGACGCTGACGTCTTATGTGCAAAAGCGCTCTGGCTATGATTACCAGCACCATGCCGAAGTGGGGAGCGATAACGCCAGCTTCGTTGCCGATGAAGTGGTGGACCGCTTCTGCCTGGTGGGTCCGGTGGAGGCGCATCGTCAAAAACTGAGGGATTTAGCCGAGGTGGGAGTAACCCAGTTCAACATTTACCTGATGTGCGGCGACGAAGAGCAGACCTTGGAGATTTACCAGCGCGAAGTTTTGTCTGGATTTCGGGGACAGGTGTAACAGCGGTTTGGGTTGATTTCAGTGATCCGTTTCTGATTCCGGTTCTCAGTGAAAATGCTCCATGACCTCAAATATCGGCTGCGGATCGCCCTGCTCGGGTGCGAGGTGCTGAGTGCGTGCAGCGGGCCTAAGGCGCCGCCTCCGCGAATCACCGCGGTTCCTATCCTAGCCGCCACTGTCGTACAAAAAGACGTTCCCCTGCAGGTGAAGGCGATCGGTGCCGTTGAGGCCTACTCGAACGTGTCGGTGAAGACCCAAGTGACGGGCGAGCTGACCGGTGTGCATTTCAAGGAAGGTCAGGACGTCAGCAAGGGGCAGCTGCTCTTTACCCTGGACAAGCGCCCGTTCGAGGCGGCGCTGAAGCAGGCACAGGGCATGTTGGCCAGAGACCAAGCTCAGGCCGCGAATGCGGGTGCCCAAGCCAGGCGTTACGAATCGCTCAACAAAGCGGGAGTCGTCTCCAAAGAAGAATACGAGCAAATGAAGTCCAATGCCGATGCCCTCGAAGCCGCCGTGGTCGCCGACCAGGCAGCGGCGGAGAACGCGCGTGTACAGCTCGTTTACTGCACAATCTATTCGCCGATTGACGGACGCACTGGCCCTCTGCTGATTCACCAAGGCAACATGATCAAGGCGAATGACACTCCGTTTCTGGTGAGTATCAACCAGGTGCAGCCGATCTATGCGACTTTTACTGTGCCCGAGCAAAACCTGGGCGACATCAAGCGCTTTTCCACCCAGGGCAAATTGCGGGTCGAGGCTTTCATTCCCAACGATACGCAAGGTCCGGCGACGGGCTGGCTGAGCTTTATCGACAACACGGTGGATCAGGCTACGGGCACTATCAAACTGAAGGGTATGTTCGCGAACACCGAGCGGCGGCTATGGCCAGGCCAGTTTGTTGACGTGGTTTTGACATTGGCGCAGCAGCCCCATGCCATTGTGGTGCCGTCGCAGGCGATTCTGAACGGTCAGGCAGGGCAATTCGCCTTCGTCATCAAGCCGGACAGGACGGTCGAAGCGCGCCCGGTAGCCATCGATCGCAGTACCGACGGACTAGCCGTTGTCGCCAAAGGGCTGGCGCCGGGAGAACAGGTAGTGACGGACGGGCAATTGAGGCTGGTGCCGGGGGTCACCAAGGTCGAACTCCGACAAGCGGCAGAACCCCCAACCACCCCTGGTCGAACCAAGGGCGAGTAATACCATGAATGTGGCCGACATTTTTATTCGCCGTCCGGTCATGACCGCCCTGGTCATGCTGGGCATTCTGATGTTCGGCATCATGGGATATCGCCTGCTTCCGGTGAGCGACCTGCCCAACGTGGACTTTCCCACCATCCTGGTTTCGGCCAGCCTGCCGGGGGCGACGCCAGACACCATGGCGTCGGCAGTCGCCATGCCGCTGGAGAAACAGTTCTCAACCATCGCCGGCGTGGATTCGATGACCTCGTCGAGTACGCAGGGTTCCACGCAGATTACTCTGCAGTTCAATCTGAGCCGCAATCTGGATGCGGCAGCGCAGGATGTGCAGTCCATGATTGCCAAGGCGGCTCGGGACCTGCCCCAGAATTTGCCCAGCCCGCCCTCGTATCAAAAGGTCAATCCCGCCGACCAGCCGATTCTTTATCTGTCCTTGAGTTCGCCGACGCTGCGGCTTTCCGACGTGGATGAATACGCGGAAACGCTGATGGCGCAACGCATCTCGATGGTGAGCGGCGTAGCCCAGGTGAGCGTGTACGGGGCTCAGAAATATGCAGTTCACGTCAAGCTTGACCCCAAGGCACTGGCTAGCCGGCAGGTTGGCATTGACGAAGTTTCTAGTGCGATTCAGAACGGCAACGTGAACCTGCCCACGGGCATTCTCTACGGAACGCACCAGGCCTATACCGTCCAGGTCAATGGTCAGCTCAACCGGGCTGCGGACTACGGTCCTCTTATTGTGACCTACCGCAACGGGGCGCCCGTCCGCCTGAAAGACCTGGGGCACGTGGTGGACGGGGTCGAGAATGACAAGACGGCCAGCTGGTATTACGACGCGAAAGGGCTGCGTCGCGGCATCATTCTGGCGATTCAGCGCCAGCCCGGAACCAACACGGTGGAGGTGGTGGATTCCATCAACCAGTTGATGCCCAGCTTTCGCTCCGTGATGCCACCCACGGTCTATATCGACAGTCTTTACGACCGCTCTGTTTCCATCCGGTCATCGGTGGACGATGTGAAGTTCACCTTGTTCCTGGCGCTGGTGCTGGTCATTCTGGTTATCTTCCTGTTCTTGCGGAACCTTTCGGCCACTGCCATCCCCAGCATGGCGCTGCCCATGTCCATCGTAGGGACATTCGCCGTCATGTATCTGCTGGGGTATTCACTGGACAATCTTTCGCTCATGGCGTTGACCCTCTCGGTGGGGTTTGTAGTGGATGACGCCATTGTGATGCTCGAAAATATTGTGCGCCATATGGAGATGGGGGAACGCCCGATGGAGGCGGCGTTCCGCGGCGCGCGCGAAATCGGCTTCACCATCGTTTCCATGACGCTTTCGCTGGCAGCGGTTTTCATTCCGGTTCTTTTCATGAGTGGCATTCTCGGGCGGTTGCTGCATGAATTTGCGGTGACCATCAGCGTGGCCATACTGGTTTCCGGCTTAGTATCCCTCAGCCTCACGCCCATGCTGTGCAGCCGCTTCCTGCGCGCGGCGAAAGAAACTCAGCATGGCCGGCTGTGGACGCTTTTTGAGCGCTTCTTCGACGGGTTGCTGCATATCTACGATCGTACCCTGCGGGTGACGCTCAGGCATAAGCTTGCCACCATGGCCGTTTCCGTGGCCGTGCTGGCGGCGACCGTCTACCTTTTTATCGCGATTCCGAAAGGATTCTTGCCGGATGAAGATCAGGGACAGATTTTCATCTTTACCGAAGGGCCGCAAGGGATTTCCTTCGACAGCATGGTCGAGCACCAGACGGCGCTGAACCGAATTGTGCTGGAGCAGCCTTACATCGACTCTTTCATGTCTACGGCTGCGGGTGGCAACGCAGGGCGCATCTTTGCCCGGCTGAAGCCGCGCCGCGAACGCAAATCGGCGCAGGAAATCATTCAGGAATTGCGCGGCAAGCTGGCTGCTGTTCCCGGGGTCAATGCTTTTCCGCAGATGCTGCCGACGATTCGCATTGGCGGGCAGCTTACCAAGAGCCAGTATCAATTTACACTGCAATCGCCCGACACGAACGAGCTCTATCAGGATGCTCCCAGGCTGGAAGCCAAGCTGCGCACCGACCCCGAGTTCCAGAAGCTTTTGCAGGATGTAACCAGCGACCTGCAGATTACCAACCCGCAGGTCAACGTTGACATTGACCGCGACAAAGCATCGGCCCTCGGGGTGAGCGCGAATCAGGTGGAAGATGCGCTTTATACCGCCTACGGCCAGCGGCAGGTCTCTACCATCTATGCTCCCAACAATGCCTATCGCGTGATCACGGAACTGGAGAACCAGTACCAGCTCGATCCTTCGGCGCTGTCAATGCTCTACGTCCGCTCTTCGAGTGGACAGCTGGTTCCGTTGAACGCGGTGGCCAGGCTTACGCGTTCGCTGGGACCACTCACGATTAATCACCTGGGGCAATTACCGTCGGTGACCGTGTCGTTCAACTTGCGACCGGGCGTTTCGCTCGGCGATGCGGTGGGTGCGGTGGGGAAGGTCGCGCGAGAGATGTTGCCGGCCACCGTCAGTACCAGCTTTCAAGGTACGGCACAGGCTTTTGAGTCGTCCATCAGCGGGCTGGGCCTGCTGCTTTTGATGGCGGTTCTGGTGATTTACCTGGTGTTGGGAATTTTGTATGAGAGCTTTATCCATCCCCTGACGATTCTTTCGGGCTTGCCCTCGGCGGGTTTTGGCGCTCTGATCACCTTGATGATGTTCCATCTCGAGCTCAATCTGTACGGGTTCGTGGGTGTGATCATGTTGGTTGGCATCGTGAAGAAGAACGCCATCATGATGATCGATGTGGCGCTGGAGAAGCAACGCGACAGCAATGAGCCGGCCGCGGAGGCGATTTATCAGGGAGCTCTGCTGCGTTTCCGTCCCATCATGATGACCACCATGGCGGCGCTGATGGGTACTTTGCCTATCGCCCTGGGCTTCGGGGCTGGGGCGGAGTCGCGGCGTCCGTTGGGACTGGCGGTGGTGGGAGGTCTGCTGTTTTCACAGCTGCTGACTTTGTACATTACCCCGGTTTATTACATCTACATGGAATCCTTCCAGAAGTGGTTGCGATCGAAGCGGAAACACGCACCCGCAGAAACCGAATTCGAGAGGGAAGCGGTACTGGCGGGGCGGCCGGGCAAATAGGGTCCGAAGGGTTTCGCCCTTTTGAGGGCACGCTCCGTCTTCTTTCGTCCCGGTACGGCTGGGGTTGAGCTGAGCTTGATTCGCTGCGCTGGCGCCAGTCAGTAGAGGGTTCGAGCCCTCGATGGGTGCTCCATCGGGTAACATGTCTCGGTTGGATGCGAGCATACTTTTGGATTCGCCAGGGCCGCAGATCGAAACCCGTTCCGACAAGAACCCAACCAGCCAGCCTGGGAACGTAGCGCCACCGGCATGGTTTCGCTACCTCCTCCCCTCCGTTACTGATCTGATCTTCATCATCTTGGTTGCCACCACGACGGGGGGGATACTTGCCCCGCGCTTGCTGGGCGATGCCAGCATCGGATGGCATATCCGCAATGGCGAGCTGATGCTGCGCTCGCACTCGATCACCCGAATGGATCCGTTCTCAGTCACGATGAATGGGCAGACCTGGTATGCGTGGGAATGGTTGTACGACGTGGCCATCGCCGGCATCCACCATTGGTTGGGACTGAATGGAGTTGTTTTTTTCACTGCGGTGATCATTGCTGCGACCTTTGCCCTGACCCTGCGCCTGAGTTTGCGGCGCGGCGCCGACCTGCCTCTGGCGGCGATTCTGCTGGCGCTATCGATGGGTGCGTCCATGATTCATTTGTTCGCGCGGCCGCACGTTCTGAGCTGGTTGTTCACGGTAATGTGGTTCCAGTTTTTGGATAGCTCAGAGAGCGGGGACGGCTCGGGCGGCGGCCACCGGTTGTGGCGGCTGCCCGTGCTGATGCTGCTGTGGGCAAACCTGCACGGCGGGTTTGTTCTGGGCTTTGTACTGCTCGGAATTTATCTGGCAAGCAGCGCAATCCGGTTTTTCCACTGCCGGCAGCCCGAGATGCGGCGGCATATTTCCAGGCGGCTGCAGGAGTTAGGAGTGGTGACTGCGGGGTCGCTGGCGGCCAGCCTAGTGAATCCTTACGGCTACCGGCTGCACGTTCATGTCTTCCGGTATCTCTCCAGCCGTTGGCTGATGAACCACATTGACGAGTTTCTCTCGCCCGATTTCCATGGTGTGGCCCAGCAGTGCTTCGTTTTGATCCTGCTGATCACGATTGTGGGTTTGGCGGTCGGCAGGAAGCCGCCGCTAGCGCAAGTGTTGGTTCTGCTTTTTGCGATCTACAGTGGTTTATATTCCTCGCGCAATGTTCCGGTTTCATCGCTTCTGCTCACCCTGGTGGTTGTGCCGCTGCTGACCCAAGCGGTGGCGGCTGGAGGACGCGCGAACTCAGGCCTCTCGTCGAGCCTGCAAGCTTTGTTTTCGAGATGGAACGCGTTTGGGTTGCGTAGGGGAGGCATGGAATTGAATCTCCGGGGGCACGCGTGGCCACTGGTCGCTGCGATCGCCGGGCTACTGGCTTGCTCCCAGGGAGGCAGGCTGGGCTCCCATCAGTGGATGGACGCGCATTTTGATGCCAAGCGCTTTCCTGTCGAGGCCAGCGAAGTCATTGCCCAGCGCGGTATTCACGAACCGATTTTCGCCCCCGACTTCTGGGGAGGGTATCTCATTTACCGGCTTTACCCACAGACCAGAGTTTTCGTGGACGACCGGCATGATTTCTACGGTGAAGAATTCTTAAAGAATTACTTGAAGGCCATACGGCTTGCACCCGATTGGGATAGCTTCTTGAATGACAAACGGGTGAACTGGGCTCTGCTGCCGGCGGGTTCTTCGCTGGCCAACATGCTGGAGCTGACGTCGCAGTGGAGGGTTGTTTACCGGGATGGAACGGGAGTATTGCTCGAACGAACCACAAAGTTCTTGGCCATGGCGGAGTCGTTGAGCCGGCCATTAGAACTGGTCGTTGGTGTCAATGTTGAATCCCAAGATGACACTGACTTCAATCGGTTGTTCGCCGCGCAGGGCGGGACTGAACTTCCAGGTATTGAGCGCGGCCAGGACCTTGCTGGTCATGATCGCCGAGGCGGGCTCGACAACCCGCGGTCTTCGCAGTAGTCCGGAGCGGTCGAGCACACATTCAATCACGAGGCGCGTCTTGGGCAATCCGGCGGGCAGGTCCGCACGCACCGCCCGGGGCGCGGTGAGGTCTTCAGCGTAGCCATGGGCTGCAGAGGCGGCATCGGCAAACGACATCACTGTGGGCAGCGCGGTCGCGATGTAAATGGTGTAAACCTTGTCACCCTTAAGCCGGCCGTAGAAATTGAATGCGCCGCCCGAGCGCGAAGTGGCAACGATCGTGATGTCCGGCCCGTTGTTTCCGGGGACTGCCTGCGAACGTGTGGGAGCGCGCGGCTGGTTTGCTCCCGAACCGAAGCTGGGCAAGGTGACAATGTTGCTGCCGCCTTTTACCGAAACTCCGGCCATCGCCGGGTTGCCATTGGCTCCGGTGCCGGCGCCGCCGGCGCCGGGGTAAGGAGAAATTCCGCCACGAGCCGTGGGATCGGACCCGGGCCCGGCGCCTTCTTTCCCCGCTCCTGAGCCGGGGCCGGAAAACCCACTGCCGGGCCCATCGCCATGGCCGATTCCAGCGCCACCGCCAGCCCCGCCCAGTCCGGGTTTGTCGCCTCCTGCCGGCGACATCGCCAGAGCACCGCTGCCGCCGTTTCCGGGCATGCCCAGTTTCGATCCCGGCTGGCTGGAAACCACGACGCCGGAGGTGCTTCCGCCACCATTGCTACTGGGGGGAGCCGAGGCCAAGCCTGCGTCGAGCGCTCCTCCGAATCCGGTGCCACGGTTTCCGCGGCCCTGGCCGGTAATCGAACCGCCCCCGGTCAACGACGGAGGTGGTGGCACCACAGCCGTGCCGGAACCCATTCCACCCGCCACAGAACGTTGCACCGAGCCTGCGCCCAACTGCACTGTCGGAGGCACCACGGATGTACTGGCAAATGCGCTGACCGTACGATGTTCAGCCGACGTGCTGCCTACCTGTACGGGAGGCGGAACAATCTGTTTCTGCAGCGTCTCGGCGCCGAAGCCGAGACCGATGGGAGTGACCTCCCGTCCGAGCGTGGGTGCGGGCGCAACCACGCTCGGAGCGGGCAAGGCGAGCCGGGGATTCAGGTCCCTCATTTGTTCCGGCGCCGCCACTGGCGGCGGAACCACTTGCACGGCTTGAGATCCGGGGAGGTGAAGCGCGGCCACTTCGCGTTGCGGCGCAGCGGCGCTGGGCGGAACTACGCCGGGATTGAGGGTTGGTGCGGCCCGCAATTGTTCGGCGACCTGGGGAGCCGGCGGCACCGCCAGTGCTGTCAACGCCGGGGCACGCAGGGAAGATCGCATTCCTTCCGCCGGCGCGGGCCCGGGGAGCGCCTTCAGGGCCAGCAGGTTGGCGACGGCAGAGTTAGAAACCGGGAGATTCAGCTTGGGAGCATCGGCGACAGTTTCACGCACCGTGCTGCCGCGCGCGACCCGGATGGTTTGGGTCGGGTGGTAGGCTTCGCGCCCACCAGCCCGGCCGGAGCGTCCCGCTTGCGCGCCGCCTAAGTCTTCGGTCTTGGGCAGTTCGTTGCCGGAATAGTAGATGATGTCGTATTTCGGTTTGGGCGGCGGTTCGTAAGGCCGCATGCTGGCCAACTTAGCTGGAATCACAATGATGGCAACCAGCAGGGCCAGCTCAAGCGCCCAGGAAATCAGGATCCCCCAATAGGGAAAGAGCCCGGTCGGGGCTTCGCCGGCCAGCCGTTCAGGCGACCGTCCGAGCGCCGGACCAATGGCGGTGAGGAATTCTTCCCATCGCGAGGGCCACTCCACGAGAAGTTTGGGGGCGTCGTTCACGAGCGGGCGGCTCCCTCTAAGGCAATCTCGATCTCGTCCCCGATGGCGGTTCGGGTCGAGGTCAGCGTCTGTTCCGGTAGTTCAAGCACCGAGGCGGCACGCATGCGAACTGGCGCCACTCGCCACGGTTTCAGATTCTCTTCCATATGGACCACGACTTTGTCGCCGTCTAGGTAGACCACGTCAATGGGAAAGCGCATGGCGAAAGTGTGCACTCCGTGACAGGGAACAATCCATAGACCCTCGCCAGCCGGGAAGCGGACGACATCAGTGGCCATCAAGCCACGGAAGCGAGACCAATGGGTCGCGGCGAGGCGCAAATGTATGGCCAGATAGGCATTGCGTGTTCGATTGAGTGCATATCCCTCGGGACCCGGTACGGACATCACAACTCCTAGGCTCGGTACTTCTGGGTGCGCCGCTGCTGAGCGCAAATTTTGTCAGCGCGCTCCCTGTGGCATCAGGATACGAAACAGCTCGATGATGGCCGGGCCCAGAGTCACGAAGATGATGGAGGGAAGGACAAACACGACCAGAGGGACGATCATCTTGATGGTGGTTTTGGCAGCCTGTTCCTCGGCTCGCTGGCGCCGCTCGGTGCGGAGTGAATCAGAATGAATACGCAGGGCCTGGCTGACGCTGGTTCCGAAGCGATCAGTTTGAATCAAGGTGGCGACCAAGGAGCGCACATCGTCCACGCCGGTTCGATCCACCAGATTTCTGAGGGCTTCGGCCCGGGGCTTGCCCGCCCGCATTTCCAGGTTCACCAGATGGAATTCATCGCTCAGGTCGGGATGGGCGTGTTGCAGGTCTTCGCCGACTCGCATCAGGGCCTGATCGAGCGCCAGGCCGACTTCGACGCAGATCACGGTGAGATCGAGTGCATCCGGCAATCCCAGCGTGATGCGGCGCTGCCGGTCGCGGATCATACGCTTGAGCACAAACCGGGGTATGAAGAAGCCAAACGCTCCTACTCCGATCACCAGCAGCGGATCGAAACTGCCCTGGATGGCGAGGGCGACAGCCATTGCTACCAGAGCCAGCAGCATGCGCGATCCAACATAAATCGTAAGGTGTCGCGGCTCGCGATAGCCCGCCTGAATCAGCCATTTGCGTGTCCGTGATACATCGCTCGGCGTTAGCGGGAGGGCCCTGCTGAGAGGGTCGAGGGCCTGTTCCAGGCGATCCTTGAATGCCGGCCTTTCCTTAGGCTGGGTGCGCTGCCATCCCAGGGCGCGAAGACGCGAACCGAGCACCGAGGACGGAGCGTAGGCTGCCGCCCCGAAGGAAAACACCACCAGGACGATGGTTAGGAACAATAGGATGGCGAGCGCTAAAGCCATGAATCAACCCTTAATCGCACAAACCCGAATTGCGTCAAAGCCAATTTCAAACCTGAATCTGAATTACTTTTCGGATCACAAAATACCCGACCGTCTGCAGCGTGATCCCCACCACCAACAGGGCGTGCCCGATGGGATCGTCAAACAGCGGACGGATGAAACTGGGATTCATCAGCTGCATGGTGACGATGATAACCGGTGGCAATCCCATCAGCAGCATCATGGTCATCCGCCCCTGCGCGGTGTGCACCCGGACCTGCCGCATGATCTTGAAGCGTTCCCGGATAACATAAGACAGGTTGTCGAGAATTTCCGCAAGATTACCACCGGTCTCGCGCTGCAGCATGACCGCCGTGACGAAGAACTTTACGTCCACCAGGGGCACGCGCTCGGTGAGATTGATCAGCGCGTCGCGTACCGGCATGCCAAATTTCTGCTCTTCGAACAGCTTGCGAAACTCCGAGGCAACCGGATCGGCAATCTCGCTGGCAATCAACTCCAGCGCGGTGGTAAAAGCATGCCCGGCGCGAACCGCCCGGGCCAGGGTGTCAATCGCCTCGGGAAAAAGCTCTTCAAACTTTTGGAATCGCTTGTTCCTCTTGTAACTGGCGTACGAGTAGGGCAGGAAAACGCCGACCAGAACGCCGAGCCAGGCAAATTGGGCGAAGCCGAACAGCAGAACCAGCAGCCCGAGGGCGGCCCCGCAAACCAGCCCCAGGAGGACGACATTGCCAGCCCGGCTCTTTACGTCGGCCTGCTCGAGCAACGTCTGGAGATTCGAAATGCTGTTGAAACGGCGCAACAGGTTGTCGAGAGCGGGGATCTTGCTGAGTACTTCATCCCGCAGCAGCGCCAGATTCTCTCCGGCCTCGCGTTCCGGAGTCTTTTGCACCGTCGAGAGGCGCTCGTGTAGCAGACGGGCCTTGGAACTGCGCTCGTCGAGCAGGGAAGCGATGACAAACACTCCTAGCGCAACCACCAGAAACACGGCAATGGCGATCAGGATGAACATACGATCGGTAGAACCTTAAGGCTTGCGCGAGCGATCAAACCTCCATTCGCGAGTCGAACAGCGCCGGCCGGAGGCGGCAACCCCCGGTGGCCAAGCGGTCTGCGAATTTTGGCCGAATTCCGGTGGCACGAAACGCGCCCCTCACTTTTCCGTTTTCATCGATCCCCACCCGGTCGAACACGAAGATATCCTGCATGCAAATCACATCGCCTTCCATGCCAGTCACTTCCGAGATGGTCATCACCTTGCGGGTGCCGTCAGAGAGGCGTGCGATCTGGACTACGGCGTGAATCGCGGACGAGATCTGCTGCCGCATCGCCCTTTCCGGGATATTGAGGTTAGCCATGGAACACATGTTCTCGATGCGGGCCAGCGCGTCTCTCTGCGTGTTGGCGTGTACCGTGGTCATGGAGCCCTCGTGGCCGGTGTTCATGGCCTGCAGCATGTCAAAGGCTTCTTCGCCGCGAACCTCGCCCACCACGATGCGGTCCGGACGCATACGCAAACTGTTGATGACCAGTTGCCGCTGCCGCACAGCGCCCTTGCCTTCGATGTTGGGCGGACGCGTTTCCAGCCGCACGACGTGTTCCTGGTTCAACTGCAATTCAGCCGCGTCTTCGATGGTCACAATGCGGTCGGAATTGGGGATGTATCCCGACAGGACGTTCAGCAACGTGGTTTTGCCGGCTCCGGTTCCGCCGGAGATCAGAAAATTCAAGCGCCCTTTGACCATGGCTGCCAACAATTCCAGCATCGGCTCGGTCAGAGTTTTGTTTTGAACCATGATGCCGGCGGTGACCGGGTCGCGACCGAAGCGGCGAATGGATAGGCAGGGGCCGTCGATGGCAAGGGGGGGGATGATTGCATTCACCCGCGAACCGTCGGCCAGGCGGGCGTCGACCATCGGGGAAGATTCATCCACCCGCCTTCCGATGCGCGAGACGATGCGGTCAATGATTTGCATCAGGTGCGCATCGTCCTTGAAGCTCAGGCCGGTGGGTTCGAGTTTGCCCGCGCGCTCCACGTAAACCTTGTTGTACCGGTTGACCAGAATATCGGAGATTGTCGGGTCTTTGAGCAGAGGTTCCAGGGGACCCAGGCCGAAAATTTCATCGAGAATTTCGCGGGCCAGGCGCTCACGTTCCGCGAAGCTAAGCGGGACGGCTTCGCTATTCACCGTGTTCCGGATCAGCACCAGAACTTCTTCGCGAGCGGCAGCGCTGGTGTTGCGCCCCAGTTTTTCCAGGTCGAGGCGGTCGAGGATCTTGCGGTGAAGATCAGCCTTGACCTTCTGGTATTCGGCCCTTTCGAAAGTCTGCAAATTCGGCATAGGTGTAGCCTAAATAGCCCACTCCGTCATGGTCAACCCGACTGTTACGGAACCTTCCACCGTCGTAACCCGAGACCGTGAGCCCGAGCCGTGGGCCGTCTTCTTGCGCCGCTTTACGGCCGACGCCCCGCGTTCTAGACCGTCTTGAAAAGCGACCAGGCCTTACGTTTCACGTCTATGTCGTTTTCTGTCAACAGCGCTGCCAAGCCGGTAAAGGACTTGGCAATCTCGCTGTAGCTCTGCTGCATGAGCGGAACGCCGCGATCAATAGCTCCCGAGACGGCAAAATAGTGATTTGGAATCTTCCACAGGAGTTTCACACCCGCCGCAGCTTCGGCGTCGGCTTCGGTAAAGCCGGCAATCTTGCGGAAGCGGTTCAGAACCAGTCGCACTCTCTCCCGCCCTCCGGTCTCGCCCAGATATTGCTGGATTCGAGTCGCACTCCACAGCGAGGCGACATCGGCGTGGGCCACCAGCAGAACGGTTTCGGAAAGGTTGCACACCAGCCGGGTGGTTGCATCCACTCGCGAGGAGGCGTCGACCACCACGTAACGGAAATGTCCCACAAGCAAGTCGAACAAGCGAGCGAACTCCGCCGTCGCCGGCTCCACTCCCACCGGGAGGTTAACGCCGGCCAGCAATTGCAGGCCGTCGCTGTGCCGGGTCATGAAGCTTTCCAGCAGCGAACTGTCGAGCCGGTGCAGGTTGCGGATCGCGTCGCTGACGGTGAACTGCGGCTTCAGGTTCATGTGCAGGGCGGCGTGCCCGAGCGGCGCGATGTCCACCAGGGCGGTATTGCCGTGAGCGGAGTGCAGGGCCAGCGCCAGATTCACCGCCGTGGTGGTGGCGCCGCCGCCGCCTTTGGCATTGACCACGGTAAAGACTTTTCCCCGCGGGCCGTCCCGATCAACCTTCTTTTGCGCCGCTGTCAGCCGCACGAACGCTTCCAGAAGGTCGGTGGTGGTCGTAGGGCGTTCGATGAACTCGCGGGCGCCGGCGCGCATCGCGCTTACAATGACCTGGGGTTGCGCCATGCTGCCTACCGCAAATATGGCCGTGCCACTAACTTCCTGGTGAATCAACTCGATGGACCGGAGCGCGAGGGTGTGATTCTCCGAGGGTACATCCACCAGCACAACGGCAGGGTTCGCGCTCTGGACGCGGCGCAGAACCGGATCACTAGCCACTACGGGATAACTGGCGCATGTATGTACCACCCGCGCCACGCTGGTACCGTCGACCATGACCTGGAGCACGGTACGCTGCTCGTGATCCTGGGCGACGACTACGACTGAAAGTTCGGGCATTGTTCTTCCGGATCCCTACTTCTGGCCCTTCCTTGATCGGCCTGATCTCTTACCGGCTCGTCCTGTCTGTCGCTTGACGTTGATGATAAAGAAATCTCGCATTATTTCTTGCTGTCCGGCGGTTTCTTATTGTCGAACTGGTCTCTATCCATGAAAGGTTTTGGGTTAGCGGGCGGCGCCGGTGGCTGCGTGCTGGGTGAAACCCGGCGCGCCGTGCACAGAACCATCAGTTCGGAATTGCTCCTTTGAGCGTTCTTGCTTTTAAAAAAATTGCCCAGAATCGGAATGTCACCCAGCCCGGGCACCTTGCTATAGAGGTCGGTGACCCGATTGTCCATCAATCCGGCAATTACGAAACTCTGTCCGTCTTGCAGCTCAAATTCGGTTTCCGCTTTGCGCGTACTCAGCGCGGGGACGGTGAAGCCGGAAATGGTCAGCGCATTGGCGAAGTCCAGAGTACTGACGGCCGGGGCCACCTTCAGGTGAATATTTCCGTTCGGCATGATCACCGGAGTGAATTTCAACTGCACCCCGAATTCTTTGAACTGGATGGTGACCGCCGTAAAACCCTGGCTTGGTTGGACGATAGGAAAGGGGAATTCTCCACCAGCCAGGAAGCTGGCTTCTTTGCCATTTACCGCGATCAGGTTGGGTTCAGCCAATATCTGCAACAGGTTCTTCTGCTGCAGGGCTTTGATGACGGCACCGATGTTGAGATCGGTACGGGTCACGAAAAAATTAAGGAAGTCGGAGATGTTGACCGTAGGTGCAGTGGGAGTCGTGGTGGTAGTTGTACTGCCGCCGCTGGTGGTCGTGGTCGGAGCCGTGTTCGTGATCTGGACGGAGCCGAACTGCCCGGTCTGGCTGAGCGCGACGGTGTGGCCCAGCCCAGGGGCAAACACGTTGATTCCCAACTGGGTGAATGCGGAGCGGTCAACCTCAGCGAACTTCACCTCCAGAAGCACTTCCTGCGCTCCCACCGGGCCAAATGTCAGGACGTTGACCACATTCTTCGAATAGGCTTCCGCAATCATGCCAGCGCGCTTGGAAACATCCTCCGTAGAAACGTGACCGGAGAGCACGATGGCTGAACGCGAGGGCGAGACCGAGATCTGT
>Ga0193707_1000307_pt1 | contig 15929 bp, 14 predicted proteins | sample U3c2metaG_FD_143043 | JGI IMG/M metagenome (GOLD analysis project Ga0193707, IMG submission 143043) | Soil microbial communities from a riparian zone of the East river system, Colorado, United States - U3c2 | ecosystem: Environmental > Terrestrial > Soil > Riparian zone | place: USA: East River... | reverse complement strand
ACAGCAGACCGCTGTCACTGATAGTTGGTACGGCTCTGGCGAGGCAGTCTTCAGCGACGATGGAAAATATGTGCTGCTCAGCTCTGCGCGCGATTTCAAGCCGACCTTTGGCGACGAAGAATTTGCGAATGTATATCGCGACATGCAGCGGGTTTATCTCGTCACACTTGCCAAAGAAACCGCGAACCCCCTCGCCCCGAAGAGCGATGAAGTCGGCAAGGCTGAAGAAAAACGACAAAAGGAAAAAACGAAGGAAGCCGAAGAAAAAAAACCGGAAGAAAAAGCCACCGCGAAGAAGCCAGAAGAAAAACCAAAGAAGCCGGTCGTTGTGAAAGTGGATACCGATGGAATCCAGAACCGGATCCTTGGCTTGGAAATTACACCGGGAAATTATCGCAACATCCGAATGCTTGATGACGGCCGGATCTTTTATCTACGCCGCACGGCGGCTGATGACGTCGGCGAAGATGACGAAGAAGGATTCCCGGAGCGAGACAGGAAATCGCACCTTTGCGTCTACAACGTGGACGATCGCAAGGAGACCGTCCTGGGCGACGCGAACAATTACCAAATCACGTTCGACGGCAAGAAGATGCTGCTGAAGGTCAAAAAAAATTACGCCATCATCGATGTGCCAAAGGACAAACTCGAGACCAAAGATCACGAGCACAAGATCGCGGGGCTCGACACGCAGTTGGATCGACACGCCGAGTGGAACCAAATCTACTTCGAATGCTGGCGGCAAATGCGCGATTTCTTCTTTTCACCCACGATGAACGGCGTCGATTGGAAGGCGATGCGAGACAAATACGCCGCGTTGCTCCCGTTCGTGAATCACCGCAATGATCTTACCTACTTGTTAGGCGAGCTCATTGGCGAGTTGAACAACGGCCATACTTACGTCGGCGGCGGTGAGCGCCCCGACACTCCACGCATCAAGCTTGGCCTGCTTGGTGCGGAATTCTCTCGCGACCCGGCCACGCGCGCTTATCGGATCGAACGCATTTTGCCGGGCGAAAATTGGGACAAGAAAACCCGCTCGCCGCTCACAGATGTCGGCGTGGACGTGAAACCCGGCGATTACATTCTGGCGATCAACAACACCCCAGTCTCCACGTTGCCCAATCTTTACGACGCACTCATTGGCACCGCAGACAAACAAGTGATCCTGCGCGTAAATTCCAAGCCGACTGATGCCGGCGCGCGCGATGTGACTGTTGTGCCCACTGACGATGAAGCGCCGCTTTACTACCTCGATTGGGTGCAAAAGAACATCGATTACGTAAACAAGAAAACCGGCGGCGAAGTTGGTTACCTGCATATCCCCGACATGGGCCAGCCCGGCTTAAACCAGTTCACCAAGTTTTACTTCCCGCAAATCCGCAAACACGCGCTCATCGTCGATGTTCGCGGCAACGGTGGCGGATTTGTCTCGCCGCTGGTGATCGAGCGATTGCGGCGCGCGCTGGTGATGGTCGGGATTGCCCGGAACGGCATGCCCCAGACCGACCCACCGCAAACGTTTGTCGGCCCGATGGTCACGTTGACCAACGAATTCTCCGCATCCGATGGCGATATTTTTCCCTATCGCTTTAAGACGCTTGGGCTCGGCAAGCTGATCGGGAAACGCACATGGGGCGGCGTAATTGGTATTCGCGAGTCGCTGCCGCTTGCCGATGGCGGCCAGTTCTTCAAACCCGAATTCGCTCCGTACTCAAAAGACGGCAAACAATGGATTGTTGAAGGTCACGGCGTCGATCCCGACATCGTCGTCGATAACGATCCGGGGAAAGAATTCAAAGGCGAAGACCAGCAGCTTGATCGGGCTATCCAGGAGATGCAGGAGGAGTTGAAGACCAAACGATTCGACTTGCCTCCGGTCCCTCCCTATCCAGACAGGAACCCGGCAAAAGGCACCTAAAGTGGGTGGCGAGACAAAAGACGCCGGCGCTGATCTCGCAGAAATCCCGGTCAATGAGCGCGCCGACGGACCGGGCGTCTCGCGCATCGATCCGAACGATCCCGCCGCGCCGATCTATTATCTGCTGGAAAGGATGCGCTCGCCGCTGAGCTGGATTTGAGAACACGCGACACAGGTTCGGAAAGCGAACTAAAGGGAGATCTGATGCATAGTTTCCCCCATAGGATGCAGTCGTTATTTCAGTCGCTCGCTTTGACAGCATAAAGCGGCGCGATTAGCCGCATGGACCGAGCTTTTCCAAATCGAATCGAAGCAGGTCGGCAACTCGCGGAAAAGCTGGAGAAATACGCAGGTCGCGATGATGTGATCGTGCTCGGCTTGCCCCGCGGCGGTGTGCCCGTTGCCAACGAAGTTGCAAAGCGCCTGCGCGCGCCACTCGACGTTTTTATCGTGCGCAAGCTCGGTGTCCCTGGTTTCGAGGAACTGGCGGCCGGCGCAATCGCTTCAGGCGGGGTGCGTGTTTTGAATGAAGATGTCGTGCGTGCGATACCGCACGCGGACCAGGCAATCGAGGCCGTTACCGCGCGAGAGACCGCAGAACTGGAGCGGCGCGAACAAATCTACCGGGAAGGCCGCCCCGCACCTGAGTTACGGGACCGGATCGCCATTTTGGTGGATGATGGATTGGCCACGGGCGCCACGATGCGCGCTGCGGTAAAGGCACTGCGACACCGAGGGGCCGCGAAAATTGTCGTAGCAGTGCCGGTTGGTCCACCGGATACCTGCCACGAGATCGAAGAACAAGCCGACGAAACAATCTGCCTGAGCACGCCCGAATTCTTTCAGGCTGTCGGTCAATATTACGAAGATTTCTCGCAGACAACCGATGAAGACGTGCGCGAGCTACTCGGCCGCGCGACGGAGAGGCGATCCATGTCAGCCGGGCAGGAGCAAATCACTGACTGAGCCCTACCCTTGCTCGTGCCATTTTGTCATTCCGACCGCAGTGGAGGAATCTCTAATTCTTAAAGACAACAGTTAGAGATGTCTCGGTTCCGCACGACATAACAAAAGAACAAGAGCAGGAGCAAGAGTAGGAGTAGGAATAACTCATGAAGGAAGTGCAAATTCAGGCCGGGCGAGCAATTCTCTCGGGAACTTTGCATTTTCCTAAAAGCGCGGATGCGCTCGTGCTTTTTGCCCACGGTAGCGGCAGCAGCCGTCACAGTCCGCGGAATCAATTTGTGGCACGCAGACTCAACGACGCCGGACTGGCGACGCTGCTCGTTGATTTACTCACGCAAGAGGAGGAAGCGATCGACATGCAGACTCGAGAGCTACGGTTCAACATCCACTTGCTGGCCGAGCGCCTCGTACATGCGACAAAGTGGGCAAAGCAGCAAGAGCAAACGAGCAATTTGCGGACCGGCTATTTCGGCTCCAGCACAGGAGGCGCGGCGGCGCTGGTGGCTGCGCTCGATGCTCCGCAGGACGTAGGCGCAGTGGTATCGCGCGGCGGGCGACCTGATCTGGCAGATGAGGCTTTGCCAAAAGTGCAGGCACCGACGTTGCTGATTGTAGGTGGCGACGATGACATCGTCATCGAGTTAAACGAACAAGCACGCGATAAGATGCGCTGCGAAGCAAAACTGGAGATTATTCCAGGCGCGACGCATCTTTTTGAGGAACCAGGCGCCCTGGAAAAAGTCGCACAACTCGCGAGTGACTGGTTTTCGCTTCACCTCATTCGCGAATGACGAATGAGGAATGTCTAATGACGAAGGAATGACGAAACAGTTTATTCGCCATTCTTCAATGCAACGCGATCTCCAGAATCCAACCGCACCCCAAATCGAGCTGGCCGGTCGCGCCAGCCCGTTTCATTTCATCAAGTGCGCGATCGATGTCACCAGGCTCGAGCGACGCGGTCAGCGACCGCGGCTACAGTTACGCCGGAAGAACGGTCGAGAGCGTTACCTCGCTGTCGATGGTTTGCTCGAGAACGTTGTCCACTGTTGCGCCGACTTTCGATCCATCATTATCGACTATCCACACTTGCTGGCCCTGTTCGAATGGGCCGCGCGCCATCACTTTGAGCAAAACGCCTTCCTCGGTAGCCGGATTTTTTAGGACCTCCACGCAGATTGCGTCGGTTTCTCCGAAGTCCGCCTGAAGCCTCAATTTATCGTCTATTTTCGGCATCTTCATTGCCAAGAGCGCCCCGTGATAGGCGACGCAAAACTAAATCGCTGCTCGCGCTTCCTGCGAGCGTGTCCGCGCTCATAAACGAATCTGCCTAACGTGTCTCCACCAGTTCGCGCGGCTGTGTGACATGCGCTTTGGGCTTGTCGCGCTTCAACACGCGATACAGAAACCAGACAATGAAACAGTTCGCCAGCAGAATCAGCAGACCCGCCAAACCCGGGCGATGCCACAGATGACGGATTTCTATTGGAATTAGCGCCGCGGTCGCGAAAACCATGAGGAACTCCGCCCAGCGTTGCTGCATGTAAACGCCGATTCCCTCGGTGAGAAAAACTGCCGTATAAAAAAGCGCTAAAAAGCCAGTAGCTCGGAGCGAGCCGCCTGCGAGCACGGCTTGTAGTTTATGGAGCAGATAGGCGATCGCCTTGCTATGCTCCAGCAGGATTTCGTCGGCAGTCCAATTTGACAGGGCGTCCATCCAGCGTGTCCGCGCGTTGAGAGAAAGGAGTGAAGCACCAAGGACCAGGACGAGTACGCCCTTGGCTATTTTGAAGAGCGCGATCAGCTTGAGATAGCGCACGCGACGCTGGCCTTGCAAAATGGCAGGCTCGTGCGCCGGTTTATCCATTCTTCAACTCTTCGCCGAAACTACGTCATTCCGCAATGATTGGTCTTTCGCGGCAGCAGATTTCCAACTTGTTACCATCCGGGTCCTCGAAGAAAAATGCATAGTAGCCCGCACTGTAACCGCTACAGATTTCCGGACCTTCGAGCGCCTTGCCCCCCGCTTTGCGCACCAACTTTGCGAGTTTATCCACTTCTTCCCGCGTATCTGCCCAGAACGCGATGCGTGTGCGGTTCGGTTTATGATTCTTGTCCCGTGTGAACCCAAAGAATTCCGACGGCTTATCGCCGCCGGCAGAGTAAAAAGTATGGTAGTATCGTCCCGGTTTTTCCTTAACAAATCCAAGCTGCGGCAGGAATTTTGCGTAAAACTTTCCTGCCACAGCCATGTCTTTCACTCGTAAGTCGATATGATCAAAGCAACGCGTTTTCACTTTGTGATTCTCAATTGCTTGGTGGCGCAATTCAATCGCTCGTGATGGAGGACCTTTTCGCAAAAGATCTGGAGGTGCTGCGGGCACATTTCTTGGAGCGGCATCTCCGCGAAATCACTGGCGCGCAAGGACCTGAAGTCGAAATCGGCGGACGCCGTCTAATCAATTTTTCCTCGAATGATTATCTCGGTCTCGCGAACAATCTTCGATTACGTAAGGCAGCGACTTCGGCGATCGACGAATTTGGCGTCGGGGCCGGGGCCTCGCGGTTAATCAGCGGAACGCAATCACCGTATCTGCGCTTGGAACGGGCACTGGCGAAATGGAAAGAAACCGAATCCTCGCTTTGTTTCAGTAGCGGATATGCCGCGGCGCTCGGCACGATTCCTGCCCTAGTCACCAAAAATGACGTCGTTCTGCTCGACAAACTCTGTCACGCCTCGTTGATCGATGGCGCAAGGCTGAGCGGCGCGGTTCTGCGTGTCTTTCCACACAATCAGCTCGGCAAACTGGAGAGTCATCTTGAGTGGGCTCGCCGTGAACATCCGGGCAGGCGCGTCCTCATCATAACTGAGTCTGTCTTTTCCATGGACGGCGATCGCGCGCCGCTACGCGAGTTGGTCGAACTAAAAAAACGATTCCGTGCGCTGCTAATGCTCGACGAAGCGCACGCACTCGGGGTGATCGGTCCAAATGGCCGCGGTCTCGCTATGGCAGAAAATGTAAGCGAGGAAATCGATGTTCAAATGGGAACGTTGAGCAAGGCGCTCGGAGCGAGCGGCGGATACATCTGCGGCGCACGCACGCTTATCGAATGGCTGATCAATCGAGCGCGTTCTTTCATCTATTCCACGGCCCCGCCGCCAGCAATCGCGGCAGCCGCACTGGCCGCGGTTGATTTTCTTGCGTCGCCGGAAGGCGAGAAGCGGAGACTTTTACTTTGGGAAAGAATCAGATTGATGCAGCAACTTCTGCCACGCGCCGGGTTAAAAGGAGAAGATGTTGCTACCCCGAGCGCAATCTTCCCTTTCATCGTGGGCGACGAGCAGGATGCGCTAGACTTGGCCTCCGCATTACAGAACGAAGGATTTCTGGTTCCTGCAATCCGTTATCCAACGGTGGCTAAAGGTTCCGCGCGATTGCGTATCACAGTGACGGCGGCACACGAAGAAGCCCAAGTCGAAGCGTTGTGCGAGACGATCAAACGACGAGGCTGCTGAGGAAAACTTCAATCGACGAGAAATCGCTCCAAGATCGGTTTCAGCTTTTCGATGGTAGTTTGCGGCCAAAGCTTGCGGTCTGTGATCAGCGCGGTATTCAGGGCGAAATGCTCCGGCCAATTCGGCTCCGTCGGAATTTGTGGGATCACATTCAGAATCACTCCCCTTGCCGTTTCCGCATTTGCCATCAAATGGCTGAGGACGATTTCCGCAGAGACCGGTTCCTCTCCGACCTTCCAGCAATCGTAATCGGTGATCATCGCCATCGTCGCGAACGCGATCTCCGCCTCGCGAGCCAGTTTCGCCTCCGGTAGATTCGTCATCGCGATCACGTCAAAACCGTTGCGGTGATTGAATTCCGATTCCGCACGGGTGGAAAAAGCAGGGCCATCCATGTTCACGTAGGTGCCGCCGTTATGCACGGTAACGCCGAGAGGTTTCGCTGAGTCGGCCAGAAGATTGCGAAGCTTTGTGCTAATCGGTTCGGCAAATGCAATGTGTGCTGCGATGCCCTCTCCAAAGAATGTATGAGTGCCGCGCCGGCTCGTGCGATCATAAAACTGCGAGGGTAACAGCACGTCTCGTGGCGCATATTTTTCCTGCAGACTACCCACTGCCGCCACCGAGATAATCCAACGAACGTTTAGCAAGCGAAGCGCGTAGATGTTGGCGCGGTGATTGATTTCGTGCGGCAAAATCCGATGACCTCGCCCGTGTCGCGGCAAAAAATAAACCTGGCGTCCGCTAATCTTTCCGCCAACGAGCGCGTCCGAGGGTGCCCCAAATGGCGTGTCGACGTTGAGTTCGCTGGTGTCGCGCAATTCTTCTATCTGATATAGGCCGCTGCCGCCGATGATTCCGATTGCTGGTGGCTCGTTCTTCTTTGCGGGCATGTCGCGATTTAATCCGAAAAATCGCCATGATGAAAAGCGGATAATCTCTGCGTGGCGCACCCGGCTTGAGCGTGTATTGTTTTCGCCCGTTCAATGCCAAAATTTTTCATTAAGACGTACGGCTGTCAGATGAACGAGCGCGACTCGGAGCAAGTGGCCCATTCGCTCATCGCACGCGGCTACGAACGCGTCGCGCACGAAACCGAAGCTGACGTCGTGCTGTTGAACACGTGCAGCGTTCGTGACATGGCCGACCAAAAGGCACTGGGCAAAATGGGAATGCTGGGGCGGATGGCGAAAGAGCGACCCCGTATAGTTTTTGGTTTCCTCGGCTGCATGGCGCAGGCGCGTGGCGCGTCCTTGCTGAAAAATTTGCCTCACGTTGATCTGGTCGTTGGCACACAAAAATTCCATCGGGTGGCGGATTACGTGGAAGAATTGGTTGGCAAAAAGAGCAGCAAGTCGCCACCACATAGTGCGGCGCATCGTGCAATCGACGATTTACGTTTTTCTATTGTCGACGTGGCGGACGAACCAGGCTCGCAATCGACGATTCGCGACCAACAGTTGGCACCAAATCAGGCCACGGCGTTTGTCTCCATCATGCAGGGATGCAATATGCATTGCACATTTTGCATCGTGCCGCACACGCGCGGCGTGGAGCGCAGCCGTTCTATCGACGAGATCGTGAGAGAGGTGCGCGATCTGGTCGCGCATGGTGTGAAGGAAGTCACGTTGCTCGGCCAAATCGTAAATCTGTATGGTTGTCACGAATTTCCGAAGCGCGACGGCAAAAGTCCCTTTGTGCAGTTACTGGAAGCGGTTAATCAAATCGAGGGCCTGGAACGACTCCGGTTTACTTCCCCGCATCCCGTTGGTTTCCGTGACGATTTGATCGACGCGATTGCGCGTCTGCCAAAGGTGGCTGAGCACATTCACCTGCCACTGCAATCGGGTTCCAACAGAATTCTCAAAGCGATGCGCCGAGCCTACACGGCGGAGAAATATGTCGATCTTGTTCGCCGCATCCGGAACGCACGCGAGGGTATCGCGATTACCACCGATATCATCGTGGGATTTCCAGGCGAGACCGAAGAGGATTATGAACAGACGCGCAATTTAGTCGACGAACTTCAGTTTGATAACGCGTTTATTTTTCGCTATTCGCCGCGCCGCCATACGCCAGCGGCGGAAATGCCGGATCAAATCGATGAGCACATCAAGGAAGGGCGCAATCAGGATTTGCTCCAAGTTGTCAACGAGTCGACACGCCGCTGTGGTGAACGTTTGGTCGGTCGCGTTGCTCAAGTTCTTTGCGAAGGTCCGAGCAAAACCAATCCAACGCGGTTGATGGGCCGAACACGCACAAACAAGATTGTGGTGTTCGAAGGCAACGAAAAACTGATCGGAGAAATTGTTGATGTTCATGTGCAACGCGCCAACGGATTCAGCTTGTACGGGACGCCCCTCCTGAAAGATCGCGACACTTTTCAAGTTGCATCCACCGGACGGCGAGTTGAAAATTCGCCCGCCGTACGGCGGGACGAATCCGCCGTAGCGCACGTTCACCGCCAGTGATTTACCATCTCTCTTTACAAGCTGCTGGAATCATCGCAGGCGTATTTCTCGTCTTGATCAGTCTGCCCGGTTTACTAAAATCGAACCTTACCGGCGTTGCACAAAAGTTTCCCCGGTCCCACGTGGCCGGAGTATTCCTGCTAACGATTTGTCTCGTATGGACTTTCTGGCTGCTCGCCACCATCCAGATGGGTGAATTCTCCGCATTTCGGCGTCCCCTGCTCATTGCGTTGCCAATCGGCTACGGACTCGTGCTGCGTTTCGTTGGAGAATTCCTCGCGGTGCGCGCTCTTGGAATTCTTTGTTTACTGGCCGCAGAGCCACTGCTCGACGCGGCGTTTCTCCGTTACGAGCCAAGCCGGTTGTTGTTAACGGTGCTCGCTTATTTGCTGATTCTTGCCGGTTTGTTCTGGGTGGCCATTCCCTATGTGCTGCGGGATCAAATTAATTGGAGCACACGGAGCGTCTTTCGCTGGCGCTTTCTGCACGCCATCGCGTTGATTTACGGCTGCGTGATTCTCACGTTCGCCTTCACGCGGTATTAGGGACATGGGCTTTGCCCTGTGCGCGGAGCAGAGATGTTCTTTCGTTTCTGGGACTCAGTCGGTTGAAAACCGATGGGCGCAGACGGAAAGTCTATGTTCCAACGCATTCTGGTCATCCGCGGCGGCGCGATCGGCGATTTCATTCTTACCCTGCCAGCGGTCAAGGCGCTCCGTGACACCTACCCTGATGCGCACATTGAGATTCTTGGTTACAAGCACATCGCGGTGCTCGCGGAAAATCGGTTCTATGCGCAAGCAGTTCGATCAATCGAATACGGACCTCTCTCCAGCTTTTTCGCGAAGAATTCAGAGATCTCAGCAGAATTGGCAAACTATTTCGCGAGTTTTGATTTGATCATCAGCTATCTGTACGACCCAGACCAGATCTTTGAAAACAACCTCCGCCGGTGTGGCGTTAGAAATCTGCTTGGCGGGCCCGCCAAGATTGTCGAAGCCGGCGGCCATGCGGCAAGGCAGCTCGCGCGACCCATCGAAGAACTCGGAATTAGAGTTGCCGATCTCACTGAAAAAATCTTCCTCTCCGAAGAAGATCGCCAGTTCGGCCGCGAGTTCCTTCAGACTCCATCGCAATCGATCATCGCCATTCATCCTGGAAGTGGCAGCAAGGACAAGAACTGGCCGCTGCAAAATTGGATCGGGTTATTCGCAAGAGAGCATTGGCACGTCGAAAAGCGCCCTTCTCTGATCGTCATTTCAGGCGAAGCAGACAAGGCGCAGACCGCGCAATTGGAATACATTTGGAAGGACCAGGATGTCCGTTTCGCGAAAAATTTGCCGCTGCCTCATCTGGCGGGGGTGCTTGAGCACTCAATCTTCATCGGGCACGACAGCGGAATCTCGCACCTGGCCGCGGCTGCGCGCGCAAACTGCATCCTGCTGTTCGGCCCGACCGATCCCAACGTCTGGGCCCCCCGAAACGAAAACGTTCAAGTGCTTCGAGCGCGAAACGGCGATCTCGGCGACCTGGACATCGTAGACGTTGAAGTAGCTGTCACCGCTGCGTTATGCAGTAATTAAACGAAAAACTCGAAGGCGAATTTTTCCTTGCTGTAGTGTGCGCTCTCCTCAGCGCATACCGCCTTAGGCGGCGAGTAACTTCCGCTGAGGACAGAGGACGCTACAGTTTAATCCTGGTAGCCGCGTGGAAATTTCTCGTGCCATTCCCATGCGCTTTCGATAATTGCCTCCAACGACTGGAACTGCGGTCGCCAACCGAGTTCTTTCTTAATCTTTTCTGAAGAAGCGATGAGCCGAGGCGGATCGCCCGGCCGGCGCGGCTTTTCAATGGCGGCGACGTTTCGTCCGGTCACTTTGCCGCAGGCCTCGATTACTTCGCGAACACTGGAGCCGCCTCCCGTACCGAGGTTATAAAAGGCGCTGTTAGCTGCGCCAAGCGCCAGGATGTGTGCCAGCGCCAGATCCACAATGTGGATGTAGTCGCGAATACACGTTCCGTCGCGTGTCTCGTAATCAGTACCGTAAATTTCGACATTCGGTTTTTGGCCCAGCGCGACCTTAAGCACGTTGGGGATCAAATGTGTCTCCTGCCGATGATCTTCACCGAAATTCCTCGTGGCCCCAGCTGCGTTGAAGTAACGCAATGATACAAACTTCAGTCCATGGATCCGATCGTACCAGTGCAGGATTTTTTCGAAAGCGAGTTTCGATTCGCCGTATGGATTGATCGGACGCGCCGGCGTGGTTTCCTCGATTGGCAACCGCTCAGGCAGTCCGAAAATCGCGCAAGTCGACGAAAAAACAATTCGCTGAACGCCAGTTGCGACCATGGCATCGAGCAGATTCAACCCGTTGCAAATGTTGTTGCGAAAATACTTCGACGGATCGCGCATTGATTCCCCAACGAGCGCGTTTGCTGCAAAATGCATCACGGCGTCCGGGCGCGCTTTGGAGAGCGCAGCCTGGATTCGCGGGCCGTCACCTAACTCGCCTTGAAAGAAGTTAGCGCGTGAATCGACTGCGCGCTGATGGCCTTCAGTCAGATTATCGAAGATCGTTACTTCGTGGCCCTTATCCAATAATAGCTCAGCGCAAACGCTTCCGATGTAGCCGGCGCCGCCAACAACGAATATTCTCATGCGCGGGGAAAATGCGGCGCGATTGGCCTTAAATCAAAGCGAATGGTAGGGACAGCTTGCCGCCGTCTGACGCGCCCTGGCACGTTACTCTATCACACCAATCAGAGCGAACTACGAGGAGGGGAAGTTTGCGCGACGGTTGTTTTCCCCTTCTTTTTCTGAAGAGCTGTCACCATCTGCTGGACCCGGCGATGTTTGCAGCGCGGTGCGAGGACTTTCAAACTTTGTTCCTCTGATCCCCATTGCAGGATGTCGATGTCCACGTGGCGGACACCCCAGCGTTTCATTTCCAGTCGGCTTGGCTTATACAGGTCGATGGTATCAGTCCCAACGAGTGCCCATCCATAATCGTCAATGACGTATTCCTCGTTTGTCGAGTTGATACGAAACCGCGTGCCGAGCGGATAACGCGACCAATCAGACGCAGCACTCATCACTTTGCCACCGGAAAGACGACAGCCGATTGCGTTGTGGCATCCGCTTCCTTCACTGTGCGTATAGGCAGTAGTGCGTACGTTCGGTACGCGGCCGCGGCTAAGATTCGGTTTCGACTCCGTGGCACAGCCAACAATTAAACAGGCGCCAGCTGCTGCCACCGCAAGGTTAAGGCGGTTTGGCATTGGCGGTCTCCATAACAGGCGAATGCGCCAAGGGCAAGCAATAATTTACGAAAATTCCCTAGGGAAACTGACGCTACCAAGAGGAGACTCTTCGAGATCGCAACCTTTTACAGTGGTACCCAACGACGCCAGCTACAATGCTAACCTGCGGCGGTCTGCGAGAGTTCGGTGGTGCAATGCGGACAACGTGTCGCCTTGATCGGGATCGTCATTGCGCACGCCGGGCACTCCTTCGAAACTGGCGCGGCAGTTGGCGATGGCCTTTTTAATCTGTTCATCGCTTTGACTACGAGGAAAATGCATAAGGCGACGATGACGAAATTGATTATAAGAGTGATAAAATTTCCGTAATTCCAAGTGACTGCGCCTGCCTTGGCGGCCTCGGCCGGAGTATTAAAGGAGCTGCTGCCAGGTGCGGCCTTGAGGATGAGAAATTTATTGGAGAAATCGAGGCCACCGGTGAGTAATCCTACCGGCGGCATGAGAATGTCTTTGACAAGTGAATTTACTATTCCCCCAAAGGCGGCGCCAATAATCACGCCCACCGCGAGATCAACGGCATTTCCTTTAACCGCAAACTCCTTAAACTCCTTCCACATACCGTTTCATTGAATTAATCGACGACAATGTTTACAAGCCTTTTCGGAACCACAATCACGTTGTGCACAGCCTTGCCAACAATGCGGTCTTGAATTTTCGGGTTCGACAACGCGGCGGTTTTCATTTCTTCCTCGGTTGCAAGGATCGACATCTTCATTCGATCACGCACTTTCCCATTAATCTGAAGGACGATTTCCACCTCGTCTTCGACAAGTAGCCGCTCATCGTAGGTCGGCCAAGGCTGTTCGGTGATATCGCCGCGCGCATCCGTAAACTTCGCGCTCAATTTCTCCCACAACTCGGAGGCAATATGCGGCGCGAATGGACCGAGCAAAACCAGAAAGGCGCGCATTGATGTCAAGGGAATCGTCTCGGCGCCAGTGAACGCATTTACGAAAATCATCATCTGCGAAATTGCCGTGTTAAACGAGAATGACTCGATGTCCTCAGTGACTTTCTTGGTGGTGGCATGTGTTACCTTTTGCTGCGCCTTGTCTGGGTCGACCTTTTTGATTTTCTCGGATAAGACCCACTCGCCGCTCTGATTCTCGATCATGAACAAGCGCCAGACGCGCGCAAGAAAACGCGATACGCCCTCCACGCCGCGCATGTTCCACGGTTTCATTTGCTCCAGGGGCCCCATAAACATCTCGTAACAACGAAAAGCGTCGGCGCCGTACTGGTCGATCACGTCGTCCGGGTTCACGATGTTCCCGCGCGATTTCGACATTTTCTGATTATCTTCGCCCAGGATGATTCCTTGATTGACCAGCCGCTGGAATGGCTCCGGCTTCGAGACATAACCGAGATCGAACAACACCTTTTGCCAGAACCGCGCGTAAAGCAGATGCAGGACCGCGTGCTCGGTGCCGCCAACGTACAGATCGACACCACCCGGCCTCTCGCCGCCCATCCAGTAGCGTTCGGCCTGTTCTCCAACGAAACGCCGATCATCGTGTGGATCGCAGAACCGCAGGTAGTACCAACACGTCCCGGTCGGCTTATAATCTTCCAGCGGCGGCGGCACGACAGGAAGTTCGCTTTCGCCTAACGAACGGTGATTGCCATCCTCCCAGATAATCGGGAATGGTTCACCCCAGTAACGCTGCCGGGAAAAAAGCCAGTCGCGTAATTTGTAATTGACCGCACCTTTGCCCAGGCTGCGTTCTTCCAGCGATGCAGTGATCTTTTTCTTCGCATCCGTACTCGTTAGGCCGTTGATAATTGGCGAATTGACTGCGACGCCTTCACCGGTAAATCCGACTGCCGGTTCATCCCTTGGTGGTTGGACGACAACGACAATCGGCAGATCGAATTTTCTGGCGAATTCCAGATCGCGTTCGTCGTGTGCGGGCACACCCATGATCGCGCCCGTCCCATAGCCGAGCAGCACGTAGTCAGCAATCCAGATTGGAATGCGCTCACCGTTCGCAGGGTTTACGGCATAAGCACCGGTAAAGACACCGGTCTTTTCCTTCGACATCTCGGCCCTTTCAAGGTCACTCTTGCGGCCCGTCTTTTCTCGATACTCCCGAACCGCTGGCCACTGCTCCTCACTGACAATGAGATCGATCAGCGAATGCTCGGGAGCGATCACCATGTAAGTAGCGCCGTAAAGTGTGTCAGGGCGCGTGGTGAATACCTCGATAATTTGAGACTCGAAGTTCGAAATCTGAAATTTAATCAGCGCGCCTTCGCTGCGACCGATCCAATTGCGCTGGAGTAATTTGATTCCCTCGGGCCAATCGAGTTTGTCGAGTTCGTTTAGCAACCGCTCTGCATACGCTGTAATCCGCAACATCCATTGACGCATCGGCCGCCGCACGACCGGAAATCCGCCAATCTCACTTTTTCCGTCAACGACTTCTTCATTAGCCAAAACAGTGCCGAGCTCCTGGCACCAGTTCACCGGCACGTCCGCGACATAAGCAAGGCGGACTTCATCCGGATTTTTGCCCGAATAGGTCGAAATGGGCTCGGCTTTGTTTGTGGCCGAATTGAACCAGGAATTATAAATCTGGAGAAAAATCCATTGCGTCCATTTGTAATAACGCGGGTCGGTCGTGTTGATCTCACGCTGCCAATCATAGGAAAAACCAATTCGCTTAAGCTGGTCCTTGAATCTCCCAATGTTTTCGCGCGTAGTGATCGCCGGGTGCTGGCCGCTCTTGATCGCGTATTGCTCCGCGGGGAGGCCGAATGCGTCCCATCCCATGGGATGCAAGACATTGAATCCGCGCATGCGCTTGTAACGCGCGATGATATCCGTGGCAGTATACCCTTCGGGGTGGCCAACGTGCAGGCCTGCGCCACTCGGGTAGGGAAACATGTCGAGGACGTAAAATTTTGGTTTGGCGTGATCGAAACCTTTCTCACCGGGATTGGGCGCGTGAAAAAGCTGTCGCTCTTCCCAGATAGCCTGCCATTTTGGTTCGAACTGGTCGAATGGGTACGGTTTGCGGCGCTCGTCCATGGTTCAACCACGAATGGACACGAACGAATGCAAATTCACAAAAAATCTCTTCACGCTCATAACTTTCCGTTAATCGAAGTCATCAGTGTGGATTAGTCGTTAACCCTGAATCCTGTCAAACGCGCATGCAATTGATTGTGGCGACGCGTAACACGTATAAAACTCGCGAGATTGAGCAAATTCTCGGACCAGCTTTGGCTGTACGGGATTTGACCGCGCATCCCGAAATTTCCGAAATAACGGAGAGCGGGACGTCCTTCGAAGAAAATGCGAAGCTCAAAGCCATCGCCGTATCAGAAAAATTGCCCGGCCTGGTAATTGCGGACGATTCAGGACTGGAAGTCGAAGCTTTGGGAGGCGCGCCGGGAATTCATTCCGCACGCTACGCGGGCGCGAATGCGAGCGACAAAGAAAAAATCGCCAAGTTACTGAGGCAACTCGCGAAAGTTGATGCGAAGAGCGATCAGCGCCGCGCGCGATTTTGTTGCGTCCTAGCGGTTGCGCGCGATGGCCGGATCCTTGCGATGGTCGAAGGACTCGTAGAAGGAAAAATCACCGAACGACCGCGCGGCTCACACGGATTCGGCTACGATCCGATCTTTATTCCAGACGGATTCGAAGAAACTTTTGCCGAACTGCCCGAAGAACTGAAAAACAATATCAGTCACCGGGCAAAGGCGATTCGCAAATTGCAAGCCA
>Ga0193707_1000306_pt1 | contig 15935 bp, 17 predicted proteins | sample U3c2metaG_FD_143043 | JGI IMG/M metagenome (GOLD analysis project Ga0193707, IMG submission 143043) | Soil microbial communities from a riparian zone of the East river system, Colorado, United States - U3c2 | ecosystem: Environmental > Terrestrial > Soil > Riparian zone | place: USA: East River... | reverse complement strand
GCCTCCGGCCGGAGTCGAACCGGCGACCTGCCGCTTACAAGGCGGACGCTCTGCCAGCTGAGCTACGGAGGCGCTACGTTCAGCATCACCACGATAGCGCGTGCCGCAGGGCGGATGGGCGTTCATGTGATCACTCACCGTCTCGTACGCCCGAATTAATGAACTGTGATTCAATAACACCATGGCACGTCCCAGGAACATCACGGATGAGCGGCTCATCGCCGCTGCCGGGGTGGTGATCAGCCGGCTTGGGCCCGGGTTCACGCTGGCCGATGTCGCGGCTGAGGCTCGGGTCTCGGTGGGGACCGTCGCGCAGCGGTTCGGGTCCAAGCATGGGTTGCTCGTGGCGATGACGCGCGGGGGCATCGACGGGATGCGCGGGCGGCTTCGCGGCCCCAGTGACGGCCCCGGCGGCAGCAACGGCGGCAACGGCGGCAACGGCGGCAACGGCGGCGGCAACGGCGGCGACCCCGTCTCCGCCACGATCCGCGCGATCGTGGACGCGTACGCGCCGCTCGATGATCCCGCCACCGCGGCCAACAACCTCGCGCAGCTCGCAGGTGATCTCGCTGATCCCGAGCTGCGGCTCCTGATGGCCGAGTTCTACTCCGTCATGGAGGACGAGCTGGCCGCTCTGGTGGCTGGCGCGATCGAGGCGGGGGCGTTGCCCGGGGCGCCACCGGCGGCGCAGGCGGCGCGGATTCTGGCGGCTCTCGCCGACGGGGCGGCCGTGCACTGGTCCGCCCGGCCCGAAGGGGCGCTCGGCGACCGGCTGCGGGCCGACCTGTCGGCGGTCCTCGGCGGCTGGCGAACGTAAGGAGAGGAAGGGCACATGACACTTCATGGGCAGGTCGCGCTGGTGACCGGTGGTACGCGCGGGGCGGGGCGTGGGATGGCGGTCGAGCTCGGGGCCGCCGGGGCCACCGTGTACGTCACCGGTCGTACGACCAAGGAGTCGCGCAGTCCCCTCGGCCGGGCCGAGACCATCGAGGACACCGCCCGGCTCGTCACCGAGGCCGGCGGCCACGGGATCGCGGTGCGCTGCGACCACATGGTGCCCGACGACGTACGGGCGGTCGCGCAGAGGATCGAGGACGAGCAGGACGGGCGGCTCGACATTCTCATCGACGACACCTGGGGTGGCGACCAGTGGATCGAGTGGAAGCCGCTCTGGGAGCACGATCTCGACAAGGGGCTACGGGCGCTGCGCAACGGGCTCGAGACCCACCTGATCACGCTGCACACGATCCTGCCCCTGCTCGTACGCCGCGGTGGCGGGCTGGTCGTCGAGATCACCGACGGGGACGACATGTTCAACGACCGCTACCGCGGCACGATGTTCTTCGACGTCGTCAAGGTGGCCATCACGCGGCTCGGGAAGATGCTCAAGGAGGAGCTCGACCCGTACGGCATCACCTCCCTCTCGCTCACGCCCGGGTTCCTGCGCTCGGAGGAGATGCTGGAGCACTTCGGGGTCACCGAGGACACCTGGCGGGACGGGATCGCCGAGGACAAGTGGTTCGCCATCTCCGAGTCGCCGCGCTACATCGGGCGGGCGGTCGCCGCACTGGCCGCCGATCCCGGCCGGGCGCGCTGGTCAGGACAGGCGCTGTCCTCGGGCGTGCTCGCCAAGCACTACGGCTGCACCGACCTGGACGGTTCGCAACCCGAGGCGAGCAGGTTCTTCGCCGAGGCCTACTTCGGGGAGAAGAAGGACGCCGACGTCGCCGACTACCGCTGACGCCTCGTCCCGTTAGGGTGTCCTCCACTCGCCGACCGGTCGCACGCAGACGTACGGGAGCCCACGTGAACCTGCCTCCACCCGGTGGCCCCCCACCCGGACCGCCGGGTCCCAGGCAACGCAGAAGAGCAAAGATCATCGTCGGCATCGCGCTGCCCGTGCTCGCCGGGTTGACGATCGCGGTGATCGCCTTGTCCCCCGGCGCGTCAGCACCGACCGGTGAGTGGAAAGCCGGCCAGTGCGTCACGCCCGCGGGCCGCGTCGGTGATCAGGAGGGCGCGATCTTCCGGCGTACCGGATGCGACGCCAAGGCGGCCGCCGCGAAGGTCACCAAGATGACCGTCTCCGGCATCTCCGACGCTCAGGTCCCGTGTCCCGAGGACACCGACACCATCGTCAAGGTCGAGCAGGAACATCTCGACCGCACCGGGGACTTCGCCTGCGTCCGCAACCTCAAGGCGCCGCACCCCGGCGACGTCGGCCAGGGAGGCGGCCTGTTCCGCCCCGGTGACTGCATCCTCGACCCCGCCCAGGACATCACCGTGAAGGAGACACCCTGCGCCGGCGCGCACTGGGCCACCGTCGTACGGTGGGCCGAGGACTTCGAGTCCTGCCCCAAGGGCGGGTCCGACGACGACGTCCCCATGTTCATGTCCAGAAGAGCCCTCTGCGTACGCAAGGGCTGACCCCGCCCGAGACGCTAGGCGCGCTTGCGGGCGATCTCGTACAGCGCGATGCTGCCCGCGACGCCGGCGTTCAGCGACTCGGCCTTGCCCGGCATCGGGATGTTGACGAGCAGGTCGCACGTCTCGGCGACCAGCCGCGACAGGCCCTTGCCCTCCGAACCCACGACCAGCACCATCGGACCGCTCGCGGCCTCCAGTGCGTCGATCCCGGTCGCGCCGCGCGCGTCGAGCCCGGCCACGAACAGGCCGGCGCTCTGGTAGGACTTCAGCGCGCGTACGAGGTTGGTCGCGCGGGCGACCGGCATCGAGGCGAGCGTGCCCGCGGACGCCTTCCACGCTCCTGCGGTGACCCCGGCCGCGCGGCGTTCGGGGACGAGTACGCCGTGCGCGCCGAAGGCGGCGGCCGAGCGTACGACGGCGCCGAGGTTGCGCGGGTCGGTGACGCCGTCGAGCGCGACGATCAGCGGTGGCGTGCCACGCCGCGGCAGGTCGTCGGGGTGCGCGTACGCGTACTCGGGCACCTGCAGGGCGATGCCCTGGTGCACGGCGCGGTCGGTCAGCCGGTCGAGCTCGATCTTGCCGGCCTCCAGGAGGGGTACGCCGGCGTCCGTGGCGAGCTTGATGGACTCGCGGATGCGGTCGTCCGCGGCGCCCGTCATGACGTAGAGCGTGCTCGCCGGGATGCCCGCGCGCAGGGCCTCGACGACCGCGTTGCGGCCGGTGACGATCTCCGGGCCCTCTGGCGCGGACCGGCGCCCCGTGCGCTCCGAGCCGGCCTCGCGCCGTGGGCCCGTCGTGGCACTCCCCGTCCGGGTGGCCGACTTGGCGTCACGCGCCGTCTGACGCTTGCCGTACCAGTGCCGGTCCTCGGCCTTCGGGGTGTGACTCGACCCCTTCTTGCGACGCTTGGCCATCCATGTCCTCCGCTAGTGCACCGGGCGATCCGCCCCGGCACAGACTACGCGGAGTCGCGGCCCGAACCGTCCCGCAACAGCCGTTCGATGCGCTCCAGACGGTCTTCCATCGCCGTCAGCCGGGCCTCGATCGCGGACAGGCCACCACCTCCGGCGGAGAAGACGCCCGGGGCCGGGCGCGGCTGCTGGCGGACGCGCAGCCCGGTGAGGATGTCGCGGCGCAGCTTTCCGGTGTCGACGTCGAACCGCTTGAGGATCTCCGCGCCGCCCCCCTCGCCCTCGCGGATGAGGCCGAGCAGGATGTGCTCGCTGCCGATGTAGTTGTGACCGAGCTGCAACGCCTCGCGCAGGGACAGCTCCAGGACCTTTTTGGCACGCGCGGTGAAGGGGATGTCGCCGATGGGCGCCTGAGCCCCTCGCCCTCCGAGCTCCTCGGCCTCCGCGCGCGCGGAGGCGAGGTCGGCGCCAAGAGCGTTAAGGACCTGGACCGCCGTCTCGGTGTCATCGCGCAGGAGCCCGAGCAGGATGTGCTCGCTGCCGATGTGGTCGTGGTCGAGCAGCGACGCCTCTTCTTTCGCGTAGACCACGACGCGGCGGGCGGTGTCGGTGAACCGCTCGAACAAGTGGACCACCTCGGAACGGTGGGGTGTGAAGCCTCTCGAACGTTACGTCCCCGGACTCTCACCCATCAATCGCTTCAGGAACGCTTGAGTTCCCAGCGAGGTCCACGTGGCGTGTCCTCGATGAGAATGCCGGCGGCGGTGAGACGGTCGCGGATCGCGTCCGCCGCGGCGTAGTCCTTACGCTCGCGCGCCGCCTGGCGTTGCTCGATCGCCACCGAGACGAGCGCGTCGACGACGTCGCTGAGGTCGTCGCCCACGCCCTCCCACTGCGGAGACAGCGGGTCGAGGCCGAGGACGCCGAGCATCGCGCGCAGCTCGCCGAGGACGCGGACGAGCGTGTCCTTGTCGCCGGCGGTCAGCGCGGTGTTGCCCTCGCGTACGGTCTCGTGGACGACGGCGAGCGCCTGCGGGACGCCGAGGTCGTCATCCATCGCGTCGGCGAACGCCTGTGGCGGCGTGCCCGGCTCCACACGCCCGGTCATCTCGACCGCGCGGATGACGAACGCCTCGATGCGCTGGTACGCCGCGGCGGCGTCGTGCAGGGCGTCGTCGGAGTAGTCGATCATCGAGCGATAGTGCGCGGCGCCGAGGTAGTAGCGCACCTCGACCGGGCGGGCGCGGTCGAGCAGGTCGGTCAGCAGGACGACGTTGCCGATGGACTTGCTCATCTTCTCGCCGTTCACGGTGAGCAGCCCGTTGTGCATCCAGTAGCGAGCGAAGCCGTCGCCGGCCGCCGCCGACTGGGCGAGCTCGTTCTCGTGGTGGGGGAAGATCAGGTCGACGCCGCCGCCGTGGATGTCGAAGGCCGGGCCGAGGTACTTGGTGGCCATCGCCGAGCATTCGAGGTGCCAGCCGGGACGGCCTGGCCCCCACGGCGTCTCCCAGCTGGGCTCGCCGGGCCGGGCGCCCTTCCACAGCGCGAAGTCGCGCGGGTCGCGCTTGCAGTCGTCGCCCGCGGAGTCGCCGGCGGCCCGCATGTTGTCGAGCTTCTGGTTCGACAGCGAGCCGTAGCGGCCGGCCCACGACATGACGTCGAAGTAGACGTCGTCGTCCACGTTGTAGGCGTGGCCGTTCTCGATGAGCCGCCGCATCAGTGTGATCATTTCCGGGACGTGCCCGGTCGCCCTCGGCTCGACGGTCGGCGGAACGCAGCCGAGCGCGTCATAGCCGCGGTTGAAGACGCGCTGGTTGGCCTCGGCGACGGCGAACCACTGCCGGCCCGTCTGCGCGGCGACATTGATGATCTTGTCGTCGACGTCGGTGACGTTGCGGACGAAGGTGACGTCGTAGCCCGAGGCGGCCAGCCAGCGGACCAGCAGGTCGTACGTCACGCCGGAGCGCATGTGCCCGATGTGAGGCGCGGCCTGCGGCGTGGCACCACAGACGTAGACACCCGCCTGACCCGCGGTCAGCGGGAGGAATTCGCGGATGCCACGGGTACCGGTGTCGTAGAGGCGCAGGCTCACGCGTAAGAGGCTATTCGATAAGGGTCGCCGTGGGGCACTGATATCCGCTTTGTTGGGCGATCCTGGACAAGCGATGGCGGCCGTACGTGACGGCCCTCATTTCGGCTGGCCTTCTCGTAGGTAACGCGCCAATTCACTGAACGCGACGGCGTTCGGCACTTCTCCGGCGGTGGCCGTCATGCCGGCGAGCCGGTCGCGGCGGTTCACGAGGACCATGCCGTTGCCGATCTCGACCTCGGCGACGGCCGCCCAGGGCACCTCCTCGCCCTCTTTGGCGATGCCGTCGCGGGAGATCGTGAACGGGCCGAAGCGCACCGAGCCGCCCGCCTCGACCCGGGCGACGTACTTCGGCAGCAGGCGCTCTGTCACCGCCGCGGACACGGCCTCGACCACGTCCTGCACGCCGGGGAACTCCGGGCCCAGGACCGCCTCGGTGCCGTCTTCGCGGACGAGCGCGCAGCGCCAGCTCACCGCGTCGCCCGACCCCAGGCGCACGCCGGAGACGCGCAGCTCGCCGATGGCGTCCCAGGCGAAGGCGTTCGTGCCGCGCGGGGTGGCCAGGATCAGGCCGTTCTCGTACAGGTAGAGGACCCGGCCGTACCCGGGCAGAACGTCGCGGACCAGGATGCGGCCGGCGGCGCCGAGGTAGCCGGCCGTGAGCAGCACGCTCAGGATCGTCGGCCACCCGAACCCCTGGATCAGGAATCTCACCGCGAACGGCAGCAACACCAGACCGGGCAGTCCCAGGACCACCAGCCAGGTACGGGAGCGGCTGTTCACGGTGCGCGGATCGCGGACGCCGTGCAGCTCGCCGAGCCGTTCGCTGGTGGCGAGGTCGTCGATGGAGGAAGGAGTACTCACGTCTTTCAAAGGGACACCATGATCAGAGCTGGGGGATGACATAACCACACGAATGGCCGCATACCCAGAACCTGGCCACCCGAAGCGGCACAACATCCTTCCCGCTCGGCTTCCGCCCCCCGTACCCGGGGTATGCCCTGCCCGACCGATCTCGGCGGCGACACGCGGCCCGCGCTCACCCCGAGAACCGTTGAATACGGCCAAGATGGTGGTCACCCAGACGCCCCGATGGTTGGCTTCCCCCAAAATGACACTCACCCCCGTGCAATATTCCAAGACACAGCGACGGCTCCTGACCACGCTCGGCGGCCTCGGCGTCGTCGCGCTGGCAGCCGGCACGTTCGTGCTGTCCTATGACGATCTGCGCCTGCTGGCGCTCCGCGGCGGCGCGGCCCGGCACTGGGCGTTCCTCTACCCCTCGATGGTCGACGGCCTGGTCGTCGTGATCATCCTGGCGATCCTGACCGCCCGCCGTTCCGGCTGGTTCTCGCGCGCGCTGCGCTGGCTGCTGCTCATGGCGCTCATCGCCGGGGCGGGCGCCGCCGGCGTCCAGCGCGCCGTCAAGGGCTACGCCGTGCTGCCCGACACTCCGGTGAACGTCGGTGTGGCCGTGGCGCCCTGGGCGATCCTGATCATCGCCGTCTGGCTCTGGGTCGCCATGATCAAGCAGGTGCTCAGCCTGCGGGCCCGGCGCTCCCGCTCGAAGAACGCGATCGAGCCGCCCGCCGCCGTGGAGACGGTGCCCGCCACGGTCGTCGACCAGTCGATCGTTCCCGGCCTCGACGCCGAGACCCGGCAGCTGCCGCTTCCGGCGTCCGTACGGGAGCTGGAGCCCGTACGCGAGCCGGTGCGGGAGCGGGTGCCGGTGCCGTCGCGCCCGGCGCCGCAGGAGCCGGAGCCGAACCCCTGGGACGCCGCTCGCATCGACACGCCCGAGACGCCCGAGACGCGGGGCGAGGCCGACGAGCCCGAGCCGTGGGGCGGCGAGCACCTCCAGGTCGCCGAGCCCGATCAGGCCGAGGCGCCTGAGACCCCCGCGTACCCGGAACCGAACGAGCCCGTCCCCGCGTCCTGGCTCGACGACACGGCCGAAGACGACACTCAGCCGCTGCGCACGGAGGCCGCCCGCCCGGCCGCCGGCGAGCCCGCGGACGGGGCGGATGATGGGCTCGACCGGCACGCGCCCTTGCTCGCTCCGACGGCCTCCCGCCTGGGAGAGCCGCGCGACGAGGAGCCAGAGTCAGAGCCGGCCGCGCCCGTCCCCGACGAGCCCGAACCCGACCCTCTGGCGGAGGCATCGATGAACGACGACGACACGGCCGAGGACGAGCCCACACATCGCCTGGTGGCCAGAACCTTCCTGCCGACCGACGTCCGGCTCGTGGGCGGGCCCAAGCCGCGACCGTCCCTGTCCGACACCCAGCCGGACGGCATCAAGCTGCCGGACACCCAGCCGGACGGCATTCCGCTCGTCCGCGGGGCCACGGACGTCACCGACGAGGACGACGACACGGCGGACGAGCGCGCCGAGGACCCCGACGCCGGCGAAGACGCCTCCGGCCCGCACTGGGAGGACATGGAGTCGACGCCGCCGTCGAGCAAGTTCCGTAGCGGGCCGACGCCGCCGCGCGACTGACCCGAGCCCCCGGACCGCCTTCCCGACTTGGTGAAACCCCCTCCGAGGGGGAACGCTGAGGGGATGAGTACCTGGGTGCCCGTACCTGAGGGCAGCGGTTTCGGGGTGCACAACCTTCCGTACGGTGTCTTCTCCCAGCGTGGCGAGCTGCCGCGCGTCGGCGTCGCCATCGGTGAGCATGTGCTCGACCTGGCCGAGCTGGCGGGTTCGGGGCTGCTCGCCGACCGGCGCTGGTTCGCCGCGGGTTCGCTCAACGCCTTCATGGCCGCCGGCCGTACGGTGTGGCAGCCGACGCGCGACCGCATCCTGACGCTGCTCACCGACATGTCCTACCGCGACGAGGTCGAGCCGTGCCTGCTGCCGATGGCCGACGTCGATCTGCACATGCCGTTCGTGGTCGCCGACTACGTCGACTTCTACTCCTCGGTCGACCACGCGACGAACCTCGGCCGGATCCTGCGGCCCGGCACCGACCCGCTCCTGCCGAACTGGAAGCACATGCCGGTCGGCTACCACGGCCGGTCCGCCACGGTCGTACCGTCCGGGACGCCGGTCGTACGGCCCTGCGGGCAGCGGCGTGGTGACCAGGGTCCGGTGTTCGGCCCCACGACGAGGCTCGACATCGAGGCCGAGGTCGGGTTCGTGGTCGGCGTGCCGTCACCGCTCGGGCGGCCGGTGCCGGCGGCGGCGTTCCGCGACCATGTCTTCGGCTTCGTCCTGGTCAACGACTGGAGCGCGCGCGACATCCAGGCCTGGGAGTACCAGCCGCTGGGCCCGTTCCTCGGGAAGTCGTTCATGACGTCGATCTCGCCGTGGGTGGTGCCGGTCGCCGCGCTGGAGGAGGCTCGCGTGGCACCGCCGGAGCAGGATCCGCCGCCGCTGCCCTACCTTCGCTGCGACGAGCCGTGGGGCCTGGACGTGACGCTGAAAGTGGAGCTGAACGGGCATGTGGTGAGCCGTCCGCCGTTCGCCGGGATGTACTGGACGGCGCCGCAGCAGCTGGCCCACACGACCGTCAACGGCGCGTCCCTGCGTACGGGTGACCTGCTGGCCTCCGGTACGGTCTCGGGCCCGGAACGCGACGAGCGCGGCAGCCTGATCGAGCTCACGTGGAACGGCAACGAGCCGCTCGAACTCCCCGACGGCACCAAGCGCGTCTTCCTGGAGGACGGCGACACCGTACGCATCACCGCCTCGGCCCCGGGCCGCGACGTCATCCCGATCGGCTTCGGCGACGTCACCGGCACGGTGTACCCGGCGACCACCTGAGCGCTCGGGGTGCCTCAGGCCTCAGGTGGCGTCGCTCTTCGGGGTGAATGCCTCGAGTGCCTCGAGGTCGCCGTACCGGTGGAGCACGTACTCATCGGCCCACTCGGCCGCGCGGCCCCACGGGCTCCGCGCGAGCCGCCGGGCGGCCGCCTTGGTGTCGTAGGAGGTACGGCGCAGCTCGACGCCGGGGCCCAGGAGCGCCCATGCGGCACCGTCGTGACCGTACGGCATGCCCACGCTGCCCGGGTTGACCACCCGCCGCCGGTCGAAGAGCCGGTCGAAGGGCATGTGGGTGTGCCCGAGCACCACCGTGTCGGCGGTGACCCCGTCCAGGACCTCGGCGTAGTGGCGGGGCGGGCTGTCGACGAGCAGCATCTCGTCGTCACGACGGGGGGTGGCGTGACAGAACAGGACCGATCCCAGCCCGTCGACGTCGAGGGTGACGGTCATCGGCAGGCCGGCGATCAGGTCACGCTCGGCACGCGTGAGCCGCCGGCCGAGGTCGAGGCCGTCCTCGTGCGCGGTGGGATCGGCGATGCCGTCGAAGCCGGCGATCATCTCCCGCTCGCCGTTGCCGTGTACCCAGACGGCGCGGTCGCCGAGCTCGGCGAGCAGGGCGAGGGTCTCACCCGGCAGGGGCCCGCCGGCGATGTCGCCGTTGAGCACGATCCGGTCGGCGGAGAGCCGCTCCACCTCGTCGAGCACCGCTTCCAGCGCCGGAAGGTTGCCGTGGATGTCGGCCAGTACGGCGATCCGCATCACTGCCTCCACCCCTCACGTACGGGCGAGCCCTGTGGCCATCCATGCGCCGAGCAGCGACGGCAGGCGCGGTGTACGGGCGGTGGCCATGGCCTGGTCGGCCTGGTCGGCCCGCGGGGCCTCCGCCGCCTGACGGCTACGAGCTCGCCGGCTCCTTGAAGACCAGAGCGGTGGCGATGGCGGCGATGCCCTCGCCGCGGCCCGTCAGACCCAAGCCGTCCGTCGTCGTCGCCGAGAGGCTCACGTCCGCGCCTCCCAGAGCCTCGCTGAGGACCTTTTCGGCTTCCTCGCGACGCGGGCCTATCCTCGGGCGGTTGCCGATGATCTGGATGACGACGTTGCCGATCGTGACGTCCGCCTCGGTGAGCCGCCTCAGGACCTCGGCCAGGAGCGAGACGCCCGCCGCGCCCGACCAGCGCTTGTCGCTGGTGCCGAACACGGCGCCCAGGTCGCCCAGGCCGGCCGCGGTCAGCAGCGCGTCGCAGGCCGCGTGGGCGGCCACATCTCCGTCGGAGTGTCCGTCAAGGCCGTCACCCTGGCCGGGCCAGTCGAGGCCCGCGACCCTGAGCGGCCGTCCAGCACCGAACGGGTGGACGTCGACTCCGACGCCCACCCGAGGAAAAAGTGTCACTTAGCCAGCCAGGACTTCGTCGAGGAGCGCCTCGGCCTTGTCCTCGTTGGTCTTTTCAGCGAGCGCCAGCTCGCTGACCAGTATTTGACGGGCCTTCGCCAGCATGCGCTTCTCGCCGGCTGACAGGCCGCGCTCCTTGTCGCGCCGCCAAAGATCCCGGACGACCTCGGCGACCTTGTTGACGTCGCCCGACGCGAGCTTCTCAAGGTTCGCCTTGTAGCGTCGCGACCAGTTGGTGGGCTCTTCGGTGTAAGGTGCCCGCAGCACCTCGAACACCTTCTCCAGCCCTTCCTGGCCTACCACGTCACGAACACCGACCAGCTCGGCGTTCTCCGCAGGGACACGAACGGTGAGATCGCCCTTGTCGACCTTCAACACCAGGTAGGTCTTGTCCTGACCCTTGATGGCACGAGTCTCGATGGCTTCGATCCGAGCAGCCCCATGATGGGGGTAGACGACAGTGTCGCCGACCTTGAAAGTCATGTGACAAGTACCCCTTCCGCTATGGATAAGGGTAGCACGCTGCACGGACCTGCTGAACCGGCGTAACAGGCATATCCGCAGGTCAGCACGGTAATTAGGGTATTGACAAAGTTCGAATCGCGTGTAATAGACAGCCTCCTGGCTCGGTATCGGATCCGATTGGCTCGCACCGCGCACACAGCGGCGGAAGCGGCTCATACTGGAGATGGACGGATCGGCACGGGTCTGACGCCCCCCCTGAGCCCGGCTCTGCGGAGAGCTTCACGGCCCTGCGATCACCGCGGTCCGAGAAGGTAGGTGTGGCGTGGGGCTTCACGGCGACCATGACGACTACGGGCTGCCCAAGGTCGACGTCGTCGTCCCGGACGACGCGCGCGAGCTCGATCGCGACGTGATCGCGTACCGGCGTGAGGTGCGGCAGCACCGCCGCCATGAGCGCTGGAGCCGGCTCGGCCGCCCCTTCACCAGATACGGCATCGCCACCCCGTTCATCGCGAGTGCCGTGCTCATCGCCCTCATCAGCGGAGTGCTGATGACCGTCATCTCGCCCCGTCCGAACCCCCGGACCGTCCAGGTGCCGCCCACCGGGCCGCAGCGGCTGCGCCCCGGTGACGTCGGCGGGGTCCTGCCGGCCGGCAACGTGATCTTTCGTCACAAGCGTGTCCCCGCCGACCAGCTCGTCAATGTCGCCGGCGTCGTCCTGGTCGTACCCCGCCAGTGCGACTGTGACTCCGCCGCGCAGGGCATCATCCGGCAGGCCGGCGACCAGCGGCTTCAGGTCTGGCTGATCGCCGACGGCCGCAGGGACGGGGACGACAAGGACGTCGGGCGCCTGGCCGCCGGCACCGCTCCCGGTGTCACCCTCGTCGCCGACGACCCCGACCGGGTGTTCGCCTCGGCCTACCAGGCGACCCAGGCCACCGGGCTGACCGCCGTGCTCGTACGCACCGACCGCATCGTCCGCAGGATCCTGCGCGGCATCCAGGGCGGTCGCGACATCACCGCCGAGCTCAGACCGCTGCAGACCCCGAGCTGAGACCTCCCGCCCGTCCCCGCGACTCCCCAGAACGGCCCCCCGCGTCTCTCCCGTACGGGTACCGCTACGCTTCCGTGTGGCGTTTCGCGCGCCGACCGAAAGGTCCGGAAACCCCGTCAGCCTTGCCAAGGAGAGTACGACGCCGTGAGCCGCAACAGCCGCCGGGCCGTCGCCATCGTCGCCGGTTTGTTCGCCGTCGCCCCGCTGGTGTCCGCTTGCGCATCCGGAAGCAAACCGCAGAGCGCGTTGCCGACCCAGCTGGCGGAGGGCGTCAACGCCACCGTGAACGGCGTCGACGTCCGCAACGCCTTCCTCCTGGGCCCGGTGCCCGGCCAGCGACTGACCGTGGGCGGCTCGGCGCCGCTCTACGCGTGGTTCATCAACAAGGGCAACGCCCCGGACCGCCTCATCGCCGTCGAGGCCGCGGGCGTGGCACGGTCGGCCGAGATCGCCGGCGGCGCCCTCACCCTTCCGCAGGGCCAGCTGATCGCCACCGTCCAGCCCCCCGGCGCGCAGGCGCCGCCCACTCCGAGCAGCACGCCGAGTGCCCCGGCGAGCCTTCCGCCGAGCGCGGCGTCGAAGCCCGCCAAGAGCCGTACGCCCAAGATCCCGGGCAAGCAGCCGGCCAGGACCCCGGGCACGCCGACGCCCGGTGCGTCCGGCGTCACCCCGCCCCCCGCTCTCCCGGCGGCGCCGCAGCCCTCCAAAATCGTCCTCAAGGGCCTGGCGAAGGACTTCGGCGGCGGCGAGACCGTACGCCTCATCCTGCACTTCCAGCGGGCCGGCGCGGTGCCGCTGAACGTCCCGTTCGTCCCGCGGAGCGGCTACTACGCGACCTACTCGCCGGCGCCCGTGGCGCCGGTCCCGTCGGCGACGCCGCTGCCCACGCAGCCGCAGACGACAACGAGCGGCACCCCGAAGGCGAGTGGCACCCCGAAGGCGCGCAAGCCGAAGAAGCCCTCCGCCACTCCCACGGTCTGACGCGAGCGACCCGTCTCGTGACTCCGCGAGGGAGCCACGAGACGGCCGCCTACTCGTCCGGCTCGAACTTGTAGCCGAGACCACGCACGGTGATGATGAACCTCGGCGTCGACGGGACCGGCTCGATCTTGGCCCGCAGCCGCTTGATGTGCACGTCGAGGGTCTTGGTGTCCCCGACGTAGTCGGCGCCCCACACCCGGTCGATGAGCTGCATCCGGGTCAGCACCCGGCCGGCGTTGCGCAGCAACACCTCCAGCAGCTCGAACTCCTTCAGCGGAAGCGGCACCTCACGGCTGGAGACGGTCACGACATGGCGTTCGACGTCCATGCGGACCGGCCCGGCCTCAAGAGTGGGCGGGGTGAGCTCCTCGACGTCGCCGCGGCGGCGTAGCACCGCGCGGATCCGCGCGACGAGCTCGCGTGAGGAGAAGGGTTTGGTGACGTAGTCGTCCGCGCCGAGCTCAAGGCCGACGACCTTGTCGACCTCGCTGTCCTTGGCGGTCAGCATGATGACGGGGACGTTGGACTTGGTGCGCAGCTCCCTGCACACCTCTGTGCCGGGGAGCCCGGGCAGCATCAGGTCGAGCAGGACGAGGTCGGCACCGGCGCGGTCGAACGAATCGAGAGCGTCCGGTCCGGTCGCCGCCACGGCGACCTCGAAGCCCTCCTTGCGCAACATGTACGACAGCGCGTCGCTGAACGACTCCTCGTCTTCCACGACGAGCACTCGGGTCACTGGGTGGCCTCCCGTACGGTGGCTTCTTGCTCGGTGAGTTCCTCCGCGGACGCGGAGGTTGTCAGCAGCGGCAGGCGGATGGTGAACGTCGAGCCGGAGCCTTCCTTGCTCCAGACGTTCACATCGCCCTGGTGCCGGGTCGCGGCGTGCTTGACGATGGCGAGCCCGAGACCGGTGCCACCGGTCTGGCGGGATCGCGCCGGGTCGACCCGGTAGAAACGCTCGAAGATGCGTTGCAGGTCGGCCTCGGGGATCCCGATGCCCTGGTCGGTCACGCTGATCTCCGCGTGGCGGTCGTCGGCCAGCCGGGTGCAGACGACCACGCGGGTACGCTCGGGACTGTAGGCGATCGCGTTGTCGATGAAGTTGCGCACGGCGGTGATCAGCAGTTCTTCGTCGCCGTTCACCGTCAGCCCCTCACGGCCGCCGATGGCGAGCGTGATCTCCTTCGGCTCGGCCTTGAGGCGGCATCGGTCGACGGCGTCATGGACGACGTCGTCGAGGGCCACCACCTTGGGCTCGGCGACCGGCTCTCCGCCCTGCAGGCGCGACAGCGTGATCAGATCCTGGACGACGTTGGTGAGGCGGACGGACTCGTGCTGCATGCGCTTGGCGAAGCGGCGTACGGCCACGGGGTCGTCGGAGGCGTCCTCGATCGTCTCGGCCAGCAGCGACATCGCGCCGACCGGAGTCTTCAGCTCGTGGCTGACATTGGCGACGAAGTCGCGCCGGATCGCGTCGACGCGGCGCAGCTCGGTCAGGTCCTCGGCGAGGACGAGGACGAGGCCCTGGGTGCCCATCGGCGCGACCCGGACCGCGAACCAGCGGCCCTCTCGCCGGCCGTGGATGACCTCGATCTCCTCTTCGCGGATCTCGCCGTCGCGGCGTACGAGACGGGCCATGGCCAGGACGGCGTCGACGACCAGCCGATCACCGCTGACCAGGCCGAACGCCCGGGCGGCCGAGCTGGCCCGCAGAACGCGGTCCTCGCTGTCGACGACCACGGCGGAAGAGCGCAGGACGCTGAGCACCGAGGCGACGCCCGCGGGTACGGCGGAAGCCTCGCTGGGAGCCTCGGCGGAACGCTGGGCGTGCTCGCTCGCGCGTACGGCCAATGCGGTGACCAGACCGGTCACCAGTCCTGCGGCGCCTGCCAGGGTCGCGACAACCTCCACATCCACATCTTGGATCGTAGGCTGGACTCTGACCAGGTCTGTTCCCCCGGGCGCTTACCTGCAAGTACGTTCGTACAAAGTTAACCTCCCCCTACACAACCGTTCACGGCAGGCGACCATGCTGCTATCCGGACGAAACTGTCTGCCGAGTGCCGTGCCTAACTGAAGGATTCGAATGCGAGACGCCTACCACGAGGAGCTCGACGGACTCTCCGACAAGCTCGTGGAGATGACGCGGCTGGTGCGGTCGGCGATGGCCCGGGCCAGCACCGCTCTGCTCGATGCCGACCTCCGCCTCGCCGAAGAGGTGATCACCGCCGACGAGCAGGTCAACAAGATCGAGGCGGACATCGAGGAGACCGTCTTCGAAATCATGGCCCGCCAGCAGCCGGTCGCCAGCGACCTGCGCACCCTCATCACCGCCCTGCGGATGAGCGGTGACCTCGAACGCATGGGCGACCTCGCCGTGCACCTGGCCAAGACCGCGCGGCGCCGGCACCCCGAGTCGGCCATCCCGCCCGAGCTGCACGCGACCGTCCTGGAGATGGGCCAGATCGCCGAGCGCATGATCGCCAAGGCGGGCAGCGTCGTCGCCTCCCAGGACGTCGCGATGGGCCTGGAGCTGGACGTCGACGACGACCAGATGGACCGGTTGCACCGCAAGCTGTTCGACGCGCTGCTGTCGCCGAAGTGGCGGCACGGGGTCGAGCCCGCCGTGGACATCTCCCTGGCCGGGCGCTACTTCGAGCGCTTCGCCGATCACGCGGTGCACGTCGCGGAGAACGTCGTCTACCTGGTCACCGGCCAGCACCCGGAAGAGATCAGCGAAATCGCCAACTGAGCGCGCGCATGAAGAAAGCCCCGGCGATCACGCCGGGGCTTTTCTCATTTCGCGTTACTTCTTGCCTTGGTTCGCGACGGCCTCGATGGACTCCTTT
>Ga0193707_1000305_pt1 | contig 15952 bp, 14 predicted proteins | sample U3c2metaG_FD_143043 | JGI IMG/M metagenome (GOLD analysis project Ga0193707, IMG submission 143043) | Soil microbial communities from a riparian zone of the East river system, Colorado, United States - U3c2 | ecosystem: Environmental > Terrestrial > Soil > Riparian zone | place: USA: East River... | reverse complement strand
ATCGGGCCGCCGCCCACGCTCGCGTCCGGTGCGGGTACCTGCCAGCCGCTGCTCGCGTCCAGCCAGGGCTGGTCGCTCAGGTACCCGTCACCGCCCGGCGGCGTCGACGGCACCTGGACGAGCAACCGCGCGGTGCGCCGTTCCACGTGCCGTCCATCCCAGCGGTACTGGACGCTGACGGTGAGCGGATAGCGGCCGGGCAGCGTGCCCGGCGGCGCGGTGACCTGCCACCGGCCCGTGAGCGTACGGCCGGTCGGCAGCACGCCTCCGGCCCCGCCGCCGCTGACGCCTCCGCCGGTCCAGCCGGACGGGGCGGTGAGCGACAGGCGCAGGTCCGTCACCGGAGTGCGGCCGTCGTTGGTGAAGTCCGCCGTCACCGCCGTGGCCGTACCGGGAAGTGCGAGCTCCCCGGCCCATCCGGGCGTCGCCGGCACGCTCGGCGCGCCGAGCGAGGTGGCCGGGGGCAGACCGGAGCGGGCGCCGGGGGAGACGCGGTAGAGCACGGCGCCGTCCGGGGGCACGGTCGCCCGGATCGTCCCCGCGCTCTCGCTCAGCGTGTCCGACCAGAGGTCGTGAAGCGTGTACCCCGAGGCGTGCCCGAGCCCGGCCGCCGTCGCCGTCGTCGCGATGCTCAGCGGCGTACTCCCGCGGTTGAGGAGCGCCACCGCGCGGTCGCCGTTCGCGAGCCGCCGGACCCACACGTCCCCCGGCCCCTGGGTCGCGATCCGCGTGCCCTGGGCGCCGAGCCGGTCCTGGTCGACCGCGAGGACGTCCCGGTCGGTCAGCATGGCGATCGTGTCCTGCGACAGGGCGCGTACGTCGCTGCCGATGATGAGCGGGGCGGCCAGCACCGACCACATCGTGAACTGGGCGCGGGCCTGGTCGGCCGTCATGCCGAGCTCGGGGCCGAGGTAGTCCGGGTCGTTCCAGTGCCCCGGCCCGGCGGCCTCGGGGTGCGCCGCGTCGTGGTCCATGTTGCGCAGCACGTCGGCCCACTGGACGCTGTGCGAGAAGCCCACGTCGGTGTCGGTACGCCATGAGTTGCCGGTCTTCGGGCCGAACGACCAGGAGTTGTAGACCGAGCGCTCCGGCGGCGGGTCGCCGGGCCCCGCGGCGCCGGGCGTGAACGGGTTGCAGATGTTGAACAGCATCGGCCGGTGGCTGCCGTTGGCCAGCAGTGCGTCGCGGAACTCCCCGTACGCCGTGGCCGGTACGAGATGCATGTTCGTGCCGCCGCAGAAGTCGACCTTGACGGCGTCGAAGCCCCAGGAGGCGAACTGGTCGACGTCCTGCTGGTAGTGGCCGTAGCTGCCCTGCGCGGCGCCGCCGCAGCCGTCCTTGCCCGCGTCGGTGTAGATGCCGGCCTGGAAGCCGCGGCTGTGGATGTAGTCGGCGACCGCCTTCATGCCCGCCGGCCACTGCTTCGGGTCGACGGTGATGCCGCCCTGGGCGTCACGGGTGCCGGACCACCAGCCGCCGTCGAGCCACACGTACCGGTAGCCGGCGGCCTTCAGACCGCGGCTGACCAGTGCGTCCGTGACACTCTTGATCGTGTCCTGGTCGTACGCCGAGCCGAGCCCGTAGTAGGTGTTCCAGCCGAGGTACGGCGTACGGGCGAGGTCGTTGATGGCGGACGACGACACCGGTGCCGTGACAGGCGCCGCGTCCGCGGGCCCGGAGAGCAATCCGGCGACAAGCATTCCTGCCGCGAGGCAGGCGAGAGGCGTTCGCATGGCCGAATCGTCGTGACCGCCCATTCAAAAATCAATATTTCGGCACATAACAGATAATTTGTTCGATTTTGTTTGATAGGGGACATCGCATCGGGTTCAGGAGACGCCGGCTTCGTCACGTACGGTCCCACCAGAGATCCTCCTGCCGGGAACACCACGACGGGTCGTTCAGCCGGCCCAGGTCGGCGAAGGTGATGATCGCGCGCTCGATGAGCACGCCGACGACGACCTCGTCGGACAGGCGCGTGCCCGTTCGTACGAGTCCGCGGGCGTTGATCTTGCGGCGCAGCACCTTGACGTGTTCCCCGACGCGCGCGGCGATCCGGTCGCGGAACGCCGGGTCCTTGCCGAACCGCTCCAGCTCGTAGTGCGCGCCGGTCGCCTCGAGGGCGGCACGGGCGATCTCGGGGGTGCGCGGCAGCGGCGTCGTACGGGTGGTGTCGATCAGCCACGGCCGGCACCAGAGCAGCGCCACCAGGAACAGCTTGGTGTGGGGGTCGAGGTACAGCGGGAGCAGGGTGGAGTCCCCGTCCAGGCGTGGCGGCGGCCGGTCCGCGCGTACGCCGGTCCCGGTGGCGGCGCCGGTCAGCACCGTCACGCGCATCGGCCGGCCGTCGTCGAGCATCGCCCGCGACCCCACCAGCGTCGTCCCCGTCCGCATGAACCATCCGCCGGACGGCTCGGCCGGCGTCTCCATCGGCGGCAGCCGGATCTGGTGCCCGTCGCTCTCGGCGTACAGCGCGTGCGTCTGGCTGAGGTTGGCCACCCACGCGCCGCCGCGTACCGCGCCGATCAGCCCGGCCCGGCGTGAGAGCCCCCGGTCGGCCGGGATCACCAGGTCGGCGTCCGGCCCCCGGCCGAACACGAGCCGCCGGTCCTCGGGGATCTCTGCGACGGCGCCGGAGGGCGCGGTGACGCGCGTGACGGCGGCTTCCGTGGTCGCGGGCGTCCCCGCCGGCTCATCCGCGCCGGGCGGCCCGGCCTGCCGATCCCCCATGTCGGCCGAGTGTAGGACGGCCCGCCCGGCACCGGCATCCCGGAATCCGGGGGTGGCCGTACCCAGGCGTTCGCGCTTGGCTGTGAGCCACCTCCGCACCGTGAGTCACCTCGAACCACAGTGAGCCATCGAGAACGCCGGCTCCTCACCGGACCGACCGGGGCGGTACGGAAGGGGCGGGCGGCGCCGGGTCGGTCCGGAGCGTGTGGGGGGCGTTCCGGATCGACCCGGGCGGACCGACGCGTCCGAACCGTTTCCGGAGACCACTCTCGGCGGCGGAGATCCCCTCCTGTCCACGGGGAAAGCCATGAACGAGTCCACGAGCCAGATGACCCGCACGACGGACGACGACCTCGCGCTGATGCTGATGACGGTGTGGGCGCTGTACACCGGCCGCACGATGCCCGGGGGACCGCCCGTCCTCCTCACCGAGCAGCAGTTGCTCGACTTCTGGGCGGACTACCCTGAGTGAGGGGACGCCGCTCGTACGCCTGGCGGCGCAGGCCCGTCGGCCGCTGGTAGGAGACGCGGACCGTACCGCCGGGCGATGCGCGGCCGGCCGCGCTTACCTACCGTAAGGAGAAACGAACGCCTAGGGGGACGTGACATGAACGGTCTTTACCGCCCGCGCGAGGGTCGCCTCATCGGTGGCGTGTGCGCGGGCCTCGCCCGGCGGTCCGGTCTCGGCGCGTGGACCGTACGGCTGCTGGCGATCATCTCCTGCGTGCTTCCCGGCCCGCAGTTTCTGATCTACATCGCTCTGTGGATCATGATGCCGGACGAGCGGAAGTACGCCGCCTCGCACTCCTGATCCCCGGGCACGGGGCAGCGCCCCGCCTGGCCGTGACGCGGTCAGCCGCCGTTGCGGCGCGCCTGTTCCTTCCGGATGGCGCGGACGACCTCATCGACGTGCGGCCGGCATACGGGGTCCTGGGAGTGGCGCCCGTTGAACCAGTTCGTCCGTACGACGAAGTCCGCCTTCTCGCCGCACAGGCACTGGCGGGGGAGCTCCGGGTCGACCGGCACGACGTCCGGCCGTCCGTGGGACGACTCGAGGACGCCCCACCGGTGCGGCACGTCGGCGTCCTGCGCGCCGCGCCGCTCGTTGAGTCTCACGCGACGGCGGAGTGGCCGGCGGGCACGCCGCCGAGCCTGGCCGCGGCGACGCTCGGGTAGATGGTGAAGGCGCGGTCGAGCCCGGTGATGCGCAGGAGCTTGCTCACCGTACGGCCCGGTCCGGCCAGGACGACCGTGCACCCGCTCAGCCTCGCCCGGCGCTGCGCGCCGACGAGCAGCGCGAGCCCGGTGGCGTCGCAGAACGAGACGCCGGACAGGTCGATGATCACCGGGCCAGTCGTGGCCTTCAGGGCGCCGACGATCCGGTCGCGGAGCGCCGCCGTGGTCGCGATGTCGAGCTCGCCGGTGACGGTGAGCACGGTATGGCCGCCCGTCGTGCGGCTGAGCAGTCGGACCCGACTGGTGGTGTGGTGCATCGGTGGAACTCCGATCCAAGAGGTGGAGCCGGGCCGGCTGGTGAGGCTGGCCCTGCGTGGATGCCGGGCGGGGAGCGGCCGCGGACGGACGCTGAGCGTCGTCAGGACGCGAATCGCGCCGGAGCCCGGCAGAGAGAGTGGAGGGCGTCGAGTGAGACCGAGGTGCGGGAGGCGGCGCGCGGCGAACGAACGGCCGTCGCGTGATCGCGGAACTTGACCTGTTGCGGCGTCATGCCGCCGACCCGTCTTGACCTGCCCGCGAGGGAGGTCGAACGTGAGAAAACCGGGGCGACGCCAACTCGGCTGTCAACGCGCGAAGATTCCTCGGCTTGGGCCTCATCCTACCGTAAGCATCCATGATCACCCGGTGTCGCCGGATCGGCGCAGGTCACGGTCTTGAGTGTTCGTTCGGGCCGGTGAGCCGGCCCGGGACCCGTACGCCGAGGCCCGCTGACGCGGTGCCCGGCCTCTTTCGCGGACCGGTGACCAGAGCGTGGGCGGCGTCTCCGGAAAACAGTTATCCGGCTATGCCGAAAAGGGCTGGTAAATGACTGCGAAGCCAGTAAGTAGTCACCATTGGCAACTCTTCCGCCCTCTCGTGCGATCTCTTTTTATGTCTCCTGAACAGTCAGGGGAATGACCCACCATGGGGAGGTGGATCGAATGACCGCAGAGGCACCATGGCCGGTCCTCGCGAACGGCAGCAGGGGCGCCGACGTGACGGCGCTGCAGTATCTGCTCCGGGGCGCGCGATGGATAACGCTGGCCGCCGACGGGGTGTTCGGCCCGGCGACCGCGGAGACCGTCGGCATCTTCCAGAGCGATGTCGGCCTGGAGATGGACGGAATCGTCGGCCCGTTGACCTGGGACGAGCTGACCGGCGGTACGGCGTTCGGCTCGACCGTGCGCAGCGGTGACCAGGGCGAGGTCGTCAAGGCCGCCCAGACCGAGCTGCTCGAGCACGGCGACCTCCACGCCGTTTCGCAGGTGGACGGGATCTTCGGGCCGGGCACCGACACGGCGACCCGGAACTTCCAGAAGTCCGCTGGTCTCACACCTGATGGGATCGTCGGGCCGCTGACCTGGAAGCCGCTCATCTCGCTCGCGGGCGACTGACGGAAAGGGGGCGCGGCGCCGTGCCGGGGGGCATGGCGCCGCGCCCTCACACGTCACGCCGCGGCGAGGGGCTCGACCGGGAAGCCGTCGATCGGCGGCGGCCAGGTACGGCCACTCCGCAGGACACGGAAGCCTCGCCGGTGCACGAGGCCGCGACGAACGCCCGCCCCCGGCGGGGCACGCTTCGAGCGGGAGTGACGGCCCGGTCCGGCCTCGCCTCAGGAGTGACCGCCGTACTCATCCGGCTGCCGGTCTTCGTCGGCCGCATGGGCCACGGAGACCGCGCTTAACACATTCCGGGGTGCCCCGGGAACACGGCACTCGGTTTGAGGAGTTATCGTCGCTGGGCTTACTAACTCACGCTTCATCCGCGGTTGACGTCCGCCGCGAAAGGGGTCAAGACGATGGTTGAACGGGTCTCGAAACGGGTCGGCCTGGTGGCGGAGTCGACGTCGGGCGAGACTCGCGTCGCCGGTACCCCCTCCACGGTGCGCCAGCTGGCGGGCCTCGGCTACGACGTCGTCGTCGCGTCCGGAGCGGGAGTCGCCTCGGGCTTCGTCGACACCGCGTACGCCGGGGCCGGTGCGGAGATCGTCGCCGACAAGGAGGCGTGGGCGTCGGACATCGTCCTCAAGGTCAACCCCCCGACGCAGGCCGAGATCGAGGCCCTGAGCGACGGCGCGACCCTGGTGAGCATGGTCGGCCCGGCGCTGAACCCGGACCTGGTCGAGGCCCTGGCCGAGCGGCCGATCACCGTGCTCGCGATCGACGCGGTGCCACGCATCTCGCGCGCCCAGTCGCTGGACGTGCTGAGCTCGATGGCCAACATCGCGGGCTACCGCGCGGTGATCGAGGCGGTGCACGTCTTCGGCCGGTTCCTCACCGGCCAGGTGACCGCGGCCGGCAAGGTGCCGCCGGCGAAGATCCTCGTCGCCGGTGCCGGCGTGGCCGGGCTGGCGGCGATCGGCGCGGCGAACAGCCTGGGTGCGATCGTCCGGGCCACCGACCCGCGCCCCGAGGTCGCCGACCAGGTCAAGTCGCTGGGCGGGGAGTTCCTCGCGGTCGCCGTCGAGCAGGAGGTCGGCACGGACGGCTACGCGAAGGCGACGTCCGCGGACTATGACCGCCGCGCCGCGGAGATGTACGCCGAGCAGGCCGTCGACGTCGACATCATCGTCACCACCGCGCTCATCCCCGGCCGGCCGGCACCGAAGCTGATCACCGCCGAGCACGTGGCCGCGATGCGACCGGGCAGCGTCATCGTCGACATGGCCGCCGCCCAGGGCGGCAACGTCGAGGGCACGGTCGCCGGTGAGGTCGTCGTCACGGACAACGGTGTCACGATCATCGGGTACACCGACCTGACCGGCCGGCTGCCCGCGCAGGCGTCCCAGATGTACGGCACCAACGTCGTGAACCTCATGAAGCTGATGACGCCCGGCAAGAACGGGAACCTCACGCTCGACTTCGACGATGTCGTGCAGCGGTCGATCACCGTCGTGCGCAACGGCGTGAAGACCTGGCCGCCACCGCCCGTACGGGTGTCCGAGACACCGGCGGCGGCGGAGCCTCCACCACGCGTGGCCGAGCGGAAACGGCCGCCGTCACCGCGCCGCACGTACGGGATCGTCGGTGTCGGCGCGCTCGCGCTGTTCGCGGTGACCGCGTTCGCGCCGAGCCAGCTGATGGGCAACTTCACCGTCTTCGTCCTGGCGATCGTGATCGGCTACTACGTCATCGGCAACGTTCATCACGCGCTGCACACGCCGCTGATGTCGGTGACCAACGCGATCTCCGGGATCGTCGTCGTGGGAGCGCTGCTGCAGATCGGGCACGCCAACACGATGGTGACCATCCTCGCCGCCGCCGCGATCCTGCTGGCGAGCATCAACATCTTCGGCGGATTCGCCGTGACCCGTCGCATGCTTCGCATGTTCTCGAAGGGCTGAGCCGAGTATGACCGCCGCCACGGCCGCACAGGCCGCCTACATCGTCGCCGCCGTGCTGTTCATCCTCAGCCTCGCCGGCCTGTCCAAGCACGAGACGTCACGCTCGGGAGTGGTGTCCGGCATCGCCGGCATGACGATCGCGCTGGCCGCGACCCTCGAGCTGGCCGCCAGGAGCATCACGATCACCGCGATCGGCCTGGTGATCCTCGCCATGGTGATCGGCGCCGCGATCGGCCTGTGGCGCGCCCGGGTCGTCGCGATGACCGGTATGCCGGAGCTGATCGCGATCCTGCACAGCTTCGTCGGCCTGGCCGCCGTGCTCGTCGGCTGGAACGGCTACCTGGAGGTCGAGGCGAAGGGGGACACCCAGACCGAGATCACCGGGTCGCTGCTGAACGTCCACCACGCCGAGGTGTTCATCGGGATCTTCATCGGCGCGGTGACGTTCACCGGGTCGATCGTGGCGTTCCTCAAGCTGTCCGGGCGGGTCAGGTCCCGTCCGCTGATGCTGCCGGGCAAGAACGCGCTCAACCTCGGCGCGCTGGCCGCGTTCGCCGTGCTCACCGGGGTGTTCGTCGCGCATCCCGACCTCGGGCTGCCGATCGCGATGACGGCCGTGGCGCTGGCGCTCGGCTGGCACCTGGTCGCCTCGATCGGCGGCGGTGACATGCCGGTGGTCGTCTCGATGCTCAACAGCTACTCCGGCTGGGCGGCGGCGGCGTCGGGCTTCCTGCTGGACAACAACCTGCTGATCGTCACCGGTGCGCTGGTGGGCTCCTCCGGTGCCTACCTGTCCTACATCATGTGCGAGGCGATGAACCGCTCCTTCCTCTCGGTGATCGCGGGCGGCTTCGGGATCGAGGCGGTCGGCGATGCCGTCGACTACGGGGAGCACCGTACGATCACCGCGGAGGAGACCGCGGAGCTGCTCAAGGACGCCAAGTCGGTCGTGATCACGCCCGGCTACGGCATGGCGGTCGCGCAGGCGCAGTACCCGGTCGCGGACCTCACCCGACGGCTGCGCGACCGCGGCATCGGCGTGCGTTTCGGCATCCATCCGGTGGCAGGGCGGCTGCCCGGCCACATGAACGTGCTGCTCGCCGAGGCGGAGGTGCCCTACGACATCGTCCTGGAGATGGACGAGATCAACGACGACCTCGCCGACACGTCCGTGGTGCTGGTGATCGGCGCCAACGACACCGTCAACCCGAGCGCCGCCGACCCGGGCAGCCCGATCGAGGGCATGCCCGTGCTGCGCGTCTGGGAGGCGGCGGAGGTCATCATCTTCAAACGCTCGATGGCCCCCGGCTACGCCGGCGTGCAGAACCCGCTGTTCTTCCGCGACAACAGCCAGATGCTCTTCGGCGACGCCAAGGAGCGGGTGGAGGACATCCTGCGCGCCCTCTGACCCGGAGCTCTCCCGGCGCGGCCGCGTCACGGCCCCGCGACCAGCGCCGGGGCCGGTGCGGCGGGCGTGATCTAGAATGACCGCTTCGGGTTCGAGCACCCCGCGCCCGGTGGCGTACGAGAGGTGAGTGGCGAGACGTGACGGTCAGGGGCCGGGGGCATCGCGCTCAGCTCGCGGACGTGGCGCGCGTGGCCGAGGTCTCGGTCTCGACCGCGTCGAAGATCATCAATGGCGTCGCCAACGTCTCCGCCCGGCCGCAGACCCGCCAGCGTGTCCTCGACGCCGCGGCGGCACTCGGCTACCGGCCGCACGTGGCGGCGCGCGCCCTCGCCGGAGCGTCGGCGCACGCGCTGGCACTGCTCGTTCCCGAGCTCACCAACCCCGTCTACTCCACGATCATCCGTGGCGCCTTCGCCCAGGCACGGGTCCGCGGCTACACGGTGATGGTCGCCGAGGACTTCGACGAGCAGGAGGCCGACGAGAGCTTCGGCAACCTCGTCGCGGCCGGTCACGTCGACGGCATCCTCATGGCCTCGGCCCGTACCGGGCATCCCGTGGTCGAGGGTCTCGCCCGGCAGGGCATCCCGCACGTCTTCGTCAACCGCGCCGTGGAGGGCTCGGGCCGCAACGTGACGATGAACGTCGCCGCGGCGAGCGTGCTCGTGGTGGAGCGTCTCGCCGGGCTCGGCCACGAGCTGATCGGTCACGTCTCCGGCCCGCGCGGCCTGGAGACCGGCCGTACCCGCGCGCTGGCCTTCACCGCCGCCGCGGAGCGCCTCGGTGTACGCGGCGCGCCCATCAGCCACACCGCCTTCGACGAGCGCGGTGGGGCGGCCGGGGCGGCCGAGCTGCTGGAGCATTACCCCCGGCCGACCGCGATCTACGCGAGCTCGCTCAGCCAGGCGGTCGGAGTCGTCCACGCCATCCACGGCCGGGGCCTGCGCATCCCGGAGGACGTCTCGGTCATCGCCTACGACGACCTCCCGCTCGCCGAGTTCCTCGTGCCGCCGCTCGACACCGTCGCGATGCCCCTGATCGAGCTCGGGAACACCGCGGTGGACGCGCTGGTGGAGCAGGTCAGGGGGGCTCCGCCCCAGGACCTGGTGATCCCCACCGCCCCGCGTCTCGTGCTCCGCGGCTCGTCGGCGGAGCAGGTCCGGTCCGCCGAGGCCGCCGCGCGGTAGGACGCCCGAACGCCCCTGCCGGACGGCCGGCTCGTACCGCGCGCACGCGGGTCGTTCGCGCGTGAGGACCTTGACACCCGATCACGGCCGACGTAGCGTCCCCGCACAAGAAAAGCGCTTTCCTTCTTTCGGGACCGCAGGGGCGCCGCCGTCCGGGAAGGTGCGGGGGTGAGCATGTTCGATCTCGCCGACCGGCAGCGAGGTACGCGGCCGGTGAACCGGCCCGACGGTCCGCTGGACGTGGTCACGATCGGCGAGACGATGGTGATGTTCGCCCCCGTCGAGCCGGTCCCGCTCGCCCAGGCCCCGAGGCTGGCCATGTACGCCGGCGGTGCCGAGTCCAACGTCGCGACCTACCTCGCCGAGCTCGGCCACCACGTGCGCTGGGCCGGCCGCCTCGGCGACGACCCGTTCGGCGGGCTGATCCTGCGCGCGCTGGAGGACGCGGGCGTGGACACGCGCGCCGTCGTACGCGTGCCGGGCGGCCGTACGGGCGTCTACGTCAAGGACACGCACGCCGGGAGCACCGCCGTCTACTACTACCGCGACCGGTCCGCCGCCCGCGGCCTCACCCCGGACGTCCTCGGCGACCCGCTGCTCGACGGCGCGCGGATCCTGCACCTCAGCGGCATCACCGCGGCGATCTCCGACAGCTCGCGCGCGATGGTGCTGGCCGGCGTGCGTGAGCGGCCGGACCCGTCCCGGCTCGTGAGCTTCGACGTCAACTACCGCCCGGGGCTGTGGCCGGCCGAGACGGCGGCGCCGCTCCTGGCCGAGGTCGCCGACCGGAGCGACCTGGTCTTCGTCGGCCTCGACGAGGCGCGGGTCCTGTGGGGCTGCCGCACCCCCGCGGACGTACGCGCGGTGCTGCCGAACCCGGGAACGGTCGTGGTGAAGGACGGCGAGGTCGGCGCGTACGCGCTCGGTTCCGGCGGCGAGGTCTTCGTGCCGAGCCCGCGCGTGCGAGTGGTCGAGCCGGTCGGCGCCGGCGACGCGTTCGCGGCGGGCTACCTCGCGGCGGTCCTGGACGGCGACGCGGAGGAGGCCCGGCTGCGGTTCGGGCACCTGCTGGCCGCCGCGGCGCTGAGCGTGACGAGCGACCACGGCAGCCTGCCCGCGCGCGCGTGGCTGCGGAGGCACCTGGAGATCTCCGCGGATGACTGGGCGAGGCTCGATCTCTCCGATGGATGGTAGAGACATGGACGACCACTTCACGGCGTTGTTCGCGGCCGTGGCGGCGGCCCGCGACCGGGGGCTGACCGTCGGCGCGGGGACGGTCCGCACGAACGCGCAGGTACGCGCCGCGCTGGACGCCGGAGCCGCGTTCACCGTCGCACCCGGCTACGACGGGGGCGTCGCGGCGTACTCCCGCGAGCTCGGCCTGCCGCACCTGCCCGGAGTCGCGACCCCGACCGAGATCCAGGCGGCGCTGCGCGGAGGGCACGGCTGGCTGAAGGTGTTCCCGGCGAGCGTGCTCGGCCCGTCCTGGCTGCGCGCGATGCGCGGCCCGTTCCCGGACGTGGGCCTGGTCGCCACCGGCGGCGTGGACGCCCGCAACGCCGGGGAGTTCCTCGACGCGGGCGCCGACGCCGTCGCGGTCGGATCGGCGCTGGCCGACCCCGAGCAGGTGACCCGCCTGGCCGGGCTCCTGCGGCCGGCATGAAACACCGTCGCCGCACCTGCGCACCCAGGCTCGTCACGTCCTCCTCGGAGGTGCCGAGACTCCCAGCAGTTCGGGAGCTGGATCGCCACCACGTCGCCGGCACCGACGCCGATCCCAGGCCGCGCGCCAGCGCGTCCACCTCGGTACGCCATCGGTTCCACGTCCACGACCGGTCCCCGTCCGTGAACGCGACCGCGTCCTGGCCGGCGCTCACGGCGCTCACGGCGGCGTCGAAGACCTCCGGCGGTGTCAGGCCGTACAGCGTTTCCTCGGGGGAGCCGGTGGTGGGATCGAACGCGTAGTCATCGACCTGGACGGACGTGATCATTCCTGGGAGAAGGCCGGCCACGGGACGGTCATCGGTTCATGCTTCACCGGAGGCCACCGGGAAGACCTTGGAAGCTCCCGCCGCGACCCGCTGTCCGGGTATGTCCGCGCCGAGCAGCGCCCGCAGCGGTGAGGCCTTCACCACGGTCTCCTCGAACTCCTCCACCGGGTCCGACAGCGCGATGATCGCGCCGCCCGCGCCGTAGCGCACCCGGCCGCCGCTCACCATCGCCGTGCGGATGACGATGCTCAGGTCGGCGGCCCCGGTCAGGGAGAAGTAGCCGATGGCGCCGGAGTAGATGCCGCGCGGCCCTTGTTCGAGCCGGTCGATGATCTGCATCGTCCGGATCTTCGGGGCGCCGGTCATCGAGCCGCCGGGGAACGCCGAGCGCATCGCCGCCACCGCTCCGATGTCCGGGCGGAGCCGCGCGCGTACGGTGCTCACGAGCTGGTGCACGGTGGCGAACGTCTCCACCTGGAAGACCGGGTCGGCCACGACGCTGCCGACCTCGGCGCACCGCCCGAGGTCGTGCCGGACCAGGTCGACGATCATGAGGTTCTCGGCCCGGTCCTTCTCGCTGGTCGCAAGGTCGGCGACCAGGAGGGTGTCCTCGGCCGGAGTGTCGCCACGGGGCCGGGTGCCCTTGATCGGCTTGGACTCCATCACCCCGTGCCGGTCGATCCGCAGGAAGCGCTCCGGCGAGGTGCTCAGCACGGACAGGTCGCCGAAGCCGAGGAAGGCGCTGAACGGCGCGGGGCTCATGCGGCGCAGGAACCGATAGGCCTGCCACGGGTCGAGGTCGGTCTCGGCCTCGATCATGTTGGTGAGGCACACCTCGTACGACTCGCCGGCCGTGATCTCGTCCTGGCAGGCCTCGATGAGCTTGAGGTACGTGTCGCGGTCATGGCGCAGCCGGAGTTCGGTGGCACCGTGCGGGGCGGCCGGCGCGGGGCCGGCCGCGCGGCCGGCACAGGCGTCGAGCATCACCGTCGTGGACCGCAGCCAGGCACCCGCCGGACCCTCCTGGCCCTCCTCGGCGAGGGCCAGCAGGTGCGTCGAGCCCGTACGGTGGTCGAAGACGGCCGCCCGGTCGGCGAAGACCATGACCGCGTCCGGATCGGGCGAACGATGGGCCGGCTCGCCGTCGCACTCGGCCTTGAGCTCATAGCCCAGGCAGCCCACCCAGCCCAGCGCGAAGTCGAACGGAAGCTCCGGGGCGTCCACGTGGATCGACTGAAGGTCGCGGTCCAGCCATTCCAGGAACGGGCTGCGCACGACCCGTTCCGAACCGCCGGACGTCACGGTCACGGTCCCGGCGAAGACGTCCGCCTTGGCGACGCGTGCGAGCGGACCGGAGGCGTTGCCCATGATCGAGAACTGGCCCAGCCGGCCGCCCGGGCGGCTGCTGTCCAGCCAGAACGGGTGGTCGCCGAGGCGGAACAACTGGTCGAAGACCACTTCAGGATCCCACCGGGTGGTCAGCCGCTCGGCCAGGACACGCAGCCGGCGTACGCCCGTGGGCCGGTCCGTCCCGGCGGTACGCGCCGCCGCCTGTGGCGTGGCGACGGACCGTTTGCGCGGGCGCCCGTACCGCCGGGTCAGCTCCCCGAAGTTGGCCAGCAGCCGGTGACCGTCCTGCGTGCCGATGGACTCCGGGTGGAACTGCACACCCCAGAGCGGGAGCGTCCGGTGGCGCAGGGCCATGACCACGCCGTCGTCGGACCAGGCGATCGGCTCCAGCACCGGGGAGTGGCCGCTGACGGCCAGCGAGTGGTAGCGCACGACCTCCAGCGGCTGCGCGAGGCCGTCGAACAGCCCGGTGCCGTCGTGCCGTACGAGAGAGGCGCGGCCGTGGCGGGGTTCGGGCGCCCGGCCCACGAAGGCGCCGTGCGCCAGCCCGATGCCCTGGTGCCCGAGACACACACCGAGGACCGGAAGCCGGCCCTCCTCGGAGATCCGCGCGCACATGCCGAGGTCGGCCGGGCGGTGCGGCGTGCCCGGACCCGGCGAGAGGACGACATTGTCGAACGCGTCGAGCATTTCCGGCCGCCAGCCCGGGTCGTCGTTACGAATGACCTCGGGTTCTTCCCCGGTCACCTCGGCGAGGTAGTGAAAGAGGTTGTAGGTGAAGGAATCGTAGTTGTCGACCAGTAGTGTGCGCATCACACGTCCTTGTCCAGACCGAGCTCACACACGAAATCGAGGAGGCTGGATTTTGGCTCGGTCGGTTTTCCGGCCGCCGGTTCGGGCGTGGGAGAGGCCGTTTCCGTTGACGAATTCGTGTGGGTGGAATGAACTGCCGGAGGCTTCGGCGGGACGCTTCCTGATCGTACGGATCGCATACTGGTGAAATTCGCAGAGTCGGTCAGGCGCCCGTCCCGTGGGTCGAATGGCATGCTGGATGAATGGCGGAACTCGACGGTGCTCCGGTCGGCGCGGACGAGCTTCAGGTCCTGGCGCTGACCAACTACGGGCACTTCACCACGATGCGCGTCGAGGACGGGCGCGTACGCGGCCTGTCGCTGCACCTGGAGCGGCTCGTCCGCGACTGCCGGGCGCTCTTCGACGCCGAGCTGGACCCCGAGCGTGTCCGCGCCTTCGCCCGCCGCGCCGCCCCGGGCCGCGGCGCGGCGATCATCCGCGTGACGGTCTTCGACCCGGACCTGGACCTGGGCCACATCGGCGGCGAGGCCCGGCCACGGGTGCTGGTCACGACCCGCCCGGCGGGTGACCTGCCGCTCCCGCCCCTGCGCGTGGGCTCGGTGCCGTTCGTACGGGAGATGGCGCAGGTCAAGAACGTCGGCCTGTTCGGAACGCTCCGGCACCGGCGCGTGACGCAGCGCGCCGGCCTCGACGACGCCCTCTTCGTGGACGCCCGCTCACACGTCTCCGAGGGCGGCACGTGGAACATCGGCTTCGTCCGCGCCGGCGAGGTCGTCTGGCCGGACGCCGAATGCCTCGCGGGTACGACGATGCGCCTGCTCAAAGTCGTGCATCCGTTCACTGTCGCTTCGGTGCCGTCGTCGGGCGTCGGGGAGTGGGAGGCGGCCTTCGCCACCAACGCCGCGACCGGCGTCCGGGCCGTCGCCGCCATCGACGGACATCCGCTGGCCGGGTCACATCCGATGCTCGACCTCCTGCGGAAGGAGTACCTCGCCGTCCCGGCGGACCCGCTCTAGCCGTCGTGCCCGGCCAGGCCGTTCCCCTCATCTCATCCGGCGAGGCGGTCGGCGGCGATGAGCATCTCACGGCCGGCGGGCTGAAGGCCGATCCGGGTGCACAGGAGCCCGGTCGACACGCGCTCGACCGCGCCCCACTCCCAGATCGCCTCGGCGTCCAGGCCGTGGCGCCGGGCGAGGCGGCGCGCCCGTTCGCGCGGGTCGCCGTCGAGGAGCTCCATCGGGTCCTCGCGCATGAGGACGCCCAGGTCGTACTCCGCCTCGGCCAGCAGGCCGTCCGGGTCGACGAGCTTGAACCCGCCGCCCGCCTCGAGGGCGTTCCACTGGTGCACGTCGCCGTGGACGAGCACGGCGCGTTCGCCGTCGTGCGCCGCGACGCGCCGGGCCGCGCAGCCGAGCGCGTGGGCGCCTCGCCGTTCGTCAGGCGCAGGACGGTGATCTCGTTCCGGGCGTCGTCACCGTCTCGCGGGATGAGCAGCTTGAGCACCACGGGCGTGCCGTCGTCCAGGGCGGCCTCGGCGACGAACGCCTCGGTCGCCCCGTCGTACCGCCGGCCGACGGTGATCGACCACTCCTCCTCCAGGCGCGCGACGAGTCCGGGCAGATCACGGATCCAGCGCGCGGCGCCGGCCGCGAGCGCCTTGTCACGCACGACCGGGGGAACCTCGACCGGCTCCGCCGGCGCACGGCGGGCCGGGCGTCCCTCATGGGTGGTCACGACGGCATGCTCGCAAACCGTCGGGGCGTCCGGCTCCTTGTTTTCCGCCGCGGCGCTTTCTCACCTCGCCGGAGCGCGGGGCTCAGACCGTTCTCACCTTCGGCGCCCAGCATCGGAGGCACGGACAGAACGAAGGGGGCGGAGGAATGCGGAGATCGGAACGGATCCGGGGTCAGAAGTGGCC